>Ga0066704_10000295_pt1 | contig 16637 bp, 15 predicted proteins | sample GraSoiAngelo_153_FD_66458 | JGI IMG/M metagenome (GOLD analysis project Ga0066704, IMG submission 66458) | Grasslands soil microbial communities from the Angelo Coastal Reserve, California, USA - 14_1009_12_40cm | ecosystem: Environmental > Terrestrial > Soil > Grasslands | place: USA... | reverse complement strand
TGACGACACGTTGTGGACCGTCGGCTCGTACCTCACTCCGGATGGAGAGGAGCTCGGTCTGTTCACCGGGCGCAAGCTGCAGCAGACGCCGCGTGAGATCGGGACCGCGCGCGTCGCGGAGGCTCGGTGGGCTCCCGGTCTCGCGACGGACGCCGTGAAGCTCCTGCGCGCGCTTCACTTCCACGGGATCTCGCAGGTCGAGTTCAAACACGATGCGCGCGACGGGCGCGACAAGCTGATCGAGGTGAATCCGCGGTTGTGGGAGTGGCACGGGCTTGCGGCGGCCTGTGGCGTCGATCTCGCGCGCATCGCGTATTTCGACACGATCGGCGAGCGCGCGTCACCCGTGCGAATGAACGGCGACGGGAGGCGGTGGGCGATCACGGTTGCGCGCGGTGCGCGGCCGGCTCCGCAGCGACCGCCCTACGTGGATGCGATGTGGGCGCGCGACGATCCCAAGCCGGCATTCGTGCACTGGGCCCGTGTGGTGAAACCGTGATCCCCGAGCAGGTGGAGCGGCGTGCACGCTGGGTGCTCGACTCGATCGGGGCGACGGAGCTTGGATTCGGCGACGACGTTCCGTACCGCGCCGAGGCATGGGAGGCCGTCGACCGCGGGGAGCGTCCCTCGGGTCACGATCTCGCGGAGGCGTTCTTCCATCTCGCGCGCGTCGAAGAGCGCGGCGGACCCCGCGACGAGCACGGACGCTTCCTGGCTGCGTGGTCATGCCTCGATCCGATGCATCCGCCGTTGGAACGATTACGAATGAACCTCGGGCTCCCCGCACCGCGCTATGACGGCGCCCGCTTCGCCGTCGCACTCACGCACGACGTCGACTCGGTGCGCCGGTGGACGCGCATCGGGATCCGTGGCGCGGCTGCGCGGCTGAAGGACGACGTGCTCAGGGGCCGAGTGCGTGAGGCAGCGCGCGAGGCGACCGGTCTCGCCCTCGCTCCTGTTCACCGCCTGCGCGGGACGGATCCGAACTGGCGCTTCGACCGCATTGTGACCGAGGCGCGGCGCCGCGGTGCATCCGGCTCGACGTTCTTCGTGTTAGGCGGGCACGCCGATCCGCATGACGGCTCGGCGCCGGAGATGTACGACCGCTTGCGTCCCGCGCTGGTCGAGACGCTCGTAGACGCGGACGCGGAGGTCGCCTTGCACGGGTCGTACCGCGCTGCCGACGAAGCGTCCTTGCTCGCGGAGGAGAAGCGCCGGCTCGAGTCGCTCGGCGCGCGTCCTGACGGCCAGCGCTTTCACTACCTGCGCATTGATCCGCATCGCAACCTGCGCGCCGTAGCCGACGTGGGTCTCGCGTATGACTCGTCGCTCGCGTTTCCCGACGCGATCGGCTTCCGCGCCGGCATCGCGCGTCCCTTTCGGCCATGGGATTTCGAACAGGAGCGACCGCTCGATCTCGTCGAGATACCGCTGGCGGTGATGGACGTGACCCTGGCCGAACGGCGCTATCTCGGACTGTCTCCGCGTGCGGCATGGCGCCAACTCGAATGGCTGCTCGATCAAGCGGCCGAGCGCGGCACGGCGTTCGCGATCCTCTGGCACCCCGACCGCTTCGACCCGCCGACCTCGGGCGGCTGGGACCGCCTCTTCTACCGGGTCATCGACGCGGTGCGAGCGCGCGGCGGAGCGTGCATGTCCGCGAAAGACCTGGCCGCGCACGCCGTGTCGATCGACCGTCCCTAGCCCCCACCCACCCAAAACGGGACCGAACCCGAGGGTAGCGGCCCTACTGCCCTTCCGCATCGTCTGTTTCGTACCGAAAGCGTGCCGATTCGTCGGCGCGGCGCACCTCGTCCCACTCGACCTGGTCGAAGTAGCGCAGCGCGCGGCGCGTCGGGCGCACGCGGGCGGAATGGGCGGCGAGCGCCTCGTCCGAGATCTCCCCGAGTGCGTGCTTGACGCCCAGGTACGGCAGGTTCAGATCCTCCTGGTACACGACCGTCGAGATGCGCGGGTTCACCTCGATCACCTGCTCCCCGACCAGCTGGATGTTGAAGAAATGATCGATGCGCAACTCCCCGACGATGCGTGCGGCGACGTCCATCAACGCCGGATCCCGCAACGTCTCGAAGTACATCGCAAGACCTGCGCGCATCGACTCGCGCGTCTTCGGATGGCCGAGCAGGATCCGGCCTTCGCGCGCGATGCCGTCGATCGTGCGCTCGCGTCCTTGCGCCAGCTCCATCACGAGGAGCTCGGGGCCTCCTTCTTCGGGCAGCACCTCGAGCACCTCGGTCAGCCGCATGGCGACGTTCCCCGGCCGTCCCTCTAGCAGTTGCTTCGCCCGGTCCGCCGTCGGGTCCAGCACGCGGAACCCGCGCGAGCCTGAGGAGAAGACAGGCTTGAAGCAAACGGCGCGATCTGGATAGCCGAGCTCCTGTGCCGCATGGCGCAGGCCGCTCCCGCCGGTCACGCGTCTCCACGCCGGCGCCCGGACGCCGAGCCGCTCGAGCAGGGCGTACGTCTCCGCCTTGTCGTTCGAGCGCCGGATCGCGTCCGGCGGCGAGACGAGCACCGCGATCCCCTCCGCCTCGAATCGCTCGCGCGCCTCCGCCAGCCCGAGCAGGTCGAACGACGACTGCGGGAGCACCGCGTCGGCACCCTCGCTGCGCGCGATCCCGAGGACCGTGTCGGCGAACGCGGGATCGCTCCCGCGCGGCACGACGTAGAACGCGTCGCAAAAGTGGCGGCCGATCGCCTGCGGAGACATGTCAGTACCGACGAGTCGGACCGCGCGCTCGCCGTTCAGACGCAGCGCGCGCAGGAGTGCCGCCGTTCCCGGCGCACCCGACGCCGTCACGACCACCGTTAAGTCGTTCACCAGACCTCGACGTCGACGAGCCGGGCCGCCGCCTCCGCGCGTTCCAGCGCCTCGAGGTTCGTGTCGCCGATGGCGATCACGTACCCCCGTCGGTCACCGTCGAGCCGCACTGGGTTGATCGTCTCACCGACGGACAGGTACGTGTCCGCTTCGACCACGCCCGGGAACGCCAGCACCTTCTCGAGCGATCCGATCCGGCGCACGGTTCCCGACGGCAACGGGCCCGGCTCGGCGGTCAGGAACCGGATCGCGAGCGGTTGCTGGAACTGCGGCTGGACCAGCGTGTCCGGGACGTCCTCTCCAAGCGCCTGCAGCAACGCCACCTCGACGAGATCGACCCCGACCGCATGCGCGGCGAGCCGTGCCATCTCGCCGCCCGGGATGCGCGCCGCCACCTCGATCACGCGCAGGCCGTCCGGGGACGCGAGCAGCTGTGGAAACGCGATCCCGTCCCGCAGCCCGAGCGCGTGCACCGCGCGGACGACGAGATCCTCCGCCTGCGCGAGTGCGTCGCTGAACAGCGTCGTCGGGTAGACGTGGATCCAGCCGACGCCGAACCCGACTCCGGGCGGGCGCAGACGGTCGGACAGCGTCAGCGGCTCGACGTGCCCCCGTCGGGCGATCGCGAGCCCGTTGAGCTCCAGCCCGTCGTGGTAGCGCTCGACGATCGCCTCCTGCGTCGGCGACTCGGCAAGAGCGGCGTGGAGATGCGTCTCGAGCTCGTCGGGGTACTGGAGCAGGAACAGTCCACGCTGTCCGCCCGTGTTCGCCGGCTTCAACACGGCGGGGAGACCGACCGTCTCGACGGCCGTTCGCGCTTCCTGCAGCGTCCGGATGGCGGCGAACTCCGGTTGCGCCACGCCGGCCTCCGCGAGCCGGCGGCGCATCGCGATCTTGTGCGTCATCAGGTGCGCCGTCTTGCGTCCGATTCCCGGCAGGCCGAGGTCCTCGGCCACCGCTGCGACGACCGGGACCGCGCGGTCGGCCGACACGGTCAGCATGCCGTCGACCGAATGCCGCCGCCCCACCTCGGTCACGGCGGCAACGTCTGCGAAGTCGACGACCTCGGCAACGTCGGCGACGGTTAGGCCCGGAGCATCGGGATTGCGGTCGACGGCGACCACGCGCACACCGAGCTCGCGCACGCGTTCGATCGCGCGCCGCTGGTGCCGGCCCGCGCCGACGAAGAGAACCGTCTTCACGGCGCGCGACTCTACTGAGGCTGAGGATCGATCCCGCGATGGACGAGCTCGAGCAGCGCGTTCACGTCGAGCTCGAGGCCGAGTGAGACGGCGAGGGCCAGACCGTTCGCGACGATGTTGATGAACGCGATGACGGTCTCGAGGTCGATGTCGTCTCGCAGCTCACCCTGCTCCTGCAGGGATGCGAGCAGCTCGTCCCCCCGCCGCGACGCCTCGGGAGAGCGGTTCTGGAGCTCGCGCATCAACTCCGGATTCGTGCGAAGACGCCGGGCGAGCTCGAAGTAGACGGCCAGCCAGTCCGGGCTCTCCTCGGCCAGCCGGCGTAGCAGCCCGTCGATTCCCTCCTCCTCCAGCGTGCGCATGAACTCGAACTGGTCTTCGGCCGCCAGCGCCAGGAACAGCGACCACTTGTCCGGGAAGTAGTTGAAGATCGCGCCCCGCGAGAGCCCGATCTCGCCCTCGAGCTTCGCGACCGTCGCCCCCTCGTAGCCGTCCCGCGCGAACGCCCGCCGGGCGCCCTCCAGGATCTGGCTGCGGCGAGCCTGGACGTGCTCCTCGGAGACCTTCGGCACGGTCACACTTTACAAAACCGTACAGACGTTTTATTATCCTGGCCGTGGAGCTGCTGCGGAATCGGTCCCTGGCCGCCGTGCTCGTCGCAGAGACAGTGTCCCTAACCGGTTCGGCCATGACCTTCGTGGCGCTGCCGTGGTTCGTCCTGGCCACGACCGGGTCGACCGCCCGCATGGGGTGGGTGCTCGCTGCCGAGCTGATCCCGGTCGGGCTGTTCGGAATCCCGTCCGGCGCCGTGATCGCACGGCTCGGGGCGAAGCGGACGATGAACATCTCGGACGCGGCGCGCGCGCCGCTGATGGCGCTGATTCCGATCCTCCACTGGACCGGCCACCTGTCCTTCGGCGCGCTGCTCGGCCTCACGTTTCTCGTCGGCTGTTTCCTCGCGCCCTACTACTCGTCGTCGCGGCTGATCCTCCCCGGGGTCGTCGGCGAGGACGAGCAGCTCGTCGCTCAGGGATCTGCATTCGTGCAGGCCGCAAACCAGCTGACCCAGCTCGGCGGGCCGATCGTCGGCGGGCTGCTGATCGCGTGGATTGGCGCGCCGAAGGTGTTGCTGATCGATGCGGTCACGTACGCGTTCTCGTTCTGCGTCATTCTCACGTTCGTTCGTGCCGGCAAGCGCGTTGCGCCCGACGAGTCGTCGCGCGGGCTCTTCGCCGGACTGCGCTACGTGATGCGCGACAAGCTCCTGGGGCCCACGCTGCTCGTCGCCGCAGTGCTCAACTTCGTCGCCCAGGGCCTTGTCGCGACGCTGCCGGTGCTCGTCTTTCGCCGCTACGGCGCGGACGCGAAGATCGTCGGCTTCCTCTTCGCAGCCTTCGGAGGAGGCGCGCTCGGGGGGAGCATCCTGGCCGCCGGCATCGTCAAGAAGATTCCCCTCCTGCGGCTGGCGGCGACCGCGATCCTGGTGATGGCGCTGCCGCTCTGGCTGCTCGCCGTTCAGATGCCGTGGGTGCTCGTGATCGCCGTGTTGGCCGCGTTCGGCTTCTGCGCGCCGCTCGTGAACGCGCCGCTGCTCGCCGTGATGACCGTGCGCACGCCCGAGGCGCTCCGGCCGAAGGTGATCACGGCGGTGATGACGATCTCGAGCATCATCGGTCCGCTCGGCTTTCTCGCCGCGGGATTCGGGCTCCAGTACGTCTCGCTGACGATCGTGTTCCTCCTCACAGCCGCCGGCTTCACGCTCGGCGCGATCGCCTTCTCAGCCGCGGTCCGCAAAGGGGACGTGCCGGCCGCTCCGGCCGTCCCCGAGCCGGCGATCTAGTGTCCGACGACGTCTCGATTCGAGACGCTCGGACCGAGGACGCCGAAGCGTTCGTTCGCGCTCACGAGCTCGCGTGGGACGCCATGGCCGGCCCGATCGTCGGCACGTCGCTGGCTGAGCTCGTTCCCTTCGAGAGCAGGGTCGAGAGCTTCCGAGCAGGACTGGCGAAAGCGTCCGCAGACGCACATGTGTGGGTGGCCGAGCGCGCCGGCGTGATCGTCGGTGAAGCGGTTTGTGTCTGCGAAGCGGAGGCGTGCGAGCTCCGGGACCTGTTCGTCGTGCCGGACGCATGGGGTTCCGGCGTCGCCCAGGCCTTGCTGGAGACGGCCCTCGCTGCGATGCGCGAGCGCGGAGCAACCGAGGCCCTGCTCTGGGTCGTGGAAGCGAATACACGGGCGAGGCGCTTCTACGAGCGCGAGGGCTGGACCGCTGACGGCGAGACGCGCGCGAGCCCGCTCGGTCCGCGGGAGCTCCGCTACCGGCGAGTGCTGTAGACGCGGATACACTCGCCGCGTGGCTCTGCAGGGGAAGCGTTTCCTGATCACCGGCGGCGCGGGCTTCATCGGGACGACGCTCGCGCGCAGGCTCATCGACGCGAACGAGATCGTCGCGCTCGACAACCTCCACCGCGACGCGCTGTCCGGCACCGAGCTCGCCGACCATCCGAACTTCACGTTCGCGCAGGGAGACGTCCTCGACGCCGATCTCGTCCGGGACCTCGCGGCGGGAGTGACGCACATCGTCCACTGCGCTGCGATCGCGGGTGTCGACGCTGTACTCGAGAGTCCCGTGCGCACCATGCGCGTCAACCTGATCGGCACATACAACGTGCTCGACGCGGCGCACGCGACGCAGTCGTCGCTCGAGCGCCTCGTCGACTTCTCGACCAGCGAGGTCTTCGGGACGCACGCGTACCGGGTCGAGGAGACGCACGTCACGAGTGGGGGCTCGGTCGGCGAGGCGCGCTGGACGTACGCGGTCTCGAAGCTCGCCGGCGAGTACATGGCGCACTCGTACTTCGACGAATTCGGATTGCCGGCGTGCACCGTACGTCCGTTCAACATCTACGGCCCGGGCCAGGTCGGCGTGGGAGCGATCCACACGTTCACCGTGCGGGCGCTCGCCGGCGAGGAGCTCGTCATCCACGGCGACGGCTCCCAGATTCGCGCGTGGTGCTACATCGACGACATGATCGAGGCGCTCCTGCTCGTCCTCGAGCGCGACGAGGCTGTCGGTGAGACGTTCAACGTCGGCAACACTCGCTCGACGGTGACGGTCCTCGACCTGGCTCAGCGGATCAAGCGGCTGACCGGGTCCGAGAGCGAGATCGTCTCCAAACCGCTGCACTACACGGACGTGGAGATCCGGATCCCGAACGTCGACAAGGCGCGGAGGCTGCTCGACTTCGAGGCGAAGGTCGACCTCGACGAGGGGCTCGCGCGGACGATCGCGTGGTACAGGGAACGGAAACCGGCACTCGCGTAATCAGGCTCGCCTGGCCCGACGTCGGGCCGGAGGAGCTGGCAGCGCTCGCGGAGGTGCTCGCCTCCGGCTTCCTGACGATGGGCCCGAAGGTGCAGGAGTTCGAAGCAGCGCTCGCGCGCGCCTGCCACACCGAGCACGCCGTCGCCGTGTCGTCCGGAACGGCGGCGCTGCACCTCGCAGTGCTGGCCCTCGGAATCGGGGAGGGCGACGAGGTGATCGTCCCGGCCTACACGTTCCCGGCGACGGCGAACGCCGTCGCGCTGGCCGGCGCACGACCCGTGCTCGTCGACGTCGACCCGGAGACGATGAACGTCGATCCCGGACGCGTGTACGACGCCGTCACGCCCGACACGAGGGCGGTGATGGCAGTCCACCTCTTCGGGCGCCCACTCGACTGGGAGGCGCTGCAGAGCGCCGTTCCTCCGGACGTCGCGCTCGTCGAGGACGCCGCCGGAGCGCTCGGGGCGCGCTGGCGCGGGATGCCCTGCGGCGGTCTGGGCATGCTGGGCTGCCTGTCGTTCCATCCGCGGAAGATCGTGACGACGGGCGAGGGCGGTGCGGTCACGACCTCGGACGACGCCCTCGCCGGCGCAGTGCGCCGCCTGCGCCACCACGGGATCGCGCCCCGCGGCGACTTCGAGATCCCCGTACCGTCCACGAACTACCGGCTCTCGGATCTGCACTGCGCGATCGGGATCACGCAGCTCGCACGGCTGCGAGAGTTGCTCGCAGCGCGCCGCCGGGTCGCTGAGGCGTACAACGAGCGGCTGCAGGGGATCGTGCAGACGCCGAGCGCGGACGAGGGCGACGAGCACGGGTGGCAGGCCTACATCGTCCAGCTCGGCGACCGGGACGACGCCCTCGCCGCGCTCCGCGCCGAGGGGATCGAGGCGCAGATCGGCACATATGCCCTCCACCGGCTCGGCGCCTTCCACGACCAGGGCCCCTTCCCGGGGGCGGACAGGTGCTTCGAACGGGCGCTCGCCCTCCCGCTCCATTCCCGGCTGACCGAGGAAGACATCGAGCTGGTCTGCGGGGCCTTGACGAGGCTTGTAAGTTAGTGCTAACTTCCTATACGTGAAGGCCACCGCAGCCACGAGACTCAGCGCGGAGGAGCGCCGGGAGGCAATCCTGGACGCCGCGCTGGTGTGCTTCGCCGATCACGGCGCGCACGGGATGTCGACGGAGGCGATCGCCCGCGCAGTCGGGATCTCGCAGCCGTACATCTTCCGCCTGTTCGGCACGAAGAAGCAGCTCGTCAAGGCGACGATCGAGCGCTGCATGACTGAGACCCTCGAGATGTTGCGGGCCGCCGCGGCCGGGCTGACGGGCGAGGAGGCGGTGAACGCGATCGGCCAGGCCTACAGCGAGCGCGTCTCGAACGCGACCTATCTCCGCGCACAGATGCAGTCGTACGTCGCCTGCGAGGACGAGGAGATCCGGGAGGTCGTCCGCCGCGGCTTCGGCGAGCTGGTCGAGTACGTGGAGCGTGCGACCGGCCTCCCGCCCACGAGGGTGGCCCAGGTGTTCGCGCACGGCATGTTGCTGAACGTGATCGCGGCGATGGACCTGCGCGGGGCGGAGGAGCCCTGGGCGCGGCGGCTGATCGAGGGCTGCAAGGAGCCCGAGTGATGGCCGGTGACCCTTTTTTCAGGCTGGAGTAAGTGAGGACTAACTCAATTGGCCGGTTCTCCGTACCTCGAGACGCCGGAAGACCCCATTCGCACGCTTTTGGGCTCCCGCACGATGACTGACAACGATTGAAAGGAGGAACAGTGTCGGCAAAGACACGCACGATCTGGACGTTCGCGATCACCTCGGCGGCGGTCTTCATGGCCACGCTCGACAACCTGGTGGTCACCACCGCTCTGCCGGTGATCCGTAAGGACCTCCACGCAACGATTCAGAGCCTCGAGTGGACGGTCAACGCCTACACGCTGACGTTCGCCGTGCTACTGCTGACCGGGGCCGCGCTCGGCGACCGGTTCGGCCGCCGGCGCATGCTGGTGATCGGGCTCGCGATCTTCACCCTCGCCTCGGCAGCGGCCGCGCTCGCTCCGTCGGCCGGCGTGCTGATCGCGGCGCGTGCCGTGCAGGGCGTGGGTGGAGCGATCGTGACGCCGCTGACGCTGACCATCCTCAGCGCCGGTGTCTCTGCCAATCGCCGCGGCGCCTTCATCGGTGCGTGGAGCGGCATCGCCGGGCTCGCCGTCGCACTCGGCCCGCTCGTGGGCGGAGCGGTCGTCAGCGGCATCTCGTGGCACTGGATCTTCTGGCTCAACGTCCCGATCGGGCTCGCGCTGATCCCGATGGCGCGGCTGAGGCTGCGGGAGACCTACGGGCCGACGAACCGGCTCGATCTTCCCGGCCTCGCGCTCGCCAGCGCCGGATTGTTCGGGATCGTCTGGGGCCTCGTCCGTGGGAACGCGCAGGGCTGGGCGTCCACGGAGATCGTCACGGCGCTCACGGCCGGCGCGATCCTCGTCGCCGCATTCGTGGTCTGGGAGCTGCGCGCGGTGGCGCCGATGCTGCCGATGCGCTTCTTCCGGAACCGGGTCTTCGCCCTGGCGAACGTCGCCTCGCTCCTGATGTTCTTCGGGATGTTCGGCTCGATCTTCCTGCTGTCTCAGTTCTTCCAGACCGTGCAGGGCTACTCGCCGTTCGGTTCCGGCCTCCGCATCCTCCCGTGGACGGTGATGCCGATGTTCGTCGCGCCGATCGCGGGCGCTCTGTCCGACCGGATCGGCGGCCACCGGCTGATGGGGATCGGCCTGACGCTCCAGGCGACTGGGCTCGCGTCGATCGCCGCACTGTCGACCGCGACGGTCCCGTACTGGCAGCTCGTTGTGCCCTTCATGGTCTCCGGCATCGGCATGGCCATGTTCTGGGCGCCGGTCGCGAACGTCGTCCTCTCCGCCGTCAAGCCCGAGGAGGAAGGCCAGGCCTCGGGGACGCAGAACGCGATTCGCGAGCTCGGCGGTGTGTTCGGAGTCGCGGTCCTCGCCTCCGTCTGGTCGAAGTACGGCAGCTACTCATCGGGCCCGTCGTTCGTGGACGGCATGCTGCCGGCGCTGTGGATCGGCGCCGCCGTCGTGCTCGCGGGCGCGGTCGCCGCGTTCGCGATCGGGAAGCGCCGCGTGCGCGCCGAGGAGCTCGTCGAAGCGGAGCCGCTGCTCGAAGCCGCTTAGGGCGCCGGGGTGCTAGTTGGGGGAACCTCCCGGTTCCCCCAAACCCCTTCCACCGGTCCGCTAGCGCGGACGAGTCGCTTCACGACTGGGCCGCAGTCGCCACCGCCAGGACGGCGCGGCGGTTGCGGCCCAACAGCTTCGCGGCATAGAGCCGGTCGTCGGCCTTGCGGAAGAGCTCCACGGGTCCAGGCCCGTCTTCCGGGCGTACCGCATAGCCGAAGCTCAGCTCGAGTCCTTCCCGCGCCAGCCGCTGCTTGAGGAGCGTGCACAGGGCCTGCGCCTCCTCGACGGACCCCTCCATCAGCACGGCGAACTCGTCGCCGCCAACGCGCGCGAGGTCGTCACCGGGCGCAATCGCCGCGGCGAACACCTCTCCGACCTCTCGCAGCACGCGGTTCCCTTCGGCATGCCCGTGTGTGTCGTTGACCTCCTTGAGGTTGTCGAGGTCGCCGAGCACGAGCACGAACGGCGTTCCCGTTGCGCAGCGGCGCGCGAGCGCCTCGTCAAAGACGCGCGCGTTCAGCAGGCCGGTCAGGAAATCGCGATCCGCCAGCTGCCTGAGTTTCGCAACGTGTTGCCGGTGCTGACCCGCAAACCAGCCGATCAGCGCGCCGCAGGAGCAATAGGTGATCGTGCGGATCACCGTTGCACTGGTCAGCGCGTCGCGGGTCGGCACGCGCGGGGTCACGAAGATCGACAACACGTACAGGCCGGTCGCGAGAAGCCCACCGCCGATTCCGGCCCAGGTTCCGGCTGCGAGCGCGATCATCGCGACCGGGATGTAATAGAAGTGCCCGATTCCGAGGCCGGGCACCTCGAAGATCACGAAGCCGACGAAGATCCCGCCGAAAAGCGCGATTGCGCAAACGATCAGAAGCCGCCGATGAAGCGCCGCAACAGGCACCGCGAAGCTCAGCTTGTGCGGCTCGCGGCGCTCGCGCGTCCCTCAAACGAGTGATCGCGGGATAGTCTCTCGCGAATGGTCGAGACCGATCTGCTCGGGAGTAGGCGAGCGACGGGCGAGGACGCTCCGGCACCGGACGTCTCGCTCGTCGTGACGCTGTACAACGAGGTCGATTCGCTCGAGGAGCTCTACCGCCGGACGGTCGCGACCCTCGACCCGGGGCCGCGCTCGTACGAGCTGATCTTCGTGGACGACGGCTCGGCTGACGGCACCTTTGCCGCGCTCGAGCGAATCCATGCCGACGATCCGCGTGTCCGAGCCGTCCGCTTCAAGCGGAACTTCGGTCAGCACCCCGCCATGCACGCCGGTCTGTCGCGCGCGCGCGGCGAGATCGTGGTCACGATGGACGGCGACCTCCAGAACGCGCCCGAGGACATCCCGCGCCTGATCGACGCGATCGAGGCCGGAAACGACGTCGCGAGCGGCCGGCGCGAGGCTCGGCACGACTCGTGGGGCCGCACGGTGCCGTCACGGCTGATCAACGGGATGCTCAGGCGCTTCACGGGAGCGCCGATCTCCGACTTCGGCTGCGCGTTCAACGCCTACCGCCGCGACGCGGTCGACCCGATGCTGGGCTCGATCGGCAAGCAGAAGTTCACGAAAGCCCTGGTGCTCTCCGGTGGCGCGCGCGTCGTCGAAGTGGACGTCGCGCACGCGCCTCGTCAGGGGGCCTCGCGCTACTCGCCGCTACGGCTGACACGGCTCGCGCTGCACGTACTCGCGGGGTTCTGGCCGCAGCCCATTCAGTGGATCGGCGTCGCGCTCGGAGTCGTGTGCTCGCTGCTCGCGCTCGGCCTCGGCGCGTACGGGATCGTCTACTGGGTCGGCGAGTCGAACTTCCCGGGGCCGCTCTTCGGCGGCGTGCTCGTGCTGTTCGTGCTCGGAATCCAGGGCTTCATCCTCGCGCTCGTCGGCGAGTATCTCGGCCGGATTCAGCGAGACGTGGAGGGTCGGCCGCTGTACACGATCGATCGAGAACTGGGATGACGACGAAACGCGTCCTCGTCACCGGCGGCGCCGGCTTCATCTCGTCGAACTTCATCCACCACCTCCTCGCGAAGACGCCGTACGAGGTCGTGTCCCTCGACGCCCTGACCTATGCGGGAAACCTCGAGAATCTGAGCGGCGTGATGTCGCACGAGCGGCTGTCGTTCGTGCACGGCGACATCCGTGACGCGGATCTCGTGCGCGACGTCGTGTCGGAGGTGGACGTGATCGTCAACGCCGCGGCGGAGTCCCACGTGGAGAAGTCGATCGCCGAGGGTGCGCGGGAGTTCGTGACGACGAATGTCGAGGGGACGCAGATCCTGCTCGATGCGATCCGAGAAGCGCCGGTCGAGCGCTTCATCCTCATCTCGTCCTCCGAGGTGTACGGCACGGCCGAGCGGGCGCCGATGGACGAGGAGCATCCATTGAACCCGCGCTCGCCGTATGCGGCAACGAAGGCGGGAGCGGACCGGCTCGCGTACGCGTACCACGTCACGTATGGGTTGCCGATCGTGATCGTGCGTCCCTTCAACAACTACGGCCCGCGCCAGCATCCGGAGAAGGCGATCCCGCGCTTCATCACCCAGGCACTCCGCGACGAGCCCCTGACGGTGCACGGGGACGGCCACGCGTCGCGCGACTGGCTGTACGTCGACGACGACGCAGAGGCGATCGAAGCGGTGATCGCGGCGCCCATCGATGCCGTCGCGGGCGAGGTGCTGAACGTCGCGACGGGTATCGACATCCCGGTCGACGACATCGCGGATCTGGTTCTCGACGCGCTCGGCAAGTCAGGGTCGCTGAAGTCGTACGTGACGGAGCGGCCCGGCCAGGTCGACCGCCACGTCGGATCGACGGAGAAGATGGAGCGGTTGACCGGCTGGCGCGCCGGCACGTCGTTCGAGGCGGGCGTGGCGCGCACGATCTCCTGGTACCGCGACAATGAGGCGTGGTGGCGGGAGATCCTGCAGAGCGAAACGCAGCACGTCTCCTCGTCCTAGGCGCAGGCCCGGCGCAGCTCGGGCTGCTCGCCGCCGCACGGAGGCACGATCTGTACGTGATCGCCGTCGATCGCGATCCCGCCGCGCCCGGCTTCCGGTACGCGGATCGGCGCGCGATCGTCTCCACCGAGGACGAAGCGGCGATCGAGCGGCTCGCAGCCGCCGAACGCGTCGACGGCCTCATCGCCCCGGGAATCGACTGGCCCGTCGCAATCGCGGCGCGTGTGGCGGACCGCCTCGGGCTTCCTCATCCCGTCTCGCCCGACACGGCGACGCTGTCGACGTCGAAGCTTCGTCAGCGAGAGGTGTTCGCGGCGGCGGGAGTGCCGCAGCCCGCGTACGTCGTCTGCTCGGGGACCGACGAGGCAGCGGCCGCGGCGGAGCAGGTCGGATATCCCTGCGTGGTCAAGGCGCCCGATCGGCAGGGCCAGCGTGGGCTGACCCTCGTGCCGGAGCCGCGGCGCATGCGCTCCGCGGTCGAGGTCGCGCTGGACGCGTCTCGCAGCGCGACGCTGCTCGTCGAGCAGCACGTTGCTGGTCACGAGGTGACCGTGAACGGCTTCTCGCTAGGGGGACGGTTCCGGCCGTTGACGGTCACGGACCGGTTGACGGCGGAGCCGCCCGCGTTCGGCGTCGCGCTCGCACACGTATGGCCGAGCGAGCTGGAGCCGCAGCAGATCGGAACAGCGATCGACGCGGCCGCGTCGGCAGTGGCCTCCCTGGGGATCGAGGGCGGGCCGAGCTACACACAGGTGCTCGTCGCAGACGACGGGCCGCGCGTCGGGGAGGTGGCGACGCGACTCGGCGGCGGCCACGACGCCGAGCTGTGTCGCGCGGTGCTCGGCGTCGATCTGAACGGGCTCGCGCTGGCGGCGGCGCTCGGCTGGGAGATCGCGCCGCTGCAGCTGGCGCCGGTCGCGCAGGCGGGCGGTGGGTGCGTCCGCTTCCTGGTTGCGCCGACCGGCGAGCTGCGACGCGTGGCCGGGCTCGAGGAGGCGTACGCGGTCGACGGGATCAAAGGAATCCGGCTGTATCGCAAGCCGGGCCACCGGTTCGGGCCCCTGCTGCGAGGGTCGGACCGCGCGGGCGCGATCCTGGCCGTGAGCGCATCCCGCGAGGAGGCGCTGCGACAGGCAGACCGCGCGGCCGAACTGATCCACTTCGACACCGTTCCGGTCGAAACGCCCTTGCAGAAGGTCTGACGCCCGAGCGCCGTCTGGACTTCGCAGCACGGCCCCACCGGCCAGGTGTGGAAGAAAAGTCACACTTTTCGAACATTGGGGTCAGACCGTGGTGTTTTCAGCCGGGGGCCGAAGGGCGGCCGGAGGCGCGCTGTACGCTGCGTGACGCGATGCAGGACGTTTCCTCGCGGCGCGAGACGATGCTCGGCTTCCAGCCGCCGGCGATCGACGACGACGAGATCGCGGCCGTTTCGGAGACGCTGCGGTCGGGCTGGCTGACGACCGGCCCGCGGGCCGCGGAGCTCGAGCGGCGCCTGGCCGAGTACCTCGAGGCGGAGCATGTGCTCGCGCTCGCATCCGGCACGGCGGCACTCCACCTCGCCCTCGTCGCGCTCGGGGTCGGCGAAGGCGACGAGGTGATCACGACGCCGATCACGTGGCCGGCGACGGCGAACGTCATCGTCCACGCGGGCGCGACGCCCGTGTTCGTGGACGTCCACGACGCAGACCTCAACATCGATCCCGCCCGCGTGGCCGACGCGGTGACCGGGCGAACGAAGGCGATCCTGCCGGTCGATCTCGCGGGTCAACCGTGCGACCTCGACCCCATCGTTGCCCTCGGCATTCCAGTCGTGGAGGACGCGGCCCACGCGGCCGAGAGCCGCTACCGCGGCAGGAAGATCGGCGCGATCTCGGACGCGACGTGCTTCTCCCTCTACGCGACGAAGAACATCGCGGCCGGCGAAGGCGGCCTGATCGCGACCAATCGCGCCGACATCGCAGACGCTGTGCAGGACCTGCGCCTGATGCGCCGCGGCGACGGCTCCCGCTACGACATCCCGGTGCCGGGCTACAAGGCGAACCTCTCCGACGTGCTCGCGTCGATCGCGCTCGTGCAGCTCGACAAGGTGGAGCGGCATGCGGAGATCCGCGCTCGACAGTTCGCGCTCTACGACGAGGCGGTCGCCGAGCTCGACGGCGTCGAGCCGCTTGCGCGCGACCCGCGTGACACGCATGCGCTCCACCTCTACGTCGTCCGCATCGACGGCGAGCGCGCGGGCGCAACGCGGGACGACTACCAGCGCGCCCTTGCGGCAGAGAACATCGCCACGTCGATCCACTTCCTCCCGGTGCACACGCTCACGTACTACCGCGAGCGGTTTCCGGACCAGCCGCCGCTGCCGATCGCGGAACGAGCGGGCTCGGAGGTTTTGTCGCTCCCGTTGTCGCCCGCGCACGCAGACGACGACATCCGAGATGCGATCGCGGCGTTGAAGCGCGTGCACGCGCGTTTCGCCGGATGACACGCGCTCGTACCCTCCGCGTCGTCCTGACGCTCGCGGTCACGGGCGCATGCGTCGCCTACATCGTCTGGAAGATCGACCTGAGCCGGACCGGCCACATCCTGGCCCATGCCAAGCTCGAGTACTTCCTCGCCGCGGTCGCAATCATGGCGCTCTCGGTGCTCCCGATGGCGTGGCGGTGGCAGCAGCTCCTAGACGCGAGCGGGATCCGCGAGCGGCTCGGCTGGCTCGTCCGCGCGTACTTCGTCTCGTACACCGCGGGCCAGGTCCTCCCGACGTCGATCGGCGGCGACGCGTCGCGGATTTACGAGACCGCCCGTCGCCATCCCGGGCGGGGCGGGTCTGCGGCAGGGATCGTCCTGCTCGAACGAGCGCTCGGCGGCGCCGCGACGCTCACCCTCGCCGCCGTGGGCTTCGCGCTCGCGATCGGGCACTACAACGTCGGCGCGTACCTCTGGATCGAGGCCGCGTTCGTCGTCGGCACGGTCGTCGCAGGCGTCGTGCTCTTCTCGCACGCGGCGCGACGCCTGCTCCGCCGTTTCATCCCGCTGCTGCGTGCGATCCGCCTCGAGCGCCCTGTGCGCGCGGTCTACGAGGCGATCCACGGATTCCGGTCGCGCCCGGCCTTGTTGGCGGGGGTCTC
>Ga0066704_10000294_pt1 | contig 16640 bp, 14 predicted proteins | sample GraSoiAngelo_153_FD_66458 | JGI IMG/M metagenome (GOLD analysis project Ga0066704, IMG submission 66458) | Grasslands soil microbial communities from the Angelo Coastal Reserve, California, USA - 14_1009_12_40cm | ecosystem: Environmental > Terrestrial > Soil > Grasslands | place: USA... | reverse complement strand
GGAGGTCGGGGCGGGCATCACGCTCAACTCGAACGCGATCACGGCGCTCAGGGAGATCGCCCTCGACAAGACGGCCGAGGAACGCGGCTCGGTGCTGGAGAAGTTCGCGCACCGATCCAGCGGCGGCAAGCTGATCACGACGTGGGACACCGGGTCGATCGGCCGCAATCTCCACGCGCCGATCGTCGGCATCAGCCGGCCGGAGATCCAGCGGACGCTCGCCGAATCGCTGGGCGACGCCGAGCTCAGGTTCGGCCACAAGCTCGTCGGCCTGGAACAGGACGGATCCGGCGTGACGGCACGCTTCGAGAACGGAGCCGAAGAACGCGGCGCCGTTTTGATCGGGGCCGACGGCGGGAACTCGACGGTCCGCCCGCTCTTCGACGCGACGCCGCGGCGCTACTCGGGCTACACCACGTGGCTTGCACTCTCCAACGTCGAGAACTTCGCGCCGGGAACGCACACGCAGTGGTACGGCAACGGCTCCATCGTCGGCTCGCACGCCGTGGGTGGCGGGAAGAGCTACTGGTACGCGAGCAAGACGGCGCCCGAGGGAGAGCGCGATCCCGACACGAAGAAGGAATGTCTCGACGTCTTCGGCGACTGGCACGAGCCCGTGCCCGAGATGATCAGGGCGACCGACAACATTCCCCGCAGCGACATCTACGACCTGCCGCGACGCGACAGATGGGGGGAAGGGCGCGTGACGTTGCTGGGCGACGCTGCGCACCCGATGGCGCCCGCGCTCGGGCAGGGTGCGTGCCAGGCGATCGAGGACGGCGTCATCCTCGCGAGCTACCTCGACACAGACGGCGACGTGGACGCGGCGCTTCGAGCGTATGAAGCGAAGCGCATCGAGCGGACCGCGCCGATCGCGAAGCGTGCGGGACTCCAAGGGAAGCTGATGCAGGGCGACAACCCGGCGATCCGGTTCGCGCGTTACGCAAGCTTCAAGTTCGCGCCCGAAGGACAGGTGCTGAAGAGCTTCCAGAAGCTGCTGACGTTCGAGGGTTAGGACCGAGTGGGCGCGGCGGAGTTCCGGCGTCATTTCACGGCGGGCGACGGCAAGGCATTCGTTGCGGACCTCGCTCCCGGCTTCCGCTTCTACCACGCCTCACACACTCAGCCGACGAGCGATGTCGCCTTCCTCGAGCAGATGTTTCCCGTGGCGCGCGCGGAGGCCGACGACGGGCGCTTGCTCGAGGTGAGGATCACCATGCGGCCCGTGCAAGCGATCCAGGCCTGGGCTGAGGCGATGACCACGCGAATGGGCAGGCCGTCGCCGCCGCACGGCTAGCTACGCGTCAGCGCTTCGACGCCTGCTGCTTGGCGATCGCCTCCGCGTACTCGTAGGACTCGGGCCTCCGCCGCACCTTCGCCATCCGCTTCGGCGCAACCGAGAGCAAGAACGCCCCCATGCGCAGCTTGCGGGGGGCGACGACGATCTCTGGCTCGCCCTTCTCGATCCCGCGGACGACCGCCTCGGCAACCTCCTGCCCCGTGCTCGTTCCAAAGCCTCCCGGCGGCGAGATGCCTGTCTCGGCGAACATGCCGACGTCGCCGATAAAACCCGGGAGAACCGTCGTGACCCCGACACCGTTCTGGTGCAAGTCGTCGCTCAGCGCGAGCGCGAAGCCGCGAAGACCGAACTTCGTCGCGCAGTAGACCGAGCTCCCAGGTCTCGTCATCTTGCCAAGGAGCGACGACACGAACACGATGTGACCCTCGCCTCGCTCGATCATGCGGGGAACGAGCGCGCGCGTGAGCTGGATCGGCGCGCGCAGGTTCGCCTCGAGTGAGCGGTCGATCTCGTCGGGGGTGAGTTCCTCCAACCGGCCGCTCGCGGGCAGGGACGCGTTCAGCACGACGATGTCCGCCTCGCCGGCGCGTTCGGCGAGCCCCGCGATGTCGTCCTTGGACGTGAGGTCGGCCGCGAAGGACTCGGCCCTGTCGCCGAGCTCCTTGCACAGCTCGTCCAGCAGCTCCCGGCGTCGCGCGGTGACGATGAGCGACGCACCGCGGCCGTGCAGCGTTCGTGCGATCACCCGCCCGATTCCTCCCGAGGCACCCGTTACGAGGACGGTCCGTCCCTCGATGTTCATGCGGCTCCCTTTCTCGGCGGCGGGTGTGGTGCTAGCCCCGGCCGTCCCCTGCTTTGGGCGGGCCGCCGCCGGGTGGACCGGAGGGAATGACGCCGAGCTGCTGGAGCATGCCGAGGATGTCGAAATTGTCCCAGGCCTCGATGATCTTCCCGTCCTCGACGCGATTGAGGGTCATGCCGCGGACGATGCCTCTCTTGCCCGAGGGCGGGATCACGCCGCGTGCGCTCTTCAACGGGCCGGTCTGAGTGCCGCCCGATTCCCAGAGCGTCAGGACCTTGTCCCCTTCCGCGATGAGCTGGTGGGCCTTGAGGTACAGATCCGGCATTGCTTCGCGGAACTGCATCACTGCTTCCTTCGCACCCTCTGGTCCCTGCTTGGTCAGGCCCGGCGCGAGACCGTGATCGACGAAGTTGGTATGGAAGATCTCGTCCACCACATCGAGGTTGCCCTGATCCCAGACTTCTTCCCAGAAACGGTTGAGCGTTGCCTTGTTCTGTTCTTCCTGTGTCATCGAAACCTCTCTGTCGCCTGACGAAGCACTACCACCGTTCGGCGCGTCCTGTCAATGGGGGTCGATCAAGCGGCGATCCCCGTCGTCCCGGTACTTCCCCCCTCGGCTTCGGCGGTGTAAGATCGCTCGGCGACCACGGCTCAAAAGGGCGGTGCTACGCCAACTCTGAGGGTCCTTTCCGGGCCGGCATCCGGCCGCCTATTCGAACTCGACGGCGAACTTGTGATCGGCAGCGAGTCTGCGCACGTCACGATCCCGGACGTCGACCTTTCGCGCAGACACGCTGTCCTGCGCACGACGCCGAGAGGCGTCGAGGTCGAGGACCTCGGGTCGCGGAACGGAACGTTCGTCGACGGCGTTCGCATCAGCGGGCGCGTTCGGCTGCACGGACCGGCGAGACTCCGGATGGGTGCATCCGAGTTCGAGCTGTTGCCCGAGCAGACGACGGCGAAGCAGGATCCCGCGGCGGGTCAACCGAGCGGGCGCCGGCAGCGGCCGGGCGTCGAGCTCGTGGCGGTCGGGTTCGCCGCCCTCGTCAGCGCGGCCGTGGTGGTCGTGTACTTCGCGAACGGTTCGTCGAGTGGCGTCAAGCTCGCCTCACAGGTCAACATTCCTTCGCACCGGCCGCTGCTCGTCCCGTTCATCGTGCATGCCGGCGCCGGCAGCACCGTCACGCTGCGCGGGAGCCGGTACGTGACCAAGGCGTCGAGCGACGCGACCGGCGGAGCCTTCAGTCTCTTGCAGATCGACCTGCACCACGGAAGCGAGCCGCCGCCGCACATCCACCACCACGAGGTCGAAGGCTTCTACCTGCTCAGCGGCACGATGGTGTTCAAGGTCGGCCAGCAGACGTTTCGTGCGGGCACCGGCGACTTCGTCTTCCTGCCGAAAGGCATCGTGCACGGCTATCAGGTGACGAGCGGAGTCGCGCGCGTCTTGCTGCTCGCGGTGCCCGGTGGACTCGACAAATTCTTCGGTGCGCTGGCCCGGTCGCCCGCACTCGCGCGGCAGCTATCGCGGCGGTACGGAATCCAGCCGGCGGGACGACCCGGTCAGGCCGCGCCCCCGCAGTCGGCGACGGCGCCGCCGGCGCACACGCTGTTCCCGTTCGTCACGCTTGCCGACGGCGGTCTGAGCGTGATCCTCCGCGACAGCCGCTACACCATCAAGGCCGACACACAAGGGACCGGAGGCGCATTCGCGTTGCTCCAGATCGACCTCCACCACGGGAGCGAGCCGCCTGCTCACATCCACAACCACGAGGCCGAGATCTTCTACCTGCTGTCGGGGACGATGGTCTTCAGCACCGGCGGTAAGGCGTTCCAAGCAGGCGCAGGCGACCTCGTCTTCCTGCCACGCGGTTTGCAACACGCCTACGAGGTCACGAGCGGGGTCGCCAACGTGTTGCTGCTCGCGGTTCCGTCCGGTCTCGAGCAGTTCTTCAAGGTGTTCAGCAAGAATCCGGGTCTGGTCCAGCAGCTCGGCCAGAAGTTCGGGATTCAGCCCGGCGCAGCGCCCGTCTCGCTCCCGCCGCCGCCAACGACGAAGAAGAAAGGCGCGCACAAGTGACCTCGGCCGCGACGGCGTTCCTGCGAGTGGTGACCGGCCCCGAGGCGGGGCGACGATTCGAGCTGAGGGGGGAGACGGTCGTGGGCCGAGAGGGTGCCGACGTGACGATCGAGGACCCGGAACTGTCCCGCCGTCACGCTGTGTTGCGACCGACGGCGCACGGGGTCGTCGTCGAGGATCTCGGGTCGTCGAACGGGACGTTCGTGAACGGCCGGCGGATCGAGGGTCCAACCCTCGTCGGCGAGACGGCGACCCTTCGCCTGGGCGGGACGGAGCTCGAGCTCGGGTTCCCGGCTGGGACTCAGCCGCGGGCTGTGATTCTGCCGCGCGAGGAGACGACGGTGGTCCGGGCCGGTTCGGGAGCGTCCACCTCCGCGGCATCTCCTCGCTCGGGCGGGCGGCGAATCGGACGGCGAACCGTCGCCGCCGCCGGCGTCGTGGTCGCCCTCCTGGGCGGCGGGGCGGCCGCGGCGGCGGCAGCGGGGCTGTTCACGGACGGGGGCGCGAAGACCCACCGGCTCGACATCCACGGCGTGGCCAGGGTCGTCGATCAGGTCGGCCGGCCGGGCACTCCGGGGAGCAGCCAGGTCGCTGCGGCGCAGGTCTCCGGCCCGCCGGGCGGAGACGGCGCCGTGATACTGCGCGCGACGGTCGGTCCCGGCAGCACGGTCGACGCTTCACGAATCGACGGAATCGCACATATCTACTTCAAGAATGGGAGCTTCACGACCCACTACGCCGGCCGCGCCGTCCTTCAGCCGGATGGCTCGTACCACGTCACGGCGAGAGAGAAGGTCATCGGCTCCGCCGGGGCGTACTCAGGCGCCTCGGGCACGTTGACGACAACAGGGGTGAACCGCCTCGGCGCGCCCACCAACACCTTTCACGTGTGGGGGACGATCAAGTATTGAAGGGCGACACGGACCTGGGTGTGACGCCGTCCCTGCGCGTGGTGACCGGCCCGGCGGCGGGACGGCGATTCGAGCTGAGGGGGGAGTCAGTCATCGGCCGGGGGGCCGCAGACGTCACGATCGAGGACCCGGAACTGTCACGTCGTCATGCTGTGCTGCGACCGACGGCCCATGGGGTCGTCGTCGAGGACCTCGGGTCGTCGGCGGGGACGTTCGTGGACGGCCGGCGCATCGACGAACCGACGCTGATCGGCGAAACGGCGACGCTCCGTCTGGGTGGGACGGTACTCGTGCTCGGGTTTCCGGCCCCGGCCGTGACCGAGACGCGCGCTCCGATCGAACCGCGTGAGGTCTCGACCGTGGCGGCGGCCGGCTCCGGACCGTCGACGTCCCCGCCACCTCGCCGCCCGGGAGGCCGATCGGGAGGCCGAAGGGTCGAACGCAGAGCGCTCGTCGCGACCGTCGTGCTGGTGGTCCTCGGTTTCGGCGTGGCCGCCGCGGCGGGCGCGGCGGCGCTGTTCTGGGGCGGGGGCGCGAAGACCCACCGGCTCGACATCCACGGCGTGGTCGCGGTCATCGAGCAGGTCGGCCAGGTGGGCGCGCCCGGCAGCAGCCAGGTCGAAGTCGCTCGGATCTCGGGTCCGCCGGGTGGTGACGGCGCCGCGATCCAGCATGCCCAGGTTGGCCCGGGCGGCAGCGTCGACGGCATTGCGCAGCTCTACTTCCCCAGCGGGAGCATTACGGTCCACTACACCGGTCGCGCGTCTGTCAAGCCCGACCTCTCGTATCGGCTCGAGGCGACGGAGAAGGTCGTCGCCTCGGACGGGGAGTACGCAGGCGCTTCGGGCACCCAGACGATCATCGGTACCGGCCGGATCGGCGCGCCGACGACGTTCTTTCATGCCTTTGGAGTGATCAAGTACTGATGGCCGCGACCGTCGACGGGCGGAAGGGACGCTCGATCGAACCGCCCGGTGCCGGTTCCCCTTCGGAGCAACCCGACGGCCGGGAGACGCGGAAGCGTCTGACGGTGGCGGTGGTCGCCGCGGGCGCGCTGATGACGACGCTCGACGCGACTGTCGTCAACGTCGCGCTCCCGGTGATCCGCAGCGACTTCGGCTACCTCCACGTCACGGTCTCCGAGCTGCAGTGGGTGGTCAACGCCTATGCGCTGACCTTCTCGGCATTCCTGCTCACGGCGGGCAAGCTCGGCGACCTGTACGGCCGCCGCCGCATGTTCCTGATCGGCATGGTGCTCTTCGTTGTCGCGTCCGTGATCTGCGGGAGCGCCCGCAGCATCGGCGTTCTCATCGCGCTGCGCGCGGTGCAAGGAATCGGCGCTGCGCTCATCACCCCTTGCAGCCTCTCGATTCTCACCGCAACGTTCGCGCCCGAGGAGCGCGGGCTCGCCCTGGGCCTGTGGTCGGGCGTGCTCGGCATCGGAGTCGCGCTCGGTCCGCTCGTCGGGGGCGTCCTCGTCGACCAAGCGAGCTGGCGGTGGGTGTTCTACATCAACGTCCCGATCGGCGTGCTTTGCTTCGCTGCGACGCTCGCGTGGGTGAAGGAGTCGCGCGATCCCAGCAAGGAACGGGCACTCGATCTTCCCGGAGTCGCGATCTCACTGCTCGGGCTGTTCGCGCTGACGTTCGGGCTTCTCAAGGGCAACGACTACGGCTGGGGCGATGTGCGGACAATCGGCTTGCTGGCGATCGGCGTGGCCGGGCTGGTCGGCTTCGTTCTGTTCGAGCGCATCCAGGCGAGACCGATGCTGCCGCTCTCGCTGTTTCGGAGCGCCACCTTCGCGGGCGCAAACACGGTCGCCGTGTTCGCGGGCTTCATTCTGTTCGGTGAGCTGTTCTTCGGCTCCCTCTTGCTGCAGTCGGTCATGGGCTATTCCGCGCTGAAGACCGGACTCGCCCTCCTGCCGATGACCTTGCTGATCATGGTCGTCTCTCCACCGATTGGACGGCTTTTGAGCAAAGGTATCGGCCCCCGCTGGATCATCACCGCGGGGATGCTCCTGCTCGCGGATTCGCTCGTCTTACTCTCGCGGTGCGGATACGGCTCGAACTTCTACGACCTCCTGCCCGCGTTCGTGTTGTCCGGCATCGGTTTCGCCTTCGTGCTCACGTCCCTGACCTCCGCGGCGCTTGCCGGTGTGCCCGTGCGCCATGCAGGCATCGGCTCGGCGGTCATCAACGCCACGCGGCAGGTCGGCGGAACGATCGGGCTCGCCGTCACCGTCGCAGTCTCGTCTGCCGTCGTGAACTCCTGGGTGTCCGCCGGCAGGACCCGGCCCGACGGCTTTGCGCACAGCTTCGACGTCGTGATGCTGGTCTCGGCCGGCGTTTCGCTGGCCGGCGCACTCGTGGCCGCGGTGACGTTGGCCAGGCAGTCGCCCGCTGCGGCGGCCGAACCGAAGGCCGAGCAGCTCACCGTTCGGCCGACCGTGAGCTGGCCCGTCGCGGCGCCGTCGATCGTACAAGCGTTGCCGTACGGAGCCTCGCCGGGAACCGAGCGCGTCTCCCAGCTGCTTCAGGAGGACATGGCGCGGATGAGCATGACGGAACGCCCACAGGCGGTGGCTGTCGGCAACGGTCTCGCGCTCGTCGTCGAGACCGGGACGGCAACGGGCAAGCGCATCCCTGTCCTCGAAGAAGTCGTCGTCGGACGTTCGGAGCCGGAACCGGGTCGGCTCGACGGCGATTCGGAGATCTCGCGGCGGCACGCCAGCGTTTCCGAGCTCGACTCCGCGCGGGTGCTCGTCGAGGACCTGGCGTCGACGAACGGGACGTTTCTCAACGGCTATCGCATCCTCGCGCCGACCGTCGCACGGCCGGGGGACGAGATCCGCATCGGCTCGACCGTGCTTCGCCTCGAGGCCGGCTCGGAGCGTCCACCGGCTGGGTCGGACGCGGCGGCGGCGGTGAGAGTGTGACGGGCCGTCGCTGCGTCCTCGCGCTCGGTGCGGCGATGCTCACACTCGTCCTGGCCGGTTGCGGGGCGAACTCGATCGGGAGCCTCCAGCTCCAGCGGCTCGACGCCATCCGTCGCGCGACCGAGATGTACGTCGACCCGAACGTGGCGCTCGCGCGGGGTTACTTCCAGCTGCCCGGGTGCATTGCCTCGAGCGACGGCTCCGGGGCTCTCGGCACTCTCTTCATCAAGGTCACCGATCTCAATCGGCGGACGGTGGATCTCCTGCGACCGCAGGCGCTCTACTACGACCTCAACCCTGCGCACGGGAGCAAACAGCTTCTCGGCGTCGGGTACTTCGTGCCCGACGTAGGTCAGCGTCCACCCGACACACCTATCGGACACATGGAAGGCCCGCTGCCTGCGACGCCGCAGCAGCCGTCGCATTTCCAGCTCAACGCCTGGATCTACCGGCGAAACCCGACGGGCGTGTTGAGCTTCTGGAACAAGAACGTGACCTGCTGAGCTCCGGTTGGCCATGACGAGGCGGGCGCCGTCTTCGTGGACGGCGCCCGCGACGAAGAATCCGAGGTCGTTCCCTGTTACGGGCTCGCGTCGTGCACGATGTAATTCCCGTTCGTCACAGTCCTGGACGCGAACGGAGGAATGCAGAATGTCGGAGGAAACCCGATCGGGAATCCCTCGAACTTGTCGTTCGTGCCGGGCTCGCCGTTGTCCACGAAGGAGAAGTAGCCGCCGTTGCCCACCTGGATGATCGCCGGATCCTTGGACTTCGTGACCTCGAAACCGACCGTCGCTGCGTTGCCCTGGACGCGCATGCACGTGATCCGTCCCTCGATGTCGATCGGAAACGGAACCGCGGGCGGGACTGCCCTGAGCACGAGGTGCCCGCGTGGATTCTCCCCGGACGGTCCGCTCTGCGCGTTGATGTGCACGAAGACGTCGATCGGGCCGGCGACGATCTGACCCGTGCCGGCGACGACGTCCTGATCTGAATCCGCGCTCGCGGGGCCCGTCGGTATCAGTAGTGCTGCCAGCGCGAACGAAAGCAGAAGTACTCGTCGCATTGAATCTCCCCTTTCTCCCCGGTGCCGATGTGGCTCTCTGACGCCTACGCCGTCACGGCCAGCTCGTCCAGCAGCATCACCTCGAATCCCTGCGACTGTTGACGCGCCTCGGCGAGCGTGAGGCCGTTGTCGTCGAACAGACCGTCCGCCTCCCAGCGTTCGGGGTGCAGGCTGATCGCGTGCGGATTGATCTTCCGCTCGGGATCCGGCGGCCCGTCGGGAAGCCGCTTCGCCGCCTTGTGGAAGAGCATCACCGCCATCCCCTCGAGGATGTCGACATTCGTCGTGTACCGCGACAGCAGCGTCTCGTCGTCGAGCCCGGCCTTCAGCTCCTTGAGGCGGTCCCACATGCCCGGGAACTTGCTCGTCACGGCGTGGATTCCCGTCGGGTTCGGTGGCTGGCCCGCCGCGTGCCAGTCTCGGAAGAGCTGCTGGACGCGCACGGCGAGCTGCGCGGAGCGCTGCACCTGCGGCAGCGTCGCCTGCGTGAACTCGAGGTCGGTCAGCTTGTCGTAGTACATGCGCGGAGCGTTGACGCCCCAGTAGACGACGTAGTCGTACGTCACCTTCGCGGCGAACACCTCCGCGTCGCCGAAGTACTGGTAGTGGTTCGTCCACACGTGCGTGAGCGCGAGGTCGAACAGGAAGAGGAAGCCGCGGTTGTATCCCTCGGCGCGCGCGGTGATGTCCTCGCCGCCGAGATCTCGCTTGATCAGATCGCCGACGTACGTGTTCGCCATCGCGATGTAGTCCGAGCCCGGCGAGTAGAGCGGGTCGATGAACACGCCTGCTTCCCCGACCATGGCCCAGCGCTGCGGCGAGAAGACGCGCTCGCAGCCGTGTGAGAACTTCTCGATCTTGAGGAAGTCCTGGATGTCGTCCTTCCGCTCTTCCATGGCCTTTGCGAGTTGGGGCTCGAACTCGTGGAGCCAGTCGAGCGCCGCCTCGAACGTCGAGATCCGCTCGAAGGGATGGAAGCGCGGGTCGGCCACGATGCCGATGCTGTGCGAGTTCGAGGCGAGCGGGATCAGCCACACCCAGTAGCCCTCGCCGACGAGGTGTGTCGTGCTGTACCGGCGGATGCCCGGACGCTCCATTCGCGCCATCCACGTCTCGTCGTGCGCGCCCCACTCCTCGTGGTCGACGAGGCCGTTGCCGACGCGCCACCAGGCGGAGTTGATGTCGTGCTCGACGTCCTTCGCGAGCCCGAGCTTGTTGCGGAGGATGAACGAGCGGCCTGCCGCGTCGACGACCCAGCGCGCCGTGATGGTGCTCCGGTCGCCGCCGGGCCCGCCCTGCACGATCGTCACGGAGTGCTGATCGCCGTCGAGCTCGACCTCGTCGACGAACGCGCCCTGGACGAGGTCGATGCCCGCCTCGACGTTCCTGCGCGCGAGCTCGTTCTCGAAGCGCCCGCGATCGAGCTGATACGTCGGGACGGGCGCGAACGCGGAATCCCCCCATTCGACGCGCTGCGTGATGTCGCTGTTGTCGCCGGCGGGAAAGAAAAAGCGAAGCCCCGCCTTGAACAGCTCGTCCTGCTCGATGTGGTCCTTCATGTCGCAGACGCGCGCGAAGTAGTCCGCGCTGATCTCCACGGTGGACTCGCCGACCTTGAACGCCGCCTCGGGCGCTGGTCCGGGCCGCTTCTCGGCGACGAAGATCGATGTCTCGGGTCGCTGGCGCTTGAGCTGGAGCGCGAGCGTCAGGCCCGCGAGCCCGCCCCCCAGGATCGCGACGTCGTAGCGGTTACTTGTGGCTTCCATCGTGTCCTCCTAGGGGAATCGAAGATGCGGCCTCCAGCGAAGCAGGCAATACAACAACCGGCCGGTGGTTGTCAATCAGCGCGCTTCGGTGGAGCGTGGAATACTCGAAACGCCGAGTGCTCTCGCGGCTTGCAGATCTCATTCATCGCCGGCGCCGGTCGGCTCTGATCGCTGCCGTTCTCTTCATCGCGGTTTCGGGAGCCCTCGGCGGGCCCGTCTTCGGCCTGCTCTCCTCGAACGGCCGTGACTTCGAGGATCCCGGCTCGGAGAGCGTCGCCGCCCGGGAGCAGCTCGAGCGTGCGTCCGGGGCGAACCCGGACGTCGGCCTCGTCGCACTCGTTCGCACAGGCGTCCCCGTGGAGAGTGCGGCGGGACGGGCGAAGGTGGAGGAAGTGCGGCGAGCAATCGCGAGCGAACGGACGATCGCCAACGTCTCGACAGCCTTCACGACGCACAACCGCTCGCTCATCTCCAACGACGGCCGGTCGACGTACCTCGTCGCGTCGTTCAAGCCGATCTCGGGCGACGCCGAGAAGGACGCCGCGAAGCGCATCGAGCACGACCTGAAGGGAATCGACGGCGTCACGCTCGGAGGTTCCGCGATCGCCAGCATCGAGGTCGACGACCAGATCTCGAAGGATCTCGCCCGCGCCGAGCAGTTCGGCATCCCGATCCTCCTCGTCCTCTCGCTCCTGTTCTTCCGTGGGCTCGTGGCCGCTTTGCTGCCCTTTGCGACCGGCATCGCGGCGGTCATCGGCGCGTTCTTCGCGCTGCGCCTCGTCGACCTGATCACGCCGCTCTCGAGCTACGCGCTCAATCTCGTCACCGGTCTCGGCATCGGGCTCGCGATCGACTACAGCCTCTTCGTGGTCTGGCGCTACCGCGAAGAGCTCGCGCGGAGTGGTCCCGGCGCCGCGGCCCTTCGGCGAACGCTCACGACGGCCGGACGCACGGTGGCGTTCAGCGCACTCACGGTCGCCGCTGCGATGGCGTCGCTCTTCGCGTTTCCCCAACGCTTCCTGTACTCCATGGCATTCGGCGGAGTCTTCGTCTCGCTGCTCTCGGCCGTCAGTGCGCTCGTCTTCCTCACGGCGATCATCGCAGTGCTCGGCCCGCGCGTGAACGCCGTCTCGCCGGCGAGATGGCAGGACGCGATCGCGCGAACGGCGCGCGCGGAGGGGGGAGGACCCTGGTTTCGGCTCGCGCACGGCGTGATGCGTCGGCCGTTGCCGGTCGCGACCGTCGCGGCAGCGGTCCTGATCGCACTCGGCGTTCCCTTCCTCGGAGTGAAGTTCACAGGAGTCGACTCCGGTGTCCTCCCGCGCAGCGCGCCGGCACGGCAGGCGCAGGACGCGATCGAGATGGGCTTCCCGAAGAACGAGACTGCTCCGATCTACCTCGCGGTGACGGCGCCGCGGTCGGCGGCGAAGGAGGTGCTGAGCTACGCCGCCGGCCTGGGCTCGTTGCCGAACGCCGTTGCGGTCACTCGGCCGCGCGCCGTCGACGCCGAGACCTGGCGGATCGACGTCTACCCGCGCAGCCGGTCGCTCGCGGGCTCGACGAAGACGCTCGTCCACGACATCCGTGACCACCCGGCCCCGTTTCCGATCCGCGTCGGCGGCGAATCCGCGGCGTACATCGACCAGCAGGCGAGCTTTCGCTCGCATCTCCCGTACGCTCTCCTGATCGTCGCGGTGACGACTCTCGTCCTGCTGTTCCTGCTGACGGGATCGGTCGTCTTACCCGTGAAGACCCTCATCCTCAGCGTCCTCTCGCTCAGCGCCACGCTCGGGTTCCTAGTGCTCGTCTTCCAGGACGGGCGGTTCGAAGGCCTCCTGAGCTACACGAGCCAGCATGCGCTCAACGCGACACAGCCGATCCTGATCGGCGCGATCGCGTTCGCGCTCTCGACCGACTACGCGGTGTTCCTGCTCACCCGGATCAAGGAGGTGCGCGACGCGACCGGCGACGAGGTCGAATCCATCGCAGTCGGGCTCGAGCGGACGGGCCGCATCGTGACCGCCGCGGCGCTGATGCTCGCGGTCGCGATCGGCGCGTTCGTCACCTCGAAGATCGTGCTGATCAAGGAACTCGGCCTCGGTGTCGCCTTCGCAGTGCTGATCGACGCGACGATCGTCCGCGCGCTGCTCGTCCCCTCGCTGATGAAGATGCTCGGAGCCTGGAACTGGTGGGCGCCGGAGCCGCTCCGGCGCGTCCATCGCCGGATCGGCCTCCACGAAGCCGGCGGCGAGTAGCGCTACAGGCGGTACGACATCCGGGACGTCACGACTGCGTCCGCGAGCTTCGCGTAGAGGCGCGCGTTGTCGATGGCGATCGCGGCCTGGTTCGCCAGCGCACCCGCGAGCGCCTTGTCCTCCTCCGAGAAGTCGCCATCGCGCTTGTTGATCACCTCGACCACGCCGATCGCCTGGTCGCGGACCTTGAGCGGCAGCGCGATCATGTTGCGCGTCTCGAAGCCGGTCGCATCGTCCATCACGCCGTAGAAGCGCGGGTCGTTCTTCGCATCCGCGACCACGGTCGGCTCGCCGCTCTCCAGAACCGCGCCCGCGATGCCCTTGCCGGACGGGACGTGGCGCCGCTCGACACGCTCGCCGGGTTCACCGGTCGCGATATGGATGACGAGGTCGCCGGACTCCTCGTCGAGGAGAAGGAGCGAGCTCGTCTCGGCGCCAAGAAGCTCGGCCGCGGACGACATGATGAGCTCGAGCAGCTCGTCGACGTTCAGCGTCGAGTTGAGCGCTCCCGTGATCTCGATGATCCGCTTGAGGGCGGCAACCTCGTCCTGTCCTTTGGCCATTCGTCTCTCCTTTAGCTTGCGGCCGCGGCTGCCGCGGCTTCCTCGGACATGAAGTGCTCGACGAAGTCCGTCGTGACGTCGCCGGAGCGGAATTGCGGGTGGTCCAGGATCCGGAGGTGGAACGGGATCGTCGTCTTCACGCCGCGCCCCGAGATCTCGAACTCGCCGAGCGCGCGAATCATCCGGTCGATCGCCGCGTCGCGGTTGGGCGCCCAGACGATCAGCTTCGCGATCAGCGAGTCGTAGAACGGGCTGATCATCCAGCCGGGATAGCAATGTGAGTCGACGCGAGTCCACGGGCCGCCCGGCGGCACGTACGTGTCGAGCCTGCCGGCTGCAGGCGCGAAGTCCTTGTCGGGATCCTCGGCGTTGATCCGGCACTCGATCGCGTGGCCGTGGAGCGGCAGCACGTCGTCCTGCGTGACCGAGAGCTTCTCCCCCGCGGCAACGCGGATCTGCTCCTGGATCAGGTCGGTGCTCGTGACGAGCTCGGAGACGGGATGCTCGACCTGGATGCGGGCGTTCATCTCCATGAAGAAGAGGTTGCCGTCGAGGTCGAGCAGGAACTCCATCGTGCCCGCGCCCGTGTAGCCGACCGAGAGCGCGCCGCGCACGGCGGCCTCGCCGACTTCACGGCGGGTCTCCTCGTTCAGATGGATCGACGGCGCCTCCTCGATCAGCTTCTGGTGACGCCGCTGGACCGAGCAGTCGCGCTCGCCGAAGTAGACGCCGCTTCCGTGCGCGTCGCAGACGAGCTGGATCTCCGTGTGGCGGGAGGTCTCCAGGTAGCGCTCGATGTACACGGCGCTGTCCTTGAACACCGCTTGCGCGGTTGCGCGCGTCGTCTGGTAGAGCCGCGCCAGATCCTCCTCCTGCGTGACGACGCTCATGCCGCGTCCGCCGCCGCCGGCGACGGCCTTGATGATCACGGGGTAGCCGATCTCGCCGGCGATGTCGTGCGCCTCGTCGACCGTGTTCACCGGCTCGACCGTCCCTGGCAGGAGGGGCAGGCCGGCCTTCTGCATCAGCTCGCGCGCAGTCGCCTTGTCGCCGACCTTCTCCATCACGTCCGGACGCGGCCCGATGAACGTGATGCCCTCGTCCGTGCAGATCTCGGCGAAGTACGGATCCTCCGAGAGGAAGCCGTACCCGGGATGGATCGCGTCGGCGCCCGTCTTCAGCGCCGCGCCGATCAGGCTCGGGATGTGCAGGTAGCTGCGCCCGACCGCGGGCGGGCCGATCTGAACGGACTCGTCGGCGAAGCGGACGACGGCGGACTCGGCGTCGGCCGTCGAGTAGACGGCGACGCACTTGATGCCGAGCTCGCGGCAGGCGCGCGCGACGCGGAGCGCGATCTCGCCTCGGTTTGCGATCAGGACTTTTTCGAACACCGCTCTAGCCCGCCGGCTCGAGCAGCATCAGGGTCTGTTCGAACTCCACCCAGTCGCCGTCCTCGGCCAGGATCTTGCTGACCTTTCCGGCCTGGTCGGCCTGAACCTGGTTCATCAGCTTCATCGCCTCGACGATCCCGACCGTTTGCCCCGCGTCGACCGTGTCGCCTTCGTTCACGAACGGCGGCGCGCCCGGCTGGGACGAGCGGTAGAAGGTCCCGACGAGGGGCGCCTTGATCGGATGCCCTGCGTCGAGGGCGGCGCTGTCGCCGTCCTTTCGCTCTTCGGCCATCGTGCCGCCACCGCCGCCCCCGCCCGCCTCTGCGACGACGACGCCGGCTCGGCGCTCGATCTCGATCTTCGTGTCGCCGGCCTCGACGGAGAACCGCTGCACCGTGCTCCCTTCGAGGCGCTTGACGAGGTCGCGCGCCTCTTCCCAGACGGCGCGGATGAGCTCCTGATTCGTGGGCGGCTTTCGCTTCGGGGGCGGCTCAGGCATCGGTGCTCTCCAGTTTCGGAAGGACGGGCTGCTGATCGGCCGTGCCGAACATGCGGAAACGTGCGTAGCGGCGTTCCACGAGTTGGTCGGGCGCGGTTCCGAGCAGATCGCGGAAGCTCGTGACGATCGCGGTCTTCAGGTTCTGTGCCGCGACGAGCGCGTCCGTGTGCGCGCCGCCCTCGGGCTCCGGCACGATCGCATCCATGATCTTGAGCCGGAGGAGGTCGGGCGCCGTCACGCGGAGCGCGGCGGCGGCACGGGGCGCCTGCGCGGCGTCCTTGAAGAGGATGGTGGAGCAGCCCTCGGGGCTGATCACGGAGTAGTAGGAGTTCTCCATCATCATGACGCGGTCGCCGACTGCCAGGGCGAGCGCGCCGCCGCTGCCGCCCTCGCCGGTCACGACCACGACGATCGGAACCGGGAAGCGCGACATCTCCATGATGCTCTGCGCGATCGCGATCGACTGGCCGCGCTCCTCGGCGCCGATTCCCGGATAGGCGCCCGGTGTGTCGACGAGCGTGACGATCGGCATTCCGAACTTCGCCGCGTAGCGCATCAGGCGCAGCGCTTTGCGGTAGCCCTCGGGATTCGGCATGCCGAAGTTCCGTTCCATCATCTCGCTCGTCGTGTGGCCCTTCTGGTGGCCGAGCACGATCACGGTGATGTCGCCGAGCTTCGCGAGCCCGCCGACGATCGCCGCGTCCTCGTCAAAGAGCCGGTCGCCGAAGAACTCCTGGTAGTCGTCGAAGACGTGGCTGATGTACTCCAGCGTGTTCGGACGGTCCGTGTGGCGGGCGAGCTGCACGATCTCCCACGGGTCGCGTGTGGGCAGCTGCTCGGGGTCCGTGATCGGCGCGGCGCCCATCGCCTCGGGTAGGCCGGCGGTATCGGGACCGTCGGCGCCCGCGTGCAGCTCGAGGATCTTGCGCAGCGAGTTGCGCAGGTTCTCACGCGGCTCGACGAGGTCGAGCTGACCGTGGTCCATCAGGAAACCGGCCGTCTGGAAACCCTCCGGCAGCTTCTGCCTGATTGTCTGCTCGATCACCTTCGGGCCGGCGAAGCCGATGTA
>Ga0066704_10000293_pt1 | contig 16641 bp, 12 predicted proteins | sample GraSoiAngelo_153_FD_66458 | JGI IMG/M metagenome (GOLD analysis project Ga0066704, IMG submission 66458) | Grasslands soil microbial communities from the Angelo Coastal Reserve, California, USA - 14_1009_12_40cm | ecosystem: Environmental > Terrestrial > Soil > Grasslands | place: USA... | reverse complement strand
GAAGAGCGGTTGGGGCATGGATTCCTTCCTCGTGCTCGATCATGTCGGGCACGTGCTCGACGCGCAGGCTGCCGCACGCCTACATGCGGCGCTCGACGAGGTGTTGCAACAGACGCCGTATCCGGTGCAGGTGTCCGAGCAGCGCCCGGCGCGGCGGCTCAAGCATTTTCATGTGCCGACGCATATCGAATTCCGCCGCGATCCGTCGACCTCGCACACGCAACTCGCGCTGGTCTGTTCAGATCGCCCCGGTCTGCTCGCCACCGTTGCGCAGACGCTGCGCGAGTGTCGCGTGCGCGTGCACGACGCGCGCATCGCAACCTTCGGCGAGCGCGTCGAGGATTTCTTTCTGCTCAGCGACGAATACAATCGCGCTCTGAATGCCAGCGCCTGCGCGGCGCTGCGCGATCTGCTCGCGGCGCGCGTCGTTGCTGCGACGACCTCACCGGAAAAAATGGAAACGCATGTTATCTCTTGAACAGACGATCGACTCCGCCTGGGAACGCCGCGCGGACCTTGCCTCCGCCGAAATCGAATCCGCGATCAAGCCCGCGGTCGAACGCACTCTGAGCCTGCTCGAAACCGGTGAGTTGCGCGTCGCTGAGCCGGATGCAGCGGGCGACTGGCGCGTCAATCAGTGGCTGAAGAAAGCGGTACTGCTGTCGTTTCGTATCCATGCCAATCGTGTGATGGATGCGGCGCCGGCGCCATATTTCGACAAGGTGCCGTTGCGCTTCGAAGGCTTCGACGAAGCGGCGTTCCGCACGCTCGGCGCGCGTGCGGTACCCGGTGCGGTCGTGCGCCGAGGCGCGCATATCGGTCGCGACGTCGTGCTGATGCCGAGCTTCGTCAACATCGGCGCCTACGTCGGCGCGAGCACGATGGTCGATACCTGGGCTACGGTCGGATCGTGCGCGCAAATTGGAAAAAATGTGCATCTATCCGGCGGCGTCGGCATCGGCGGCGTGCTCGAACCGCTGCAGGCCGGTCCGACGATCATCGAGGACGACTGTTTTATCGGCGCACGCTCCGAGGTGGTCGAGGGCTGTGTCGTCGAACGCGGCTCGGTGATCGGCATGGGCGTATTTATCGGCCAGTCCACGCGTATCTACGATCGCGCGACCGGCAAGATCAGCTACGGCCGCGTGCCCGGCGGCAGCGTCGTGGTCGCCGGATCGCTGCCGGCGCAGGATGGCAGCCACAGCCTGTATGCCGCGGTGATCGTCAAGCAGGTCGACGAAAAAACACGATCGAAGACTTCGATCAATGAGCTGCTGCGTGGTGGTGAATAGCGCATGGCAGCGCTGGGTTTGAATCACTACAACATTCGCGCGCCGCGCGAGCTGCTTGAAAAGCTGCGCGATTTCTACTGTGAAACAGTGGGTTTGCGCGTGGGGGCGCGTCCCGCCTTTCGCAGTCACGGCTACTGGCTCTATGCGGGCGATCGCGATGTGCTGCATCTAACCCAGACCCGCGAGGGCGAGACACGCGAGATCAGTGTGACGCCGACCTTCGATCATGTTGCCTTCACTTGCGAGAATTTTGCATCGATGCACGCAACGCTGATCGCAGCACGCATTAAGCATGAAGTGGATGCAGTGCCCGGCAATGGTCCACGTCAGATATTCTTTCGCGATCCGGCGGGCAACGGCGTGGAACTCAGTTTCGAGGCAGAGTCATGAATGTAAAAGTATACGGGCTCGAAAAGTGCGAGACATGCAAGAAGGCGCGCAAGTGGCTTGAGCGCAACGAAGTCGCGCATCAGTTCATCGACTACCGCGAGCATCGCGTCGAGCCGGCGACACTGAAGGCCTGGGCCAAGGCTGTCGGCGGCTGGGAGTCGCTGGTCAATCGCAGCGGCATGACCTGGCGCAATCTGCCGCCCGCGCGCAAGACGCCGGGCTCGGATCCCGAGTGGCTGCTGCTGCTCAAGGAATATCCGGCGCTCGTGCGCCGGCCGGTGGTCGTGCGCGGCGATATGGTGAGCCTCGGTTTCACCGACAAGCTGTTTGCGAAATTGTTCGCGCCCGTATGATGATGCGAATGATACCTTTGCGAGCGACAGATTGTATTGCTCGTCATTCCCGCGAAGGCGGGAATCCAGTGTCTTTCGTTCTCTGTACCCCATCGAAAAACAGGAGTCGCTGGATTCCCGCTTTCGCGGGAACGACGGCGACGAAGCTTTCCGATTCTGACTCCCCATTTCATGTCCGAAATCCTTGACCTCACTCTTGATCTGATCCGCCGCGCCTCGCTAACGCCTGACGACGCGGGCTGTCAGCCGCTGCTTGCCGAACGTCTGCAGCGGGCAGGGTTCAAGATCGAGCATCTGCGCTACAACGAGGTCGACAATCTCTGGGCGACGCACGGCAGCGGCGGCCCGGTGCTGGTGTTCCTCGGTCATACCGATGTCGTGCCGCCGGGTCCGCTCGAGCAATGGACGAGCGCGCCATTCGAGCCGACGATCCGCGATGGCCGTCTATACGGCCGCGGCGCTGCGGACATGAAGTCCGGCGACGCAGCGATGACGCTCGCGCTAGAACGGTTCGTCACCGCGTATCCGGATCACAGGGGCACGGTCGCGCTGCTCCTGACCAGCGATGAGGAAGGACCGACCAACCGCGACGGTGTGCGCCGTGTGGTCGAGGAATTTCGCCGCCGGGGCCAGCGCATCGACTGGTGCATCACCGGCGAAGCCTCCTCGCGCGATCGCCTGGGCGATGTCGTGCGCGTCGGCCGCCGCGGTTCGCTCTCGGGCCGCCTCACGGTGCGCGGCGTGCAGGGCCATGTCGCGTATCCCGACAAGGTCAAGAATCCGATCCATCTCGCCGCGCCCGCGCTGGCCGAGCTCGCCGCCACGCGCTGGGATGAGGGCAACGCTTCATTCCCGCCGACCTCGTTGCAGATTTCGAACATCCACGCCGGCACCGGTGCGCTCAACGTCGTGCCCGGCGTGCTCGAAGCCGCGTTCAATTTCCGCTACTGCACCGCGAGCGGCGCCGACAGCCTGCGCGAACGCGTCGAGGCGATCCTGCGCAAACACGGTCTCGACTTCGCCATCGAATGGGAGCATACCGGCGAGGCGTTCCTCACGCATGATGGTGTGCTGCGCCGAGCGGTCAGCGCGGCGATCGAAGATGTCTGCGGGATCACGCCCGAGGCGGACACCGGCGGCGGTACCTCCGACGCGCGCTTCATCGCTCCAATGGGCGCCGAAGTCGTCGAAGTCGGTCCGACCAACGCATCGATCCACCGCATCGACGAGCATATCGCACTCGATGAACTCGAGACGCTGCCGCGTCTCTACCTGCGCATCATAGAAAGGCTCATCGCTGTCTGACTCAGCTTTTCGGAGTCAGCTGCAAAGTATACTTTGCCTCGCCCGGCAAAAACGACGTCGGTTTGCCTTGCGCCCAGTCTTCGTGGCCCGCGCCGTAAAACGGCGATAGCGGATTGCCGCTCTGTCCGCCGGGCATGTGGAAATAGCCGGTTTCTTCGTGCCCGGGCTGCACGCCAAAACGCTGCGAAGCGCCGAAAGTCGGACCTTGCACGCGCGGCATATTGTTGTCGCCGGGCAGCTCGTCGGCGGGCATGTCGAGCAGCCAGTCCATATGCGGTAGCGCCGAACTCAGCGGATGGCGGATGCGCACGGTGTTGTACTCGCCCCAACGGTAGCTCGCAATGCCGCCGCCGCGCTCGCCGGCCCTGGCCGCAACGCGCTCGGCGCAGCGCAACAGCAAGTCGTTCCAATCCTTGTAGCCGGGCGGCAGCAGGTGGGCGGGACGCTGCGCGATCAATACGCCGACGATGTGCTCGGCCTGCTGCATCGTCGGCATCTTGAAGTCGGGAAACTTCTGCCGCACCGCCGCGGCGAAGCCGTCGAGCACCGCGTCGATGACTTCGAGCCGGAACGAGCGCGTGAGGCGATAGCCGACCGAAGCCGGATCGGCACGGCCGTTCCAGTCGTCCGTATACTTTTTCATTTCCGCCAGATTCGCAGTAGCGTCCGCGTGCGCGAGCGTATCGCGCAGCAGGTCGTGCCAATGGTTGAGGAATACCGCGCGATCGTCGAGCTGGATCGCGAGAAAATCCGCCGGCGCGAATTGTTCCTTCGCCTTCAGATCATCGCGAATCTGCATCGCGCGGGCGCCCAGATCGACGCCACCATCGCCTATGTTCGCGTAGTCCTTGCTCTCGAAATCAAGCGTGCGCGTATTCGCTGTCCAAAGCCGCGCCGAGGCGGGGTTGGGCAGGCGCGGGTATTCATTCGGATCGAGCCAGCCGTTCCAGCCGGTGCCGGGCTGGCTCCAGTCCGACGGTAGCTGCGGATCGTAATTGCCGACGCGCCGCGGAATATGCCCCGCGAGCGTCCAGCCGATATTGCCGGCGTGATCACCGACGACGAAATTCTGCACCGGCATGCCGGCGCGGTTGGCGGTTTCGATCGCCTCGTCGACGGTTTCGGCGACATCGAGGTGTAGCAGCTGCATATTGCTGCCGCCCGGTTGCAGCGCGGTCCAGGCGAGCGCAAGCGGCGTACCGTCGGTATCGTCCGCGACAATCGGGCCCCATTGCGTATCGCGCAGATCGAGCTTCAAATCCGCGGCATTGTGTACTTTGATCACTTCTGTACTTTGTTTCACGCTCTGCCAGCCGTCGGCGGTGCGATAGCGATTCTTGTCCTGCGGATCGAGATTGACGCGCACCCAGTCGAGCCAATCGCCGTAGCTGTTGGTGAATGCCCACGCAACATGCCGGTTGCTGCCGGCGATAAGCGCGGGCAGCCCGGGCAGGGTGGCGCCGATCAGGTCGATCGTCTCGCCTGCGCGGCGCGGATTCGGATACTGCAGGCGTGCACGGAACCAGATGTTCGGCACGCGCAGGCCCAGATGCATATCGCCCGCGACCATCGCGGCGTGCGTCGCGGTGAGGCTGCCGCCGACAGCGAGGTTGTTGCTGCCCAACACTTCTCCCTCTCCTTCGACAGTTTCATCGTCGCGGGAGAGGGTTGGGGTGAGGGGGCGTTCTTGAATTTTCTCGGATAAGGCGAAGAGCGCAGAGCCCCCCTCACCCCGCACCCTCTCCCCCGACCCGGTCGGGGGAGAGGGAAGAGCGCCGAGCCTGAGCAGCTTCGGATCGACTTTCGATAGATCGATGTCGCTCGCCGGTGGCAACGCCGGCGGCTTCATCGCCGGGCCGAGCAATGGCGCATCCCAGGGGCCGCCCGCAGTGCGCAGAAAAGCGAACACGGACGCGGGCAACGCCGCTTTCATCTTCGAGAAGGCGAGCTCACGCGCATTGGTCGAGTCGTTGAGATCGAAAAACATCGCATCCACAACGAGGATCGAATCGGCTTCGCTCCACGGTTGCGGTGTTGCGCCGAGCAGCCAGTATTCCCACGGACGCGAGGCGAGTGCGGCGAGTCCGGCATTGACGCCGTTGCGATAGGCAGTGAGGTCCGCAAGCTGTTGCGGCGCTGCGCTCACGAGCGCCTCCCGCGCGCGCGCGCGCATGCGCAGCGCGCGATGCGGCTTGTCCAGCGGTAACGCCGCGGCGCCGACGAGTTCGGCCAGCTCGCCGGCGGCGACGCGGCGCATCAGATCCATCGCGAAGTAGCGTTCTTGCGCGTGCACAAAGCCGAGCGCGTAGGACGCATCGGCGCGGCTGGCAGCATGTATCGTCGCGACGCCGAGTGCATCGCGCTCGATCTTTACCGGCGCATGCAGATCAGCGGTGAGCGCCGCATAACCGCCACTCAATTGCGCGCGGCTTGCGCGCACCGTGAACCACACCGCGGCGATGGCGATGACGGCAAGAACGAGGAGAGCGAGGAGAAGACGTTTGAGTATCAGGAGGGCAATGCGCATTGCGCAAGTTTAACGTAACAGCCGCATCGACCGTTCGTGACGTCATCGCCAGGTAGTGGTGCGGATTTGAAATCCGCTTGCCCTGAGGTATCGAAGGGTGAACGGCCCGAGTGGATTGCCGTTCGTGGTTCGATACCTCACCACGAACGGAAAAATCAAACTAGACCACTAGCCCATCGCCACGAACGGTTGCGCAGGTGTTACAGCGACTGCGTGCCGAAGGTATCGCAGTTATCGATGTTGCCCGACTGGAATCCCGCTTTGAACCAACGCTGGCGCTGCGCCGAGGTGCCGTGGGTGAACGAATCAGGCACGGCGTAACCGCGCGCCTGTTTCTGCAGCGTGTCGTCGCCGACAGACGAGGCGGCGTTGAGCGCGGCGTCGATGTCGCCTGGCTGGATCCAGTTGAGCTGCTGCTGCGAGCGATTCGCCCACACGCCGGCAAAACAGTCGGCCTGCAGTTCCTGTCGTACCGATAGACCGCCGGCGCCTTCCATCGGCGTGCCGCGGCGGCGCGCCGTCTCGACCTTGTTCATCACACCGATCAGGTTCTGCACGTGATGGCCGACTTCGTGCGCGATCACATAGCCACGCGCGAAATCGCCGGCGGCGTGAAAGCGCGTATCCATCTCATGGAAAAAATCGAGATCGAGATAGACGCGATGATCGGCGGGGCAATAGAACGGGCCCATCGCTTCGGACGCCGCGCCGCAACCGGACTGCGTGCGATTGTGGAACAGCAGCAACTTCGGTTGCTCGTATTGCTGGCCCGAAGCCTTGAAATACTGGCCCCACACGTCTTCGGTGCTGCCGAGTATCGTGCGTACAAACTGGTGTTGCGGATCGTTCGATGTCGACGGCGTACCGCGTGCAGGCGCCTGTTGCGTCGGCGCGCTCATATCGCCGCCGCCCGAAAGCAACGAGAGGATGTCGAGCGGATTCTTGCCGAACAACAGGCTCACGATCACGATCAGGATGATGCCGCCGATGCCGATGTGGAAGCCGCCGAAATTCATCCCGCCGCCGCCAGGCCCGCCACCGCCGCCGCTGCCGTCGTCCTCGATGACGTTGTCGCTCTGACGCCCTTTCTGCCAATCCATTTGATCGCTCCTGAAGGCTGTTGCGAGGGTGCGTCGGAACAGTACTCGCGGCCCCGTTTTGCCGCAAGCCTGCCGCAAATGCGGTTAAGCGGCGGTTCTATGCGAGCGCGCGGCGGTTCGGCAGCTTGCGGATCAAGGCCCCGGGCGCAGCCTGGCTCAGCCAGCTCGTCGCCTGCTCGAGCGCGAGCGGACGGCTGATCAAATAACCCTGCACGGCGTCGCAGCGCAGCGCTTCGAGCATCGCCAGCGACTCGGCGTTCTCCACGCCCTCGGCCACTACTTTGAGCGCCATGTTGTGCGCAAGCTCGATTGTCGAACGCACGATCACCGCATCGTCGTTGTCGCTCGCCATGCCCGATACGAACGACTTGTCGATCTTCAGCACATCGACAGGCATGCGCTTGAGCAGCGATAGCGACGAATAACCCGTGCCGAAATCGTCGATCGCCAGGCGCACGCCGCAGGCTTTGACGCGGCTGAGCGTCTCAAGCGAGTACGCGGCATCGCGCATGACCGCAGTTTCGGTTACCTCGAGCATGAGCAGGCCGGGCTCGACGCCGTAGTGCTGCAGATGCGTTGCGAGCAGTTCGGGCAGATAGCCCAAGCTCAGGTCGAGCGCGGAAAGATTGATGCTGATGCCGACGTTCAGTCCGCTCGCGCGCCATGCCGCACACTGGCGGATCGCCTCGTGCAGCGCCCAATCGGTCACGGCGCGGATCAGTCCGGACTGTTCGGCCATCGGAATGAAATCGGCCGGCATGACCATGCCGCGTTGCGGATGTTTCCAGCGCAGCAAGGCCTCGACCTGATGCGCGTGTTGCGCGCGCAGATCGAACACCGGCTGATAATGCAGTTCGAGCTCGCCATAGCCGACCGCGCGGCGCAGATCGCTGGCCAGCGACAGACGATACAGATGCGTGGCATCGCGGCCTTCTTCGTACAGCTTGAACTGGCTATGCGATTGCTTGGCGTCGTACATCGCAATGTCCGCTCGGCGCAGCAATTCTTCGGCGCTGTCGCCGTGCCGCGGAAACTGCGCCATGCCGATGCTCACATCGATGAATAGTTCCAGCGTGCCGGCGTGCATCGGCTGCGCCACGACCTGCGATATGCGCTCGACAATCGCGTGCATGCCCGCTTCGTCGACGCGCGGCAGCAGCGCGACGAATTCGTCGCCGCCGAAGCGCGCGAGGCGGTCGCCCGGACGCAGCGCAGCACGCAGACGGCGCCCGATCTCGATCAGCACCAGGTCACCGAGTGCGTGACCCATGGTGTCGTTGATTTCCTTGAAGCGGTCGATGTCGAGCATCATCAGCGCGAGCGCTTCGTGGTGGCGCCGCGCGTGATCGATCGCCTCGCGCAACTGCTGCTGCAGGCTGGCGCGATTGGGCAGACCCGTGAGACTGTCATGGAACGCCTGATAGGCGATCTGTTGCTCGCGCCGCGCGATGCCGAGCTGCATGCTGTTGAACGCGCTGGCGAGCTCGCCAAACTCGTCGCCGCGCACGAACTTGACCTCGTCGCGGTAATCGCCGCTTTCGATGCGCCGCGCCGCGGACGCCAGTTCCATGATGCGCCGCGTCAGGCGATGCCACAGCGTGAACGCGCCGCCGACCACGGCGATCAGCGACAGCGTTGCGAGCGCGAGCAACGCCTGCTCGACCGGATCGAACCCCGGCGAGCGTGCCACAAAGTACAAACCAGCCAACACGGCAAACTGGACCAGCACGAACAGGCCCAGCAGCAGCAGCGTCAGACGCGCACCGAGTTTGATTTTCATGCAACGCAGCCGTGCGCAAAGCGCACTTAGCAGTCCTCTAAGCTCCAGCCCCGAACAAATCGGCACATCCATTTATCTGGGACCCTGCGAGGCCTGCTGCGCACGGAGCATCCGGCTGCGTCGCATCAAGTCTCGGGCCGGGTACGGGCAAGCCCGATTCCGGCACTCCGACATAACCGTTACATAGCGCATGCCTACGGTCAATAATTAATTGTGTTGCATTGCGGCAGCGCAATTCCGATCATGCACTTGGTGCACCAAATGCCCGCTATGATGCCATCCATGCTGGGGAATCATCGGCGAGGATCGGTTACCCGCTGGCGTGTGCGCAGCGTGCTCGCTCTTGCGTCTGCGTGCGCGATGCAGGCGCCTGCGGCGACGGCTGATCGCGAGCAGGGCATGCCGATCATCAGCACGTTTCTGCCGAGCAAATTCGATACGCCGGCCACCCCAGTCGGCCCGCAGGCGTTTGCGCTTGCCGCCTTGCCCGACGGCGCGATCATCGTCGCGCACAGCCGCGGGCTGCTACGCCTCGGCGGCACCAGCGCGAGCGCATGGGATCCGACGCACGCAACAGTGCTCTCGCTCGCCTCCGGCGCAGACGGCACGATTTATCTGGGCGGCGTCGGGGCGATCGGCTATTTCAAGGAATTCGGCGGCGAGTTCACCTCGCTTGCGCCGTGGGCCGTGCGTCTCGGCGTCACCTTCAGCGATTTCTGGATCAGTATCGCCGCGCGCGACGGCAGCGCGTATTTCGCCGACGCGACGCACGTGTTCCATTGGGACGGTCGCATGCTCACGGTGGTGTATGTCACGCAGCCGGAACTGCTCGCGGGTGTCGCTTTCGGCGACGGCGCGATGATCTATGACCGTCACGCGGGGCTCGTTGCAGTGGATGCGCATGGCGCGCACGTGGTACCGGGCAGCGAGAAACTCAAAAGCGTCGCGCCCTGTGCGCTCGCGGATGCGCGCGACGCGGTGATCTCGGTCTGCGCCGACGGCAACGTGACACGCTGGCACGCCGATGGCGCGAGCGAAACGCTGCCGCTCGCGACGGCGCTGCGTACCCATTTGCAAGCCGCAGCCGTTACCACGGTGGGTGTGCGCGACGACGGCGGTTTGCTGATCGGAACGCGCCGCGCGGGTTTCTTGTGGCTCGATGCGCAGGGCGCGCTGAGCGGGCGTCTGTCCGGTATCCCCGAGTGGGGTGAGAGCCGCGTGTTCAGCCAGCTGCCGCGCCGCGACGACGGCTTCTGGGCCGGATTCGATTACGGCATTGCGCATGTGGAATGGCCGGGCCAGATGTCGCGCTTCGACGGGCTCGTCGGTCTGCCGCGAGCGGTGACCGCCACGGTGCGCGTGCAACGCGAATTGCTCGCGGTGACATCGCGCGGCCTGTATCGATTGCGATCCGCGACCGCGGAACAGCCGTTCGCGAGATTCGAAGCGTATCAACCGACGAGCCTGACGCTGTTCTCAGTGGCGCAGTCGGGCGATGTGCTTTATCTCGCGAGCGGTGAAGGGGTGTCGGTACTGCGTGATGGCGTCGTGGAGACGATCGACACGCAGCTCGCCTATACAGTCCTGCCGCTCGCGCCGGACGGATCGTCACTGATCGCCGGCGGACTGACCGGCGCGCGCTGGCTGCGTCGCATCAACGGCATCTGGTCCGCGCACGATCTACCTGGGATCGAGACGGAGATCCGTTACATCAAGCCGGACCGCGATGGCACCCTGTGGTTGTCCGGCAACTACACCGGTGCGTTTCGCGTGCGCATGCCTGACGCGGCCGAAGGCGAGCCGCAGATCGAACGCTACGGCACAGCCGAGGGCCTGCCGCCCGGGCGGCTGACGCCGCTGCTCCTGCCCGACGGTCTTGCATTCGCCGGCGTCGACGGGCTGCTGCGCTTCGACGCGATGGCCAAGCACTTCGTCGCCGATGCCGGGCTACGCGCTCTGCTGCCGCGCGAGCAGGGAGAGGTAAATGCAACGACGATACTCGACGAGCGGCATGCGCTCATCGTGCAGCACGATCGTGTGCGCCTGATCGAGCATGTCGGCGATGGCAGCTGGCGCGAACGCCCGACGCCGCTCGCGCGCCTGCCGCGCGGCCTGGGCTATCGCGATGTGAGGCAGGACGCGGACGGCAGTATCTGGATTGCCGGCAACGAGGCGCTGTTCCGCCATCGCCCCGATCTTCAGTCGACGCTGCCCGCGCTGCCGCGCCCGCGCATTGCGATCGAGGAAGCCGTGCCCGGCGCCACGCGCGATAGCAGCGGCGCGCTCACGCTCGGTACCGCACCGGCGACCGTGCATGCGCGGTTTGAGCAGGCATTCTTCGTCGGCGTCGAGCAACTCGCGTTCCGTACGCGTCTTGAACCGCTTGAGACGACGTGGTCGGACTGGCAGACCGCGCCCGCGCGCGAGATGACTCAGTTGAGCGGTGGACGTTACCGCCTCGCGATTCAGGCGAGCGATATTTTCGGACGCACGAGCGAATCTGCGCAGATCGACTTCGTGCTCGCGCCGCCCTGGTATTTGCGTTGGTGGGCGTTTGCTCTGTATGCGCTCGGCCTGCTGGCGTTGCTCGCCTTGCTCGTGCGCCGGCGCGAACGCAGCCTGCGCCGGCGCGCGGAAGAGCTCAGCACGCTCGTGCGCGCGCGCACGCAGGAGCTCGAGCAGGCGAGCATCACCGATGCGCTGACCGGATTGCGCAATCGCCACTATGTCGAGATTGCCGGCACGCCGTGGCGTGAGCACAAACACGGCTATTGGATGATTGGGCTTGTCGATATCGACCACTTCAAGCGCATCAACGACGAGCGCGGTCACGCCGCGGGCGATGCCGTGTTGCGCAGCGTCGCGCGCCAGCTGGTCGGCGCGCTGCCCGAGCAAGCCGTCGCAGTGCGCTGGGGCGGCGAAGAATTTCTCGTGATCGTCGCACTCGACGAGCCGCGCGCCGCCGCACAAGTCGTGCGCAGCCTGCTGCATGCGATCGGCGACGCGGTCGTCGCCATGAATCCGCCGCCCCCGCTGGCCGTCACCTGCTCGATCGGCTGGGATGTCATCGCTGCCGGTGCACACGATACGCTCGACGCCGTGCTCAGCAATGCTGACCGCAAACTCTACGCCGCCAAGCGCGCCGGACGCGATCGCGCCTGCGGACCGGAAGAGGGGGAGGTGATCAGGCGCTAGCGCCGCGAGGCTGCGTCTTTGTCCTGGCGTGCAGACACGCTGTGCCAACATGCTAGGGTTGCATGGACACCGACGCCTGCTCGCATTTTTTCTCGACCCGCCCCGCATCGAAGCTCGCGCATCGGCAGACATCGAAGTTGCGTTCGATCCTGACTTCACCATTCCCGAACACCGTGCGCAGATTGCGCAAGCAGCCGCCTTCGCTTTTGCGCGTGACTATCGTCACCGACTCGCCGGCTGGCAGCCACTGCCCGTGCAGATTGATCTCGCGATAAATTTCGCCGCCGAGCGCCGCGGCGACGGCGAAGGTCTTGATCGGGTTCGGCGCGGAATTGACAAGGTCGAAACGATAGATCCGCTCTGCCGCCGACGCATTCATTGCGCTAGCCGACAGTGTGATGAGCAAAAGTACGCGCATTGCCAGTCTCCTTATTTGCGTGGGGATATCGCGGCAAGCCGCGGTCCTCGGCATCGCTGGGATGCCGAACGTGCCGTTCCGAAATGGTTTGAGGTTATGAAACCGCGAACGCCGTTAGGCGCTCGAAGAACGTAGATGCGGTTTTGCGTGAAGCGGTTGCATCAGCTGGATCATTCTCTGCGATGATGAGCAGACGCGGCTTCTGCGGCGAGGCTTCTTAACCAATAGCGTAGGACCGAAGAAAATGTGCTTCATGGGCAGTCGCATCGCCGCTATGATCTGTCTGAACGCTTCTTGATCGAGAACACCATGCCGAATATTGCCCAAATTTTGAAAGATGAGATCGCCCGAATCAGCCGCCGCGAGATCAAGAAGGCCACCGCTGTCCTTCACAGATCGTCGGCCGCTTATAGGAAAGAGATTGCTGCGCTCAAGCGACACATTGCCGGATTGGAACGTGCGCTGAAGGAGTCGAACAAGAGAACGAAGACTCCAGCTGCTACGAGCGAAGCGGACGAGGCCGCTGGACATCGCTTTTCCGCACAAGGCTTTCGCACCCTGCGTCGTCGCTTGGGGTTGTCGGCGCCGCAACTTGGAAAACTGCTGGGCGTCAGTGAACAATCGATCTACAACTGGGAATCGAAAACGTCTACTCCTCGGTCCATGCATCTCGCCACGATCGTGCGTTTGCGCAGCATGGGGAAGCGGGAAGTGGCACGTCTGGTGGAGACAAAAGGCGGGAAGTAACTTACGCGACAATTTTGATTTCAATAACGCGATGCCGCGCCGTAGAGCGATGGTGCGATTTGCCTCACATGGGCAAAAGTACAAAAGTATATTTTGTGAAACAATAAGTTCACACGTCACGCTAAACTAACAACGCAAAGCGCATACTTTGCGCTGCACTACGACGCAAGGTCGTAGCGGCCACTCAGCCGCGCTGCGCTTCCATCACCATCCGCCTCTGAGCCTCTCACTCCCGTTCACTGCAGGAGTATCGGCTTCGGCCGTCCCGAGATCGGCGCAACTCCCGGTCTTCTTCAAAGAGGCAATCATCATGAACAATCAACCCAACACCCCCTCCGCTCAGAACCTCGTCGACACCGCCGCGGCAAACGGCACCTTCAAGACCTTCGGTCGAGCCGTCGAGAAAGCCGCTTTGGGCGAAACACTACGCGGTCCGGGTCCCTTCACAATCTTTGCGCCAACCGATGCGGCATTTGAAAAACTGCCGGCCGGCACGCTCGAACATCTGTTCAAACCGGAGAACAAGGAAGAGCTCGTCGGCGTGCTCAACTACCACGTGTTGAAGGGCCGCAAGAGTTCGGCCGACATCGGCAAATGGGATTCGGCGAAAACCGTTCAAGGTCAATTGGCACCGATCAAGCTGACGGACGGCAAAGTCAGCATCGATGGAGCCAACCTCACCGTCGCCGATATAGCGTCAAGCAACGGCGTGATCCACGGCATCGACAAGGTCAACATGCCGGCGCCGACCACGCATTGAATTTGAAGTAGCATCATAGCCACGGCAGGGAGCAATCCCTGCCGTTTTTGTTGGCGATTCGAATTCGAGCAATGAGCTAAAATCCGCCTAATGTAGGCGCCAAGATTGAGCGCATACTTTGCGGATCATCAGAGAAGGGCGACATGACATGACTCACCACATTGCGCTGTTCAGTTTTCGACTGACCAGTGCTCAAAGCATTGGCCCGAATTCGTTGAGAAAGCTGTGGTCGTCCGCGTGCGAGAGTGACAACGTAAGGGTGAATCGCGTGCCCTATGGCCAAGGTGGCCATGCACACACCTATTCGCTTTGTGCTTCTCCGAGAATTGCAAATCTCGCCGCCATCGAAACGCGGCTGCGGCGGTTGCTTGAGGCAGCGCTGCCAAGCGCGGCGATTACCCTGGTCTGTCTCTAGACCGACGCTCGAGGCAAGCCAAGCAAGCCTTGTCTATTGTTTGATCGTACTCGGCTCCAGCGACGAGTCGATATTCGCAGAAAGGGGACGGAGGTAGTTAAATCCACCTAACCACCTCCGTCCCCAATCCCCAATCCTCATTATTTGGAAGCACCGCACGTCGTCGACGGCCAGTAGTCCATCGACCTGTAGCGCGTCTGGGCCGAAATGCCGCCACCGTAATGAACGAGTCCGACTCCCGATTGAACGGTGCCGCTTTGATTGTAAACGCCGACGACGGGATCTCCGTTTCTGTCGAGCGCCAGTCCGTTGGCTCCGGTAACTGATTCCCCCAGCGCGGTGTCGATCAGTCCACCGGATCCGAATCGAGCATCGAGCGCGCCTTCGCTGTCCAAACGCGCAAGTATCACGTTTTGGTAACCCGATGCCGCGAGCAGGAAGCCGCCGTCGGCGAGCGGCATCCCAGTGGCAATGCGAAGACGATCCAGGGACAAGGGAATCTCACGCTTGCCTCCGTCGCCGTAACTCGTATCGAGTTCGCCCTTCGCGGAATAGCGCAGCAGCACGAGGCGGGCGTTGCCTACGCCGGCAACCAGCAAGCGTCCTTCACGATCACGCATCAACACCGAAACGATGACGTCTGCGGGTGTCCGCGTGATGCCGGCGTTGCCAAAACTGCGATCGAGGTTGCCGGACGCATCGAAACGCATCAGGTTTACCGTGTCGCCTTCGGCGCTTGCAGCGGCCAGCAGCGCGGGCCCGCCCGCATCGGGCAACAGTCCGATAGCCTTGTAGTCTTCTCGAAGGAATTCGCGCGTTAGCTTTCCGCGACGGCCGCCCTCAGGCTGAATTTCCTGAACGGCGATACCGCCGCTGCCGAAAGAGGTGTCGAGTCGACCTTTAGCGGTGTAGCGAAGCAGGGCAATGCGCACCGACCAGTTGTCGAACGAGCCGAGCCGCGTCTTGGTTCTGCGACCGCCGTTGTAGCCGGCGATCAGCAGACGGCCGTTGTCGTCGAGCGCAGCCGCCGAACCGGTGGTTACGCCCGCATCGTCGACTCTTGCGATCAAGCTGCCGCGGTCGCCGAAAGAAACATCCAGTGCACCGGTTGCATCATGGTGTGTCGCCGTCAGAACGTCGACGCTGGAATCGAGCGCGTAGTACTTTCCGCGCGTGCCGATCGCGAACGATCCGCCCGCGCGATCGAGCAATAGTGTCGTCAACCCGACATAGTCGCGATTGTCCGGCGGCGTCAGCGGTGTGAGCGTCGTGCCGTTCTTGCCAAAGCTTGCGTCGAGCGTGTTCGATCCGGCCGATCGAAACAAACACAGTGCCGCGCTCGAGTACGCCTTTGGGCCGTAGCCGTAGCCCAAGCCGAGGAAGATTGGAATCGTATTTGCCGCCACGCCGGTTTCGTGACCGACCCCCGCGCCGCTTGCGAGCAGCAGGCCGCCTGACGGCGTTAGCGCAAGCAGTCCGGTGTTTGCGGACGGCATACCAGGGGTACCAGTCAACCGCCCATCGTCACCGGCATTGGCTGCGGATCCCGCAAGCGCGAAAGACAGCAATATCATCAGCCGATGCAGCATTGTGGTCATCCGATAGGTTTGCGTTGTGGAGGAGGGAGTCAAATCTAGCCAAATATTCGGCGCTAAAGCGACCAGGTAGCACCGTGGTTATTCACGGAGTTTCTCATGTCATTGCGTCGGCGCCGTTCCCAGGGTCCAGGCATTTGTGCCGTGGCAGTCCAATTTGGCGAACGTGATCTGTTTTTTCTTCAAATTACGTCCTTGTACGAATTGGTCTCTTCATCGATGCCTTTGATGAGAGGCGGCGTTATCGACGAACCTAGGGAAAATAGATGAAAACGTCTTTTGATGATCGTGCTCGACAATCTTTGACTGCCTTGGCTCTTGTCGTCGGGATAGCCTTCTCCGCGTCTGAGGCAAAGGCAGCACAAGTCCTGTATGTCGGAAACGACAATACTCCGGGCACAGTCCTGCAATACAGTTTGCCACTCACTGCCAGCTCGACGTCGAACTTCGGGATCGCCTCAAACAATGTCCTGGCTGTAGCGGTCGACGCCAGCGGAAACCTTGCGGTCGGAAGCCTCGGTGGCGGCTTGCAGTTCTTCACAGCTCCGCTATCGGCAGCGAGTGTGCCGTCGGCAACATTTCCCAACGGAGCTGCCAGCAACAACGGGGGCATCGCCTTCACCAATGCGGGAGACTTCTGGGCCGCGACTTTTTCAAACCAGGTGAATGCATTCACTCACCCGTTCAGTAACGCGAGCACGCCCTCCACATTCGTCACGAACGCAGCCATGGCGTCAACGGCCGGAACGGCATTCGACGCTGCG
>Ga0066704_10000288_pt1 | contig 16675 bp, 16 predicted proteins | sample GraSoiAngelo_153_FD_66458 | JGI IMG/M metagenome (GOLD analysis project Ga0066704, IMG submission 66458) | Grasslands soil microbial communities from the Angelo Coastal Reserve, California, USA - 14_1009_12_40cm | ecosystem: Environmental > Terrestrial > Soil > Grasslands | place: USA... | reverse complement strand
GCCGTTTCGATCGAATCCGCGAGCCGGGCGCGGTCGGCGGGGCGCACGACCAGCCGGTCCACGACGACCGCGATGTCGTGATTCTGGCGGCGGTTGAGCTTGGGAACCTGCGCGAGATCGTACGCCGCGCCATCCACCCGCACCCGCACGAACCCCTGCTTGCGCGCCGCCTCGAACACGTCGCGGAACTCGCCCTTGCGGCCGCGCACCAGCGGGGCGAGCACCTCGAGCTTCGTGCCGTCGGGCCACTGCAGGATCAGATCGGTGATCTGCGAGGCGCTTTGGCGCTCGATCGGCGAGCCGTCGCGCGGGCAGTGCGGCGTCCCCAGCCGCGCCCACAGCAGCCGCAGGTAATCGTACACTTCGGTGATGGTCCCCACCGTGGAGCGCGGGTTGTGACCCGCCGACTTCTGCTCGATCGAGATCGCCGGCGACAGCCCCTCGATGGCGTCGACGTCCGGCTTCTCCATCAACCCCAGGAACTGGCGGGCGTACGCGGAGAGCGATTCGACGTAGCGGCGCTGCCCCTCGGCGTAGATCGTGTCGAACGCGAGCGACGATTTCCCCGAGCCGGACAGCCCGGTGATCACCGTGAGGCTGTTGCGCGGGATCTCGACGGTGATGTTCTTGAGGTTGTGCTCGCGGGCGCCGCGGACGATCAATGCGTCGCTGGACATAGACTCGTAGGCTAGAGGGGAAACGGTTGCCCGGTCAACTCTCGGGGGTCGCGCGGCAATGTCGGCAGGGGCGGCAGAAGCGGCACTGGGCAGGAGCTCCCTTGCCGCCCTTGCCGCCCGTTGCCGTCCCTTTTCCCTTGCTTAACCCCCGCCGGTTCCCTACGTTAGCCCTCCCTCATGAGGCCAACGGCGCTGCTGGTGCTGACGACACTCGCGAGCGAGCACGACGCCCGGGCGCTCGTCACCGCACTGGTCGCCGACCGCTTGGTAGCTTGCGGGACGCTCGTCCCCGGCGCCCGCTCGATCTACCGCTGGGCGGGGAGGGTGACGGAGGAGACGGAGGTGGTGGTGCTGCTCAAGACGGATACCCGCAAATGGGACGCGCTCGCCGCCGCGGTGCGGGCGAAGCACCCCGATGAGGTGCCGGAGCTACTCGCGCTCCCCGTCGAGCGCGGGCTGGAGCCGTACCTCGCCTGGCTCGCGAGCGAAGTGGGGGAGGGCGTGTGATCCGGAAGCGCGATCCGCGGTGGCAGTCGGCGGCCGAGCGAGCCCGGGTGGCGGCGGAGCTGATCGAGGAGGCCGAATCGATCACCGAGACCAGCACGATCGCGTCGCCCGCCGACGTGGCTCGCGCCAGCCTGCCGCCGCCGATCAGGGCCGAGCTGCCCGTTGCACCGCCGGAGCCGCCCCCCGCTCCGCCCGGTCCCCCCACCCTCGCGCCTGCCGAGGCGGTCGCGCCGGCGCCCGACGAGCTGCTCGCGGCCGACCCCGCGAACGTCACCCCGCTGCTGGAGCGGGCAGCCCGCCTCGCGGCGGCGGGGGAGTACCCGGCGGCACAGCGCGACTACGACCGCGTGCTGCGCGCGGCGCCGGCGCACGGCGAAGCGCTCACCGGGCTGGGCGTGGTGCTCTCGCGCCGCGGGTTATGGAGCGCTGCGGTCACGCTGTTGCGCCGGGCCGCAGAAGCCGACGCCGGCCGCGCCGCCGCGTGGTACTATCTGGGAGAAGCGCTGAACCACGTGGACGACCTCCGCGGTGCCCTGGCGGCTTACGAGCGCGCCGTGGAGCTCGAACCCCGCAACGTCAAGGCGTTGTACGGCCTCGGTATCGTGCTGGACCGCCTCAACCGACCGGACGAGGCGACGCGCATGTACCGCCGCTCGCGGGAGGCCGCCGGCAGGTGATCCGCGTGGTCGTGGACGATCTCGCGTTCCTCGCTTCCGACGCGCTCGTCCGCCCCGCTACCGCCCGCCTCGACCCGACGACGCCCCTGGTCCGCCGGCTCGAGCAGGTGGGCGGGGCCGAATTCACGAGCCGGCTGCGGGTCCAGAAAGAGCTGGCGGTCGGGGCGGCCGTCGTCACCGCGGGCGGCGGCGATCTGCCGGCGGAGTTCGTGATCCACGCGGTCATTCAGAGCGACGACGAGCCCGTCACACGCGGCGGGGTGGCACGGGCCTGGCAATCCGCGCTGGAGCAGGCGCAGGCCTGGGAGTTCGCCAACCTCACCGTCCCGCCGATCGGCACGGGCGCGGGCAACCTGTCGGTGGAGGACGCCGCCGACGTCATGGTCCAGGTGCTGAACGCGCACCTCGGGAACGCGTCGTTCCCGACGAGCGTATCCTTCGTCGTGGAGACGCCGGAAGATCGTGAGGCCTTCGAGGTCGCGCTGCGCCGCGGGGGGAGGGCCACCGCGCCGTGACGCGCCGCGGCTGGGCGACGGCGATCCTGCTCGCGTGGCTGGCGGCGCTCGGCTGGCTGGTCCGGCGGGAGTTGTTCCAATCCACAGGGGCGCGCCTCGCCGAGGCCGCGCTGAGCGTGCCACCGGGCGCGGCCTATTACCGGCTCGACGTGGGCGGTCAGCAGGTGGGGCTCGCCTCCAACACCATCGACACGGTCGGCACGACCATCCTTGTCACGGACGTGCTGGCGCTCGACATCCCGGCCCTCGGCCGCCTGCACCGCGCCAGCGCGATGAGCCGCGCGACCGTGAGTCGGGCGCTCCGGCTCCAAACCGTGGACGCGCGGTTCGACGGGAACCTCGGCCGATTCACGGCCCATGCGGTCGTGAGCGGCGACACGCTCCTCACGGTCACGCTCGAATCTGGCGACCACACCGAGACGACGCGCGTACCGCTGCGGCACCCGATCGTGCTCCCCAGTTTGCTACCGCTCCGGCTCGCCTTCGGCGGCGAGCTCAAGCCCGGCCGCACCTCCACGATCCCCGTGTTCGACCCGCTGCTGCTGCGCGAGCGCCGCGTCACGGTTAGCGTCACCGCGGAATCCACGTTCGTCGTGGCCGACAGCGCGGTCTACGATTCGACGGCGATGGCCTGGGTGCCGGCGCACTTCGACACGGTGCGAGCGTTCGGAATCGAGGAGGAGACGGGCGGGGTTCGGAGCCGGGCGTGGATCGACGCCCAGGGGCACGTCGTGCGGGCGGACAGCCCGGCGGGCTTCACGCTGGAGCGCTCGGCGTTCGAGATCGCCTACCAGAACTTCCGCAAACGGGACACCGCCCGCGTGGCCCGCGCGAGCGCCGCTCCCGGCCCGAGCGACGTGATCCCACTGACCCTGGTCGCCGCGGGCGTCCCGCTCCGCCGCGGAGAGGCCGGCACGCTCGACCGGCTGAAGGTACGGCTCACCGGGGTCGATCTCGCACGCTGGGGAGCGGATCTCGCGAGCGGGCGGCAGCGGCTCGCCGGCGACACGCTGGTCGTGCAGCGCGAGGGAGCGGCCGAGCTCGCGGCGCGGTACCGCCTGCCGGCGCGGGACACGGCGCTGTCCCGGTTCCTCGCGCCCGAGCCCCTCATCGAGACGGAAGATCCTCGCATCCGCGCGCAGGCGCGGCTCGTCCTGGGCGGCGAGGGCGACCCCGCGAGGGCGGCGCGACGACTGCTCGACTGGGTGCACGACCATGTCGACGCGCGCATCGCCGGGGGCGTGCCCAGCGCACTCGCGGTGCTCGATGCGCGGCATGGGGACAGCAACGAGTACACCGTGCTCTACGTCGCCCTGGCGCGGGCGGCCGGGCTCCCCGCGCGCACGGTGGCCGGGCTCGTGCGTCTCGGGGGTCACTTGTACTACCACGCCTGGCCCGAGGTGTACTTGGGCGACTGGGTCGCGCTGGACCCGATGCTCGCTCAGTTCCCCGCCGACGCGGCGCACCTGCGGCTCGTCGGGGGGGGTCTTGCCCGACACGCGGAGTTGGTACGCCTCATCGGGCGTCTCAAGCTCGAGGTGCTATGATCCGGCTCGAGAATCTCACGAAACATTACGGCGCCTTCGTGGCGGTGGACGACATCTCGCTCGAGGTGCCACGCGGTCTGCTGTACGGCTGCCTCGGGCCGAACGGCGCCGGAAAGACCACCATGCTCCGGATGATCGCGGGCATCCTCCGCCCCACCGACGGCCGCGTGTTCCTGGGTGGCGACGACGTGCATCGCAACGCGATCGCAGCCAAGCTCAAGCTCGGGTTCATTCCCGATCGCCCGTTCGTGTACGACAAGCTGACCGGGGCCGAGTTCCTACGCTTCGTGGCGGGCCTGTACGGGCAGGAGGGCGATGCGGTCGAGCGGCGCATCGCCGAGCTGCTCGAGGTGTTCGAGCTGGCGAGCTGGAAGGACGAGCTGGTCGAGGCCTACAGCCACGGGATGCGCCAGAAGCTCATCATCTCGAGCGCCCTGATCCACCGGCCACAGTACATCGTGGTGGACGAGCCGATGGTGGGTCTCGACCCCAAGGCGGCGCGCCTCCTGAAGGACATCTTCCGGCAGTTCGTGGCGCGCGGCGGCACCGTGCTGATGAGCACGCACACGCTGGAGGTCGCGGAGGCGATGTGCGACCGGGTCGCCATCCTCCAGCATGGCCGGATCGTGGCAGAGGGGACGGTGGACGATCTGCGGCGGCAGCACCGTGCGGGCGACGCCAGCCTCGAAGAGCTGTTTCTCAAGCTCACCGGCGGGGCGCACGTGCGCGAGCTCGCGGAGGTGCTGGGGGATGGCGCTCCGTGAGGCAGCCGTCGCTGTGGCGGGTGATCGAGCCGAAGTGGCGGACCGCGCTGCAACGGATCCGCGAGGAGCGCTCGCGTGGCGGCAGCGGCAAGCTGCTGACGCTGATCGGGGTGGGCCTCGCCTTCTGGGTCGGCGTGTTCGGCGTGCTCTACAAGATCCTCAAGTACTTCCGCGGCGTGGAGGAGCTGGGCCCCCTGCTCGCCGGGAAACTGCTCGGGCTCGTGCTGTTGTCGTTCATCGCGATCCTCGTGCTTTCCAACGTCATCACGGCCCTGTCGAGCTTCTTCCTCGCGAAGGACCTCGACCTCCTCGTCTCGGCGCCCGTCGACTGGCTGCGGATCTACCTCGCGAAGCTGGGGGAGACGCTGGTGCACTCGTCGTGGATGGTGGCGCTCATGACCGTGCCGATCCTGGCCGCGTACGGCGTGATCTACCGCGGCGGGCTATGGTTCGCGCCCTACGGGGTGCTCACGCTGGTCCCGCTGCTCGTGGTGCCCGCCGTGGTGGGCTCGGCGCTGACGCTCGTGCTCGTGAACATCTTCCCCGCGCGGCGGACCCGCGACCTGCTGTCGATCATCGCGCTCGGCGCCGGCGGCGGGCTGATCCTGCTGCTCCGCGTCATCCGGCCCGAGCGGCTCGCGTCGCCCGAGGGGTTCAAGAACCTGCTCGACTTCATCGCCGTGCTGCGGACGCCGACGTCTCCGTTCCTGCCGAGCGAGTGGGCGACCCGCGCGACGATGAGCTTCCTGCGGGGCGCCTTCGATCCCCTGCCCCTGGTGCTGCTGTGGACGACGGCCGCGGCGGCCGTGACGCTCGGGGCCATGCTGCACCGCGAGCTGTTCGCCCCGGGATTCACGAAGGCGCAGGAAGGCGCCGAGCGGTTCGTGCGGGGCCGACTGTGGCGTCGGACCGTGGGCACGCTGCTCGCGTTTCTGCCGGTGGCGAAGCGAGAGTTCGTGCTCAAGGACATCAAGCTCTTCTTCCGCGACACGACGCAGTGGAGCCAGCTGATCCTGCTCGCGGTGCTCGTGCTCGTGTACCTGTTCAACATCAAGGCGCTGCCGCTGCATCGCGGCGAGCAGGTGAGCTTCTTCTACGTCACCCTCGTGTCGTTCCTGAACCTCGGCCTCGCTGGATTCGTGCTCGCCTCGATCGCGGCGCGGTTCATCTTCCCGGCCGTCTCGCTCGAGGGCCGGCACATGTGGCTGTTGCGCTCGAGCCCGCTCGACCTGCGCGCCCTGCTCTGGTCCAAGTACTGGGTGGGGACGATTCCGCTGCTGGCGCTGGCGCTGCTCCTCACCGGCCTCACCAACGTGCTGCTCCAGGTGCGCCCCTTCATGATGGTGGTCGGGCTCGTCACCATCTGCGGGCTCACGTTCGCGATCTCCGCGATGGCGCTCGGATTCGGGACCCTGTACCCGCAGTTCGAGACCGAGAACGCGGCGCAGATCCCGACGTCGTTCGGCGGGCTCGTGTTCATGATGGCGACCATCGCGCTCCTGGCGGCGGTGATCTTCGTGCTGTGGCAGGCGGTGTACACCTACGTGCGGGCCGTGTACGAGGGGCAGCCGGTGGTCATCGGCGGATGGATGGTGCTGTGGTTCGCCGTGGCCACCCTGCTGTGCGCGGCGGCGACGGCGCTCCCGCTGTGGGTGGGGCTCAGGCGGATGGAGAGCTTCGAGTTCTAGCTACAGCGGGAAGTTGATCCCTCCCTCGACGTTGAACGAAGTGGTATAAGAGAAGACGAGTTTCCCCTCGAGGAACGGCTTGAAGGGCCGCGCCCGCCGACCCTCCCATCCCGCAAACACGTTGCCGCCGCCGTGGCCCTCGCCCGCCGCGTGCACATAGGCGAATCCGCCGCCCAGATAGAAAAATCCGTACACCGTCGGCGGGTGATACTTCAGGTCGGCGTTCACGCGATACGGGGAGCCCGTTGCGCCCGGATAGAACTCGGCTGAGGGCATGAGCGCCCAGCGTCGCCCCACCGGCAGGTTGAACTGGCCGCCGAGAAATAGGTGGTCGGCATCGAAGTCGTAGCCGATGCGCGGCCCCACGGACGGGCGGTCCACCAGCACGGCGCGTCCGCCGCGCATGCGGCGTTGCGCCTGGGCGGACGTCGCGATGACGGCGAGTCCGACAAGAACGCTCCCGATCCGCACTGTGAGGCTGCTCACGCGCCGGCTCCCCAGTTGAAGGACGCACACTGATAGAGAGATGGGTCGGGAAAATCAAGCACCGAAGTCAGGCCGCGACGCGCGCGCCGCAGGCGTGGCAGTAGCGCGCGTCGCGCTCCAGCACGGTGCCGCAGCGGGCGCAGAAGCCGGGTGCCACCGCGAGCCGCCGGCCGCATTCCGAGCAGAACAGGGCATCCGGCTCAGGACGCGGACCGTGGGTGGGACAGACGGGAGCAGGGAGCAGGGAGCCGGGAGCCGTGGCTTCCGTGCGGCTCCTGCTCCCCGCTCCCTGCTCCCTGCTCCCGGACTCCGTCCCCAAGGCTGCGAGTGCCGCGACCGTATACTCGGCCTTGAGCTGCTCGTAGTCCGCGTCGGACAGTTTCCCGGTCGCGCGGTCGAACTCGATTTCCTTCAGGGCCCGCAGCGCCACGGCGCGCGGCGAGAGATCGTCTTCCGGGTCCTCGCCGTCCGCCGCGCTCCCCCCCCTCTCGCCCTCCCCCGGTTGCGGTTGGAAGACCGGCTTCAGGACGACATAGAGCGCCCCTGCGACGAGCAGGATTCCCGCGATGAGCTCAGGCAAGGGAGATCAGAACGACAAGCGGTCGAGCTCGCGCCGCAGGCGCTCGAGCTCTTCCCGGGAGGCGGCGACGCCAGGGGCGGGAGTCGCGGGCGCCGCGGCCGCGACGCGCGACCAGCGCCGCAGCACGAGCCCGAGGATGGCACCGGCCACGAGGATGAGCAGCGAGGGAACGAAGTACCCGGCGAGGTTGAAGCCACGCTTGGGCGGCGCCATGAGGATCGCCACACCGTGCTGGCGCACGAACGCGTCGATAATCTCCTGCCCCGTCTTCCCCTGCGCCGCGAGCGCCAGCACGTCGCGGTGCATCGCGGGGCTGATCGCGCAAGTGAAGTCAGTGGTGCGGCAGGTGTAGACGTCCAGGTTGCAGCCGCAGGTGCAGTGGATCTGCTTCTCGATCGCCTGGATCGCGGCGTCGTTGTCGCGGGCCGTGACCGGGGGCAGGGGTCGCCCGGCGCGGGACGGGTCCCACAGCCGGCCGGAGGGGCCGGTGCCGGGGAGGGAATCGGGAGACTGGGCGGTTAGGCGGTTAGGCGGATAGACGGTTAGCAATCCCAGGCCGGCCGCCAGGAATCCCCGGCGCGTCACGGTTGCACTAACCGCCCAACCGTCTAACCGGCTAACCGGCTTCATTTCTCCCCCACCAAGCGCACCGCGTATCCTGCTTGCGACCGTCTCGCGGCTGGCGAGCCCCCCCCTCCCGGCCACATCACCACCAGGCCGCCGAGGGCGACGATCACCCCACCGTACCACACCCACCACACGAGCGGGTTGATCGTGAAGCGGAACACCGCCTGCTCCGTGCCGTTCACCACGCCGCCCAGTACCCCGTACAGGTCCTCGCGCAGCAGGCTCATGATGCTGGGTTCCGTGGAGGGCTGGAACGTGGGCCGGCCGAACGAGTCCACGTGCTGGCGCTTCTCTGGGTTCAGCATCCCGATGCGCTTGCCGTCGCGGCGCACCTCCACCGCCGCGGCGGTGACCAAGCGGTTCAGCGCGTCGTACTGCGAGATACCGAGGTGCGTGAAGGTGTAGGTCGAGCCGTACGGACTGCGCAGCGACACCGACTCGCCGGGCCGGAGCGTCGCCTCGGTCTCCGTCTTGAACGCCATCCCGCTGAAGGCGACGAACAGCATCACGATGCCGGTGTGTACGATGTAGCCGCCGTAGCGCCGCCGGTTGCGCGCGATGAGGCGACCCAGCGCGAGCGGATACGGCTCGCCGTACTGGCGGTGGCGCGCGTTGGTGCCGCGGGCAAACTCCTGGACGATCGTCGCCGCCACGAAGCCGCCCAGCCCGATCGCGACGAGGACGTAGCCGTCCCGCATCCCCGCGAGCAACAGGACCAGGACCGTGAAGACGCCCGCTGTCACCGGGACCGCGAACTGGCGTTGCAGGTTCGGCAGCGACGCGCGGCGCCAGGCGATGAGGGGCCCGATGCCGGTGAGCCCGAGCAACGCCAGTCCCAGCGGGATGTTCACCTGGTTGAAGAACGGCGGCCCCACGGTCACCTTCGTCCCCTGCACCAGCTCCGAGAGGATGGGGAACAGCGTACCCCACAGCACCGAGAACGCGATGCCCACGAACAGCAGATTATTGAAGAGGAAGCTCGCCTCACGGCTCACCATCGACTCGAGCCGCGTGTCGGCGGCAAGGAGCGGTAGTCGGGTCGCGTACAGCGTGAAGCTCGCCGTTCCCGCCACGAGCAAGAAGAACAGGAAAAAGTAGCCGACGTTCGACTGCGTGAACGAGTGCACGCTCGAGATCACGCCGGAGCGCGTGATGAACGTCCCGAAAATCGACAGCAGCCACGACCCGATGATGAGCGCGAGGTTCCACTTCTTCAGCATGCCGCGCTTCTCCTGGATCATCACCGAGTGGAGGAACGCGGTCATGGTGAGCCACGGCAGGAGCGACGCGTTCTCCACCGGGTCCCACGCCCAGTAGCCACCCCATCCCAGCTCCACGTAGGCCCACCACATACCGAGGCAGATCCCGATCGACAGGAACAGCCACGACAACAGCGTCCACTTCCTGATCGCGACGAGCCAATCCGTGTCCAGTCGTTTGGAAAGGAGCGCCGCCATTGCGAACGCGAAGGGGATGGTGATGGAGATGTAGCCGAGGTAGAGCATCGGCGGATGGAACACCATCCCGGGGTTCTGCAGCTGGGGGTTCAAGCCGCTGCCGTCGAGCGGCGTGTAGGGAAGGCGTTGGAACGGGTTCGCCCCGCCGAACAACATCACGGATAGGAAGAACGCGGCGACGAGCGAGACCACGCCGGCCACGTAGGGGAGCAGCTCGCGCTGGCGGCGCGGGGTGAGCGCCAGCGCCAGCGACCCGAACACCGACAGCACCGTGGCCCAGAACAGGAGGCTGCCCTTCTGGCCCGCGTACAGCGCCGACCAGGTGTAGAAGATCGGGAGGTTGCGGCTGGTGTAGGCGGCGACGTACTCGACGTTGAAGTCGTGCCGGAACAGCGCGACCTCGAGTGAGAACACCGCCACGAGAAGCGCGCCGCACATCGCGAACACCGCGTGCCGGGCGCTCTGCTGCAGATCCGGGCGCGCCCGGAGCCCGCCCACCAGACCCGCCAGCGCGCCCCACCCGCCGACCAAGAACGCGGTCCAGAGGGCGAGGTTGCCGAGGACCGTCATCTACGCCTTGGGAACCGCTTCGTAGCGGGAGCCGCACTTCGCGAGCACGTCGGTCGCGTAAATGACGCCGTCCGGGTGGAGCCGGCCCTCGACGACGACTTCGACCGAGTCGGTGAACGTGTCCGGGGGCAGGCCGTGGAACTCGACCGGATATCGCACGGTGCCGTCGGTCACTTGGAAGCGGAGCGTCTTGGTGGCGAGATCCCGCGTCACGCTGCCGGGGACCACCCGCGCGCCGACCTTCATCCCCACATTATAGAAGGCACGGTCCACCGCGATTTTCTGGGAGAGCTCGCTCGGCGTGAAGTAATACTGGCCCGTCTGCTTCACGCCAGATGCCATGAGGTAGCCCACCGAGCCGACGATCAGCACGGCTCCGATGGCGAACTTGGTGCCCGCGTTCATACCCAATTATACCTCCCGTCGCTCCGCCTGCTCCAGCGCCCACCGCACCGCCTCCTCCGGGCGCTCCACCCGGGGAATCTCGACCGTGGAGGTGAAGGCGTCATGCAAGCCGACGACGGGGGTCTCGATGCGCTGGGCGAGCGCGATCTCCGACAGCGTGCCCCAGCCACCGCCAATCGCGATCACGGCGTCCGCCGCGCGCACGAGGAGTGCATTTCGCATCTCGCCCATGCCAGTGGCGAGGGCCACCTCGATGTGCGGATTCGCGTGGGCGGGATCGCTTCCCGGGAGCAGCCCGACGGTCAGCCCGCCGGCCTGCTGCGCTCCCTGGGCGGCCGCCTCCATCACGCCACCCAGGCCTCCGCACAGCAGCACCGCCCCGCCCTTGGCGATGAGGCGACCCACGGCGGTGGCCCACTCGGCTTCCTCCGAGGTGCAGCTGCTGCCGCCGACGACGGCGACGAGGATGCGGGGGCGGGGGCGGGGGGAGGGGCTCATCGGCGGGCGCGACCGGCCGCGGCCCAGTGCAGCGCCGCGTCCACCGCCCGCCGCCACTCGGCGACGCGGGCGCGCACGGCGCGCGCCCCGGCGCGCGGCTGGAACCGCTTGAAGCGGCGGCCCGCGAGGAATTGCTCCGGCCCCGTCCACACGTCGAGTGCGAGCCCCGCGAGCGCCGCCGCACCAAGCGCGGTCGTTTCGATCACGTCGGGGCGCGCCACCGGAACGCCCAGCAGGTCGGCCTGGAACTGCATCAGCCAGTCGTTGGCGGCGGCGCCGCCGTCCACCTGGAGCGCGTGGAGTCGCAGCCTCGCATCCGCCGTCATCGCGTCGAGCACGTCCTTGGTGCTAAACGCCATGGCCTCGAGGGCCGCGCGGGCGAGGTGGGCCCGGGTCGTGCCGCGCGTCACGCCCACGATGGTGCCGCGCGCGTTGGCCTCCCAGTGCGGCGCGCCCAGCCCGACGAACGCCGGCACGAAATACACGCCACCCGTGTCGGCGACGTCGAGCGCCAAGTGCTCCGTTTCGGCCGCGTGGTCGATGAGGTGCAAGCCGTCGCGCAGCCACTGGATCGCCGCGCCCGCGATGAAGATGCTGCCCTCCAGCGCGTACACCGGCTCACCGCGGGGCCCGCAGGCGATCGTGGTGAGCAGCCCACGAGTCGACTGTGGGCGGCGCCGGCCCGTGTTCAGCAGCAGGAAGGCCCCGGTGCCATAGGTGTTCTTCGCCTGTCCCGGCGCCACACAGCCCTGCCCGTACAGCGCTGCCTGCTGGTCACCGGCCATCCCTGCGACGGGGAGCTCCGCGCCCAGGTGCTCGCCCTCGCACACGCCGAATTGGCCGCTCGACGTGCGGATCTCGGGCAGCGCCTCCACGCGCACGCCGAACAGCCGCAGCAGATCGGGATCCCAGCTGCGCGTCTCGAGATTGTACAGCATGGTGCGCGACGCATTGCTGTGGTCGGTCGCGTAACTCTTGCCGTTGGTGAGTCGGAACAACAGCCAGGTGTCGATCGTCCCGAACACCGCCTCGCCCGAGTCCATGCGCCGCTCGAGTCCGGGCACGTGACCGAGCAGCCACTCGATCTTGGTGGCGGAAAAGTACGGATCGAGCACCAGCCCGGTGCGCTCGCGGATCAGGGCCGCCTTGCGCTGCTTCGCGAGCTGGGCGCAACGCGCCGCGGTGCGCCGGTCCTGCCACACGATCGCCCGATGGAGCGGCTGCCCGGTGTCCCGCTCCCACACGCACACGGTCTCGCGCTGGTTCGTGATCCCGAGCCCGGCCGGCACGACCTGTGCCTGCCGGATCGCCTCGCGCGCCGCCTCGACCGTGACGCGAAAGATCTCCTCGGCGTCGTGCTCCACCTCGCCCGGATGGGGGAAGTGCTGGGTGAACTCGCGGTAGCCCCGCCCCAGCAGGCGACCGTCCGCGCCGACCACCAGGGCGTGGGAGCCGGTGGTCCCCTGATCGAGGGCTAGGACGGCCGTCACGCGCGGTCCGCCCCCCCTCCCGTTCCGTCGTCGAACGGGGGCTTCCTGAGCCCGCGGTCGGTGAGGTATCCCGTCACGTAGCGCGCCGGCGTCACGTCGAATGCGGGGTTCAGCGCGGCCGCCGCGGCGGGGGCCACGGGACGGCCCGCGACCGTCTTCACCTCCTCGGGGGCCCGCTGCTCGATGGGAATGCCGTCCCCGTCCGCCAGCGCGGCATCGATACTCGAGGACGGCGCGGCGCAGTAGAAGGGCACGCCGTGGTGCCGGGCGAGCACGGCGAGCGCGTACGTGCCGATCTTGTTCGCGAAATCGCCGTTCGCCGCGATCCGGTCGGCGCCCACCAGCACGAGGTCCACTTGCGCCTGCCGCATCAGCGCGCCCGCGGCGCTGTCGGCGATCACCGTGCAGGGGATGCCGGCGTGCGTCAGCTCCCATGCGGTGAGACGCGCGCCCTGCAGCACCGGCCGCGTCTCGTCCACGAGCACGTGCACCCGGCGGCCGGCCTCATGGGCGAGATAGATGGGCGCGAGCGCCGTGCCGATCCCACCCGTCGCGAGCGCGCCCGCGTTGCAGTGGGTGAGCACCGTCGCTCCGTCCGGCAGCAGCGGTAGTCCCGCCTCGCCGATGCGGCGACACATGGCGCGGTCCTCCTCCCAGATCGCCGTCGCCTCGGCCTGGAGCCGCTCCCACAGGGCGGCACCCTCCCCCGGCGTCGCGGCGGCCGTGCGCGCCATGCGATCGAGCGCCCATCGCAGGTTGACCGCCGTCGGGCGGCTGGCCGCCAGCAGCGGCACGAGCTGGGCGAGCCGAGCGAGGAAGGCCTCCCGCGACGACCCCCGCTGCCCGCGGGTCGCGGCGACGAGCGCCATCGCCGCCGCGATGCCGATGAGGGGCGCGCCCCGCACCTGCAGCGTGCGGATCGCGTCCGCGACGGCCTCCGCGCTCTCCAAGTCTCGCTCGATCTTCGCCTCGGGCAACGCGCGCTGGTCGATGATGCGCACGGCCCCGGAGGGAGCCCAGGCGATGGCTTGGACGCTCATGGGCATGAACCTAAGTGCGGAGTGCGAAGTGCGGAATGCGGAGTGGCAAGGCCGGCTTCGCTCGGCGGTCCGACCTTCCACTTAAACTCCGCACTCCGCATTCCGCACTCCGCATTCTCGTGATACCATTGTCTCCATGAGCTACCAGACTCTCCTTTTCGAGCTCCGCGACGGCCTCGCGCTGATCACCATCAACCGCCCCGACAAGCTGAACGCCCTGAACGACGAGGTCGTGGAGGAGCTCGCCGACGCCGCCGAGCGAGTGGCGACCGAGCCCGCCATCAAGGGGGCGATCCTCACCGGTGCCGGCCCCAAGGCGTTCGTCGCGGGCGCCGATATCGGCGACCTCGCGCAGCAGGGGCCGTTCGACGGGAAGGCCCGCGCGCTCCGCGGCCAGGCGATGCTGCGGCGCTTCGAGACGTGCGGCAAGCCCGTGGTCGCCGCCATCAACGGCTACGCGCTGGGCGGGGGGTGCGAGCTCGCGTTGGCATGCCATCTCCGCCTCGCGAGCGAAACCGCCAAGTTCGGACAGCCCGAAGTGAAGCTGGGGATCGCCCCCGGCTATGGCGGCACCCAGCGGCTGCCGCGCCTCGTCGGGAAGGGCAACGCCCTGCACCTCATCCTCACGGGCGAGACGATCGATGCGCGCGAGGCCTACCGCATCGGCCTCGTGAACAGGGTCGTGCCCGCGACCGAGCTGCTCGCGGAGGCGGAAAAGACGCTGCGGGGTATTCTCGGCATGGGCCCGCTCGCCGTGCGACTCGCACTGGAGGCGGTGGACCGCGGCCTCGAGATGACGCTCGACGAAGGGCTGCTGCTCGAGGCGAACCATTTCGGTCTGCTCGCGGCGAGCCGGGACATGAAGGAGGGGCTGACGGCATTTCTGGAGAAGCGCGCCCCCCGGTTCGAGGGCCGGTGAAGCAGCTTCTGGTAAGCTGCGGCTTGTGGCTTGCGGCTGGCTGTCTGTCGGAGCGGCAACGCCCTGCTCCGCCAGTGCTGGCGATCGTCTTCGACTCGACGACGATCCACGGCGGACCACACGACAGCGTGACGGGAAGCGTGCGCGCCACGGACCCGGACGGCCTGGACTCGCTCTGGCTGCGGGTGGATACGACGCGCGTCGGCGTGGACGGGCTGTTCGAGACGGTGTTCGAGCGTCCGTTCCGCTTCGGGGTCCGCGCGGGACTCAACCCCACTACGCAGATTCCGGTAGTACTCGAGGCCCGGGACGTGGTCGGCTTCCGCAGCCAGCTCGACACCTTCGTCACGGTTTCCCAGTGAGCCCAACGACTTAGTAAGTCTTGCCCTGACAATAACTTCTGGGTATTTTGGAGGGGTTGTCTGGGGCTCGCGCGGGGCAGCCGCGCCGCGCCACGGGACGCCCCGTGGCGCTTTTGGTACCAGGGGGGGAGGGGGCCGGATGGCCGAGCAGAAACGCGGTCGCGGGCGACCGCAAGTGGTCGGGGAAGCGCTGCGCAGTTATCTGGCGCGCAGCGGGCTCGGATCGCGCCTCGCCCAGGCGCAGGTCATTCCCGATTGGCCGGGGCTCGTGGGGCCGCAGATCGCGGCCGTCACGGCTCCAGAGAGCGTGACCCCTGACGGGACGCTGTTCGTGCGCGTCGCGACCTCGCCGTGGATGACGGAATTGCAGCTGATGATGCCGCAGATCATGGCCACCCTCAACGCCGGCCGCGGCGCCGGACGGATCAAGACGATACGCTGGCTTCTCTCACGGTAGAGCGTTATGGCGAAGGCTAAGCCCACCGGCGGCTACCAGGCCGATTCGATTCAGGTCTTGAAGGGGTTGGAAGCGGTGCGACGTCGTCCCGCGATGTATATCGGGTCGGTGTCGGGCCGCGGCCTGCACCACCTCGTCTACGAAGTGGTGGACAACTCGGTGGACGAGGCGCTCGCCGGCTACAGCACCCGGATCGATGTGACGATCCACGAGGACAACTCCGTGACCGTGGTCGACAACGGCCGCGGCATCCCGGTCGACATCCACAAGACCGAGAAGAAGCCGGGCGTCGAGGTCGCGCTCACCGTGCTGCACGCCGGTGGCAAGTTCGACAAGAGCACGTACAAGGTGTCGGGCGGGCTGCACGGCGTCGGCGTGTCGGTGGTGAACGCCCTGTCCGAGAAGCTCGAGGTGTGGGTGGACCGCGACGGCCAGCGCCACCACATGGCGTTCGAGCGCGGCGACACCAAGAAGAAGCTCGAGGTCACGGGGAAGGCGAAGGGCACAGGCACGACGGTGTGGTTCAAGCCGGACACCACGATCTTCACCGAGACCCGGTTCGACTACGCCACCATCGCGAACCGGCTGCGGGAGCTGGCCTTCCTCAATAAGGGCCTGACCATCACGCTCAAGGACGAGCGCAAGGGCCAGCGCCGGGAAGAGACGTTCTACTACAAGGGCGGGCTGGCCGAATTCGTGAAGTGGCTGATCGGCAGCCGCAAGACGCTGCACCCCAAGCCGATCACCTTCGAGGCCACGCGTGAAGGCGTCGAGATCGAGGGCGCCGTCCAGTACGACGACCAGTACAGCGAGAACACCTTCACGTTCGTCAACAACATCAACACGCACGAAGGCGGGACGCACCTCACCGGGTTCAAATCGGCCCTTACCCGGACGATCAACGAGTGGGCGAAGAAGGATGGGGCGCTCAAGAAAGAGGACTTCACCCTCTCGGGCGACGACGTGCGCGAAGGACTGAATTGCGTCCTGCATGTGAAGGTGAAGAACCCGCAGTTCGAGGGCCAGACCAAGACCAAGCTGGGCAATTCCGAAGTCGAGGGCATCGTCAAGAGCGTGGTGAACGACGCACTGGGTGCCTTCTTCGACAAGAACCCCAGCGTGGCGCGCATCATCATCGCGAAGGCGCTCAGCGCCGCCCGCGCCCGTGAGGCGGCCCGCAAGGCGCGCGAGCTGGTGCGCAAGAAAAGCGGGCTCGAGGGCGGCCTCCTGCCGGGGAAGCTCGCCGACTGCACCGTCAGCGACCCGAAGCTCATCGAGCTGTATCTGGTCGAGGGCGACTCGGCCGGCGGCTCCGCCAAGCAGGGACGCGATCGCAGCTTCCAGGCGATCCTGCCGCTGCGCGGCAAGATCTTGAACGTCCAGAAGGCGCGCATCGACAAGGTGCTCTC
>Ga0066704_10000281_pt1 | contig 16866 bp, 12 predicted proteins | sample GraSoiAngelo_153_FD_66458 | JGI IMG/M metagenome (GOLD analysis project Ga0066704, IMG submission 66458) | Grasslands soil microbial communities from the Angelo Coastal Reserve, California, USA - 14_1009_12_40cm | ecosystem: Environmental > Terrestrial > Soil > Grasslands | place: USA... | reverse complement strand
GAGGAATTCGACGACGACCCCGTCGATCCGGCCGAAGCGGCGCCGCTCGCCGCGGACGTGCGCGCCGCGTTCGCCCGCCTGGCGCGGGCGCTCGGCGTGCTCACCGAGGCCGCCGAGGAAGAGATCGAGCTGGCGTCCGACCCGCAGCTCTTGTCTTTCCAGGTCTCGGCCGCGCTCGAGCTCGATGCCGCAGCGAAGCGGGCATTGCAGGCGAGCCGCAGCACCACCCTGCGACTGCGCCAGCTCGCGGGGCTGCTGGGGCCACTCGCGACCGACGCCGAGCGGCGTGCCACGGTGCGCCGTCGGGCCAAGGGCAATGGGCGCGGCGGGCGGCATCCCCAGATCGAGCAGACGACGTGACCGCCCCCACCCCCCCCATTCCCCCCGAGTCGCTCGTCGCCGGGCTCGCCGGCATCGTCGGCCCGCGGCACGTGCGGACCGCCCTGCCCGAGCGCGTGACCTACGCCCGCGACGGGCTCCCCACGCACCGTCGGGTCCCCGGGGTCGTGGTGCTCCCCGGGCAGCGCGACGAGGTGATCGCCGTGGTGCGCCTGCTCGCGACCCTGGGTGTGCCGTTCGTGCCGCGGGGGGCGGGCACCGGCCTCTCCGGCGGCGCGCTCGCCGACGGCGACGCGGTGCTGATCGTCCTCACGCGGTTGAACCGCATCCTCAAGATCGACCCGCGGAATCGCCTCGCCGTGGTCGAGCCGGGTGTCGTGAATGTGCGGCTCTCCGCCGCCACCGCGCCGCACGGGCTGCACTACACCCCCGACCCGTCGAGCCAGACGGCCTGCACTATCGGCGGCAACGTGGCGGAGAATTCCGGCGGGCCGCACTGCCTCAAGTACGGCGTGACGGCGAACCACGTGCTGGCGCTCGAGGTCGTGCTCGCGGACGGGCAGGTCGTCGCGCTCGGCAGCCCGGGAGGCGAGCCGTGGGGGCCGGACCTGGTCGGGCTGTTCGTCGGCTCGGAGGGCAACTTCGGGATCGCGACCCGGATCACGGTGCGGCTGCTCCCGTTGCCACGGGCCGTGCGCACGCAGCTGGCCGACTTCAGCTCGCTCCGCACGGCGGGCGAAGCCGTCTCGGCGGTGATCGCGAGCGGTATCGTGCCCGCCGCCCTCGAGATGATGGACCAGTCGTGTATCCGCGCCGTGGAGGACTCGGTGTATGCGGCGGGCTACCCCCGCGACGCGGCCGCGGTGCTGCTCGTCGAGCTCGACGGCGGCTCGGACGCCGCTGTCCAGACCGACGCGGCGACCGTCGAGGAGATCCTGCGGGCCCACGGGGCGCGAGCGGTGCGCACCGCGGCGGACGCGCAGGAGCGCGAGCGGCTCTGGCTCGGGCGCAAGAAGGCGTTCGGCGCGATGGGCCGGCTGTCGCGTGATCTCGTGGTGCAGGATGCGGTGGTGCCCCGCTCGACGCTGCCCGACGTGCTCGAGAGGATCGGGGAGATCGCCGCGCGCTACGGTCTCACGGTGAGCAACGTGTTTCACGCCGGGGACGGAAATCTCCACCCCAACATCTCGTTCGACGGCCGGGTGCCGGGGCTCAAGGCCCGCGTGGACGCCGCCAGCGGGGAGATCATGAGCGCCTGCATCGCCGTTGGTGGCACGATCACGGGAGAGCACGGCATCGGGCTCGACAAACTGCGCTACATGCCGCTCATCTTCCCCGGCGACTCGCTGGCCGCGATGCGCGCCGTGCGCCGCGTGTGGGACCCGGAGGAGCGGGTGAATCCCGGGAAAGTGGTGCCGGTGCATGCGTGTAGGGAATGGTCAGGGGTGCGGAGTGCGGAGTGGCGAGTGCGGAGTGGAACGCCGCCCTCGGACTCCACACACCGCACTCCGCACTCCGCACTCGCAACATGAGCCTCGTCGACCGCGTCCGCGCCCTGCTCGGCAGCGACGCCGTGGATCTCGCGGCGACGCCGGACGGCGTGCCGCGCGTCGCGCCGGCCTCGCCCGACGCCGTGGCGCTGCTGCTCGGCACTGCGCGGGAGGAGGGATGGCGGCTGCGCGTGGAAGGCGCGGGCACGTGGATGCCGGCGGACGCGCCGGCCGACCTGGCCCTCACCACGCGCCGGCTCGACAAGATCCCGGCGATCGAGCCGCAAGACCTCTCCGCCACCGCCGAGGCGGGGATCGGCTGCGACGTGCTGCGCCAGCAGCTCGCGGACCGCGGCACCTGGCTGGCGCTCGATCCCCCGGGACTCGCCGGCCGCACGCTCGGCTCGCTCGTGGCGACGGCGACCTCCGGCCCGTTGCGCCAGGGGCTCGGTGCCGTACGGGATCACCTGCTCGGCGTCACCTTCGTGACCGGGGACGGCCGCGTCGTGCAGAGCGGCGGCAAGGTGGTGAAGAACGTGGCGGGCTACGATCTCACCAAGCTCGAGGCAGGAGGCTTCGGAGCGTTCGGCGTGATCGTGCTCGTCCATCTGCGGCTCCGCACTCTGCCCCGCGCCGACCAGACCCTCGTGCTCGAGGGGACGCGCGAGGATCTGACGCAGGTGGCGGAGGACATCGCCGCGGCGGGGCTGCAGCCGGCGGCCCTCGAGCTCATGTCGCCCGCACTGGCGCGCCGGGAGCGCTGGGCGCTGGCGGTGCGGTTCGCGGGCTCGGCGGCGCTCGTCGGCGCGGACGAAGCGGGCCTGCGCGCCGCGACCGGCGGGCGCTTCACCGCGCTACGGGCCGACGAAGCGCATGCGTGCTGGATGCGCGCGGCGGAAAGCTTCGCCACGCGGCCGGTGACCTTCCGGATCGGCGGTCTCCCGGACTCGAGCGACGAACTGCTCGACCTGCTGCAGCACCAGGTGGGGGACGAGTGGGTGTCGGCCAGCCCGGGGGTGGGTGCGATCCGCTGGGGCGGCGAGACGACGGTGGACCGGCTGCGGCGGCTGCGCCGCACGCTCGCGGGGCTCGAGGTGCCGCTCACCGTCGAGCGCGCCGCCTGGCCACTGCGGGCGGCGGTCGGGCACTTCGGCGCCTACCGTGAGGGCGCCGGTCCGCTGATCGCGGGCCTGCGTCGCACGTTCGACCCCGGCGAGGCGTTCGTCGTCGCGGTCGAAGGGACGGAATGACGGATCGGGCAGGATTCGCCGCGCTCGACCCCTGCGTCCACTGCGGCTTCTGCCTGCAAGCCTGCCCCACCTTTCTCGCCACCGGCGACGAGGCGGACAGCCCGCGGGGCCGGATCGAGCTGATGCGCGCCGTCGAGACCGGCGAGCTCGAGCCGGACGACCCCGCCGTCGCGCTCCACCTCGATCGCTGCCTCGGCTGCCGCGGCTGCGAGCCGGTGTGCCCTTCGGGTGTGGGCTACGGGCGCGGCCTCGAGACGGCCCGCACGCTGCTCGCCGAACGTCGCGGCGCGCCGCCACTCGCGCGGCTCGCGCTCGCGGCCTTGACGGGGCCGGGCGTGTCGCGGGTCGTGTACGCCATGGCGCGGGTGTTCCGCGGCACGGGAATCCCGCGCGGGCTCGCCGGGTGGGGACGGGTCCGGTTTGCCATGGGGATGCTGGCGGCGACAAAGCCGGTTAGGCGGTCAGGCGGTTGGACGGTTAGACGCGCCGCGGGTACACTAACCGCCTATCCGCCTAACCGCCTAACCGCCTGGCTGTTCCGCGGCTGCATCATGGACGGCCTCTTCTCCCACGTGCACGACGCGACCATTCGCACGCTCGAGCTGAACGGCTATGTCGTGCGCGAAGCGCCGGGCCAGGTGTGCTGCGGCGCGCTGCACGCGCACGCGGGGCTCACGCACGAGGCGCGGGCGCTCGGGCGTCAGAACGTCGCGGCGTTCGCGCGCGGGGAGGGAGACGAGCCCGTCGTCGTGAACAGTGCCGGGTGTGGCGCGCTGCTGAAGGACTACGGCCACCTGCTCGGCGACGACGGCGCCGTGGCGTTCGGCGCTCGCGTGAAGGACGTCACCGAGCTGCTCGCCGCACGGGGGCCGCGCCCGGGAGCGCCGCTCGACGTGACCGTGGCGTACGATCCCCCCTGTCACCTGCTGCACGCGCAGCGCGTCGCGGAGCCGCCGTACCAGGTGCTGCGCGCGATCCCCGTGCTGCGCCTGACCAGCACGGCGGACGCCGCGCAGTGCTGCGGCAGCGCCGGGCTGTTCACGCTGGTGGAGCCGGCGATGTCGCGCGCCGTGCTCGCCCCGAAGCTGGCCTCGCTCAAGGCCGCCCGGCCACAGGTAGTGGCGACCGGGAATCCCGGCTGCGTGATGCAGCTCGGCGCGGGTCTCGCCGCGGCCGGCATCCCGGCCGCGGTGCGCCATCCGGTCGAGCTGCTCGACGAGTCGTACCGGGCGGCGGGTTATTATGCTTGAACCAGCCATGGTCGAAGGGGCCCCGAGTCTGTTCCGCCTCGAGCCGGGCAGCGTCCCGCCGCCGTTCGTCGCGGCGCTGCGGAGTGGCGCGCTGCTGGCTCGCGTCGACGCGGCCGTGCTCGCGCTCGCCGGGCCCGGAGCCGTCACGTGCGTCCAAGGCCTGCTCACGAGCGATATCGAGCAGCCGGGCGACGGCGCCTTCGTCTACGGCGCGCTGCTCACGCCCAAGGGGATGATCGTCGTGGACGGTTGGGCGGGGCGGCTCGGCGCGACGGTGAGCTATACGGTGCCCGCGGACGGGCGCGAGCGCGCCCTCGGGATCTTCAGCCACTCCGTGCCGCCCCGACTCGCTCAGGTGAGCGACCGCACGTCCGACGTCGCGGTGTATCGCCTCGTGGGGCCGCGCGCGCTCGCCATCGCCGCTGCCGCGGGGCTCGCCGTTCCGCCGGCGGCGGGCCGCGTGCTCGAAGGCCCCTCCTCCGGCGTCCAAGCCGCGCGCGGGAGCGACGCCGCCCCGTTCGTCCTGCAGCTCACCGCGCCGCCGCGTGAGGCGGCCGCCCTCGCCGTCCGGCTCGTCGCCGCTGGGGCGGTGGAGGGCGACGCGGTCGCCCTGGAGCTCGCCCGCATCCTCGCCGGCTGGCCGCGGCTCGGCGCCGAAGTGGACGAGAAGACGATTCCGCAGGAAGTGCGCTACGACGAGATCGGCGGCGTGTCGTACACCAAGGGGTGCTACACCGGCCAGGAGACGGTCGCGCGCCTCCACTTCCGGGGCCACACCAACCGCCAGCTGCGAGGCCTGCTCTTCGACGTCGCGCCGCCCGCCGCGCCGGCGGACGGGTGGAGCGCCGTGACGCATCTGGACCGAGACGTCGGTCGCGTGACGAGCGTCGCGTGGGTGCCGGAGCCGGGCACGGCGGGCGCAGGACGCTGGGTCGGCCTCGCGGTGATCCGCGGGGAGGTCACCCCCGGCTCGATGGTGCGCGCCGCGGGCCGCGACGCCCGGGTGGTGGACCTGCCCTTCGTCCTCCCCGCCGTGGGCCCCGCCTGAAAACGAAAAGCCCGGGCGCTGGTCCCGGGCATCGTCACGCCTCGTGGCCTGGCCGCTTACGGCTTCTTCTTCTTCGGCGCGGGCTTCGCGGCGGGCGCGGCAGGGGCGGCCGGCGCCATCTTCTTCGAGGTGTCGGCCATCATCTTGTGCGACGTGTCGGCCATCATCATGTGCGACGTGTCCTGCGTCATCTGACTCTGCGCAGCCGGCGGCTGCTGCGGCTTGGAACACGCGCCCAGGGCTATGACGGCGAGGACCATTGCAAGACGCTTCATGCGTACTCCTGATGGAAGTGGCGGTGAACGGGGGCGTTCGGCGGGGGAAAACCTAGCGTGGGGACCGGGGGAGTCAAGGGCGCTGGGCGCATGACGGACCGCCGCAGCTTTCTGGCGTGGTTGGGCGGCCTGCCACTGCTGCGACCGTACCGCTCCCCCTCCCCCTCCCCCTCCACCGTACCCCCTCCCGCTATCACCATCGACGCGACTCCGACGGCGCTGTACCAACAGCCCGACGGCCGCAACAATCTCGTCCGCATCACCGTCGCCGGGCTCGACGCACCCGCGGGGCGCGCCCGAGTGATCGATCGGCGCGGGACACTCATCGGGACCGCGGGCCTGCTCCCCACCACCCCTTCCCCGGGCGCGCCACCCACGTTCGCGGGAGAGGTCTGGGTGCCCCTGCCACAGCCCGCCGAATTCCAGATCGATCTGGAGGTCGGCAAGAAGCAGGTCGCCCGCCGGCGCGTGCGGCTCGCCCCGCCGCGCCGCTGGACCCTCTACTGGCTCTCCTCGAGCCACACCGACGTCGGTTACACCGACCGACAGGAGCGCTGCCTCGAGGTTCATCGCGCCAACCTCGACGCGGCGCTCGCGCGACTCACCGGCCATCCCGAGTACCGCTGGACCGCGGAGTGTGCCTTGCAGGTTCTGTCCTACGTGGAAAACCGTCCGGCCGCAGCCGGCGAAGCCCTCGTGCGGGCGATCCGCGACGGCAAGGTGGGCTTCTCCGCGCTGTTCGCCAACCTGCTCACGGGGATCCTCGACCACGAGACGCTGGCCCGCGCCGTGTGGCCCGCCGGCTGGTTCGCGCGCGAGCAGGGTCTGGGATTCCGCACCGCGCAGATCGCCGACGTTCCGGGGCAGGTCGCCACGCTGCCGACGCTGCTGGCCGCGAGCGGCGTGCGCTACCTCGTGAGCGGCGTGAACCCCGAGCGCGCCGTCCCGCTCTTCTCTCCCGCGGAGGGCGCGCGCGCGGGGCTCTCGGGCGCGTGGACGAGCTACCCGCAGCTTTACTGGTGGGAGGGACCCGACGGGAGCCGCGTGCTGCACTGGCGGAGCGACGGGTACCACGACGCGCAGCGCTTCGGGTTCGACGTCGGCGCGGGCGAGATGGCGCGCCGGCTCTCGGACTGGCTGCTCAGCGACCCCGTGTTGCTGTCGCCCGATTGGCCCTACGACCTGGCCTTGCTGCACGGCGCCACGGAGGCGAATGGGCCGATGGACGAACGCCTGGTCGCGAACCTGGAGGAATTCAGCAGCCGCTACGCCTTCCCCCGCATCGTGCCGGGGCGCGCCGAGGATTTCTTCCGAGAGGTGGAGCAGCGGTGGGGGCGAAAGCTGCCCGTGCGCCGCGGCGACACGGGGCTGTACCGCGAGGACGGCGCCGCCTCGACCGCGGTCGAGCTGGCGCGTTATCGGGCCGCCCAGCTCGCCGCGCGGGCCGCAGAGCTGTTGGCGTTATGGGACGAGAAGACGGAACCCAGGGATGGCGGTGCGGCCGAGCGCATCGCACAACGGGCCGGGGAGCGGCGCCGGCTGTGGCAGGACCTGCTGTTGTTCGGCGAGCACACCTGGGGATCGTCGGCCAGCGGATCGGATCCCGACGGGGCGGAGACCGTCGCGCAGTGGCGGTATAAGCGGCGCTTCCTGGACGGCGCCGCCGCCGCCGCGGACGCCCAGGTCACGGCGGCGCTGCTCCGCATCGGCCTCAGCACCGCCGGAGAGGGCGGGGCGGTCGCAGGCCGCGTCGTGTTCAACGCCTCGAGCTGGGCCAGGAGCGACGTGATACGAGTGCCCAGCGGCGCGGCCCGGCGGCTGGTGTACGACGGCCGCGACTGGCCCGCCGTGGATCTGCCCGACGGCTCGGCCCTGGTGGTGGCGCGAGACGTGCCGGCGCTGGGCTACCTGGTGCTCGCGGAAAGCGAGCGGCCGGCGAACCCGCCCCGGGACGACGGCACGGCGCTCGAGGCCCAGGCGGGTCGGTTCCACGTGGTCCTCGATCCGGCGAGCGGCGCCATCCGCTCGCTCACGACCGGAGACGGCAAGGAGCGCGTGCGGCCGACCACTTGGCCGGGAGGGGGCCTGAACCAGCTCGTCTACGTGCAGGGCGGGCGAACCAGTGCGCTCTGGACCGAGCCGTCCCGCGAATTGCTCCACGACGCTCCCCAACTCACGCTGCGCCAGGCTCGACTCGAGTCGGCGCGCCGCGAGCGGCTGCCGGGGATCGGCGTCCGGCTCGTAGTGCAACGCACGGTCGAGGGCGCGGGTGACGTCACGTCGGTCGTGACGCTGTACGACGAGCTTCCCTGGATGGACATCGAAAATCGGATCACCAAGCCCGCCACCCTCGAGAAGGAAGCGCTGTACGCGGCCTTTCCGTTCGCGCTCACGAAGCCGACCGTGGAAGTGGAGGTCCCGCTCGGGCGGATGACGGTGGAGCGCGACCAGCAAAACGGGAGCTGCCGCGACTGGTACTGCCATGCCCATTGGGTGTGGCTCCACGACGCCGCGAACGGGGTGCTGTGGAGCGGCCCCGACACGCCGCTGTTCACGCTGAACGACATCTTCCGGGGGCAGTGGCGCCGCACGCTCGAGCCCGACGGCACGCTGTTCGCGTACGTCCTGAACAACTACTGGCCCACGAACTTCGCGGCGCGCCAGGGCGGTGATCTGACGTTCCGGTTCCGCCTGGCGGCGCTGGCGCCGGGCGGGGATGCGGCGGAGCCGGTGCGACGGGGCTGGGCCGCGTGCGACCCGCTGTACGTGAGCGCCCCCTACGTGAGCGCGGGCTCGGGCCGGCTTCCCCGGAAGGACTCGGGTCTGTTGCTCGCGGATCCGGGCATCGCGGTGGTGGGCGCGAAGCCGGCGGACGACGGCTCGGGCGCCGTGGTGAAGCTGCTCGACGTGGCCGGGGTGGCACGCACGGTGGCCGTGTGGCCGGGGGCGTTTGGGTTCCGCGCCGCCCGCCGCGCGAACGTCGTCGAGATGAACGGCGACCCGATCCCCATCGCACCGGATGGCCACGCCACGCTCGAGCTTCCCGCATGGGGCGTCGGCGCACTGCGACTCTTTACACCGCGGGAGCGGGCCGGTTAACTATGGACCTATGAACAAGCCGACTACGCTGGGCGAGCTGAAACAGACCGAGTGGGCGAGCGACGCCCGCATCCGCCGGACCGTGAAGGACGAGATGCGGGAGAACCTGATCTGCTTACTCGAGAACGGCTCGCCCCTGTTCCCCGGAATCGTGGGCTACGAGGACACCGTGATCCCGCAGCTCGTCAACGCGGTCCTGTCGCGCCACAATTTCATCCTGCTGGGGCTGCGCGGCCAGGCGAAGAGCCGCATCCTGCGCCAGCTCGTCACGCTGCTCGACGAGGAGATCCCGATCGTCGCCGGAAGCGAGGTGAACGACAATCCGTTCGCCCCCATCTCGAAATTCGGCCGTGAGCTCGTGGCCGAGCAGGGCGACCGCACGCCGGTGGCGTGGCTGCCGCGCGATTCACGCTACGTGGAGAAGCTCGCCACGCCGGACGTCACGATCGCCGACATCATCGGGGACGTGGACCCGATCAAGGCGGCGCGTGGCGGGCACCTCTTGTCCGACGAGCTGACGATGCACTTCGGCCTGCTGCCGCGGGCGCACCGCGGGGTGTTCGCGATCAACGAGCTGCCCGACCTCGCGGGGAAGATCCAGGTGGGGCTGTTCAACATCATGCAGGAGGGGGACGTCCAGATCAAAGGCTATCCCGTCCGCCTCAACCTCGACGTGGCGCTGGTGTTCACGGCGAACCCCGAGGACTACACCGCGCGCGGCAAGATCATCACCCCGCTCAAGGACCGGATCGGGTCGGAGATCGGGACGCACTATCCGCACACCGTCGAGCTGGGCGGCGCGATCACGCGGCAGGAGTCGTGGCTCGAGCGCCATGGCCGACCCTTGAAGCTGCCGGACTTCATTCTCGAGCTGATCGAGCGCGTCGCCTTCGAGGCGCGCGAGGACAAGCGGGTGGACCGCCGCAGCGGCGTCTCCCAACGCCTCCCGATCAGCGTGCTCGAAAACGTCGTGTCCAACGCGGAGCGGCGCTGCATCGTCACCAAGGAGAAGACGGTCGTGCCGCGCATCTCCGACATCTACGCCGCGCTCCCCGCCATCACGGGCAAGCTCGAGCTCGAGTACGAAGGTGAGCTCCAGGGCCCCGAGGTCATCGCCAAGGACCTGATCCGACGCGCCGCGGGCAAGACGTTCGAGGCACGCGTCGGCGGCGCCAACGTGGACGACATCGTCCACTGGTTCGACGAGGGCGGCGCCCTCAAGATCTCGATGGACGAGCGATCGGAGACGTGCCTCAAAGGCTTCAGCGTGGTCCCCGGTTTGCTCGACCTGATCGATCAGGTGGGCCTCGCGGCGAAGAAGGACCCCGGCACGATGGTGGCCGCGTCGGAGCTGGTGCTCGAAGGCCTGGTCGCCGAAAAACGCATCTCGCGCAGCGAGGAGCTGGGCTACACCCGCGTGCGCGGCGAGCCGAAGGGGCCGGGCTACGGGAAGACAGGAGGAGGCGGCGGGCCGAACTTGTTCCAGTAAGGGCGGCAAAGACGGTAGGGGCGGCACAGGGCGGCAGGCAACCGGTTGACCCTGCCGTCTTTGCCGTCTTTGCCGTCTTTGCCGCCGTGTTTTTGCAGTATCTTCACTCTCCGGACCCCCTCCGGAGCCCCCATGGCCAAGCTCGTCGCCAGCGCCGTCCTCATCGTCATCGCCTTCTCGCTGCTGCTCTCCGCCGCCACCGTCCGGTCCCAGCGGCCGGGCCCCATCGCCAACCTGCTGCGCTTCGCGGGTTACGCCGTCGCGATCGTCGGCCTGCTCGTGGCGATCGGCTCCGCCATGGTCGTCATCGACCCGGGCGAGGTGGGCGTGCGGCACGCGTTCGGCTACGTGGACCCGTCACCGTTGCTCGCGGGGATCCGCTTCGTGCCGCCCTGGTCGTCGATCGAGCGCTACTCCACCCGTGAGGAGCAGTGGCCGGCGCGGGGCGAGAATGTCGAGACCATCGAGGCGCTCTCGAGCGAGCAGATGGGGATGCACATCGAGGTGTCGATCCGCTGGCAGATCGACCCGATGCAGGCGCCCAAGATCTTCACCGAGATCGGGGATGAAAACCAGATCCGCGGGGCCGTGCTCAACGCGATCCGCAAGGGGGTGCGCGACGGCATGGTGCAGTTCTCGATCAACGACATCTCCAAGCGCACCCAGATCGCCACCACGATGGAAGGGCTCGTCGACTCGGCGCTCGTCACCACGCCGCGCGCCGGGGGGGGCAAGTTCCGCATCGCCACCGTCACCGCGTTTTTCCTGCGGGACCTGCAACCGCCGGCCCAGGTGGTGCAGGCGATCAACAACAAGATCGCCCAGGAGCAGCAGATCGAGACGGAGCGGCACCGCGTCGAGGTCGCCCGCCTCCAGACCGAGCAGCAGCGGCTCCTGAACCAGACGCTCTCGCCCGAGGCCCTCACGAAGCAGTGGATCGAAGTGCTGCACGACATGAAGAGCTCGAGCAACCTGATCATCTTCGTCCCGACCGAGGGCGGGCTGCCGCTGCTCAACATCGGCGACCTGCGCAAGAACCTGAAGCCTTGAGATGCCCGCTCCCGTCATCACCGTCACCCGCCAGTACGCCGCGAGCGGCTCCGACGTCGCGCGCCGCGTGGCCGCCGCCCTCGACTGGACGGTGATCGACAACGAGTTCGTGGACGAGGTCGCGCGGCGCGCGGGTCTCGCCCCCGAGGAGGTCGCCGAGCGCGACGAGCGGGCGCCGGGACTGCTCGAGCGACTCGCCCGGACGCTCGCGGTGGCGTCCCCTGAGATGTTCATGACCGCGACCGCGGTGCCGCGCGTCGAGCCGGACGAAGCCGCGATCGTGAAAATCACCGAGCGCGTGATCGCCGAAGCGGCGGCGCACGGGCGCGCGGTGCTGGTGGGCCGCGGGGCGCAGGCGCTGCTGGCCCAGCGTCCCGACGCGCTGCACGTCTACGTCGTCGCCTCGAAGCCGTGGCGCATGCGGCTCGCCGTGGCGCGCCTCGGCGCGGATCCGGCGACGGTCGAGCGCGTCCTGGACGACACCGATCGGCAGCGCGACCAGTACGTGAAGACGTACTACGGGCGGCAACGGCAGGACCTCGCGAACTACGATCTGGTCGTGAACGCGGAGCGGTTGGGCATCGAAGGGGCGGCCCAGCTGATCGTGGCCGAGGCGCGCCGGAGACAATGGCGCTGAGGGCCGCGGCCCGCGCCACAGCGCTGGCGGCGGGTCTCGTACTGGGATGCTGGCACGGGCCGAGGCTCGCGCCCGAGCTGCCGCTGGCGGTGATCCCGTTCGACCCGTACGGGGGCGCCATCTACGTACCGGGGGTGGTGAACGGCGACTCCGCCTGGCTCATGTTGGACACCGGCCTCTCGCGCACCGGGCTCGACCGGGACTGGGCCGCGACCATCCGTGCCGTTCCCGTCGCGCTGCCGGGGCAGGGCGCGGACACCGCCTCGGCGGCCATTGTGGAGACGATTCGGCTCGGCGATCTCGCGCTGCCGGACCGCCAGCTGGCGCTCTATCCCCTCCGCGGCTTGAGTGAAGCGAGCGGGCGGCTGCAGCGGGGCCTCGTGGGGCACGACGTGCTGCAGCACTTCACGGTCGAGATCGATTATCAGCACCGGCTCGTGCGGTTGTTCGACCCCGCGCGGTACCACTATGCCGGCCCCGGCGCCGCCGTTCCGTTCACGCCGGACGCCGATCGACCGCTGCTCCGCGCGTCCGTAAAGATCCCGGGCCGGCGTCCCATCCCGGCCCGGTTGCTGCTCGACACCGGGGCGTCCGGCCTGTGCATGATCCTGACCGCCCCGTTCGTGGAGCAACACGGGCTCGCCACCCTGTCGCCGGCCATCGAGGCGCCGATCGGTACCGGCCTGGCCGGCGACCTGCACGGAACGATCGTGCGCCTGCAGGAGCTGCGCCTCGGCGACGTGAAGGTTCCCTCCCCCACCACCGGGCTGGGCGGCGAGCGCAAGGGCTTCCTGGCACGGACGGACATCGATGGCGTGATCGGCAACGCCGCGTTCGAGGGCTCGCGCCTGATCGTGGATTATGCCCGGCGCCGCGTCATCATCGAGACCGGAGCCGCCGCCGGTTCACGCTGCGACTACGACACGAGTGGACTGCGACTCGTTGCCCGCGGACCGGGGCTGAGCCGCCTGGTGGTCGACTACGTTGTGCCGCGCAGCCCGAGCGCGGATGCGGGGATCCGCGCGGGCGACGAGGTGCTGCTCATCGATGGACGGGCCGTCGCGGGGGCGAACTTGAGCGACGTGCGCACGGTGCTCCGGGTCAACGGCGCCGTCCGCCGGCTCGTGCTGCGCCGCGACTCGGATACCATGCAGGTGGCGCTCAAGCTGCGGCGCTTGCTGTGAGGCGTGCGCCCGGTCAGCGTCGCGGATAGCCCACGGTCGCCAGGACCGCAGCGATCTCGTCGAGCGTCGTGGGATCGTCGATGGTGGGCGGCACGCGGTACTCCGTCCCGTCGGCGATCTTCTTGACGGTGCCGCGCAGGATCTTGCCGGAACGGGTCTTGGGGAGCCGCTGCACCACCACGGCCATCCGGAACGCCGCGACGGGACCGATCCGCTCCCGCACCATGCCTACGACCTCGTCCGCGATGGCTGCGGGGGGACGCTGCACGCCCGCCTTGAGGACGACGAGTCCCAGCGGGATCTCCCCCTTGATCTCGTCTGCGACGCCCACGACCGCGCACTCGGCCACGTCGGGGTGGGAGGCGAGGACCTCTTCCATGGCGCCGGTGGACAGCCGGTGGCCCGCCACGTTGATGATGTCGTCGGTGCGGCCCATCACCCACAGATAGCCGTCCGCGTCCTTGTAGCCCGCGTCGGCGGTGAGGTAGTAGCCGGGGTACCGGCTCACGTAGGACCGCACGTAGCCCTCGTCGTTGTGCCACAGGGTCGGCAGGCAGCCGGGAGGCAACGGCAGCCGGATCACGATGTTCCCCGTCTGGCCGGGGGGGAGCTCCTGCCCGTCCTCCCCCAGGACGCGCACGTCGTAGCCCACGACGGCCTTGGCGCACGAGCCCGGCTTCACCGGGAGCATCCCCAGCCCGACGCAATTCACGCCGATCGGCCACCCCGTTTCCGTCTGCCACCAGTGGTCGATGACGGGAACGCCGAGCTGCTGCTCCGCCCAGTGGAGCGTGTCGGGATCGCAGCGCTCGCCGGCGAGGAAGAACGTCCGGAAGCGAGCGAGATCGTAGCGCCGCACGTGCTCGCCCTTGGGATCGTCGCGCTTGATGGCGCGGATCGCCGTCGGCGCGGTGAAGAACACGCTGACGCGGTGCTGCGAGATCACCCGCCAGAAGGCGCCGGGATCGGGCGTGCCGACCGGCTTGCCCTCGTACAACACCGTGGTGTTCCCATTGAACAAGGGGCCGTAGACGATGTAGGAGTGGCCGACGGCCCAGCCGAGGTCGGACGCGGCCCAATAGACTTCGCCGGGCTCGACGCCGTAGATGTGCGTCATGCTCCACTTGAGCGCGACGAGGTGACCGCCGTTGTCGCGCACGACGCCCTTGGGCATCCCCGTCGTGCCCGACGTATAGAGGATATAGAGCGGATCGGTCGCGGCGACGGGCACGCACTCCGCGGGCTGCGACGCCGCCATGAGCTCCGCCCAGTCGTAGTCCCGCCCGGCGACGAGCGGCGCCCGCTCCTCGGGGCGCTGGAGGATGATGCAGCAGCGCGGCTTCCCCGAGGCGAGCTCGATCGCCTTGTCGAGCAGCGGCTTGTACGGCACGACGCGGTTCACCTCGATGCCGCACGAGGCGGAGACGATCAGCGTCGGCTCGGCGTGGCTGATGCGGGCCGCCAGCTCGTGCGACGCGAAGCCCCCGAACACGACCGAATGGATCGCGCCGATGCGCGCGCACGCGAGCATCGCGACCACCGCTTCCGGGACCATGGGCATATAGATGATCACCCGGTCGCCGGTTCGGACGCCTCGACCTCTCAGGACCCCGGCAAAGCGCGCGACCTCGTCACGCAGCTCCCGATACGTGAAGGTCTTGATCGTGCCCGTGACCGGACTGTCGTAGAGCAGCGCGGGCTGGTCGGCGCGGCCGTGCTCGACGTGCCGATCGAGCGCGTTGTAGCACGAGTTGACCACGCCGCCCGGAAACCAGCGGTAGAACGGGGCGCGCGAGCCGTCGAGCACGCGATCCCAACGCTTGTACCAATCGATGGCTTCGCCGGCTTCGGCCCAGAACCGTTCCGGGTCCTTGGCCCATTGCGCGTAGACTTGGTCCTGCGTGCTCTGCGTGGCGTGGAGGCTGGGCGTGGCGTGCATGAGTCCCCCCCCGGTGGGGTGCCTGACGGGTGGCGTCAAAGCTGCTACGCCTACAGCGTGCGCCGCAACTCCGGCACGCGCCACGCCGCGACCGCGACTGCGAGCGCGGTCAGGGCCCCGCCCAACGCCACCGCGCGGGGCGTGCCGACGCGCTCGGCGAGCGCGCCCACCAGGAACGCTCCGAGCGGCGCCAGGCCCACGAAGACGAAGGCGTAGAATCCCATCACGCGGCCGCGCAGCTCGTCCGGGACGATCGTCTGGATCGTGACGTTGGCGAGCGCGTTGTTCACGATCATCGTGCCGCCCGTGAGTGCCAGCAGCACGAGCGAGAGCGGGTAGGCGCGCGACAGCGCGAACGCGACCAGCAGCGCCCCGAACGAGCCGCCGGCGAGGAGCAGCGTCGGCCCCTTCCGAATGCGGCGATCGAACAGCGCGACGGCGAGGGCGCCGGTCAGCGCCCCGAGCCCGACGCACGTCATCATCACGCCGTACCCCGCGGCCCCGCGGTGCAGCACGTCGCGCGCGAACACCGGCATCATCACGAGATAGGGAAACCCGCAGATGCTGAACAGCGCCATCAGCACGACCACGGTGGCGATGCGCCGGTCGCCGCCGATGAACGTGACCACCTCGCGTAGATGTGCCCGGACCGAGGCCGCGCGCGTCCGCGGCACGTAGGGCGGCAGCCGCATCGCGAGCAGCCCGCCGATCACCGCGAGATAGCTCACGCCGTTCAGGAAGAAGCAGACCCCGACCCCCAACATCCCGATGACCGCGCCGGCGACGGCGGGCCCGATCACCCGCGCCCCGTTGAAGGCCGACGAGTTGAGCGCGATGGCGCTCACCAGGTCGTCCTTCCCCACCAGCTCCACGATGAACGCCTGCCGGGCCGGGATGTCGAACGCGTTCACGAGGCCGAGGAACGCCGCGAGCGCGGCTACGTGCCAGACGGCCACCCGCCGGGTCCACACGAGCGCCGCGAGCACGAACGCCGGAATCATCGAGAGCGACTGCGTGAGGATCACGAGCCGGTGCTTGTTGGTGCGGTCCGCGACGACGCCGGCGTAGATCGTGAGGAGCAGCACGCCGAGCGAGCCGAGCGCCGACACGAGGCCCACGTAGAAGGGCGAGTTGGTGAGCTCGAGGACCAGCCAGCCCTGGGCCACGTTCTGCATCCAGGTGCCGATCAGCGACACGCCTTGCCCGAGGAAGAACAAGCGGAAGTTGCGGTGGGCGAGCGCTCCGAAGCGAAACCCGCGCGCGGCTTCGTCCATTGCGGGAAAGCTCGCCGCCGCCCGATATTTCGGGTAGGGAGCACGATGAAATACACGACGTACAGCCGCTACCTCCCCGAGCTGGCCGACACGATCAATCTCCAGGCCCTGCTCGATCAGCTCGCCGACTTTCTCCTCCAGTCGGGCTTCGCCGGAGGCGCGTACTCGCACCCGTTCTGGGGCGAGTTCGGCGAGGACGAGGCCGACCGCTCGCTCGACGCGCTGCGCCAGGCGATCCTGCAGGCGCTGATGGAGTCGGGGCAGCTCACGCCCGACATGCTCAAGGTGCTCCGGGGCGATTCGACCGGCGACGCCGCGCGCGACGCCGACCTGCAGCGCCAGCTCTCGGAGCTGCTCGACAAGATCGTCCAGAAGCTGATCGACGAGGGCTACCTGAACGTCACCGAGGCGCCCAAGATGCCCTCCGGCCAGCAGCCGCTGTTCGGCCCCGGCGGCATGGCGAAGGAGGCGGCCCAGCAGGTGCAGTTCAACCTCACCGAGAAAGGCATCGACTTTCTCGGCTACCGGACCCTGAAGCACCT
>Ga0066704_10000277_pt1 | contig 16966 bp, 18 predicted proteins | sample GraSoiAngelo_153_FD_66458 | JGI IMG/M metagenome (GOLD analysis project Ga0066704, IMG submission 66458) | Grasslands soil microbial communities from the Angelo Coastal Reserve, California, USA - 14_1009_12_40cm | ecosystem: Environmental > Terrestrial > Soil > Grasslands | place: USA... | reverse complement strand
CACTTCCATCGGAATCGCGATGCGGTAAGGCTCCAGCCGCTGCCAGGTGCGCAGGAATTCTTCTGGATTTTCCCGGGAAGATTCCAGGTACGCCGCCAGGTCGCGAACCAGTTCTTCCAGTGAAAGAGCGGCAACCTTGTAAAAAGCCTGGCGGTGGGCGATCTCCAGCGCGCTGCGAGCCACTTTCACGCTGAAACGATCGGCAAGCCCATCGTGGTGATAGTTTCCCGTGTTGTAATCCCTGGTGGAGGCAAGGTACAGCAAACGCCCCAGGTCGCAGGGAATCCTGGAAAGCGAGCGCTGCAAGAGATCCTCGTAGGCCTCCTGCACCGGCAACGGCTTGACCATGGCGCTCATGCGTTCGTGATCCCAGCCTCCACAGGCAACGAGCGATCTTAAAGCGATTCAGACCCTTCCGGTTCCCGCAGCTGAGCTGCTGATTGGAATTCCACCAGCCCTTCGCCGACGCGCTGAATGAACCTTTCTGCGTGCAGCGCCGTGCCTGCCAGCCTTTGCGGACCGAGCAAGCCAATGAGCACAAAGAGAATTCCGCAATACAGCTTGAGCCGGGCGTATTGCAGGAAAATCCTGGCTTCAGTGGCGATCTCAAGGTCGGCACGCAGGCGGCTCGCTTCCAAATGCCGACGCATAACCTTGCTGATGAATGCGGAAGTCTCTTGCACCCAATGGAGCGCAACGGCCGTGCGCTCCCGTCGAAATAGATTCTCCAAGCCGGGCGATTCGAGTCCCGAAATGAATTTTGAGTCGGCTGCGGAAAAGAGCTGCGAAACAATCTCCGGTGAACAGGCCTCCACGCTCTCGCCCTCGCTCTGCTCTTGATCTGCCGCGCCCCAGTCGGAACGAGAATCTTTCGACGATGCTTCCGCCCGCACCCACGCGAGCAACACGAGCAGCAATACGAGTGCGCCGGCAAGCGCACCCCATACGCCGATCACGAGCGCACCGCCTTGGCGAGGTACCCGCGCGCTTCTCTCAGCCGCTGGGCCGTCGCCGCCGCCACTCTTTGGTATTGCTCCTCGAGCCGCACCGCTGTCTTCGGCTCCGGGTTCGGGACATACGACCAAAGGTGGACCATCCATACCCCGAGGACGATGAAGTACGATCCGGGACTGGCGTACGACCAAAAATTATGAAACCGGCTACTGCTATCGGTAACAAACGTCAACTGAATTACGCTGAGTCCGACGAACACACCATAACCCAGGAGGATACCCCTCAAATTCCTCCCAAACGGAATCGCATAAAACAGGAAGAGAACCACTAGCGCGAGGATCGCGAAACTCTGCACCGTCCTTAGCAGCCTCTCCAAATCCATGGTCGTGGCGATCAGCCACCATTGAGGATCGTTCCACGTATCCACAAGCGCTTTCGTTAACGCTAAGACAGATACGAAGCCGAGCAGATTTCGCGCCATTCGAGCGGTGCCGGGATACGCGGCGAGCCCCACGCGATAAATCTCAAAGACAACCGCGCAGCCGGCCAGAACGCCGAGCCCTTCCGTGATCCAATAAACCGGCTTGTACTGTTGCGGGCGTAAATGAAAGATGGAAAAGCGCAGAAGAGATTGCAGCCACACAAAGGAAATATAGGCGTAGAAAACAGGATAGCGAGCCCAAAGCCTGCCTGCAAAGCCCCTCACGAGCAAAAAGGTCTCAAGGGCAATGCAGCTCCACCAGATAGTTTGGCCGAGCATTTTCCTCCGGCGCAGATCTGTGAGGGCCGCGTCGGTGGAATCCTAACATGGCTGAGGGGGGAAGGGCGCAGAGCACCCTTCCCCCCTCAGTTTCGCCCTATGCGGCTAGCCACGGCGGGGCAGTGGCATTGGTGGCGGCTGCGGATCGCCACCATCGGCTGTCAAAATCTCCATTGGGGTGGCGGACGGCGACGCCCCACTCAGCTGGCTACCCTGGAAGGCTCCAGCGTGGCCCAGATTCGGAAATACCGCTATAGCAGCGAACAAAACAACCATGCACAGAATAAATAGCACCTTCAGTTTAGACATGCGCCCTCCAAGCATGAAGAAAAAAGCAGGGAGACTTGGATCGGGATGCCCCCCTCAGAGATGCGCACTAGCCTAAATGGCGAATCAAAAAGGCGTGTTGCCGGAATAAATATGGTTGGAATCCCAACCAGAACTTGCAGCAGGCCACGTTTGGCTGAGCTTTCATCCCCGGAGCTCACCGAAAGAGACCGAACTGCTTCGCGAGCAAACAGAAACAAACGTTACAGTGCCGGTCAAGTTACCCCATTGCGTAAACGCGTAATCACCGAGGGGCCCCGGTAATGGCCCACTTGGATGGACGGTCCGCGCGTTTTAGCTTGAGTATCTGCGGATTTTTGTCGCCGCCGCCACTCTCAGACTTCCCAAGTTGTGCGCCCGCAACCCCCGTTTCGCAAACCAGAGGCTCTCACCGCCGCTGGCCGCCTCTTTTTCCATCAACATGCAATTTCCAGTTTGACTTCTCCGGTCGTGTTCCGGCGGTTGCCATCCCGAACGCCCGCAATTTCCGCGAGTGGGCCCCTCAGCAGGTAAATACTCTTCCATCCATGAAGCTGCGCCGAATCTGGAGCCTTTCGCAAATCTCGATTTCACTCGGCACCTTCATTATCGTCGACTCCATCGCGCAGCGACGGGCGGCCTCCGCGGACAATCTCATCGCCGGCGCAGTGCTCTGCCCCTTCGCTCTTGCTTTGCTTTATTTCGTTTCCAGGCCGGCCCTCCAATGAGCGCCCCGGAACAAAAGAAGAAGGTCGCCGTGGAGGATACTTCCGCTGGCGCGGAGTGCCGCGCAGAGCTCATTTTCTATGCGCGAATCTCTTCGGGCGCGGCGCCTCCGGTGGCAATCCTTGGCCAGTATGCCTGCGATTACCGAAGGCCGGATTGGGAGCACCGTTGGACGGAATGGAATTCCGGCCAGAATCCCTACCTGCATCTCTTTCTCTGTTCGAACCACGCCCGCGCGCTCGGTTTGATCAGCAAGTAGCCGGCTTGCCGATGATTCAGAGAGCCACTATCCCCGTCGGCGTAGAAGTTTGCTGGCTGGCCACCCGCCAGTGTTCTTCGCCTTTGTCTGCGTAGGGGCACATTACATCGTGCCCTTCTGTACCCTGGTCCCCCGCCTAACGCGCGATAGCGATAACCTGATATGCCTTTGCGACATTGGAACCGACGCTCCGTGGGAAGTTGGGATCAAACTTATCAGCGTATTTTGAGATGAGCAATTCCGACACTCGCTTCTTCGCCTCTTCCAGGCTTGTACCGTCGCCGTACGCCGCCGCTGTATGGTCCATCAGGTCGCGGAAGTACTGCTTCCACAGTTCAAACTTTTGTTTGCCCTGCATGACGTCCCCATGCCCGCTGATCACGTAGTCGAAATCCAGTTTCTCGGCGGCGTCCAGCGTCTGGATCCAGTCATAGGGATAGCTGTCGCCCATGAAGGGAGTCCAGCCGTGAAGCGCATCCCCCGTAACCAACACTTTCTCTTTGGGAAGGAAGACCCACACGTCGCCGTCTGTGTGCGCTCGGCCAAGCCATAGAATCTCCACGGTCCTTGCATTACGGTGGAGAATCAGGCTGCGGTCGAAAGTCATGGTCGGCAGCGTCACTCGCATGGTCTTGAGCTCAGCCAGATAGGCCTCCGCTTGGATAAGATTCTTTCGGATCGCCTCTTTCTTCTCGGCGTTTGCCGCCTTTTCCAACTCACTTTTCAAGCTTGCGATCTCTTGCGGCATGCTCACGATTTCGTTCTTGATGCGCGGTATGCCGAGCCGCTGAATGTTGGCACGGGTTGCCTCCGACGAGATGATCTCGATGCCGGCCGGCCAGGCGCTCGGATAGGCCTCGTTCCCCTGATAATGGTCATAGTGAAAATGCGTGTTCACCACGTATTTCACCGGCTTGTCGGTCAGTTTCTTGATCTGCGCGATCAGGGCGCGCGCCGCCGAAGGTTTTGAATGTGTATCAACAACGAGTACGCCGTCCTCAAGCAGGATGATTGCCGCGTTGCAATTCACTCGGTAGGCGGGCTTGGCAATGGCGGCGTAGACCCCTTCGGCGACTGGTTTGATTTCGAACAAGTCCTCCGCCGCCAGCCACCTCCCTGGTAGCAACAGAAATAAGGCCAGCAAAAGAAAACGCTTCATAAGGGGTTCCTCCTGGCTTCCCAGGCTGAGATTTGCCAGCAGCGTACTACGACCGAGGGACAGCGCAAAGCCGCGTGCTCTTTCCTCACATACAGGCAACTTTACGTCGCCACCCTACCAAGTTTTCTCGGTCGAAAGAGCCGTCCCCGTCATCGAATCAGCCCACGGAAACACAAAGGCCGCATGCTTTGACTCGGTCAAAGCATGCGGCCTTTCTGATGTAATCCATTCGGTCTAGGAGTAAGGCAGGTATCTCCACAGGTCGCTGAGCAAGCCGTTGCCGTTCGTTCCTGCTGAATCGAGGCCTTGCCCGCCGAAGATCCAGAACTCACTCGAGTTGTTCGGAGGATTTAACACATACCAATACCCAGGAGCAAAGCGCGACCCTGGGCCGTTGCCCACGTATGGGTAGATGATTGCGGTAACCACTCATCCGGTTCCTCACGCCCGCTGAAATCCTATAAATGTTAAAAAGACAATAATGCCTATGTAAGCACAGACCTTGCTATGTCAATTGCCTTTACTGAAAGACCCCCAGTAGTCTACAAGTAGATGTCGCAAGGTATATTGCCGGGCGGCGTTCACTAAACAACTAAAGCTCAATCCCAGGCTCGGAAGGAACAAGAATTCTTCTCAAGCAGCCCTGGGAACGCAGCGAGCGCGTGAAAAATTCGCTGCCGTTTTTCGGAGCAAGGTATCAAAGGAGCAATCGATCGCTATGAAGTCCCTTGTAAAATTTTCCTTTTTCGCCCCCATAATCCTGATTTCATTCGCACTCGCCGCTTGCAGCGGTCCTCCCGCCAATTCTGGTGGTACAGGGGGCGGCGGAGGCGGCACCGGTCCCTTCACGATTGGTGGGACTGTCAGCGGCTTGGCGGCGGGCGCTTCCATGACGCTGCAAAATAACGGAACCGAGAATCTCCTAGTTTCCGCCAATGGCTCTTTTATATTCAAGACCGCTATTGCCGCGAACCAGCCTTACTTAGTTACGGTTTCTCAGCCCCCCACCACGCCATCTCAGACCTGTACAGTGGCTGCTGGCAGTGGCACTGCAACAGCCACAGTCACCACCGTCGTGGTAACGTGCACCACAGGTACGCAGGCCATCGGGGTAACGGTTGCCGGCCTGACGGGCACCGGCCTGGTTCTGCAAAATGGCACCGAGTTCCTTACGATTACCGGGACCACTACTACCTCCCAGTTCAAAACTGCCATCCCCTTCGGTCAAACCTATAATGTTACGGTTTCCACCCAGCCGACCAGCCCGGCGCAGACCTGCACTGTCACCAACGGCAGTGGCACATCCACGGCAGGCGTCGCCATCACTGTTCAGGTCACCTGTTCTCTTGGAACGCTTTCCATTGGAGGCTCGGTTTCCGGATATTCCGGAGGTACCGGTTTTGCTTTGCAAAACAATGGTGTGGACACTCTGACGATAACGAAGAATGGCGTGTTTACATTCCCGATACTCGTCCCCGTCAACGGAGCCTATAAGGTTACGGTTTCCGGGCAACCTTCCGGTCCCAACCAAACCTGCACCGTGAGCTTCGGTACCGGGACCGCTACAGCCAATGTGACTAACGTATCGGTGGTATGCCCGGCTGTCTTCCATCCCATCAACGTCAGCGTCGTGGGAGTTTTGGGCGCTAGTGGCGCAATGCAGTTGCAGGACAATGGCGGCGACAATCTTATGACGCCAAAAAATGGCGACTACGCTTTTGCCACGCCCATTGCCCACGGCAGCCCATATGACGTCAATGTATTTGTTGCCCCGGGCACCCAAGCGGAAGGCTGCATCGTCTGGGGTTTCAGCGGCACCGCCCTCGCGACCCCGGTGAACCCTGTACCCGTTGTCGATTGCGGACACAATGATTGGACATGGATGGCTGGCAGTAATCTGACCGATCAATTTGGCTCGCCTCAACCGGTACCTACGGTACCTCCTGCACCTCCGCCAGCATGCCCGCCGGTGAGTACTTTCACCCCCGGCGGGAACAATTATTCGGCCACGTGGACCGACAACAGCGGCAACCTGTGGCTCTTAACTGGCGATGTGTTTAGCAGCACGACTCCGCCACAATCAAATATGCCGGGATTCTTCAATGAGTTGTGGGAATTTACCGGAACTGCGAACTACGGTGGTAGTTGCGGCAACGTCTGGAAATTGGTGAGGCCTCCCACCCCCCCGACGGGACCCACCCCTCCGGGACGCTGGGGCGCAATCACTTGGACCGATCTTGGCACCGGCAACCTCTGGCTCTTCGGGGGACAAGACGGTAGCTTGGCGTTCTTGAACGATCTGTGGGAGTACAACATTGCCACGAACACCTGGGCGTCTCACGCCGGTGGTGGCAACCAGCCAGGTGTCTACGGCATTCAGGGCACAGCCTCAGCAAGCAACTTGCCTGGTGGACGCTGGGGCGCTAGTGCCAGACGCGACGCTGTTTCCGGCATCGTATGGTTGTTCGGAGGATTTGGCTGCGATTCGACAGGTCCCGGCTGTTCAAACCTGTTGCTCAACGACTTATGGAAGTATAGCGGCGGCCAATGGACCTGGGTCAGCGGCGCTAACACGGGAAATCAAGCTGGCACCTATGGTACGCAAGGCACCGCCGCAGCCGGCAATGTACCCCCCGGTCGACAGGCGTCCGTCGCCTGGGTCGATAACATCGGGAACTTCTGGATGTTCGGTGGGTTTACAAGTGGCACGAATGGTTTCAACGACCTGTGGAAGTTTGATCCTGCGGCCACGCAATGGACATGGGTCAGTGGGTCCAAGGGGGCAACAAGTACTCCCGGAAACTACGGAACCCAGGGAATTGCGGCCTCTACCAATGTGCCCGGAGCCCGATGGATCTCTGCCGCCTGGAGCGACATCCATGGAAACCTCTGGCTCTTTGGTGGACAGGGCTTCGATGCCACAGGAAATGGCTCACTCGGCGATCTTTGGGAGTTCACCCTCGATACCACGACCGACGCGGGAAACCCAGCGACCATTGCGTTGAATCAGTGGACATGGATCAAGGGACCCAACGCGGTCAGCCAGCCAGGCATTTATGGCTTGCCTGCCGACCCCAGGGTCTGGCCCCATGTGACAAACAACCCCGGGACCCGCTGGGGCCCAGCCTACTGGACCACTACTCCTGCGCAAACCGGGGACCAGCAATTCTGGATGCTCGGCGGCGAAGGCTTCGATGCAACGGGCTCAGTTGGAAAGGGCTTTAGGTTGCTAAACGATCTGTGGAGATATCTGCCGTATCCATAAAACGAAACGAAATCCAACCCAGGGCCGCGTGAACTTGCTCTCACGCGGCCTTTTGTTTTGAAGAGTGCAATTCGCGCTCGGTTCACTCTCGGCGCAGCAAAAGAACGCTTCTCGCACCGGTTGGATCAGCGATGAGGTCCTCGATGCTTACGCTTAGGTCGGGAACCTTTTGAGCGCGGCGCCGACGTACTGTATAGCGCCTGCAGGTCCCGGAGGCAGTCCCGGCGGAACATCGGCTCCGTGATCAAGAAAGTCGGGCGCGAAATTCGTCTCACCGACGCGCAGGTTTTTCCGGTTCACGAACTCCTCAAAATGATTGCGGATGAATTCCTTCATCTGCGCATGCGTCATTCCAGTCTTGGGATTCTTGACTTCCGAACGTTCCGCTGCTGTGTTCATCCTGGCTCTCCCTTTCAGGCAGATGCGGCCTGATCTCGAAATTCCCGCGCATTCGCCGCCAGATATTGATCGAGTGTTACGGGAGCGCGTTCAATCAAGGCTTGCAGCAGGCCGTCCGTTTTCGCTCCGCCGCCCTGCTTGTAAAACTGCTGAAGCTCCAGAAGCGCTGTCACCTGCCACTCCGGCATGCCCAAGCCAAGCATGGCCTCACGTTGCGCCGATTCCGGAATATCCACGTAATTCACCGTTCGGCCAGTGACCACGGAAATTCGCTTTGCAAGCTCCTGGTTCGATAAGGCTTCCGGCCCATTCAATTCATAGGTCTTCCCGGCGTGGGTGCCTCCCTTAAGCACTTTGACAGCGACAACAGCAATGTCGCCGACATCCAGATAGCTCACCTTCGCGTCGCCCATGGCCACGTAAAACGCGCCCTGCGCTCGAATGCTGGGAGCATTGTAAGTAACGATATTCTGCAGAAACCCGTTGGGCCGCAGGATCGTGTAGCTCATCCTTGTTTCCTTGAGCTTGTCTTCCACCTTGCGGTGCCAACTCGGGAATGACTTTGGGTAATCTCCCGCTCCGAGCGCGGAATTCAGCACCACGTGCTTCACGCCGGACTCCTTACAGGCATTCAGCGCATTGTTCTCCAGTTCGACGAGTTGAGGAATCGGAGAACACACGACATAAACGGAGGTCACGCCGTCCAGAGCCTTGCGAAGGCTCTGCTTGTCCGAATAATCCGCCAGCACAGGTTCGCATCCCGAGGGCGCCTTCGCGGCTTCCTCCCTCGACCTGTACATGGCGCGGACCTTGGACTCCTTCCCGATCGCTTCTTGCAAAACCGTCTTGCCAACACTTCCGCTGGCGCCAGTGATAAGAATCATTTTCTCCACCTGCTTTCTGAAGCCCGCCGCCGGCCGAATGCAAGCCGGCTCATGCGAGCCGAATGCTCTCAGGGCATGGTATAACGGCTCTTTACGGCAGTGAAGTACGCACAAATTTGTAAGCTCGGAGTCCTGTATGAAGGCCCACCCTAGCTGTCCCGTTCAAGCGGCAATCAACGTCCTGAGCGGCAAGTGGAAAGTGCAAGCGGTCTGGCGTCTTTCATTCGGGCCGCGGCGTTTCGCCGAACTCCGCAATCTCCTCCGGGGCGTCAGCGAAAAAGTTCTCACCGCGCAGCTCCGTGAATTGCAGAGGGACGGTGTCGTCAACCGAACAGCCGCGCTCTCCTCTCCGCCGAAGGTCACCTATTCGCTAAGCCGCTCCGGCGAGGCATTGATCCCGCTCCTGGAAGGCCTTTGCGACTGGGGCTCCAAACAGTTTGGCATCAAGCCAAATCTGCCGCGGAATCCGCGGGCGGTTGCCATTCCATGAGCGTGAACGTCACTCTCGCCGGGTGCCCGTGCGTCGAGTTTGCGCCGCGTGGCCGGACGTAAACCCCGAAGACGGATTTGGGTGAAGCAGGCGTGAAGGCGGGTTGAGGAGACAGGAGAGGAAGAAAAGATGACCAGGTGCTGGATAGTTCTTGTTTTGTTGCTTGTTTGCGGTCTCGCGGCGCTCAGATCACTCTCGGCGCAGCAAAAGAACGCTTCTCGGGCCGGTTGGATCAGCGACGAGAGTTGCGGAGCCCAACACACGAAGCCGGGTCGCGCCGATTGCGTGCAGAAATGCTGGCGTGGAGGTGCCTCGGTAGGGCACCCGGAATGGAAACCCCAACGAGCCGTCTTTGTGGCGGACGAAGATCACGCCATCTGGATGGTCGAAAATCCTGAAGCCGTCAGGGACTTCCCTGCCGCGCATGTGGTGCTGGCCGGCCAATTCGATTCCGCGAAGAAGACCGTTTACGTCGGGAAAATCACGGCCGTTGCAGAGTAACGCGGTTCAACATACGCGGCGCGATTCCCATTCTTGAACTTCAACCTTCACATGCGTTTTTTGTGCGCCCTTTGCATCCCGGTTGTGTTTGCGGGACATCCCGGATGTATCTTCGGGACCTGTAACCGCCAATCCTTTCAACGTGTTGCGCCTCCATTCGAATGATACCCAGAAAGTAATTGACACGCGGTATACTTTCATGCTACTCTTCCACGTGTTCGTTCACACTGAGCTTCGAAGTGCCAATCAAAATCCCCGCCGATCCCATTCCTCCGCCCTACCCTATTGCCCCTCTCTTGTATTTTCATACACTTACAAATTGCCCCCTTTTTCCTCGCAAGAAACAGCCCCTTTGTTTTCATGCGCTTACGAATTGCCCTTTTTGCAAGTCCTTTCTTTTGACATTCATGCATCGGATGGGGGGGGTAGGGGGTACCCCTCATTCTCCTCGAGTATTACTTTAAGGGCGGATTTATTCGTTGGGCCGACCCAGACAGTCTTCCAGGACGGAACGTTCTCGTTGATCCACAAAAAAGAAGTGGGACAGACATTCCTGTCTGTCCCAGGTATTTCCGTTGATCTTGTGTCAGCCGGCGGCGGACTGGCTGGAAACGAGCCTGTCCAGGCCTCGCCGGCCAAATCCTCTATGGTTAAACAAGCAGCCTTACTGTTTGTCGGAGACCACGACGTTGTGGACTTCGTGTCCCTCCGCGTCCTTGCCCTTGAAAGTCGAAGTGCGTGTTTTTCCGTCTTTGGAGACCTTCGTAGTCACGATCATCGTCACCTGGCCGCCCTTCTTCATAGTGGCCTCGATCGTGTCGGCATCAATGCGCTTTACCGAAACCGTGTCCGCATTGGGGAGGCCAGTAACCGGGTAGTCCTTTCCGTCGAATTTTGCGTCGTACTCAACGTGCGTCGGACTTCCGTCGGCATTGACGATCTTGGCGTCGATCTCGACGGCCTTCTCGTCCGCCTCGACCTTTACGGTGGTACTCTTCGGCGCTGGCCCCGGACTGTACTTCGACTTGGCTGGATTCATCTTCCAGGTTCCGGAATGTTGATCGGCAGCCGCTGCTGTAACGGCCAGAGCGAGGGCCCCAAGCAACAGCAACGTTGTGAAAATGGCAAACCTGTTGGTTCGCATGATTTTTCCTCCGTGTGGAAATTTTTGGGATGGGCCAATGGGTGTAGACGTTATGCGCGGAAATTCGTAGAAAGTCCAGAGGATTCTTGCGGATCTCCACGGCCTTCGTGCGAACACGAGAAGGAATCGCAGCCGGCTAAAGACGATCCAACAGTTGGCGAAGTGAAGCCGGCACCCCGGACAAAATCTGGCCTAGGCCGCGAGGCGGTCTTGGGTAAGCAGATGCGTAGGTACTTTGCGGAGATCCCACACGATGCCAAACCAGGAGAGAATTTTCAGCGTGTAATAGGTAATGTCAATTTCCCACCAGTAGAAGCCCTGGCGCGCCGAAGCCATGAAGTGATGATGGTTGTTGTGCCAGCCTTCGCCGAGCGTGAGCAGCGCCAGCAGCCAGTTGTTCTTGCTGGTGTCCGAAGTCTCGTAGCGGCGCGAACCGAAAAGGTGCGAGAGCGAATTGATGGTGAACGTGTCGTGCCACAGCAGCACCGTGCTCAGGCAGAAGCCCCAGATGAACAGCGGCCATCCGCCGATCAGCCACAGCACCGCCGCCAGCGCTACTGGCGGGATCAAATGGTATTTGTTCAGCCAGCGCAGTTCGGGATACTTCGCGAAATCCGCGATGTATTCGGTGCGCGTGTCATTGTATTTATCCGAAATAATCCAGCCGACGTGCGACCAGAAGAATCCAAAAAGCGTCGGCGAATGCAGATCCAGTTCCTGGTCCGAATGCCGGTGATGGTGCCGGTGATGCGCTGCCCACCAGAGCACGCCCTTCTGCGAAGAAGTCATGGCCATGAAGGCGATCACGAACTGGAACACGCGGCTGGTCTTGAACGAGCGGTGTGAAAAATAGCGGTGATAGCCCGCCGTCACGAAGAACATGCGCACGAAGAGCAGCGCCAGGCAGGTGGCCACGTAATACCAGTGGAACGGCATGAAAAAAATCAGAAGCGAAGCGATGTGCACGAGCGCAAACGGCAAGGAGAGAAGAAGCGAAATCCGCGAGCCGTTCGGCAGCGGAATGGATAAATAGCGAGAAGCTGATGCCATCCGGCAAAATCCTTTGCGTCCAGTTGCGGACGTTCGATAACTACGATTTCCGCGAGCGCAAGAGATCCAGCCGGAACTTCGCGCCACGAATCTACAATCTCAGTGTACGGGCGCGTTCAGGAAGGGTCAAGCGCAACGAAGTACAGGTTATACAAAATTAGATGCCCATTGGTACGGGTCCGTTGTAAGAATTCTTTAACGCTTTTCACGGCGCGAGAGCTTGCCGAGGGCACGGGGGCGCCGCGCAAGGACGGTTTAGCTGGGATATGCTATCGTCCCTTTGCAATCATCATATTAGGAGCATCGGCTCCGCTGTCGAATCGGAGCCAAACAGAAAAATGGCGGAACGCCCCGTACTCGTTGGTCTCATCCCGCAAACCGTCGTGCTCGACGACGGCGACCAGGTCTCGTGGATTTCCGACGCCGGCAATCTGCGCGTCGAATTTGATGTGAACCGCTGTCCCTTTTCTTCCAACGTTTTTCAGGCGCCCGCGGGCATGCGCCTGCTCAGCGGCCCGCCGCGCCCCGGCAGCAAAGCGGCCACCTACAAATACAAGCTGTGGCTCAACGATCAACTCGTCGGCCACGGCGAAGTCATCCTCCGCGAAAAATAGGATCCAGGAAAAACACCCGGCAGCCGCAAAGCCGCCGGGTGCATTGAATTCTGGCTTGAAAATTTGTCAGGACTGGCCCGCCGTCAACCCCTTCATCATTTGCGCCAATGCGCCGACCCGGGCACTACATGGATTTTTTCTTTGGTGCTGCTTTCTTCGGGGCTGCTCCGGACTGCTTCGCAATCACGAGAGCGGATATTTTCTTGTACGTAGCAGCAGGAATGATCTTCTTGCGCGTCAGATCGGTCTTCGCATGGTACGGGCGCCCATCGATGATTTTCTGCGCGTATGCATCACCGATTCCAGGCAGCGCTTTCAACTGATCGAGCGTCGCGGAATTCAAATCGACCAGATCACCAGCGGGAGCCGCCGCTTTGGCTTCGGTTTTTGCCGGAGCCGCAGTCTTGGTCTGCGCCTGAGAAACGGAAACAGAAGAGCCGAAAACCAAGACGAGGGCCGCCAACAACAAACGGGACATTTGCTTCTTCATGTTCTTCTCTCCTTTTGATTTTTTGTTCCGAAACGTTGCGCTATTCTTTTTCAGCTGCCCGATAACCGGCCTTCTGCGCGTCTGCTTCGGTCATATACTTCCCCTGCTTGGTCTTACCGTACCAACGCGTTCCCGGCTTGTGATAGATGCGGGAATCTGTATTCGCCCAAACCATTCCCGTGCTGTTGGCTGGAGGAGCTTGCGTACGTGTGGCCGGTTTCGAAGCGGGTGTGGATGCGGTTGAGGCAGTGCTGCCACCTGAGGCAGGAGTTGGTGCGGGTGCGGGTTTGCTTGCGGGAGCGGTGGAAGCCGCTGGCGTCGCGGCAGGCGTAGCCGCAGCCGCAGAGGCAGACTCGGCGGAAGCGGATTTTTTCGAGCGGCTCTTCTTCGGAGCCGCAGCGCTGCTCTCTGCGGATGCGGCAGTGCTGGCTGTAGAATTATCTGCTGCCGCGGTCTTTTTCGATTTCCTCTTGGGCTTAGCTGTTTCAGAGGATGACGCGGAAGCGGAAGAATCTGCCGCGGCGCTTTTGTCGGCGGAAGCAGACTTCTTCGAACGGCTCTTCTTGGGTGCGGACGGAGTCGAACTGTCGGCGGTCGCCTCCTCGTCGGCGGCCGCGGATTTCTTGGTTGTGCTTTTCTTTTTTGAAGACGCCGTGCCTGTATCGGCAGATGCTTGTGAAGACGAAGCATCCGCAGAGGCGGTGCTGGCCTTCTTCTTTTTCTTGGTCTGCTTCTTGGTGGAATCGGTCTGGCTCTGATCGCCGGATTGCTGCGAGGCCTGCGCGCTGAGCGTAAGGCCTCCGGAAATCAGCAGCAGGGCCACGAGCAAGGCGAAATACACACTCTTCATTCTTTTCATTTTTGAGTTATCCTCCGCCCGCGGCGGCTGATCCAACCTGCCGGACACGCTCACATCAAGCGTGGTTGGGCGGGGGCAGGTGGCTCTCGGGAGCGTCGCGGGTCTTCCTCGCTGGAATGGGCGCATCATGTCTAATGATGGAAAACAAGTCAAGTAGGAAAGGGATCAGGCAAACTGGCAGCCTTGAGACTTCTGTCTAAATGAGGGGGGTCAGTCGCCGGCGGTTACGCTGCGAGCTACTTCGACGGATTCGGCGAGTCCGCGGCGCATCGGCCCCAGGACAAAGGCGGGAACCTGGCGCTCCGGAGCCAGAGAGACGCTGGTGGATTTTCTTGGAAATTCAGTGCGGCGGTCGAGCTTCAATCCCGCCTCTTTGAGAAACTCAGCCGAAAAGCCCATGTCTTCGGCGCGGTCCACACCCCAAAACCACAGCTTCTCTTCCTGGCGCTGGAGGAAATCCAGGCCCTCCTCGAGCTTCTTCATGGCCCGGTCAAAGGACGCGGCGAGAAAAAAAACGCTGAGCTTCCAAGCGTGGCGGGGATAGTGCACCTGAACGCGAACACAATACTTGCCAGCCTGGTTGAGCTCGATGCTGCAGCGGTAGTCGTTTCGAATGGAGGAAGTACGTGTGGCCATGTGCGTTTCACCGATCTTGAGAGTCCTGAAGCTGGTTTTCCCTGGCCGCTAGCCCTTTGGAATTCGGGCCGGAGTTCCTGAGCCCAACCTCGTCTCGCGGTGGTCTCCTGGGGTCTAAATCCTGTCCATTGGGAACACCCATAGGGTAGCGGGGTGCACGCAGAAAGACAAGAGGGCCTTGCAATTCAAATAAAGCTTTTAGTTTGTATAACCTAGATTAACTGGAGGTGCCGAAGCCCTTGAGTTTTTCCGGCATCAGCTTCAACTTCCCTTCCTTCTTTAGCCGGTCTTCGAGCGCCGTTCGAAAGGCTTGGAAAGCCAATTCTCGCTTCGATTGCAGCACGCTCTCTGTCAATTCTTTCTTCTGCTTTTCGAAATCGGCGGGGTTGGGCTCCTGTTTCTCGGCCACCCGGTAAACCAGCCAATTCTGGCCAAGGTTAAGGGGAACACCCACGCCGCCGGGCTTCAGATTGAAAGCCGGGCTAAGCTGTTTGCCACTCGCGGCTCCCGGAACGGAACCATCGCGAGCCAGCAGATCACTGGTCTTGGGCTCGAGTCCGAGGGCTTTGGCCGCCGCGTCAAATTTCTCACCGGCCTTTGCCCGTTTGACAAGTTCTTCGGCTTTGTTGCGGGCGAGCGCGGCTGCTTTTTCGCGTTTCAGTTCGGTGATGATTTTGTCGCGGACTTCCTCGAGAGTGGCCTGGTGCGCCGGCAGAACGGTTTTCAGGGAAAGAACGACGTACCCGCGGTCCGTTCGAATAGGGAGGCTCAGCTCTCCCGCGCGCAGGCGGAAGATGGCGTCCTTCACATCGGTGGAATTGCCAAGCTCGAGCAAGGGGTCCGTCGCGCCGACAGGCCGTGTCTCGCCGAGGATCAGTTTGTACTGATTTGCGAGATCGTCGAGAGAGGTCTTGTTGGATTTGCGGATCGCCGCGGACATTTGATCCGCGATATCACTCGCTTGTTTGTCCGCTTGAGAGAGCAAGAGAGGGGCGCGCAGCGAATCCTTCACCTCTTCGAACGGCTTGGTATGAGCTGTCTCCTTGTCCAACACCTTGATAATGTGGAAGCCATACTGAGTCTTCACCAAATCCGAAGTCTGAGCTTTCTGGAGGCTGAAGGCCACCTTTTCGAACTCCGGCACTGTTTGTCCTTGAACGAGCCAGCCGAGGTCGCCACCCTTGTCCTTCGTTCCCGGATCTTCGGAGTATTTCTTTGCGAGGTCCTCAAACTTTGCGCCCTTCTTCAGCTGATTGAGGATGTCTTCCGCTTTTTTCCTGATTTCCTCAACCTCTGCGTCCGTTTTTCCGACGGTCATGAGCAAAATGTGCTGGGCGTGAACGCGGTTTGGGACCTGATACTGCTGAATGTTCTTCTGGTATTGGACTTTGAGCTGATCGTCTGAAATCTGGAGATTTTGCCGGATTTGATTCACATCCACCAAGGCGTAACGCACTACGCGCTTTTCCGGCACCTGATACTTCGATTTGTTCTTCTCGAAGGAGGCTTTGATCTCGCCTTCGTCCGGCGTGATTTTGGCTTCCAGTTCCTCGGTTTTGATGAGCGCGTAGTCCAGCTTCACCTTTTCATTCTTGATGCGAAACTCATCCTGCAATTCGGCGGGACCGACGCTGATGCCGTCGGTGACGAGCTTGCGGAATTTCTCTTCGAGCAAGCCCCGACGGATTAACTCTTCGAACTCCGCGACGCGTAATTGGAACCGCGCCTGCACTTCCGCGGCATAGCGGTCCATGCCAACAAAGGTGCCGCCATTGAAGGCTGTGGGCAGGAACTGGCGGATGCGGTCGGCGCGCTCCTGGTCGGAAACGGTAATCCCGAGGCGCTTGGCTTCGTACTCAATCTCCTTTTGAAAGACCAGGTTCTGCAAGATCTCAAGGGCGAGGCGGGATTCGAAGAACTTGGGAATCTGGCGCTGCTGCTCGTATTCATTGACCTTCTGGCGCACCTCCTGAAGGCTGACCGATTGATCGCCAATTTTGGCGACGCTATCCGTGGATGCCTCGTCAGTTCCGGGGGTCGTCGGGACGAGGTACAAGAGCATGCTGCCGCCAAGGAGCAGAACGACCGCTCCCAAGAGAATCCGAGTCCCCGTTTTCCTGTTGTCAAGTACGCCAGCCATCCGATGCGTCTCCCGAGTCCGTGAGCAAACTTTATATTATAGAAGATACGGGCATGCGCCTCAAATACAATCGCAGGGTCGATAGTGGTCAGTTTCCGAGTGGCCGATCACTCGTCCACTTGCTTGGACGAAAAAAGAGAGCCCGGCTTCGTGCCGGGCTCTCTTTTCGTCCGCTTAGAGATTGTCACGGGTGAGACGAGTCGGCGTGCGCCTCGCCCACTATGACATCCGCGCCTTGGGGAACGCCCAAAGCATTTGGGTTGTCAACGATCACATGGATTGCGCGTACCCGTATACCGCTGCTGGCGGTGCCAGAACACGGTGGAACGC
>Ga0066704_10000275_pt1 | contig 17024 bp, 17 predicted proteins | sample GraSoiAngelo_153_FD_66458 | JGI IMG/M metagenome (GOLD analysis project Ga0066704, IMG submission 66458) | Grasslands soil microbial communities from the Angelo Coastal Reserve, California, USA - 14_1009_12_40cm | ecosystem: Environmental > Terrestrial > Soil > Grasslands | place: USA... | reverse complement strand
ATTAACCAAATCACAACTCAGGGCTACGGCCCGGCGTCTAACTATATAGAATGGTGGTAGCGCGAGGCGGTGCAGGTCCTAGATGAGGAACTGGTCCATACCGGCGGGGCGGATTTTCGGAGTAGAAATCCGCATCCATTTGACGTTTCTTTTCCTGCTGGTATTCGTATGGCTGACCGATTCCGCGTCTCATCGTACGGTCAACCCCGGGCGCGGACTGGCTCTCGTCGGCATCATCTTTGTCAGCGTGCTACTGCACGAACTAGGGCATGCCCTCGCCAGCATGCACGGTGGAGTGGCGGCGAAATCCATAATTCTGTTGCCCATCGGCGGAGTGACCCTGCTGGATGAAACTCAACGTCCCGTGGAACCCGGCGCCGTCACTTGGAAACGAGACATTCGCATCGCGCTGGCGGGTCCTCTAGTTAATCTGCTGATTGCTTTTGTCGCCGGTAGCATCCTGCTCGGTGTAGCGCCTGAAATTCAACTCTGGGCGAAACCGTACGTGCTTTCGGGCAACCTGCCGCGCAGCCTGTTCTGGGCCAATATCTGGATCGCGCTTTTCAACCTGCTGCCTGCCTATCCCATGGACGGCGGCCGCGTACTTCGTGCCCTGTTTAGCCGCCGCATGGATCTGGTCCGCGCCACGCGCCGCGCCGTAACCATCGGCCAGGCATTTGCAACCCTCTTCATGCTGGTCGGAATGCTGTGGAACATCTGGCTGACCATGATCGGTTTCTTCCTGTTCATTGCAGCCCAACTGGAAGAACGCTCCGCCGTTTTCCAATCTGTGCTGGCCACGGTTCGCCTGGAAGACATCATGCTGACCGACTTTGCCACGCTCTCTCCCGCGGACACGCTGGAAGACGCGCTGGAAAAGGCGGTGCACTCGCTTCAAGACGATTTCCCCGTCATTCGTGGCAGCGACATGGTCGGCGTGATCTCCAAGCGAAAGATTTTGGAGGCGCTGCGAGGAGATGGAAACAATTACGTTCAGTCAGCGATGAACCGAATCTTCGAAGTGGCCCAGAAGAAAGAGTCTCTGGCGTCAGCCTTTCGCAAGCTCACCGCCCGCAATCTCAGCATCATCCCTGTGGTTGAAGACCAACGCCTGGTTGGAATTGTCACGCTACAAAATCTGATGCATTCCATGGCGCTCCTGGCCGAGAGCCGCAAACTGCGTAAGGAAGCGCTGAACCCCTGAGATCAGGTTTCTGGTTTCCAGTTTCAAATACCTACTGAAAACATCCGAGCTTCTGACTTCGTAAATCGTAATTCGTCAATAGTAAATTTCCCTAGTAGAGTCTTATCGCTTTCGCCTGATCAATTGCCGGCACTTTTCTCAGTTCCGCCAGCACCGCCTCCGGCACGCGTCCATCCACGTGCACCACCGCAATGGCACGCCGCGGAGCATTCTGCTTGTCATTGGCAGCAACACGGCCCAGTGAAAAGTCGGCGATATTGATCTTATGTTTGCCCAGGATCGTGCCCACTTGGCCGATTACACCCGGCACGTCACGATTTCGCATGTAAATCAAATTGCGCTCAAGCGGGGCCTCCACGTCAATTCCATCCACATGCAACAACCGAGGCGCATCTTTGTGCAGCACTGCGCCTTTAACCAGATGCTCTTCTGTGCTGGTCTTAAGCAGCACCGAAAGCACGCTGCCCGCTCCTCCCGTGGAAGTTTTCGGCTTACGTGCTTCATGGATACGCAAACCACGTGACGCCGCAATCGCCGCCGCATTCACCAGGTTCGCCTTCTCCTCAAGCGCCTCGTTCAAAATGCCTTTGATGGCGGCATTGCGGATCAATTCCGTCTTCCATTCCGCAATGTGTCCGCTATAGCGTAGAGAAACTTCTTCCAGCGTGCCTTCGCTGGCCTGCGCCAGAAACGCGCCCAACCGCTCTGCCAGCACAATGTAAGGATGCAGTTCCAGATACTCGTCGTGCGATACCGAAGGTACGTTTACGGCGTTCTGAATGACTCCATGTTTCAGATATTCCTTCACCTGGAGCGCGATCTGATATCCCACTGCTTCCTGCGCTTCGAAAGTCGAGCCGCCAATATGCGGTGTGAGGATGACATTCTCGATCGTCGTGAGTTGCGAGTTCTTCAAAGGTTCTTCTTCGAAAACATCGAGAGCTGCCCCTGCGACGTGGCCCTGCTTGAGAGCCTGAACCAGCGACGATTCATCCACCAGTTCACCGCGCGCGCAGTTCACCAGCCTTACGCCGCGCTTGGTCATCTTCAAGGAGTCAGCATTAATCATTCCGGTTGTCTGCGGCGTGAGCCCGACGTGCAGCGTCAGATAATCTGCCGACGCATAGACCTCCTCCAGCTTTGCCGTACGAATGCCCTGCTCCTTGGCCACTGCGCTCGAAACAAAAGGATCGTGGGCAATGATTTCCATGCCAAACGCTCTTGCCCGTCGCGCTACCTCCATGCCAATGCGTCCCAAGCCGACGATTCCCAAAGTCTTGCCGCGCAATTCCGTACCTTGCAGCGACTTTTTCTCCCACTTTCCCGCATGCATCAACTCGTTGGCCCGGCCAATTGGACGCGCCATCGCCAACATCATCGCCAAAGTGTGTTCCGCTACTGCAATTGCATTCGCTCCTGGGGTGTTCATGACTGCGATGCCTTGTCGCGTGGCCGCGTCCAGGTCGATGTTGTCTACTCCCACTCCCGCGCGTCCGATCACTCGTAGCTTGCGGGCATTGGCCAGCAATTCTGCAGTCACGTCTACAGCCGAGCGCACGATGAGCGCATCCGCCGACTCCAGTTGCCCGGCCAACTTGCCGTCTAACTGTTCCGGAGTTACCACTGTCCAGCGCGCTTCGCGCAGCAAGTCCAGCGCTGACGGCGAGATTTTCTCCGCAACCACGACCTTCATGATGAATTACCGAGCTCCCACGGGTTGACTCTTCTGCGTGATACTTTTTGCGTAAACCTGCTGCGCCCCCCGCACGCCGGCGCCATACTCTACGAGAGTCGCAGTCACGCTGGCGAGCACTTGTTCCAGTGCGGCCAATATCCCGATCGTGTCCAGATAGTCGTAATAGCCAATGTGCGCAATGCGAAACAGCTTGCCCTTCATCTCGCCCTGGCCATTGGCCACTACGGCGGCAAAGGACTCACGAAATTCCTTCACGATCGCTCCGGAATTCACGCCAGCGGGAGCTTTGATCGCCGTGAGCGCGGCTGAGGGGCTGGACGGCGAAAATAATTTCAAACCCAATGCTTGTGCGCCCGCGCGTGTCATTGCCGCGGCCAATTCTGCGTTATTCACCAGCGCCTCGCGTCCGGCAACCATATCGCCATCCCCCATCTGACGGACGAAATCCAGCGCCGCGCTTAACGCCGCAAACATCGAAGTAGCCGGCGTAAAAGCCGATTCCCCTTTGGCTGCGGCCTTTCTTTCTTTACGGAAATCAAAATAATAGCGAGGCGATTTCGCGGTCTCCATGCGACGCCAGGCGCGTTCGCTAATCGCACAGTAAGCCAGTCCCGGCGGAATCATCAGAGCCTTTTGTGAACCGCCGATGATGACGTCAATCCCCCAGCCGTCAACGTTCAGGTGAGTCGTGCCCAGTCCGGTGATGGCATCCACCACGAGCAACGTATCGTCACCAGACGCACGCACCACTTTCGCAATTCCCTCGACATCATGGCGCGCGCCCGTGGAACTCTCCGTCGCCTGCACATAAACTGCGCGGATCTCGGGCGTCAGCTTGCGGCGAATTTCGTCCAGCGAAAAAGTCTCGCCGTACGGCCCGCTTATGACCTCCACTTCACATCCGAAAGCTTTGGCCAGATCACGCCACCGCTCGCCAAACTTACCCGCCGATAGCACCAACACTTTGTCGCCGGGCGAAATCAGGTTGGAGACTGCCCCTTCCATTGCGCCCGTTCCGGAGGCGGTCAGGACTAAGACGTCGTTATTTGTTCCGATGAACTGCTTTAGGTCGGATAGCACGCGGGAAAACAGGGCCCGGAAATCTGCAGTCCGGTGATGCATGGCAAACGACGCCATGGCCGTCTGCGCCGCCGGAAGTATGGGCGTGGGGCCGGGAGTGAAAAGACGATTCTTGCGCAACATTCAGCGAATCCTTGGAATTGAAATGAATCTAGTGTACCGGAACCGCGTTGCTCTTCGTGCAGAGGGAAGGCAAAAACCATTAACCACCAAGGACACGAAGTCACACAAAAGGTTTTTCGTGGTTGCTTTTTCTTCGTGTACCTTCGTTCCCTTTGTGGTTGTCGCCTTTCGCCGCACGTCTATAATTGCCAATCATGACGCTCAGCGAACAGATACAAAAGGACATCACCACTGCCATGAAGGCACGCGATGAGCAACGCCTCTCTTGCCTGCGGATGGTGAAGACCGCGCTCAAGAATCGCGAAATCGAGAAAATGGCGCCGCTCGATGAGAAAGAAGCACAACAAGTGCTGAGCACGCTGATCAAACAGCGTAAGGATTCCGTCGAGCAGTTCACCAAGGGCGGACGTCAGGAGATGGCCGACAAAGAAGCTGCCGAAATCAAATTGATTGAAGCTTACATGCCCAAGGCCGCCGGTGAGGAAGACATCGTGGCCGGAGTGAAAGCCGTTATCGCCGAAATGGGAGCGCCATCGATGAAGGATATGGGAACGGTGATGAAGAATGTCATGGCACGCTTCTCGGCTGGAGGAATGCGGGTAGAAGGCAAGCAAGTCAGCGAGGTTGTGAAGCGAGAACTGACTCCCAAATAGCGGAACTAGTGGCTTGTGGTTGCCCAATGAAATGCTAATTTTAACGCCTGATGTATACACAATCACAGCCATTCTGGGCGTCTGTGCATACTATGCTGCAGCCTCGGTATTGATCGTGCGGGCCTCGGGGGCGGGCACGATTGTCACTCTCTACGAGCCTCCAGAACATCTCTCGCCTGCGGCGGTTCGCTATGCCTGGAAAAGAACCTTTGATGACCGAACGTTTTGGGCAGCTGTACTCAGCGTCATTTCCAAAGGCTTGGCGACCATACAGTCGGAAGATGGTGCTGCAGTGCTTCGCCTAACTCCACCCGCAAATCTGAAACTTCTTCTGCCTCAAGAAGAAAAGTTGTTGTTAGATGAAATGCCGTCTCATCGCCGTCGCAAGGGGATGAAGGTCAACATGCTCGACGGAAGGATGGCGGTAATCGTGAGTGAAATGGCTGACTTCTTGCGGCGAGAGGCCTTGGGTGTGAGCTTTAAGGACAACCGTACCTTGCTAATCATTGGAACGATGTTGTCCGCTATCGCCATCCTGGTGGCGGCGCGGCCCCGGTGGGCCAGAACAGTGGTTCGCACTCGGGATATCTTTTGCCTTCATGGCGCCGTCGGCGTATTACTTACCTTTTCTATTGCTCCGACTACGCGACTTGTACCGAACAGCCCACGATAAACTTGATGGTCAGGTTTTCCGCAGGGCAGTCCTCCTCGCCGCGTGGATCGTTCCGTGTATCGCGGGAATTACTTTGGGCTTTGTCGAGCTTGGCGGCACATTCGGGTGGCCCGTTCTGGAAGCTACCGCAGTTATGGCAATAGTGGATGTCAGCTTCTTACATTTCATGAGGACACCCACGGAAGAAGGCCGGAAACTGCTCGACAAAGTTGAGGGGTTTCGCCTGTTTTGCAAGAAGTGGATCAGTTTCCCATGGATCAGTTCACAGCTCCGCATGAGCACTCAGGAATTTACAAAAAGTTCCTCCCCTATGCGGTCGCTTTGGAGGTAGAACAAGCGTGGTGCAATCGATTCCTTGCAATTGCTTCGACCTTTCACCAACCGGAACCTTTTCCCAATACGCAGTCGTTTTATCTTGGAATGTGGGACGGCAAACCTGTCGAGATCGTCTATCGCCCCCTGCCAAAGTGACGCTTCATGCCACAACAATAGTGGTAGACCTACTTGCTCCTTTGCAGTTCTCGATACGCTTCGCTTTTTGAAACCCCTATCTCTTTCGCGACCTTCTTCAATGCCGCTTTTTCGTCCAGTTTCTGTTCGGCCATGATCTGCTCCAGTCGCTGGCGCACTGTCGCGGACGTCTTTACTGTCTTCTGATCGGTTTCTTCCGCTTTGCCGATCAGCAGAGTAATTTCACCCTTGATCTCGTCGCGCGCGTTCAGCGTCCGTAGAACTTCGTACGCCCGACCGCGCAGAAACTCTTCGTGAATCTTGGTGACTTCGCGTGCGATGACAAGGTGCCGTTCCGCGCCCAGGACTTCCACAATGTCCTCGACAGCTTCTTTCACGCGATGTGGCGCTTCATAAAACACCTGCGTTCGCGGCGACCCCTGAATGCTCTCCAGCATTTTCCGCCGCTGTCCCCGTTTCGCGGGGAGAAATCCGCTAAATCGAAAGGAGTCGGCTGGCAGGCCACTGGCCACCAGCGCCGCTAGAAACGCGGACGCTCCTGGAATCGGCACCACGGGAACGTGATGCCGTATGGCAAGCGAAATCAACCGGAAGCCGGGATCGGAAATCCCCGGCATGCCCGCGTCGGTGACCAAAGCCACACGCGCCCCTCGCTCCAATTCGAGGACCAGTTCGGCAGAGCGCGTCATTTCATTGTGCTCGTGATAGCTGATGGTGCGGGTGGTAATACCGTAATGGTTGAGAAGTTTCTGACTCTGCCGCGTGTCCTCACATGCGATCAGGTCGCATTCCTTCAGTACTCGCAGCGCTCGCAGTGTGATGTCTTCCAGGTTCCCGATGGGAGTTCCCACCAGATAAAGCGCCGCTCCAGAGTCCGGACTGCGAGTAGTTCTCGCGGCGTCGCTGTCTCCGGGCTTCATGCACGCGAGTCTATCACCGGGTAGAGGACCGCACCTGCCTCGTAAATTGACGCCGCTAGTCCCCAATCCCTAGAATCAAAGACAGAGCAATACCGCGATTGCTGTCGAATTCAAACAAGCCGTTGGCGAACGACCAAAGACCAACGACCGACGACGGTTGTTAGGGAGTCCATGCCACTTTACGAGTACGAGTGCAAGAAATGTCATCACCGGTTTGAGCGGATCCAGAAATTTTCCGATCGCCATTTGAAGAAGTGTCCTGATTGTGGCGGCCCGGTCGAACAGATGATCTCCGCTCCAGCCGTCCAATTCAAAGGCACCGGATGGTACGTCACCGATTATCCTAAGAAGTCTTCGGGAGATTCGTCCCGAAATGGTGATTCCAGCGAGAAATCGGGCGGCAAGGACGAAAAGTCAAAGGACGAGAAGTCGAAATCCGGCGCTGCGAAATCTGACAGTTCGAAATCGGATTCTTCGAAATCCGAAGCCGCTCACAAGAAAAGCGAAAAGAAGTAAGGCCACTATCTCCAACTCATGTTGTATCCCAACGCACTCAATATCTGATTTTCGAATTCATATTCCAGAAGGATGGCAAAGTTGTCGCCCTCAAATTCCCAGGATTCCGCATACCTGGTGAGATGGAGGTCATACTTGGAGAAAGCCGCCGCATAACGTACGTTGCACGGCTGCGGACATGCGATGAGTCCCGTGGGATCCATTCGCAGCACACCTGTCGTCCCGAACAGTGTGGCTGAAGTGACATCTGGCTCCCGCGCAACCCCAATCTGATGAGGCGCTTCGCGAAACGCCCGTGAATCCCCTTGACGCATATCAGCGAGCACACCCGGATCAGAGCGCTGAAGAGGATTGAGCTACCTTCCTTGCCAGACTTTGTTGTGCACTCTTCCAAATCGTCCACAGGTCCGCCCCTGAATGTTGAGTTCGATTCACAAATCCGATTGGCAGCACCTCCGATTCACCGCCGCCACAGCCCACCAGAACCATGGTTAGTATCAGCGTACGCAGACTCCACCCCATAGCCCTCCTCGGTTCCCTGCTCAATTGAATCGGCAAGTGGAGCTATTTCTCCATGACTGGATTTAATCGAACGTAGTTGACCCTCGGTGAGAGACTCTCTGAACCCTCGCACTCCGTATTGTTTGCCGCTCCTCGATTTCTGTGTTAACGTCGCGCCTTGGTTGCCCTGATGCACGCCCTGTTCAGTCATGAACCGCCAACCAAAACGCAGGTGATGCCTGTCCAGTCCGTCATCCCTGTGCTGCAGGACGCGGCGGTAGCCGCGGTCTACTGCAGCCGGCGCATGGGCGGCGACTTCTACGATTTCCTGCGAGTTTCTCCCGACCGCGTTGTCATCGGACTACTGGATGTGGCTGGCCGCATTGAGGATAACGGCGCTATCATTTCAGCCGCCCAGCAGACATTTCGTAGTTTGGCCCCCGAGTTGTTTGCTAAAGAAGACATCAACGAAGCAGATGCTATGAGTGAGCTCGCGCTCGCGCTCAATCGCACTATCCTTCAATCTCAGGGGAATATCCGATCGTGTCCGGCATTCGCCGCTTGTTATAACGAAAGCCTCGGCACTCTTTGCTATTTCAACGCGGGCCATACTCCCGGACTGCTTCGGGACCGCACCGGCATCACCGAACTGCCCGCCACCGGCCTGCCTCTGGGATTGTTTTCGCACGCTACTTCCGACGCTCGCATCGTTGCTTTGGAGCCCGGGGCTTCTCTGCTACTCGTTTCCCTGGGACTGTTGGAAGGCAAATATAAAGACGAAGAATTTGGATTGGGCCGTTTAAAAGACACGTTTCTACATGCCAACTCCGACGATGCCAGAGAACTTTGCGTCAGCATTATCAATAACGTGCAGCAGTTCATGCGAACTCCTCCCATCCACAACGATGTGACCGTACTCGCGCTGGTCCGTGCCGCCACCGCCAAAGCCTTAGCTGTAGCCGGTTGAAGCCTATTCCGGGCTCTTCAAGAGGCCCAGGCACTGGCTCACCCTTCGGGTTCAGAGGTACAATTTACTAAGGTCATCCTCCCAGAAACCTGCGACCAGATACTGTGGCATGGCCTCCGGAATACCTATGCGAAAATTTTTCCCTTGTTTGTTGCTTTGCCTTCTTTCGGTGCCTACTTTTCTCACTGCGGATACCGTGGTTGAGGAAATCATTGCCCGCGTCAACAATCAGATCATCACCCGCACCGAGTATCAACGCAGCAGAGAACAGTTGAAACAGGAGGCGCAACAGCAGGATCCGGCCAATGCGAACAAAACATATTCCGAGCGTGAGAAGGACGTCCTCCGCGATCTGATCGATCAGCAACTACTCCTGGAGAAAGGCAAAGACCTGGGCATCACGGCGGATACCGAGCTGATCAAAAAACTGGATGAGATGCGCAAAGAGATGAAGCTGGAGAGCATGGACGATCTGGAAAAAGCGGCTCAATCCCAGGGAATTTCATTCGAAGACTTTAAGCTGAATATGCGCAATCAGATAATCACTCAACAGGTGATCGGCAGAGAAGTTGGCCAGAGGATGACCATTCCGAAAGAAGAAATTCAGAAGTTTTACGACGAGCACAAGAGCGAAATGGAGCAGCCCGAACAGATTCGTGTGAGCGAAATCCTGGTCTCGACGGAAAAGAAAGGCGACGCAGACACCAGCGATGATTCGCAACGACTAGCCGCAGCAGAAGCTAAAGCGAAAGACTTGCTCGCGCAAATCCGCAAGGGGACGAGTTTTGAGGACGCCGCTAAGAAGAATTCCGATGGTCCTACTGCCGCCCAGGGCGGCGATCTCGGGGGATTCAAGCGAGGCACCTTGGCTAAAGAACTCGAAGACAAGACGTTTGCCATGAAGGCGGGCGAAGTCTCAGATATTATCCGCACCAAGCAGGGTTTCGTCATCCTGAAAGTCGCGGAGCATCATAACGCCGGCGTCCCGCCCCTGAGCGAAATCGAAGGCCGTATCCAGGACGCGATTTATATGCGCAAGCTTCAACCTGCCCTGCGCGCCTACCTGCAAAAACTACGTGAGGAAGCTTACATCGACATCAAAACCGGCTACGTCGACACCGGTGCCAGCCCCAATCAAACCAAGCCCATCGAGACCCTGGCCAAGGATGCCACCGCCAAACAACTCAAAAAGAAGAAAAAATTCGGGGTGTTTTAGTTTAAGCTGGTTAGGATCTCGCATTACAACCCTCCACGAGCTCGGCGATACCGTATGGCGTTTGAAGATCAAAAACATAAGGCCCTATGAAGGATTTTTTTCTAGCGGATTGCGCTCAGCACGAAAATAAGGTCCTCACTTCCAGCTTCGTAGTGGTCTCCAAACAGGTCAAGCCCAAGAAGACCGGAGAGCCCTACCTCGCGTTAACCCTCGGCGATCGTACCGGACAGGTGGAAGCCAAAATGTGGGACAACGTCGAGGACGCGCTGGACGTCTTCGAGCAAGACGACTTCATTAAGATCAAGGGCCTCCTGAACAAATATAAGAACCGTTTTCAGATTACCATCCACAAACTTCGGCGCTTGGGCGATTCGGAAGTTGACTTCGCGGATTATCTACCCAAAACCACCAAGGATATCGGCGAGCTGTGGCAGACTTTGGCAGGTTTCGTAGCCAATTTTCAGGATCCCTGTCTCAAGGCTCTGGTCGAGGCTTTCATGAGCGATCCCGATATCGCCGAAGCTTACCGCACCGCCCCGGCCGCCAAAACTTTGCATCATGCTTACATCGGCGGGCTGCTCGATCACGTAGTGTCACTTTTCCGCTCCTGCGATTTGATTTGCCGCAATTATCCTCAGATCAATCGTGATCTGCTGCTTACGGGAGCGTTCCTGCACGACATCGGAAAAATTCACGAACTCGGGTACAACCGTTCTTTCTCTTACACCACCCGCGGCCAATTGCTCGGACACATGGTGATCGAGTTGGAAATGGTGCACGCCAAAATCGCGCAAGTTCCGAACTTCCCCAGCGAACTCAAGACGTTGGTCGAACACCTCATCATTAGTCATCACGGTCAGTACGAGTTCGGTTCCCCGAAGCTGCCGATGTTTCCTGAAGCCCTAGTGTTGCACTATCTTGACGATCTCGATTCCAAAATGGAGAGCATGCGCGCCCACTTCGCACGCGAAGTTTGTTCCGAGGGCGTGTGGACGGGCTATAACCCTTCTCTCGCCCGCCCGCTCTTGAATACGGCCAAATTTCTGGAGAAAAAACCCGCTGCTGAAGCTGCATCCGTCGAGGCTTCCGGAACTCAGGCTGCTGCCACGATGACTGAGTCGTCCGAACCAGCCGTGAACACTGATTCGATGGCTGCCGCTGCTGGCCCGGAAAAGATTTGATTCCCGAATGTGGAAATTGCGGTTACTCGCCCGTCGCGCACTCCATACGACAATTGCACGTGGTCCCATCTTTCTGGTAAACATCCCCAATGGAGGTAATCGTATGCGATCGCGCTGGATAAAACTCACCCTGGGCCTCTATCTATCTCTCGTATTGATAGCTTGCAGCAACAAAGCTCCCGAATCGACGGATACCAATCAGCCCGCTACTTCTACGACTAACACCGCCAAACCGAAAGCAGCAGCCGTATCAGTTGTCGTTCCCGCGGGAACTGTGGTGACCGTACGGCTGGGCCAGGCTTTGGGCTCGAAAATCAGCACGCCCGGAGAAACCTTCGCCGCCACCCTGGCTAGTCCCGTGACAGTCGGTGGCAATACTGTCATACCGATCGGTGCAAATGCTTCCGGCATAGTGGTGGATGCGAAGCCTCTGGGAAAGTTCAAGGGCGCTGCCACTCTGGATCTTAAGCTGACTTCGATTAACGTCAACGGCGCCGACCATAACGTTGAAACCTCCGCTCTGATCCGCACCGCGAAAGGCAAGGGAAAACGCACTGCCACCATGATCGGCGGCGGCGCGGGCCTCGGCGCGCTCATCGGCGGATTAGCCGGAGGCGGCAAAGGTGCCGCCATCGGTGCAGTCGCTGGCGCTGGCGCCGGCACTGCCGGTACGGTATTCACCGGCAATAAGGACGTTGTCCTGCCTGCTGAGTCCGCGCTCAGCTTTAGACTCAATCAGCCGCTGGAATTGAGATAGGGGCTTTCGGATTTAAATAGCCCACGGCCCGGGCCGTGGGTTATTTTTTTACTGCCATGCTCGACTTAGGTGGCTTCAAAGTTCTGACGTTCGACTGTTACGGCACTCTGATTGACTGGGAAACCGGCATCTTCTCCGCGCTGCGTCCTATCCTCGCGGCACATGGCAAGTCCATCACTGACTCCGCCCTCCTTGAGCTATATTCCGACCTGGAAGTTGAAGCTGAGCGGGGAGAATTCCAATCCTATCGTGAAGTATTGCAGTCCGTGGTCCGCGGCTTCGGACAACGTTTGGGATTTTCTCCCACCACCGCCGAAATACGTTCTCTCCCGCAATCGCTCGCCACCTGGCGCCCCTTCCCGGACACCTTACCCGCCCTTCTCGAATTGAAACAGCGCTATCAGCTTGCGGTGATTTCCAATGTGGATGATGATCTGTTCGCCTCTACCGCGCCGCAACTCAAAGTATCTTTCAACCACGTGATTACCGCCGGGCAAGCTCGCTGTTACAAGCCTTGCCTCGAAATCTTCAAAATGGCTCTAGGCCGGATCGGTGTACCCCCTGCCCAGGTGCTTCACATTGGCCAAAGCATTTATCACGACGTGATTCCGGCCAAATCGCTTGGAATCTCCACCGTCTGGGTAAATCGGCCTTCGCCTAGACCAGGCGCCGGTGCCGCCAAAGCTGCTTCAGCAAACCCTGATCTGGAAGTTGCCAACCTAACCACTCTGCTCACTCAAACTAAGAGTTAAGAACCAGCAACAGAGAACTGCCTTTTTTCAAATCATGCCCGAATACCCTGCACTCCGGTATTAAACTGCTGTGGTTTGATTCGACGCCGTCATTCTGATTGCCGCTTTCAAAATTGGAGCTGAAATGTCCGTCACCACACGCATTAATCCTCTTTCCTACCTCACGGAGCAATTGGACGATCTCAAAGCCAAGGGCACGTACTTCCGCCTCCGAGTGCTGGAGGACGAGCAGGCCCCCGTCTGCACTTTCGACGGCAGGAAAGTGATTAACCTGGCGTCCAACAATTACCTGGGTCTGACTACCCATCCCAGGCTGCGCGAAGCCGCGCTCGAAGCCACCCGTAAATATGGGGTGGGATCAGGCGCAGTGCGCACTATCGCCGGCACCATGAAAATCCATATGGAACTGGAAGAGAAAATCGCGCGCTTCAAAAACGTCGAGGCTTGCGTGGTCTTTCAGTCCGGCTTTGCCGCCAATGCGGGCACAGTCTCGGCGGTGCTGGGCAAAGACGATTTCATCATCTCGGACCAGTTGAATCATGCTTCCATCATCGACGGAGCGCGGTTGTCCAAAGCGAAAATTCTGGTCTTCCGGCATAAAGATATTGGCCATGCCGAGGAGCAACTGGCCAGCGTCAAGCATCAGCCAGGCAGAAAGTTGCTGATCTCGGACGGCGTCTTTTCCATGGACGGCGACATCGGCCCTCTGCCGCAACTTTGCGATCTGGCCGAAAGATACGGCGCCATCATGATGGTTGACGACGCCCACGCTTCCGGCGTGCTAGGCCGCAACGGCCGAGGCACTATTGACCATTTCAACGTACACGGGCGCGTCGATATCCAGGTAGGCACGCTCTCGAAAGCCGTGGGCGCACTAGGCGGATACGTTTGCGGCTCCCGTGATCTGATTGATTTTCTGTATCATCGTGCGCGCCCGTTTCTGTTTTCCACGTCGCATCCGCCGTCTGTGGCTGCTACTTGCATAGCTGCATTCGAGGTTCTGGAAAACGAACCCGAGCGCATCGAAAAGCTTTGGGAGAACACTCGCTTCTGGAAAAAAGAACTAGGCCTGCTTGGATTTGATATTGGCGGCCGCACCACTCCGGCCAGTGAGACCCCGATCACGCCCATCATCATCGGCGACAGCAAGCTCACTATGGACTTCTCCCGCGAACTGTTTCAGGAATGCGTCCTAGGCACGGGCATCACCTTTCCCACCGTGCCGGAAGGCAAAGCCCGCATCCGAACCATCATGACGGCAACGCACAAAAAAGCAGAATTGGATCAGGCACTCGAGGTGCTAAAGAAAGTAGGAAAGCGAATGGGAATATTGGGGTGATTAATAGCCAGAAGCTACTTACGCAAACAAAAAGCGTTGCCCGGCAGCAATGCCGACGTCCTGGCATGTTCCACGTGGAACATTACGGCGATTTGTCAGCCGACTACGCCCTGTACTGAATGACCCCGCCGACGATCGTCGCGACTACTTTCCCCGTGAACTGCCAGCCATTGAACGGCGTGTTGCGTGATTTGGACAGAGACTTCGAGGCGTCGAAGGTCCAGCGTTTCTTGGGATCGAAAATAGTGACATCAGCGTAGCTGCCGCGCGCGAGCGTTCCACGACCTCGCAGATCGACCACGCGCGTCGGCCCCGCGGTGAACAACTCCACGATTCGCGCCAGCGGAATCTTCTGCTCACGATGCAGGCGCGTAATCGCCATTCCCAGCGCCGTCTCCAAACCTATAATTCCGAATAGGGCGCGTTCAAACTCGATAATTTTTTCATGTGGCGCATGCGGCGCGTGATCGGTGGCAATGGCGTCCACGGTGCCGTCGGCCAGAGCTACGAGCAATGCTTCGCGATCCGCTGCGGAGCGCAAAGGTGGGTTCATTTTGAAGTTGGTGTCATACTCGCCGACATTTTCATCGATCAACGCGAAGTGATGTGGAGTGACCTCGCAGGTAACACGGACCCGGCTACGCTTTCCCCGCCGGACCGCCTTCAGCGCGTCAGCGGTTGAGAGATGAGCGACGTGCAGGCGTGCCCCGGTGAACTGCTGGGCCAATTGCACATCGCGTTCCACGATCGAAGCTTCAGCAGCGGCTTTCATCCCACGCAGTCCCAGGCGAAAGGCAGTCGGACCATCATTTATCGAACAGTTTTCGGTCATGCGAGTGTCCTCCGCGTGCTGAATTACTGGAAGATTGATCTCGGAGGCTACACGCAAGGTCTCGCGCATGATGTCATCACTCAGGATGGGCTTACCGTCGTCAGTGACAGCGACGGCGCCTGCCCGTTGCAAGCCACGAAAGTCGGTAAGCACAGCGCCCTTACTGGCATGGGTCGCGGCCGCCACGGGGAAAACGTTGACCACCGCGCCGCGCTCCGACTGCTGCAACCATGTGATCCATTCTGGCGAATCTAGTATTGGCTGGGTGTTTGGCATGCAGCAGACAGAGGTAAATCCGCCAGCCGCGGCGGCGGCAGTGCCGGTGGCGATGGTTTCTTTGTAAACCTGACCGGGCTCGCGTAGGTGAACATGCAGATCAATGAAGCCGGGAGCAATGATAAGACCACGAGCATCAAACTTTTCGTTAGCGCCGCCACGAATTTTGTTCGGCAAAGCGATTTCTGCGACGCGTCCATCGCGCAGCAGAACGTCCATGAGAGCGTCGATCTTCGAAGCGGGATCGATAAGGCGACCGCCCCGGATCAGTAGCGAACCCAAATTGGATTTGTCTCGTGCCATTCAATCGTGAATCTATCTCGCTCGTCCCAACGCTTTCGCCAGGATCGCCATACGTACCGGCACACCGTTGCGCACTTCCTCAACGATTACCGACTGCGGACAGTCAGCCACTTCCCAAGTCAATTCCAGACCGCGAATAATGGGGCCAGGATGCATGAGCAGGGCGTCACGTTTTGCTAGCTTGAGCCGCGTCATAGTCATCTGATATCGCGCAATGTAGTCTTGCAGTTTAATTTTCATGCCGGCGAGCCGCTCTTTCTGTACGCGCAGCACTATGATGACGTCTGCTTTTCGCGCCGCTTCTTCGACGCTGCGCGTGATGTGCAGGCCGGGAGCCAGACTGGTGGCCAGCTCAGGCAAGAACTCAGGCGGTCCGCAAAGCGTGATGCGCGCGCCGAACTTGCTGAGCAAATGAATCGCAGACCGGGCCACTCGGCTGTGATAAATATCTCCCACGATGACAACTTGCAATCCTTTGAATGATTTTTTGTGACGCGAGATGGTGTATGCGTCAAGCAATGCCTGCGTGGGGTGTTCGTGCATGCCATCGCCTGCATTGACGACTGGAATATCAAGATGCTTGGCCATCAGCAGAGGAGCACCGGCGTTCGGATGCCGCACGACGATGAGATCAGCGCCTACAGCGCGCAGGGTGTACGCGGTATCCAGCAGCGATTCGCCCTTCTCTATACTTGACCCACTGGAGAGGACCAGCGTGGTCATCGCGCCCATGGACTTGGCCGCAATTTCAAAGGAGCTTCGAGTGCGGGTGGAAGCTTCGTAGAACAGAAGAAGCACGCGTTTTCCCCGCAGCAAAGGGCGGGGCTTAAACGGATTCATTCGCCGTGCCAGCTTGAGCAGGCCCACGATCTCCGCCGCTTCCATGTGCTCGATTCCCAGCAGGGAACCACGCGCAATTCTGTTCATGGCTTGCCTGGGCACCACGTGAAAAAAGTCTACAGCTCTGACACTCAGCTTTGCTTTTCGACCAGCAAGACTTTTTCGCTCTGGTCGGTCTCGCGCAATTGGACTTCAATGATTTCCTGTCGAGTGGTTTGTACTTTGCGTCCGACAAATGTCGCCTCGACTGGTAACTCGCGGTGGCCGCGATCGATCAGCACACAGAGTCGCACTTGCCTCGGCCGTCCTTGCCGGAAGAGGGCATCAAGCGCAGCACGAGTGGTGCGCCCGGTATAGAGAACGTCATCCACCAGGATTATGTTTTTGCCGGTTATGGGAAAACCGATTTCGGTTTTCTGCACCACCGGTTTCGAACCGAGAGGGGAAAGATCGTCGCGATAAAGGGTGATATCCAGTGTGCCGACGGGCACCGGACTCTTTTCGATTCGCTCGATGATCTGCGCCAGACGCTGCGCCAGGGGCACGCCCCGCCGGCGGATTCCGACCAAACCCAAGTCGGTCGCTCCCTCATTTTTCTCGACGATTTCGTGAGCCAAACGAACCAGCGTGCGCTCGATCTCCGATGCAGACATCAGCTGCGACTTCTCTCGCAGATTGGACTGGCGCGGGGAGGGTCTCGCAGTCATGAACGCAGCATCATACG
>Ga0066704_10000274_pt1 | contig 17072 bp, 11 predicted proteins | sample GraSoiAngelo_153_FD_66458 | JGI IMG/M metagenome (GOLD analysis project Ga0066704, IMG submission 66458) | Grasslands soil microbial communities from the Angelo Coastal Reserve, California, USA - 14_1009_12_40cm | ecosystem: Environmental > Terrestrial > Soil > Grasslands | place: USA... | reverse complement strand
CGCCGAGTCCGAACGCGATCTCGCTGCCGTAGATGCCGGCCTTGGCGCTTACGTCGGTGAAGTGGCCGTTGCCATCGTTGTGAAAGAGCTTGTCGCCACCCAACGGATCGCGGACGTTGCGAATGTTGCGCAGGCCGAAGCTGGTGACGGGGCGGAACGAGTTGTTGATCAGGAACATGTCGAGGTTCCCGTCGTTGTCGTAGTCGAAAAATGTCGCCTGGGTGGAGTAGCCCTCGTCGGCGAGGCCGTACTCCTCTGCCATCTCCTTGAACGTGGGAACGCCGTTCTTGTCGAGGCCCTGATTGATGTACAGCTCGTTCGCGCGTCGCTTGCCGGCGATGTTCCCCGCATAGCAGACGTAGATGTCGAGCAGCCCATCCCCGTTCACATCGGCGAAGGTGACACCCGTCGCCCAGCCGTCTTTCTTTCCGCCCACTCCTGCCTCGTCGGTGATGTCCTGGAATTGGAAGCGGCCCTTGTTCAGGTAGAGATGATTCCCGTGCTGATTCGAAGTCAGCATCACCTCCGGCAGTCCATCTCCGTTGAGATCGCCGACGGCGACGCCACCACCGTTGTAGAAATTGCGGTAGGTGAAGACGTTCATCTCCGGCGAATCCTGGACGCGATTCTCGAAATGCAGCCCGGTGTAGCTCGATGCCAGCAGGGTGAAGAGATGATTGTCTATTGGAGGTTCTGGAGTCTTACCGCTGGCAATTTCCTGCTTTTGCTCATTGCCGGCACAGGCGGCGGCGAGATACAGCGCGGGAAGGAAATAGCGAAGCCTCAGCCTCAAGGCCGCGTTCATCGATTATTGACCACCTTAGCGCATCATGGCCTGCTCTCCGAAGAGAACAGGCCATGATGAAGAGTTAAGAGTTAGACTGCCGGAACTTAGTATCCCGGGTTCTGCTTGAGTTGAGGATTCGTTTCGATCTGGGTCTGCGGAATTGGCATCAGGACCTTGTACGCCGCAAAGACCGTCTTCGCGTACCAGGTGCCCGAAGTGTACTTACCGAAACGAATCAGGTCCTGGCGGCGCTTGCCCTCCGCAGTGAGCTCGAAGAGACGCTCATTGAGAATCGCGTCACGCAACTGCGCTTGCGTGAGTCCGCTCGCAATCGGTTTCGGCGGGTTGAAGGCGCGCGCGCGAATCAGGTTGATGTCCGCAGTCGCGGCTGCAGATTGCCCGAGCTCGTTCTCCGCTTCGGCACGAATCAGATACATCTCGCCCAGGCGGAAGAATGCGTAGTCGTTCCCGTTGTCCTGTTGCACGTGGTTGGGATCGGCCGGCCACTTGGTGATACGCACACCCGCTCCCTCCGTCGCAGCTGTCACGTCGGGAATCGCTGGAGTGAAGACCAGCGGATTGCCCTGTCGATCCGTGACCGGCTGGCCGGTGAGGACGTTGAACTGCGGGCCGGCGAGGAAGATCTGGGTGCGCTGATCGGCGGGATCGAATGCGGCGTAAGTGTCTGCCAGCGTCGCAAAGCCGTTCCACGGTGACGGTGTGAACTGGTTGTAGTGGAGCGCGCGCATCAGGAAGTTTAGTCCCAGACCACTCACGGCGATGTACTTGATCGCGAAAATGATCTCCGGCGAGCTGGAATTGTCAGCGGTGAAATTCTTCCTCCAACCGCAGCCAGCAGTGCTGCAATTCATGTTCGCATCGGTCGCCAGAGCGTAGTGCCCCGAGTTGATGACCGCGTTGGCCCGATCGATGGCGTCCTGCCAGCGAGCCGCGCCGGGTGCCAATCCAGTTGCCGACACAGTGCCGGTAAAGACCTGCGCGTTTACATAGAGACTGGCCAGCATTGCATCTATGGCGCCCTGAGTGAGACGGCCGTTCATGTCGGCAGACCAGGTTGCAGGCAGGTCAGCTCTTGCTGCCTTCAACTCCGCTTCGACGAATCTGAAAACGGAGTCGCGGGACGCTTGCGGCCGTGCGACGATCGCCGCGTCTGTGGCGATTGGCACGTTGCCGAACATGTCCAACAGCCCGAAGTAGTACCAAGCACGTAGTGCGTGCAGCTCCGCCGTCACCGTCGCCTTGCTGGCAAAGCTGGTGTTGGCGATACCGTCGAGCACGACGTTGGCTCGGGCCACGCCAATGAACAGGTTCGTCCACGCTCCGTTGATGATGTTAAGCGTGCCGGTGCTATTTGGAGTGAATGTTTGTCGGTGAATGTCTAACCACTGACCGTTGTCGTACCAGTCGGAGCCACGAGTCGGAACTATCATCTCGTCGGTACTGATCTCCGACGTGTTGTAGTAATCGTCATCCAGACTTCTGAGCTGCGCGTAAACCGACGCCAGCCCACCGATCACTTCACCTTCGTTGCGATAGAAGTTCTCGGGAGTAATCGCGCTTTGCGGAACCTCAGTGAGGTCCGTGCAAGCGGGGGCGAGGACGAGGAGTGCGAACACTCCCGCCGCCGCAATCTTTTTATTCATGAATCGGCTCCTAGAATGCGACACGGAGACCTCCTGTCCACGTCCGCGGACGCGGGTAGTGGAGGTAATCGATACCGCGGGGGGCGATGCCCGGCAGCTGAGAATGTACTTCTGGATCATAGCCCGAGTACGGCGTCCACAGACCCAGATTGTCAGCCGATATGTAGGCGCGAGCTCCTCTCCCCAAACCGGTGAACTGCGGCATGTCAAACGTGTAGCCGACGGTGATGTTCGCCAGACGGGTGAACGATCCATTCTCGATCCAGCGCGACGAATAGACGGCCGGATCATGGATGTTGGTAGGGTCTGTTAGCGCTGATGACAGGAAGTTCTTGTCCTGGAGTGCGTTGCTCTTTGTCGAATACACCAGCGCGGTGTTGTTGAAGACTTTCTGGCCGGCCACTCTGTTGATCAGCACGCTGAAATCGAACGACCTAAAGTTGCCGTTGGTGTGAAGTCCGAGGGTGTACTTCGGATTCGCATCCCCGAGAATCACGTAATCGTCACCGCTGGGGGCGAGTGTCGTACCGGCGAGGACGCGACTCGTCTCATTGCCGTTGGCATCGCGGGTGACCGTGTAGTGGTTGAACAACTGGCGACCCGTGGCATCCCAGCCCGCGAAGATAGGCCCGAAGAACGTGCCTAGCGGCTGACCAGGTATGATGCGCTGTGTGTCCTGGTTCGACTGTCCTTGACCGCTGGCTCGGGCGTCCGTAATGAACGTGCGGCCGCCAAGATCGACGACGGTGTTCTTGTCGTGCGAGAAGACGAAGCCAGCGTTCCAGGTCAGAGCACTGCGCTGCATCACCAGACCGTCGAGTGAGAACTCGACACCCTTGTTGCGGATTCGTCCGATGTTCTCCAGACGATCACCGACGACAGCCGGCTGCGGCACCTGAACCGTCAGCAGCAAGTCGTGGGTGTTCTTGACGTAGTACTCGAGACTGCCGTTCAGTCTGTTATTCAGAATGCCGTAGTCGAGAGCGACGTTCGTCTGTGCGGTCTCTTCCCATTTCAGGTCAGGGTTGGCGTTTCGCTGGGGAGTCACGCCCGTGACTGGCTGATCGCCGAAAGCGTAGCGTGAGCCACCATCTGCACCGAGCAAGATCAGCGACGAATACGGAGGAACCGCAGGGTTACCCTGTTTGCCCCAGCCAGCGCGCAGTCTCAGCTCACTGAGTGGTCCGGTGCGCATAAAGCCTTCCTGACTCAAACGCCACGAACCTGAGATCGCGGGGAAGGTCGCCCACTTGTGATTGGCGCCGAACTGTGACGCACCGTCTTTTCTGATGACGAAGGTAAGGAAGTACTTCTCGAGCAACCCCGCATTCGCTCGGCCGAAGAAGGACACGATGCGGCTATCGGTCTTGAACGCATAAGGCGGCTCGAGGGTGTTGCCGCTGCCAAGACTGTTGAAGGTGAAGGCGTCTGTTAGGTAGTTACGCGTCTCGACGCCGAACTCGTTGATGGTGTTTTGGCTGAACTCGTACCCGCCGACGATGTCCAACTCGCGCGAAGCGGCGAAGGTTGGATGGAAAGTGAGCAGTGTTTGTAATTGCTTCGCCGTTTCATCGCGGCTCTTGCGCTGTGCGAGGCCATTGAAATTAGCGCCAAACGCGCTGATTCTCGGCAGGTAGATGCTCCGCGCTCCTTCGGTTCGATCAACGCCGACATTCACGCGAGCAGTCAGGCTCTGGAAAATATCGTAGTCAGTCGAGATATTGCCGAGCGTCCGGTCGGAGGCGCCCTTGTCGAGTATCTGGTTGGCAATCGCTACTGGATTACGGACGGACTGGGAGCCGGGCCCTATCTCGAAATAACTCGTGACTCCGGTGGCAGGATCAGTGACTGTGATGGGGTGCGTCGGATTGAAGTTCACCATGTTGACGAACACACCACCTTCGAATCCGCTGTTCTCATCCCAGGGCAGGTAGTCGTTCTTGACGTGCGAGCCGGTGAGGTTGAGCCCCAGCCGCAGTTTGCCATCCATTGCCTGGTGTGTGCCGTTGACGCGCGCCTGATAGCGCCGGAGGCCGTTAGCTATGACAGCGCCTTCCTGATCGAAGTAGTTCAGGGAAGCGCGGTACTGGGTATTGGCCGAGCCACCCGCGAAGGAGAGGTCATGGTTGATGGTTGGTGCATTGCGCATCACCGCATCTTCCCAGTTCGTATTCGCTGCCCCCTCTCCCGCCAGCGCGCTTGCCGGCAGATTCCCGGCGGTGACCTGCGATTTAATGAAGTCGATGTACTGCGAACCGTTCAGAACGTTCAGATGACGCGGATTCGACGACGTCCCGGCGGAGAAGTTGTACTCGATGCTTGGCCCGCCGATGTTGCCCTTCTTGGTCTCGATCAGGATGACGCCGTTGGCAGCGCGCGCACCGTAAATCGCTGTGGCTGCGGCGTCCTTGAGTATCGTGACCGATTGAATGTCGGAAGGGTTGATCATGTTCAGCGGGTTACGCGGAAGCGGTGGGTCACCGCCGATGCCGTACCCGGCAGGCTCGGTCTGATCGTTCGACACCGCAACGCCGTCGATCACGTAGAGCGGCTCATTGCTGGCGCTGATCGAAGTACCACCGCGTATCAGAATGTGGGCACCGGCGCCGGGCTCACCACTGTTCTGGGTGACCTGGACGCCCGTAGCGCGGCCCTCAAAGAGCTGCGTCGCGTTGGTGGGGACGGCGACCCTTGCCTGATCGGCATCGACAGTCGCGACGGAGCCAGTAATCGCCAATCGGCGCTGTGTTCCGTAGCCGGTGGTGACGACTTCCTGCAGGACCGCCGCCTGGCGATCGAGCGCGAAGACGACCGCGACCGAGCCGTTGTTGGGAACCGCGACGATCTGCACCGGCGCGCTGAAGCCGATGCGGCGGGCTCGGACCGTCTGCGAGCCGGACGGTACGCCACCGATGGTGAAGGTGCCATCAGCGCCCGAGACAGCGCCGCGGCGCGTGCCTTCGACGAAGACGCTTACGTCGGCGACCGGCTGCTGGGTGACGGCGTCAAGGACTCGTCCAGTGATAGTACCTGTGGGTGGGACCGGGGTTTGTGCGCTGAGTAGTGTCGACGATAACAGGCCGACCACCAGCGCGAGAGCGAAGCGACGAACATCTGCCATACGGAGGTCCTCCACGGGTGGTGAGTGGGACTTTAACCGATCGCTTTCTGTCGATTGGCAGGTGTGCGAACATCTCCGATTCTCCTAAGCGGACGGAATCGGCGAAGTGGTCTAGCCCCGCGAAATCGAACTTGTCGTCATTAAATGCTGTCCGGTTAAGTATTTGTCAAGAAGGAGTAACGATCCCGGAGAGGTCTTAACGGGCGAGATCGGACGACGGCGAACGGTTGTTCTGACCCGGCGAATGGAGAACTGCTTTCGCGGATGACGGCACGAAGTTGCGGGGCGTGCGCGTCCACGGTAGTATCCCGCAAAAAGGGGAGGGTGGCACATCGAATTCATGAATCGTCGCGGATGACATATATGGTATAGGCACTCAGTTTCGTGCAGCCGTTGGGCGAAGGAGGAGGGCAACATGATTAACGCACCGACGAGAAACAGCAGGATCATGATTGCGGCGACAGCGCTGGCGTTGTGCATTCCCGGCGTCGCGCGGAGTCAGATTTCGGCGGCCACCCATGAGCCGGTCGCGCCACCCGAACCGTCGAGGGTAGAGCTGAGACCGGCGCGCATTCTGATCTGGAGCGACCTCAACGTCCCCGGTTTCGCTCCGGGGGCGACCATGGCGGTGGTGCATGGCGATCCAGGGGCGAACCGCGATTACATCATCAGGCTCCGCTTCCCAGCTGGCTACCGCTTCCCAGTCCATTGGCATCCGAACAGCGAGCACGTCACGGTGCTATCGGGGACATTCCTGCTGGCGATGGGAAATACCGCTGACCAATCGAAGCTGCGCTCGTACGGTCCCGGCGATTTCATCTACGCGCCGGCGAGGATGTCGCACTACGGAGGCGCGAAAACCGCGACGGTGGTTCAACTAAATGGAACCGGTCCGTTCGCGATCAATCTCGGAGTGGCGCCAGCATCTAAGTAGGTCGCTGCGAGCTGGGAAGACATCGCCGGTACGGCGGAGCGGGTCCTCTTCGCTCTGAGATCTTTTTGAGGGACGCACGCTACATGCGCCTCCCGGGGTTTCCGAGTTGGTCGCTCGCTCCTCCAGCTTGAGCGCAACTCTGACTCCCAGCGCGAGATCTCAGAGCGAAGAGGACTCCCTCGCCGACCGCCGACAGAGATACAAAGACAGCTACTTCGCGATTGAATCCGCGGGCTTCAGGCCGCGCTGCTCGAGCAGCGCCTCGACACTCGGATCACGTCCGCGGAAATTCCTGTACAAAGTCGCGGCATCGGCGGTGCCACCGCGCGACAGGATCATCGAGCGGAACCGGTCACCATTCGCGCGGGTGAGCCCACCGTGCTCGCGGAACCACGCGAACGCATCATCGTCGAGCACTTCGCTCCACGTGTACGCGTAGTAACCAGCCGAGTACCCGCCATCCCAGATGTGCGAGAAGTACGTGCTGTGGTAGCGCGGCGGAACTTCGGGCACGTCGACATTGAAGCGCTTGAGTGACGTCGACTCGAACGCGTCCACGTCAGTCGGCACCGCGCCCGGTGCCAGCGTGTGCCAGGCAAAGTCGAGCAGCGAAGCCGCCAGGAGCTCGGTCATCGCAAAACCCTGATTGAACGTTTGCGAGTTCTTGATCTTCGCCACCAGGGCGGCGGGCATCGGCGCTCCGGTCTGATAATGCTTGGCGTAGTTGGCAAACACCGCCGGATCCAACGCCCAGTGCTCGTTGAACTGCGATGGAAACTCGACGAAATCGCGCGGCACGTTGGTGCCGGAGAGCGTGGGGTACTGGACGTGGGAGAACATCCCGTGCAGCCCATGGCCGAACTCGTGGAACATCGTCGTCACATCGTCATACGTCAGCAGCGCGGGCTGTCCCGGCGCGGGCTTGGTGAAGTTGGCGACATTGTAAACGACCGGCTTGTTTCCCGTCAGCGCTGACTGATCGACGAACTGGTCCATCCACGCGCCGCCCTGCTTGTTGTCCCGCTTGAAGTAGTCGAAGTAGAACAAGGCGAGCGGCTGACCGTTGGCATCGAGGACCTCGAACGTGCGCACGTCCGGGCTGTAGACCGGGATGTCGTGCCTCTCCTTGAACGTCAGACCGTACAACCTGTTTGCGGCGAAAAACACCCCGTTCTGTAGCACGTTGTTCAGCTCGAAGTACGGCATGATCTGCGATTCATCGAGATCGTACTTGGCCTTCCTCACCTGCTCGGCGTAGTACTGCCAATCCCACGGCTGCAGCTTGAAACCGCCATTCTGCGAGTCGATCAGCTTCTGCATGTCGGCCGCTTCCGTTCGCGCCCGCGCCGTCGCCGGCGGCACCAGGTCGGTCAACAGCTTGATTGCGTTCTCCGGAGTTTTGGCGCCTTGCGTCTGCAGCACGTACGCCGCCCAGTTCGGGTAGCCGAGCAGCTTCGCCTTTTCCGCGCGCAGCTCCGCCATGCGACGAATCGTGCTCTTGGTGTCGTTGCTGTCTCCGCGCGCGGTGCGGAGCGTCGAGAGCTCGAACAGCTTCTGTCGAGTGGCGCGATTGGTGAGCTCCGCTTGCGACGGCTGCTGAGTGGTGTTGCGAAGAGGAACGACCCACTTGCCGGTGAGACCGCGCTGCTTCGCTGCCTCGGCGGCCGTCTTGATCTCGTCGTCGGTGAGGCCGGCGAGCTGAGATGGATTGTCGACGACGAGGGCCCCGACCTTGGTCCCGGCGAGCAACTTGTTGGTGAAGTCGGTGGATAGCTTCGACTGTTCCTGGTTGATTGCTTTTATGCGCGTCTTGTCCGCTTCGGATAACTGCGCGCCGGCGCGCACAAAATCGCGGTTGTAGCGCTCGATCAGCGCCAGCTGCTCCGGGTTAAGGTCGCTCGACTGACGCCGGTCGTAAACGCTCTTCACGCGCTGATAGAGCTGGTCGTTCAGATAAATCGCGTCGTTGGTCGCGGCGAGCTTCGGCGCCTCGATCTCCTGGATTTTCTGCAGCGTGTCGTTGGTGTTGGCACCGAAGACGCCGCCGAAAGTCTTCGAGACGCGCGTCAGCAGCGCGCCCGCTTTCTCCATCGCGACGATGGTGTTCTCAAAAGTTGGCGGTGCTGTCTGCTTCGCGATCGCATCGATCTCTGCCAGCTGCTGCCGCATTCCCTCCTCCAGCGCAACTTGATAGTCCTCATTGCGAATCAGATCGAAGCGCGGGGCGTGGTACGGAAGCGTGCTCTCGACGAAAAAGGGATTGCTTCCGATCGCCGCTGGCGCGGGCGCGGTTGACGTCGTCGTTGCAGTTGGTGCACACGCAGCAGCGAGCGTTGCCGCTGGGAGTAATGCCAGGGCGAGACGATGCCGATAGTTCTGTTTCATTTTGAGGGATGAGGGATGAGGGATGAGGGGCGAGGGATGAGGGGCGAGGGGCGGGGGGCGAGGGGCGCTAAGAAGGTGAAGCAACGAAACTATTATGATTTACACCATGACGCTTTGGATGTCCCTAACGCGCTGGGGATCAATATTCTTGCTTGCCAGCAGCGCGTCGCTCCGCGCGCAGGCACCCACTGCTAACGATTCGATAGTCCGAAATCCCCACGCGGTTCAACCCGAGCGTCCAACGGTTGCGACCCACGCCGGTACCGTCGCGCGCGGCTGGATCGAGCTCGAGGAGGGCGCCGAATGGGACAAGTTTGACGACGGAACGAGAGGCTTCATTGCTCCGACGAATCTGAAGATCGGTCTGGCGTCGAGAGCCCAGGTGAATCTTCTCGTGAACATCATCAGCGACCAGTCAACAAGCGCGCCGTTCCTGCTGGGTGATCTCACCATCGGCATCAAGTATCGGATCGTCGACGATGATCGCATACTCGGCGACTTCGCCGTGCTGCCCGCCGTGAAATTGCAAACGGGGGCACGGGGTGCAGGAACGGGCACAACCGATTTTTCGCTGCTGTTTATTTCGAGTCGGCAAATCGGACCGGTGGCCGTAGACCTCAATGTCGGTCAAACGAGAAGAACTGGCGACGGAACACAGGCGCCAAAAAACGCCAGCATCTGGACCGCCTCATTCGGATTCCCGGTAGCGGGAGCAGTCGGCGGCGTGTTTGAGGTCTTTGGTTACCCGCACACTTCCGGACCGATCGGCAACAAGGCCATCGCTGCGGTCCTCGCCGGACCGACACTGCTCGCTCGCGAGTGGTTGGCCTTCGACGCGGGTGTGATCGTACCGATCACCGGTCCACAGCCGCGCGCTTTTTACACCGGGTTTGTGTGGAACTTTGGCGCGCTGTAGTACTCGTCGATCGCTGCTCTCACCATCATGTCGGAAATCTGTTTCGCCTGAGTGCTGTCGGCCGCTGCATCGGTGTCACCGGCAAAAGTGATCATCGGTAGTCCACACACTTGCTTGACAGTGACAATGACCTTCTCGGGAGGACTGCCCTCCCGCTTCAGGTCGCGCACGAGAATTCGAACTGCCGAGAGCAGCTCATCAGGCGAGCCAGTTCCGTCGTTGGCACGTTCGAACGCGTTCCGCACGTCGTCTTCGAGTCGATTGGGCATCACGGTCAAGCAAAGGAGTTGCCTCGTTGGTGTGCGGCTGCACACCTACCACAGCAAATACCAGCCAAGTGTTTCCGGAGTTCCAGCGGACGAGGTTGCAGTCACTATTGGCCTGGCCTAGGCGATTGGTGGGCGGAGACGGGCTTCCGGAGAAAACTCACTCGACGGATAACATCGCGCCTTGATGGTGGTGCTGCATCCGAGTCCTACGAGCACACGCGACTATCAATCTTTCCCAACCGCTTCACGGTGCTATGGTAAAGAGTGGAATCCCGTCGTTGATCGAACGCGGCACTCGTAGGAGCTCGGACCAGCCCTCCCCTCGGAATGCAGTGTAGCAACGGTGCGCGATGCTGCGAAGAGTCGCGGGCGATCTTAGCGGTTTCTTAACGACGGCGCTCCGAAACGCATCTCTAGCTTTCGCTCGTACGATCGGCTTTCGTGAGCGACGGCCGGCACAAAAAATCATCCGCCGCGCCGACGATGCCGTGACTCGATTCCGCCCCGCACTCGCATGCATCTGGTTGTTCCCACTCGCGACCGCCGGCGCGCAGAACGTTCGAGACTGTCCGCTGTCGGAGCGGCAACCAGCGTTCGCGCGTCCGGCGGTTGCTACCGCTTTCGTCGACATTCCGCGGAATTAGCTGGTACCGGTAAGTGAGACGGATTTTCGGCGACCTGCGGCTGGTGACGATTGCAGCCACGCTGTCGCTCTACGGAATCGCAATGGTGTACTCGGCGGGCGTCACCGATACACCGACCTTCGTCCACAATCTCTACCGATCGCAGTTCCTCTGGCTCCTGATTGGAATAGCCGGCGCCTACGGAATCAGCCGATCGAGCGTCCGCTTCGTCGAATGGGCGACCTTCCCCGCATACCTCTTCACACTGTTCGTCCTGGCGCTAACGCTCGTCATCGGCAAGGGTGGAGGGACTGCTGCCAGTAGCAAGAGCTGGATTGCGATCGGTGGACACAGGCTTGGCCAGCCGTCGGAGTTGATGAAGCTGACCGTGGTCCTGATGCTGGCCAAAGTGCTGTCATCCCGCTCCGAATCGCCAACCTCGATCGTGGATCTTTGGAAGCCGATCCTCACCGTCGCCATTCCATGGCTCATCATCATGCTGCAGCCGGACCTCGGCACCGGAATCGTGTTCATCGGAATCTTTTTCGTGATGCTGTACTGGGCGGGAACGCCGTGGCCGCTGCTCATTTTGCTGGCGAGCCCGGTGATCAGTCTCGTCTTCAGCTTCAATACCGCTCTGTGGGGCACCTGGTTCTTCATCCTGCTCGCGTTGGTACTGCACTATCGGCCATACCTGATCGAGGGCATCGCACTGCTCTTGATCAATATCGTGGTCGGCGTCATCGCACCGGTGGTATGGGAGCGGCTCGCTCCGTATCAGCGCAATCGACTGCTAGTTTTTCTCGACCCGTCGGTTGATCCTCGGAATGCGGGTTATCACGTGATTCAATCAAAGGTCGCAATCGGGTCCGGCGGACTGCTCGGCAGCGGATTCCTGATGGGACCGCAGAAGCGTCTGGCATTCCTGCCCGAGCAGCATACTGATTTCATCTTCGCCGTCGTTGGAGAGGAGCTCGGTTTCATCGGCGTTACCGCGGCGTTGGCGCTTTTCCTGATGCTGTTCCTGAGGATCACCAACATTGCCGAACGCGCGAACGAGTCCTACAGTTCATTAGTCGCCTTCGGACTGATGGGATGTTGGCTGGTGCACATCATCGTAAACGTCGGGATGACGCTAAACCTGATGCCGATAACGGGGATTCCCCTCCCGTTCTTCAGCTACGGCGGGAGCTTCATGCTGGCGAGCTGGCTGGCAATCGGAATTCTGATGCGCATCTCGTACGAAGGCCGCGGGATGCCCGTATGACGAGCGTGGCCGCCGAACATTACCGGCTCCTCGTCATCGAGGACGAAGTCGATATCAGACGCGCCGTCGGCGCTGCGTTGCGCGACCAGCATCCGGCAATCATCGAAGCTTCGACCGGCCAGGCCGGTGTCGAAGCAGTCGACGCCTCGCATCCCGATCTCGTCATCCTCGACCTCGGCCTTCCCGATCTCGACGGACTCGCGGTTTGCGAGCGCATCCGCGCCATGACCGCGGCGCCGATAATCGTGCTGACAGCGCGCCACACCGAGTCGGACACCGTGGCGCTGCTCAACGCAGGCGCAGATGACTACATCACCAAGCCGTTTTCCACGCAGGAGCTTGCGGCGCGTGTGGCGGCGCAGCTCCGTCGCGCGCGGGTGCCGCACGCCGAGCACGAGGTGATCGTCGCTGATGGCCTGTCGATCGATGTCCACCGCCGGCAGGCGAGCCGCGACGGAAACGTCATTCGGCTGACACCGATCGAGTGGGAACTGCTCTCCGTCCTCGTCTCCGATCCGGGGCGAGTCTTCACACACCAGCAGCTGTTCGCGGCGGTGTGGAAGCGCGCATTCGGCGACGCGCGCCTCTACCTGCGCGTTCACGTGACGAACCTGCGTCGCAAGATCGAGCGGAACCCCGCCGATCCGCGGCTCATCATCACCGAACCGGGAGTAGGATATCGCTTCATTTCTCCGCCGTGACCTGCTGACCGAAACAACGAAGACGGCCAGGTACGTCGACTGGACGCTCTGGCTGGGGATCCTCGTCGTGTCAACGTTAGTCATGCGAGAAGCCAGGCCAAACCTCGAGCAGGCGCACGCCTCATTCGTGTACATCCTCATCGTGCTTGGCGCCGCAGCGAGTGGAGAGCAGTGGCTCGGAATCCTGGTGGCGGTACTCGGCTTCCTGGCGATCAATTACTTCTTCCAGCCGCCATTCGACACACTCACTGTTGGAGAGCCGAGCGATCTGCTCGCACTGGTGGCGTTCCTGTCGACGGCGCTCGTCGCCAACACACTCCTGGCGAGAGCGAGGACGGAAGCCGAGCGCGCGCGCAAGCACGCCGAGGAAATCGAAACGCTCTCACAGGAAGTGAGACACGCCGAGGCGCTGCGGGAAGCAAGTCGACTGAAGGACATCCTGATGGCGTCGGTGTCACACGATCTGCGCACGCCACTCACGGCGATCCGCGCCATCGCCCAGGACATAGCCGCTGATGGCTCGGACGCGACTGCGCGCGCCGAGATCATAGTCGGGCAGGCAGATCGATTGGGAAAAATGGTGGCGGACGTGCTCGACTTGTCCCGCCTCAAAGCAGGCGCGTTCACTATGCACGCCGAAGTCAACACCGCCGAGGACCTACTCGGCGCGACGGTGCGCCAGTTCTCGGGGGTTCCCGACGCCAGGCGTATCGAGACGATCATCGACTACTCGCAGCCCGCGCTGGTGGGAACGTTCGATTTCGTGCAATCACTGAGAGTGATGACGAATCTGGTCGACAACGCACTGCGATGCTCGCACGATGCCGTCACGATATCAGTGACGCAGATGAACGGCTCGCTCTCATTCCAGATCGCGGACCGGGGCCCGGGAGTTTTGGTGACCGAGCGCGACCGAATTTTCGATGCGTTTTATCGGCCAGTCGGACCGGCGGCGGATGCGGGAGCGGCGGGCCTCGGTTTGTCGATCGCGCGACAATTGGCCGAGGCGCAGGGAGGGAGCGTGCGGTATTCGGTGAGGCCGGGAGGAGGGAGCATTTTTACGTTTGAGCTTCCGGCGGCGACGTTAGAGCCGGAAGAATCCTCGGAGTAATTCCGGACTACGGACTAACTGCTGCGCGTTGCGGACCAACGGCATTGCGGACTGCTGACTAACTACGAGTTGGGAAACCAACTGCGGATTGGGAAACAAGTCCGAAGTCCGCAATCCGTATCAGTCATTAATCCGCAGTAGGTCTCCCAATCCGCAATTGGTCAGCAGTCCGCAATGCACTTGGTCCGCAACGCGCAGTTTGTTAGTGGGTCCCCACCGGTTCAACAACCAGCACGGTAAATGACCCCGGAATCATCGGAGGGCGCCGTCGAGGATTAGTGGCCGTCGATTCCGCGGGCACCGGGCCAAACTTGGCGGTCACAAGAAAAATGCGATGCGTCGCCGGATCCAGTCCCATGTTCCGCGCCCGCTCTCCCGTTTGAACGTTCTCGACGACGTGATACTTGTCGGGCGAATCCTGGTGGATCACGGTCAGTGTTCCGTCGCCGTTCGAGGCGTAAGCGTCGCGACGGACCGGATCCCATCCCGCTCCATCGACTCCCTGCCCGATCGGCACAGTCGCAACCACTGTCCCCTTGGCGTAGTCCGAGATCGCCATCACGCCGCTACGGCAGCCGCTGAACAATCTCTGGCGTTTGACGTCAATCGCCATCGAGACCGGGCTCTTGCAGGGCGCGGTCGACCAGTGACGCGACACTGTATTGGTCTTGGTGTCGATCTCCACGATCTGACTGCTGTCGACGAGATTCACATAGACTTTCCCGTCGCGTGACGACTGGCCGTATTCGGGCTTGCCGCCAAGGGCGATGTTGGAGATGACGGTGCCACGGCGGGGGTCGACGACGGTTGAAGTGTTGGCGTCGCCGTTGAACGAGAAGACGTGCTTCGATGCAGGATCGTAGATGATCGCGTCCGCATCTTCTGCCGCGCGAATCTTGAGCAGGCCCTTGTAGGATTTCGAGTCGAACATCAGGATCGAGCTGTCGTTGCCCGATGTCGCGAAGCCGCGCCCGATGTCTGAGACGATCGCGGTGCCGTGCGCACCGTTGATGCCGGCAATCTCCGCGATCAGCTGCCCGGTGTTCATGTCGACCACGCTGACCCGATTCTGCCTGGCTATGAAAAGGCGATGATTGGGCGGGTCGGGGATCACGTAATCCCACCCACCTTCGCCGCCAATGTTGTAGGTGTGGGTGATCTGGTACGACTGCGCAGCCAGCGATGGCGCCGCCATCAATGAAAGCAGCAGAAGCGATTTGCGCATCAGAAATCTCCGAGGGGTGGATGGACTGAGGCGCTTAGGCTCAGCGCCACACTTCTTCGGGGAGCGGCAATGCGTTGGCATCGCCGTTGCCGACGGGCAGCAACCCGAAGTTATCTTCGGTTGTCCGCAGCAAGCTATAGTGCGTAAGCCTCATGGAGTAGCGTCCCGGCGTCACCATGCCGCCCAGCAGCACACACAGAGAAGCACACTTGTTGCTTTAAGGCCGGCGCGACGGCCATGGACCATAGATATCGCAACAGCCGGTTCGGCGCCGGTTTGTCATTCTTAAGACAGGTCAGCAGTGATCACGCGCCGAATAGCGCAAGCATGAGAAGCTCGAGAACTATTCCTGCGGTGATTGCAGTCGCCGTGCTGCTGCTGGTTGGTTGCGGCCCCGGCAAAAGCAGCACCGGAACGCCGGTGGCATCGGCGGCGTATCGCACCGACCGCGGCACGGTCAATATCTACGCTGAGACAGGCGCGGACCAGCTTGCGCCTGAGGCGAAGAAAGCCCTGCCGATGGTGTACGTCCCGAATTCCCGTGGCGGGACTGTTACGGAGATCGATCCACGCACTTACCAGGTCGTACGAACCTTTCCCACAGGAAGAGTGCCGCAGCACGTGGTGCCGTCGTACGATCTGTCGACGTTGTGGGTCGCCAATAACTCGTCGAACAGTCTCACACCAATCGATCCGCTGACGGGCAAAGAAGGAACGAGCGTAAGTGTCGACGATCCGTACAACGTGTACTTCACGCCCGACGGGAAATACGCAGTGGTAATCGCCGAGGCTCGTCGTCGGATCGACTTCCGTGATCCGCACGACATGAAGCTGGTGAAATCTTTGCGCGTCGCCTGCAAGGGACTCGATCACGTCGAGTTCACCGCCGACGACAAGTACGCGATCGCAACCTGCGAATTCTCGGGGCAGCTGGTGAAGATCGATCTGGCGTCGCAGTCGGTGGTCGGTTACCTGACCCTCGATCCCGACAAGTGGAGCAACTACATCCCGCGCCAGATCTCGAGATTCTGGAATCGCCGGAGGAGAGCCAACGCGGCGATGGCCGCGCTGATGAGCATCCCATCGATGCCGCAGGACATTCGGTCATCGGCCGACGGCAGCAAATTCTACGTCGCCGACATGAAGGAAGACGGGGTGTTCGTCATCGACCCGCAGAAGTTCGAGAAGATCGGTTTCGTGTCGACGGGAAAGGGCGCCCACGGGATTTATCCGAGCAGGGATGGGCGCGACTTGTACGTGACGAACCGCGGCTGGAACACGATTGCGGGTGGGCGCCATGGTCCCGGCTCGATCAGCGTGCTCGATCCCGACAGCGACAAGGTTGTGGCGAATTGGCCGATTCCCGGCGGCGGGAGTCCCGACATGGGGAACGTTACCGCCGATGGCAAAGAGCTGTGGGTGTCGGGGCGATACGATGATGAGGTATATGTGTTCGACACGTCGACTGGGAAATTGACGCATCGGATTCCGGTGGGACGGGAGCCGCACGGGCTCGCTGTTTGGCCGCAGCCGGGACGGTACTCTTTGGGCCATACTGGGAACATGAGGTAGATGCCCTGGAGTGCGCGCTTGGAGCTGTCCGTTATCCGTGCCCGTACCCGCTGCCCGTAACCCGTGACCCGATACCCGTGACCCGATACCCGTGACCCGATACCCGTTACCCGCTTCCCGCTCCCCGCTTCCCGCTTCCCGCTTCCCGCTTGCCCTGATGACGATGCTCTTCTTCGCGACTCCGGCGTTCGCGCAGCGGTCCGTGTACATCGAGGACCTCACCTGGCCCGAGGTGCGCCAAGCGATCGCGGCGGGAAAGACGAGCGCAATCATCTACAATGGCAGCACCGAGCAGAACGGTCCGCACATGGCGATCGGGAAGCACAACTTCATCGCGCGCTGGGTTGCCGGTGCGATTGCGATCAAGCTCGGGAACGCTCTCGTCTATCCGACACTTCCCTTTGCTCCCACCGGAGACGCAGTGACGCGCACGGCGCACATGCGCTTTCCGGGATCCGTATCACTGACCTCGCAGACCTATGCCGCAGTCGTGCATG
>Ga0066704_10000263_pt1 | contig 17231 bp, 14 predicted proteins | sample GraSoiAngelo_153_FD_66458 | JGI IMG/M metagenome (GOLD analysis project Ga0066704, IMG submission 66458) | Grasslands soil microbial communities from the Angelo Coastal Reserve, California, USA - 14_1009_12_40cm | ecosystem: Environmental > Terrestrial > Soil > Grasslands | place: USA... | reverse complement strand
GTGCTGGGCGCCTACTTCATCCTCTTCCCGCGCTCGCAGATCCTGGTCGTGCTGCCGATCTTCTTCTTCCCGTTCTTCTTCCAGCTGCCCGCCGTCACCTACCTGCTCTTCTGGTTCCTCAGCCAGATCCTCGGCGGAGCGGTGGCGGGGCTGTCGTCGTCGCAGGTGTCGGGCATCGCCTTCTGGGCGCACGTCGGTGGGTTCGTCGCCGGCGTCGTGCTCCACCGTCTCTTCATCCTGCCGCAGCGCGAGCGCCCCCGGCGCTTCCAGCGAGACGAGGTCGGCATCGAGGGGGCTTGGGCGGGATGGCCATGAACGGAGCCGGTGCGCAGGGAGGCGGAATCGACCTCGGCCAGATCTTCTGGCTGTTCTTCATCCTGTCGGCGCTCCAGCCGGTGCTGAAGCAGAAGATGCTGGAGAACGCCCGCCAGCGGCTGCTCGCGCGGATCGAGCGGCGGCGGAAGACGCGCGTCATCCTCCTCGTCCACCGGCAGGAGACGATGAGCCTGCTCGGGTTTCCCCTCATGCGGTACATCGACATCAACGACTCCGAGGACGTCATGCGCGCCATCGAGCTGACCGACCCGGAGGTGGGCATCGATCTCGTGCTCCACACTCCCGGCGGGCTCGTGCTGGCTGCCACGCAGATCGCGCGCGCCATCCGCACCCGCAAGGGGAAGGTGACGGTGCTCGTCCCCCACTACGCGATGTCCGGCGGGACCCTGATCGGCCTGGCGGCCGACGAGATCGTCATGTCTCCCCACGCCGTCCTGGGACCAGTCGATCCGCAGCTGGGCGAGTACCCCGCCGCGTCGGTGGTGAAGGCGGTGTCGCGGAAGCCGATCGCCGAGGTGGACGACAAGACGCTCATCCTCGCGGACGTGGGCGAAAAGGCGCTCGTCCAGGTGCGGGAGAGCACCCGCGAGCTCCTGACCCGCAGCCAGCCGCCGGAGAAGGCGCGCGAGCTTGCCGAGCTCCTCGCGACGGGGACCTGGACGCACGACTTCCCCATCACCGTCGACGTGGCGCAGAAGCTCGGCCTCAAGGTGCGGTCCGACATGCCCGCGGAGTTCCTCCAGCTGATGAGCCTCTTCCCCCAACCGGTGCGGCGCCAACCCTCGGTCGAGTACATTCCCACCCGGCGGCGAGCGGAGCAGCCGTCGCCGCCCCAGAACCTGGCCTGACCGGCGCGACGGTCAAGGCAGCCGGAAGACGCGATGCGGGCGCTCATCTTCGATCTCGACGGAACGCTGGTCGACACGGTCTACGCCCACGTCTTCGCCTGGCAGAAGGCGCTCGACGAAGCCGGCATGCCGATCGACGGCTGGCGCATCCACCGCCGCGTCGGGATGAGCGGCGGCCTGTTCACCCGCGCTGTGGCGCGCGAGGTCGGCCACGACCTGACGCCGGCGCAGGCCGAGGCTCTGCAGCGCCGGCACGGCGAGCTGTTCCGCCAGCTGCTTCCCGATCGGAGACCGCTGCCCGGCGCAGTCGCGCTGCTCCGCCGCCTGCGCGAAGCGGAAGTCCCGCACGGCATCGCCACCTCGGGGCGCCGGCCTGAGATCGACGGGTCGCTGGCGGCGCTGGAGATCCCGAACGACACCGTGGTGGTGGAGCGCGGCGACGTGAGCCGGGCCAAGCCCGCGCCGGACCTCTTCCTCGCCTGCCAGCAGCGTCTCGGCGTCTCGGCCCAGGACTGCTACGTGGTCGGCGACGCGGTCTGGGACCTGCTCGCCGCTCGTCGCGCGGGCATGCTGAGCGTGGGCGTGCTGAGCGGCGGCTACGGGGAGGACGAGCTGATCCGCGCCGGCGCGTACCGCGTCTACCGTGACGCCGCGGAACTGGACACCTGGCTGGACGAGCTGGGCGTGCTGGACTGACCGGTTTCTGGGTGCTCCTCGCCCCCGCTGCTATCGTCCGTCGAGCCGATTCGTGCCCGGGGGATGGATGCAGCGAAGCACGATCTACTTGGAGCGGGTGGTGGAATGCCGCTCATCGGCCGGGGCGCTCTGGCCGATCCTGGCGGACACCGAGCGGTTCAACCGCGCCGTCGGGCTCTCGCGCATTGCCGTCCAGCCGCTCGAAGATGCAGGCGCAGCACGCTTCCTGATCGCCACTACGCTGGGCGGGTTTCGCGTCGAGTACGAAGAACGGCCCGCCGAGTTCGTCGAGAACGAGCGCTTCAAGTTCCTCCGCGTGCTGCGGCGCGGGCCGGTCCACTCCATCGAGACGTCATTCGAGCTGCGGACCCGCGGGTCGGGCACCGGCGTCGTGCTCTCCCTGCGGATCGCTCCCCGGTGGCCCTTGTTCGGGACCATCGCGCGCCTCAACGGCTGGCGCACGTTGCGCACCTTCGCGCGAGAAGTGGCACGGATCGATTCCGAGGTGACGAGCGGCGGCCCGGTCGAGATCGCCGCCCAGGCCACGCCGGCCGACGTCAGCGCGTTCGGGCGGGCAGCGGAGGCGCTGCGCAACTCGGTCGCGCAGGATCGTCGCGCGCTCGCCGAGAAGCTGATCGAGCACGTGCGCAGCGGTCCCGACGTGGCCGTCGCTCGCATCCGGCCATTCGAGCTGGCTGACGCCTGGGCGGCGCCGCGCCGCGAGGTACTCGCGGTCTGCCTGAAAGCCGTGGTCGCAGGCATGCTCGAGCTGTCCTGGGACCTGGTCTGTCCGAGCTGCCGCACGGCGGCGGAACGGACACCGTCGCTCGCGAAGCTGGGCGAGCGCGGCCATTGCCAGCTGTGCGACGTGACGTTCGGCCTCGAGCTCGACAAGGCCGTGGAGGCGACCTTCCGGCCGCCCGCGCCGGTGCGCGACATCGACTCCGGGCCGTACTGCATCGGGGGACCGGCGCGCACTCCGCACGTGGTGACGCAAGCGCTGCTGCCGCCAGGATCCGAAGTGCTTCTGCCGGTGCCGCGCCGGACCGGCCGGCTGCGGCTCTTCGTCCGCGGTGGCGCGACGGCGAGCGTGGAGGTCCGCGGCGACGGTCCGACCGTTGCCGTGGCGGACGCTGGCGAGCACGTCACGCCGGCGTCCCTGCTCGTGAGTCCAGGCGGTGTGGTCCAGGTGCGCAGCGCGCTGGCCTCCGAGTCGCACGTCAAGCTCGAGCGCAGCGAATGGGTCGACCGCGCGGCGACCGCGGCCATGGTCAGCGCCTTGCCCGAGTTCCGCCGCCTCTTCTCCGGCGAGGTGCTTGCCCCGGGCCTCGCGCTGAAGGTCGGCCGCATGACGCTGCTCTTCAGCGACCTCTCGGCCTCGACCGCGCTCTACGGCCGGGCCGGGGACGCGCCGGCATTCCGGTTGGTCCGGGACAGCTTCGACGTACTCAGGGCAACGATCGAGCAGAACGGCGGCGCCGTCGTGAAGACGATCGGCGACGCAATCATGGCGGCGTTCACCAGCGACGAAGACGCCGTGCGCGCGGCGGTCGCGATGCAGCGCGCGTTCCCGGAATTCATCCGGCAGTACCACTACGCCGAGGACGTCGATCTGAAGCTGGGCGTCTACGCAGGCCCATGCTTTGCGGTCACCGCGAACGGCGTGCTCGACTATTTCGGCCAGACGGTCAACATCGCGGCGCGCCTGCAGTCCGAGGCTCAGGCGGGTGATCTCGTCCTTCCCGAGGAGTTGGCGGAGGTGGCCGCTGCCGGCGGCTCGCTCGCGGGCACCCGGGTCACCGAACGATACGGCGCGACCCTGAAAGGTGTCGACCGGGCGATCCTGGCGGTCCGTGTCCGCAGAGAGAACGGCGCTGCCCGGAGCGCCGCCGCCGGGTGATCCTGTCCTGGCCGCCTCGAGCCGCATCCTCTCCGAGGTGCTACCCAGTCCGGCGGAAACCGGCGAATGGTGCGGCGCGATCCCGAGGTGCGCCGTTGCTCCCTTTTCGCGCGCAGCTGGGCGGATCTCCGCAAACGTACGACATCGCGGCCCTGCATTCCCACCTCGCTGCGTGCTTGAATCGCTTCACTATGCAGCCGCCACCCATCTACTTCACCCTCCGTTCCAAATGGCTGGCCCTGACCCCGCGGGCCCGCGCGATGGCAGTTTGCGCGGCCGTGGCGGTCGCCGGCCTTTGCCTCTTTGCCGCATTCCGCGGCGACCCGGTCGAAAGGGCCGTGGCGCGTGGCGATTTGCACGCGGCCAAGTCCGAGCTCAAACAGCGACAGGTGGCCGACGCGGGCGCCCGCAGCTATGACGCGGGCCGCATCGCAGAGGCGCAGGGCGCCTTCCGGCTCGCCACCGTGAGCTACCTGACCGCCATGCGTCAGGGGGATGACCGCGGGTTGGAGCGCCTGATCGACATGACCCGCGCCCCGAGCTGCCCCGCGCGCAGCGCTGCCGCCTCCGCACTGGGCGGCGTGCGCGACGTTCGCGGCGTCCGCGCCCTGCAGGACCTGAAACGGGCGAGGTTCGCGGACGAGCACGGGAAGAAGAAGCGCAGGTCGAGCTCTTGCAACAGCGCGCTGGCTGCCCGCAAGGCGCTCAAGCGCGCACGCAAGGCGAAGGCCTGACGGCTCAGAAACGGCCGCCGAACGTCAGCGCGGGGAGCCTCGCAGGCCCCCGTTGCTGGGGCGTCCCGGCGGCGCCAGGGGAGTGCAACAGGCGCGGCACCAGGGTTCCGAAGAGAGTGCCCGCGCCTGCTCCGACCAGCACGTCGGAGAGGTAGTGCCGGTCGGCCGCGATCCGCAGGTAGCCGGTGAGGGCCGCCAGCGGCAGTCCCGCGGCCCAGGCGACCCAGGCATCCCCATCGCCTCTCATCGACGCGCAGGTGGCGAACGAGGTCGCCACCGCGAACGCCGCGCTGGCGTGGCCCGAGTAGAATGAGGCGTCGTCGTCGGCGGATGCGCGCGCCGCGCCGCTCGCGTACGCGGCCGGGCGCCGGCGCGCGACGGCCAGCTTGACGGCCTGTCCGGCGAGGCCCGCCAGCGCCACGGTTTCCGCGGCGATGAGCGCATCCACGCCGGCTGTCTTCGCATCGCGACCCGAGACGAAGAAATCCACGCCCAGGCCCGCGAGGGGCACCGCGCCGTACGCCACCACGTCGCTCGCGGTCGCGGGAGTGTCGGAGCTCTGCAAGCGGAGCGCGCCGCGAGCGGAGAGGTCGAACGGCGGAGGCTCGCACCAGCGACAGGTCTCGGAGGCGAGCCGATCCTCGAGGACGTGCAGGAGCACCCAGCCCGCCGCCGCGGCGCCCGTGATGACCGGGTCCCGGATCGCGTCGTACGGCAGGGCTCGCGAGGGACCATCCGCCGCGGCGAGCGCCACGGCAGCGGCCGCCGCGAAGAGCGCGGGCATGCCGTCACTGTACGGCGGCTCGCGCTACATCGGCGAGACCTTCGTGTCGTCGACGAACCCCTCGCGCCCGTTGGACAGCTTCACGCGGCGGAACCCGTAACCGCTCGCGCTAGCGTCCGCGCAGACCTTTGCCCGGCTGTTCAAGCTGCCGATCACGGGCGACGTCGAATCGGGGCTGGCGTACACGTCGGTGTCCCGCTCGATGACCGCCGCAACCTGTCCCGAGGGGCACGATTGCGCGTCCGAGCGCTGGGCGCCGGATGAGCCGCCGGGCGATGAAGAGGACGAGGTGCTTGCGCACGCGAGCGCCGACGCCAGGGCGAACACTCCGATCCATCTCATGGCCTATCCTCCGAAGCCGTGGTGAACGGACCGCGTATGACGGCCGTGTTTACGGCGGCGCGTTGGCGCTATTTCGGACCCAGGCCGGACGACGGACTGCCGTGCGGGAAGACGCTAGCGCGATCCGCTGGAGCTCGCCTTCGGTTCGGGCGCCGCGGCGGACGCGGGCACCGGAAAGCCTCGCTTGCGCATCAGCGCCGCGATTCCAGGGTCCCGCCCGCGGAACTTCCGGTACGCGTCCGCCGGGTCGACGGTGTTGCCGGCGCTGAAGACGTTGTCGTGCAACCGCTTCGCCACCGCCTTGTCGTACGGTCCGCCCTGCTCGACGAATGCCTCCCAGGCGTCCGCCGAGAGCGTGTCCGACCACAGGTAGCTGTAGTAGCCGGCGGAGTACCCGTCGCCCGAGAAGACGTGCTGGAAGTGCGGCGTGCGGTGGCGCATCACCAGCTCCGCCGGCATCTCCAGCGCCGCCAGCGTGTCCTTCTCGAAGCGCCGTGGATCGATCGGCGTTCCGCCGGCGAGGTGGAGCTTCATGTCCACCAGGGCGGCGGAGAGGTACTCGACCGTGGCGAAGCCCTGGTTGAACGTCTTGCTGCGCTCGATCTTCTCCACCAGCGCGGCCGGGATCGCCTTGCCGGTCTGGTAATGGAGGGCGAACCGGTCGAGCACCGGCCGCGTCTCGAGCCAGTGCTCGAGGAGTTGCGAGGGGAATTCGACGTAATCGCGCGCGACGGACGTCCCGGCCAGCGACGGATAGACGACGCTGGAGTTGAGCCCGTGGAGCGCGTGGCCGAACTCGTGGAAGAGAGTCCGGGCATCGTCCCAACTGATCAAGATCGGCTCGCCCGGCTTCCCCTTCACGAAGTTGGCATTGTTGGAGACGATGACCGGGACCTCTCCTTCCAGCCGCGACTGCCGCCGGTACTCGTTCATCCACGCGCCCGAGTTCTTGCCGGGGCGCGCGTAGGGGTCGAAGTACCAGAGGCCCACGTGCTTGCCCTTGGCGTCGGTCACCTCCCAGACGCGGACGTCCGGGTGGTACACCGGGATGGAGCCGTCCGCGACGGGCGCGAAGCGAAGGCCGAAGAGCTCTCCCGCTACCCAGAACATCCCCTCGCGCAGCTTTTCCAACATCAGATAAGGCTTCACGTCGTTCTGATCGAGGTCGTACCTCGCCTTGCGGACCTTCTCCGCGTAGAAGCGGTAGTCCCACGGAGCGATGCGGATGCCGGCCTTCTCGCGGTCCGCGATGCCCTGCATGTCGGCCACCTCCTCGTGGACGCGCGCCACCGCGGGCTTCCAGACCGCTTCCATGAGCGCCAAGGCGCGCTCCGGCGTCTTCGCCATCGAGTCCTCGAGGCGCCAGTGGGCGTGGGTCGGGTAGCCGAGCAGTTTCGCCCGCTCGGCCCGGAGTTGCAGGATCTCGGTGATGGTCCGGTTGTTGTCGTGCTCGTCCGCGTTGTCGCCGCGCATGATGAACATGCGCCACACCTTCTCGCGCAGGTCACGACGCGTGGAGTAGGTGAGGAAGGGATCGACGCTCGAACGGGTATTGATGATCGCCCACAGGCCGGGCTTTCCACGGGCCGCCGCGCCCGCGGCCGCGCCGTCGCGCACCGCGCCGGGCAAGCCCGCCAGGTCCGCTTCCTTCTCCAGGAGGACCATCTCCGAGCCTTCCTCGGCCAGCACGTTCTGGCTGAACTTCGTGTAGAGGCCCGCGAGCCGCTGGTTCAGCTCGGACAGCTTCCCCTTCGCCGCGGAGTCGAGCTGCGCGCCCGCGCGCACGAACGTCGTGTAGTCGAGCCACAAGAGCCGCTGCTGCTCGGGCGTGAGCTGAAGCTTGTCGCGGGCCGCGTACACGGCGCCGATTCGCGCGAAGAGCTTTCCGTTCTGGACGATCTGGTCGTTGAACTCGGCCAGCTTCGGCGACATCTCGCGCTCGATGCCCTGCACTTCGGCGTCGTTCATGGTCGAGGTGTAGATGCCGTAGACGGCGCTGACGCGATCGAGGGTGTGCCCTGCGCGCTCCATCGCGGCGATGGTGTTCTCGAAGGTGGGAGCAGCCGGGTCGGCCGCGATGCGGTCGAGCTCGGCCAGCGCCTCGGCCATGGCGGTTTCGAGCGCCGGCTTCAAGTCGGCGGGCTTGAAGCGGCCGAACGGCGGCACGCCACCCCAAGGACCCTGCCAGGGCGGGAGCAAAGCGTTCACCTGGGCCACTGCCGGCTTCTCGCCGGAGCGGCGAGCGGCTTCATCGGGCTTCGTGGGCGAGGCCGCGCAAGCGCAAAGGACGGCGACGGCCGGCGCGAGCACCCCGGTCGTCCGGGAACGGGCGGGAAAGGTCATGGTCCATCCATGCAGGGTTGTCCGCCGGATCCTAGCTCGTACGGCTTGCGGCAGGGGGAATTTCGAAGAGCGAGGAACCCGGCGCGGGCCTTGGACGCCGTGAGTAGGTTCCGCGGATGCGTTTGCTCGAACTGCTCCTCGGCCGCCCGCTCCGATCGGACGAGGAGACGGTCGAGCGCATCGGGGTCCTGACCGCGATCCCGGTGCTTGGCCTGGACGCGCTCGCGTCGGCGTCGTACGGGCCGGAAGCCGCGCTGACCGTGCTCATCCCGCTGGGACCCGCCGCGCCGGTGTGGGTCCGCCCGATCGCGCTCGCCATCGTCGGCCTGCTCTTGCTGGTCGCTCTTTCGTACGCGCAAACCCTTCCCGCGTACCCCAACGGCGGTGGCTCCTTCACCGTCGCCAAGGAGAACCTGGGTCGCACGCCGGGGCTCCTCGCCGCCGCCGCGCTCTGCACCGATTATGTGCTCAACGTGGCGGTGGCCATCTCGGCGGGCGTCGGCGCAATCGCCTCGGCGGAGCCCCGCCTGTTGCCTCACACCCTGCCCCTCTGCCTGGGCGTGCTGACGCTCCTCACCCTCGTCAACCTGCGCGGAGTGCGCGAATCCGGGCTCGTCTTCCTGGTCCCCACCTACCTGTTCGTCGCCACGCTTCTCGTCACGCTCGGAGTGGGCGTCTGGAAGTCGATCGCCGCACAGGGCCACCCCGCGCCGGTCGTCGCGCCGCCGCATCTGCCGCCGTCGGTGACGGCCGCCAGCCTCTGGCTCCTCCTCAGGACGTTCGCCAGCGGCTGCACGGCGCTCACCGGCGTGGAAGCGGTCAGCAACGCTGTGCCGATCTTCCGTGAGCCCAAGGTGCACCGCGCGCGGCGCACCCTGGCGGCGATCGTGATCATCCTGATGGTCCTGGTGATCGGGATCACGATCGTAGCGAACGCCTACGGCATCGGGGCGACCGAGCCGGGCAAGCCCGGATATCAGAGCGTCATCTCGCAGATCGTCGCCGCGGTCGCCGGCCGGAGCTGGTTCTACTACCTCACCATGGGCGCGGTCTTCTCGGTGCTCGCGCTCTCCGCCAACACGAGCTTCGCCGACTTCCCGCGCGTCTGCAGGCTGCTCGCCCTCGACGAATATCTCCCGCCGGGCTTCGCGCACCGTGGGCGGCGCCTGGTGTATTCACGCGGGATCGTCACCCTGGCGCTGCTCGCGGCGGCCCTGCTGATCGCTTTTCGCGGCATCACGGACCGGCTGATTCCGCTCTTCGCGGTGGGCGCGTTCCTCGCCTTCACCCTCTCGCAGACGGGCATGGTGCAGCACTGGCGCCGCGTCGGCGGACCCGGCGCGCGAAGGTCCCTGCTGCTGAACGGCGCAGGAGCGATCGCGACCTGCGCCGCGCTCGTCATCATCGCGGTCTCGAAATTCGCCGAGGGAGCATGGTTGACGGTCATCGTCATCCCCGTCCTGGTCGCCGCGTTCAGCTACATCCGGCGCTACTACGACCGGCTCTGGGGCGAGCTGGGCGACCCGTCTCCGATCGACCTGGGCCACCTCGAGCGACCGGTGGTGGTGGTCCCGCTCCTCCGGCTCGATCGCGTCGCCCAGAAAGGTTTGCGGCTCGCGCTCTCCTTGACGGACGACGTGCGGGCCGTCCAGGTGCTCACCGAGGAGATGTTGGTCGAGTACGATCTGCGCAGCCGCTGGCCCGACCTGGTCGAGCGTCCCGCGCGGTCGGCCGGGCTGCCCCCGCCGCAGCTGTCGGTAGTCCCTTCCGAGTACAGGGAGTTCTTCGGGCCGTTCCTCGACTACCTGCGCGGCGTGGCCGCCCTCGAGCCGCAGCGGCCCATCGCCGTTCTCGTCCCCGAGTTGGTGCGCCGCCGCTGGTACCACTTCTTCCTGGAATCGCGGACGACGATCCTGAAGGCGATGCTGCTGCTCGAGGGCGGCCCGCAGATCATGGTCGTCGACTGCCCCTGGTACTTGCAGGACGACCTCGACGGCGAGCTCGTGACGCGGCCGGCTCGCTTCAGGGCTGGCCGGGCTGGGCGGGCTGCTCCTGCTTCCAGATCTCCTGGTCGAGCGCCATCTTGATCCACTCCAGGTGGCGCTGCTCGTCGGCGTAGTTCTTGCGGACGATCCCCTTGGTGGTGTCGGGGACGTCCTGCAGGTCGAGCGCGGCCTTGTACCGGGCGGTGGTGAGCTGCTCGTTGCCACGCATCGCCATCAGCGCACTCTTCGTCCCATGGCTGGCCACCGCGGTGAACGCCTCGATGAAGAAGCCTTTCAGGTCCGTGCGCACGTCGGGCTGCTCGCCGAGCTTGCGCAGCTCCTCGCTCAGGTCCTGCACGTGCCGCTGGTGGTCGCCCTGGAACGAGCGGAGCTGCGTCTTCACCTTCTCGTGCTCGCAAGCCTTGATCGCCTGCTCGTAGGCCTTGATGGCGTCCATGTCGAGATGGATCAGATCCTGCAATGAGCGGATCGGCGTCATTGGCGTCTCCTTTCGCGGTGGGAGCGAAAGCTGGATCGCCTTCCGCGGCCCGGCGTCCCCTGCGCCGCGGATGCGCGGTGCGCACCGATGGATACCGCCGCCTGCATGGACGGCGATCAGGCGTGCCGCGCCCTCTTTTCGTTCCAGGCGTCGCGGGCAGCCTGCTGCTCGCGCTTGCTCAGCTTGGCCTGGTGGACGTCGCAGATGTAGCCGAACCGCGGTCCGCGCGACCGGTTCTTGCACCCGTTCACGCGGCAGCGCATGTCGAGCTTGTGCCGGGCCCCGCGCCTCCCCAGTCCGGCTGCGGAACCAAACTGCCGTCGCGCCCGCGTGGCGATCTCCCCGGCGAGCTGATCCACGAAACGGTCGAGAAGCGTCGATAACCGCTGATTGGCAGGCACCCTTCCCCCTCGGCTCGAATTCGAGCCACCGTGGCTGGATTTCTAGCCTCGTTTGCTTTGCGGGTCCAGGGGACGGGTCTGACGGGTAGGACATTCGCCAGTCGCGTCGGGATGATGGCTCGGGCGCGGCGTTTTCTTGTCGTGCGTCGCCGGTCGGCTATCGTCAGGAGCTGGAGGTGCGCGAATGGCAATGCGGCTGTTCTTCGTCCTGGTCACGGTGGCGGGCTCCGGGTACCTGCTGTACACCGATCGCGGAGATCGCAAAGTCACCATCGCCGCCCTGGCAGCCTCCTCGTTCGGGTTCCTGCTGCAGCTGAACATGATCTCGCTGCACATGCGCTACGCCCGGACCGTGGTGTGGGCGGCGATCGCCGTCTGCGCCGGAATGGTGTGGATGCGGGAGAATGCGAAGACCCCCGCCACGGTAGCAGCGGGCATGGTCTTCGTCTCGGCGCTGACGGTTGCGCTCTCCCTCAGGATGTTGCACTAGCGCGCGCCCTGGCCGCGGCCACCCTCACATCAACTCGGCGACGACCGCTCGGGCGTTGTCGGCCGAGACGTCCAGCGGCCGGTGCGAAAGCGATCCTCCGTCGGCGAGCACGGGCTCCATCTCGTCGAGGGCGGGCGCGTCGTCGTTCCGGTAGAAGAGGCCGATGGGGATCTCGTCGCCCCAGAGGCCGCCCTTCTCGATGGCGGCCTGGAAGTTGGACGGGTCGTGACCCATCTCCTCCAGCTTCCGCGTGCGCTGCTTGAAGAACTCGTGCGTGTTCTCCTTGTTGTACGTCACGCACGGGCTGAACACGTCGACGAAGGCGAACCCCTTGTGCTCGATCGCCCCCTTGATCAGCTCGATGAGGTGCTTCTGCTGCCCCGAGAAGCCGCGCGCGACGTAGGTCGCCCCGCAGACGATGGCCAGCGGGATGGCGTTGACCGGGTTCTCCACGCTGCCGTGCGGCGTCGACTTGGTCTTCATCCCCTTGCGGCTGGTGGGGGAGACCTGGCCGGTGGTGAGCCCGTAGATCTGGTTGTCCATCACGATATAGGTGAGGTCGACGTTGCGGCGCATGGCGTGCACGAAGTGGTTGCCGCCGATGCCGAATCCGTCGCCGTCGCCGCCGGTCACCACCACCTTGAGGCCGTGGTTGCCGAGCTGCGCGCCGGTCGCGACCGCCAGCGCGCGCCCATGCAGCGTGTGCATCCCGTAGGTGTTGATGTAGCCCGGCAGGTTCGACGAGCAGCCGATGCCGCTGATGGTCAGCACCTCGTGCGGGCGGAGACCCAGCTCGGCCACCGCGGACTTGAGCGCGTTGAGCACGCCGAAGTCGCCGCAGCCCGGACACCAATCCGGGTCCGCCTTGCCCTTGAACTCCTTGACCGGCAGCGGCGCGCGCCTGGGCCGATTGACCAGCGCCGTCCTCGTCTCGGTGATTGCCGGTTCGGCCATCGAGGTTTCCTCCCTCAGACCCGGATCTCGTGTACCGGGACGTACTTCTTCGTCTTGCCCGCGAGCACCTTCCGCACGCCCTCGACCACGTGATGGGGAAGGAACGGCTCGCCGTCGTACTTGCGGATGTGAGCGTCGGCGACCACCCCGGTCTCGGAGCGCAGGTACCGTGCGAACTGCCCGCTGTAGTTGTTCTCGACGATGACGATCTTGCGCGCCTTGCCCAGCGCCTGCTGGATGGCCTCGACGTGCAGCGGGACCATCCATTTCACCTGGAGGTGATTGGCGCGGATCCCTTCCCGTCCGAGCTTCTCCACCGCCTCGTCGATGACTCCCCACGTCGAGCCCCAGCCGACCAGCGTGACCTGCGCATCCTCCGCGCCGGTCAGCCGGGGAGGGTCGATCAAGGCGAGGGCGCCGTCCATCTTCCGCTGCCTCCGCTCCATGATCGCCTGGCGCTTGTGGGGATCGGTGAACTCGTCGCTGATCAGGACGCCGCGCTCGTCGTGCTCGTCGGTGGCGACCACGTGGGCATGGCCGGGAGTGCCGGGAACCGCCCGCGGCGCCACGCCGCTCTGTGTCTCGCGGTAGCGCGCGTAGTCCTCGCCGGAGGGCACCGGCTGTCCGTCGAGGCCGATCACCTCGCCCCGGTCGCGCGGCGGGTTGAAGTCGAGCTCGGCCGGATCGAGGCTGCTGAATCCCTCCGACTCGAGCAGGTCGGCGAGCACGATCCCGGGGCACTGGAAACGGTCGGCGAGGTTGAACATCTGCGGGATGGTGTGGAAGCAGTCGGCGATGCTGAGCGGCGCGGCGATCAGGCGCGGGTAGTCACCCTGGCCGGCGCCCAGCACCTGCCAGAGATCGCCCTGCTCCGTCTTGGTGGGAACGCCGGTGGCCGGGCCGGCGCGCTGCACGTTGATGCAGACGACCGGGATCTCCATCATCGCGGCCGCGCCGAGAGCCTCCGTCATCAGCGCGAAGCCGCCACCAGAGGTCGCGCATAGGGCACGGCAGCCGGTGTGCGCCGCGCCGATGGCCATGTTGATCACGCCGATCTCGTCCTCGACCTGCCGCACCATGATGCCCAGCTGCCGCGCGTGCCGGGCCATCCACATCAGCACGCCCGTCGATGGACTCATCGGATACGCGCAGTAGAACTTCACGCCGGCGGCCACGCCTCCCATCGCCAGGCATTCGTTGCCGGTGGCGACGGCCAGTGGCTTGCCGGTGTCTGGAAGCGCGAATGGATAGGGGCGGAAATGTGCTCCCGCATACTCGTAACCGGCGCGCGCGACCGCTACGTTCTCGGCGACGACCTGGTCGCCCTTCCGCTTGAACTGCTCCGCCAGCATCTGCTCGAACGGCCGGCACTCGACGCCGACGAGGCGCAGGACTGCGGCGACGGCCGCGGTGTTGTAGTGCAGCGGCGTCGTCGCCAGCTGCGCCAGGGGAAGCGGGCAGAGCTGCACGCCTTCCGCGGCGCCTTCGGGCTTCAGCTTGCCCTGATCGAAGAGGACCGCCGAGCCTGGGCGCATCCGCCGCACGTGGCGGTCCATCGTGTCCTGGTTGAGCGGGATCAGCATGTCCAGCTCGTCGCCCATGCAGCGCACGGGCGCCTCGCCGGTCCGGATGGTCAGGAAGGTGTGCCCGCCCCGGATGATCGACTGGTAGGCGTTGTAGGCGTTGACGTGCAGCCCGCGCCGCACGAACAGCTTGGCGAGAACGGTGCCAGGCGTGGCCACGCCCTGGCCGGCCGCCCCGCCGATCCCGACCGAAAAATCGCGCTGCGCCATGGCCGCCGCTGATGGGCGGCACGACCTCGTCCGCCCGCCGAGTTTTGCGTGCTTCTATTCCGCGTGAGAGGTCGAGTCACGCCGCGGAGCGTCGTGCCTGCTTGCCGGGCGGCGGCGCTCGGACCCTAAGCGCCTCCCACCGGCGCACGCGCGCGGGCGAACGCGACGAACCAGTCGAGCGAGCGGGGATTCGCCATGGCATCCCGGTTCGCCGCCTTCTCGGGGGGATGCCCGAGCAGGACCTTCCGGACCGGCACTTCCATCTTCTTGCCCGACAATGTGCGGGGCACTTCCGGGATCGCGAACACTTCGTCCGGGACGTGCCGTGACGACAGCCCCGTGCGGATGGCGTCGAACAGCCGGGCGCGGAGGGCCGGCGGCACGGCGGTTGCGCCGCCTTGCAGGACCACGAACAGCGCGAGGAAGGACGGGCGGCCCAGGTATTCGAGATCGATGACGAGCGAGTCCGTCACCTCCGGAAACTCCTCGACTACCCGGTAGATCTCTGCGGTCCCCATCCGGATGCCGTGCCGGTTGATCGTCGAGTCCGAGCGCCCATAGATCACCGAGGTGACCGACTCCGCGCGCGGCCGCAGACGCAACCAGTCTCCGTGCCGCCACCGGCCCGGGTACGTCTCGAAATAGCTCTCGCGATACCGCTTGCCGCCTGCGTCGCCCCAGAAATACAGCGGCATGGAGGGCATCGGCTGGGAGACGACCAGCTCGCCGACCTCGTCGACCAGCTCTCGGCCCTCCTCGTCCAGCGCGGCGACCGCCACCCCGAGCCCGCGGCACTGCATCTCGCCCTCGTACACGGGCAGGATCGGCGAGGCGGTGAGGAATGCCGCCCCCGGGTCCGTGCCGCCGGAGATCGAAGCGAGCAGGACGTCGGGATGCACATGCTCGTACACCCAGCGGTAGGCCTCCGGCGGAAGCGGCGACCCGGTCGAGCCGACGGTCCGCAGCGCGGGCAGCTCCACCTCCCGGCGCGGCGAGATCCCCGCCTTCATGCAAGCGGAGAGAAACGCCGGGCTGGTACCGAAGAAGGTGGCGCGTTCGCGTGCCGCGAAGCGCCACAGCGCGCCCATGTCGGGGTGGCCGGGGTTCCCGTCGAACTGCAGGATCGTGCAGCCGGTCATGAGCGTCGAGACCCAGATGTTCCACATGATCCAGTTCGTCGACGAGAACCAGAAGAACCGGTCGGCCTCGCCGACGTCGAGGTGCAGTGTGTCCGTCTTGAGGTTCTCGAGGATCGTGCCGCCGTGACCGTGGACGATCGGCTTCGGCATTCCGCTGGTGCCAGACGAGTAGACGACCCACAGCGGATGGTCGAACGGGACGCTCGTGAATGCAGCGGGTGCGGGCGTTTCGATCGCCTCCGCGAACCGCGTCACCCGCGTGGGGCGTCCTCCGGCGCCCGCGAGCGCGCTGGGCGACGCTCCCGGGTCGAGGTGAGGCACCAGGATCACGGCCTCCACGCTGGGCAGCTGCCGGACCAGCTCGCGGACGGTTTCGCGCCGATCGAAGGCCTTGCCCCCGTACCGGTAACCGTCCACCGCGAGCAATATTTTTGGTCCGATCTGCCGGAAGCGGTCGAGCACGCCCACCGGGCCCATGTCGGGCGCGGCGCTGGACCACACCGCGCCGATGCTCGCGGCAGCGAGCAGCGCGACGACCGACTCCGGCACGTTGGGCAAGTACGCGGCGACCCGATCGCCGGGGCGGACGCCCATCCGGGTGAGCGTTCTGGCCAGCGCGAAGACCTGCGCCGCGAGCTCGCCCCAGGTCAGCTCCGCGCGCGGCCGCGCCTCGGACTCGAACACGAGCGCCGTCCTCGGCGTCCAGTCCGGCCTCGACGCGCGCCACAGCGCCTGCTCGGCGTAGTTCAAGGTGGCGCCCTCGAACCAGCGGGCGCCGGGCATCGCGCGGCGGTCCAGCACGCGCTGGTACGGGCTGTGAGCGATCACGCCGCAGAAGTCCCAGATCGAAGCCCAGAACTCTTCGATCTCGGCGGTCGACCAGCGCCAGAGCGATTCGTACCCCTCGAAGTGCAGGCCGCGCCGCGTCTCCAGCCAGCGCAGGTAACGCGTGATGCCCGCGGCCTGAATCCGCTCGGACGACGGTGTCCAGAGAGGGTTCGTCGACGACACCTGCGCGCTATAGCATGCCGCCGGTCACGACGGGCTTCGCGGGGCGCTCGTTCACGGAGAGCTGGAACACGTCGGGCCGTGCGTAATGCCCGGCGACGTCGAAGTCGTACTTGCCGCGCGCGATCTCGTCCAGATCCAGCTCGGCGAACAGGATCGTCTCCTCGTCGAACACGGGTCCCGCAAGCACCTTGCCGAGCGGATCGACGATGCAGCTGCCCCCTCGCATGAGCAACGTCTCCGGCGAGTCGCCCAGGGCGTTGGGGATGTCCACCGGCAAGTCGCGCCGCCGCAGCACCTGGCAGGCGCTGAGCACGAAGCAGCGTCCCTCGAGCGCGACGTGGCGCATGGTCGGCAGCCAGGTCTCCCGATCGTCGGCGGTCGGCGCGCAATAGAGCTGCACGCCTTTCGAGTACATCGCCATGCGCAGCATCGGCATGTAGTTCTCCCAGCAGATCACCGCCCCGATCCGGCCGAGCCGCGTGTCGAACACCGGCAGGGTGGAGCCGTCCCCGAAGCCCCAGACGAGACGCTCCGCCGCGGTCGGCATCAGCTTGCGGTGCTTGCCCAGGAACCTGCCGTCGTCCCCGAAGAAGAGGACCGTGCAATACAGCGTCCCGCCCTCGCGCTCGATGACGCCCACCACCAGGTGCACGTGGTGCTCGCCCGCCATCTTGGCCATGCGGTCGACGTCGGGCCCGGGCACCTCGACCGCGCTGTCGAAGTACCGGCGGAACTGTTCGCGGCCTTCGCGAGTGCGCCTGCCCACCACCGCGCCGAAGTCGAGCCCCTTCGGATACGCTGAGACGAACGCCTCGGGAAATACGGCGAGCTCCGCGCCCTGGCGCGTCGCCTGCGACAGCAGCGCGCCCATCTTCTCCAGGGTTCGCGCGCGGTCGAACGCGGCCGGCGCCCCCTGCACTACCGCCGCTCGGACCTTCATCCTGCACCTCCAGCCGCCGCCACCCTACTCCTTGCA
>Ga0066704_10000247_pt1 | contig 17617 bp, 17 predicted proteins | sample GraSoiAngelo_153_FD_66458 | JGI IMG/M metagenome (GOLD analysis project Ga0066704, IMG submission 66458) | Grasslands soil microbial communities from the Angelo Coastal Reserve, California, USA - 14_1009_12_40cm | ecosystem: Environmental > Terrestrial > Soil > Grasslands | place: USA... | reverse complement strand
CGCATCTCCGGGCCCAGGATGGTATCGACCCCGGGCAGCTTCGTGAAGGGGAACACCGCCTCCTTCACCGCGACCCCGGGGAGCGGAAGGTCATCGGGAACGCCCAGTTCGTCCAGGGTGCGCCCGGTCATCACGGCGGCCGCCAGCCGGGCGAGGGATACGCCGGTGGCCTTGCTGACGAACGGCACCGTGCGAGAGCCCCGGGGATTCACCTCCAGCACGTGGACCACCCCGTCCTTGATGGCGTATTGTACGTTGATCAGTCCCACCACCCCCAGCGCCTCGGCGAACGCCTTGGTGTAGCGTCGCATCTCCTCCACCTGGCGATCCCCGATGAGATAGGGCGGGAGCACGCAGGCCGAATCGCCCGAGTGCACCCCGGCGTCCTCGATGTGCTGCATCACGCCGCCGATCACCACGCGGCGGCCGTCGGCGATGGCGTCCACGTCTCCCTCGAACGCATCCTCGAGGAAGCGGTCGATCAGCACGGGATGCTCGGGGGCGACGCGCGCCGCCTTCTCGAAGTAGTCGCGCAGCGAGCCCTCGTCGTACACGATCTCCATCGCCCGCCCCCCCAGCACATAGGAGGGGCGCACCAGCACCGGGAAGCCGATGCGCTGCGCCACGGCGACCGCCTCGGCCACCGAGCGCGCCGTGCCGTTAGCGGGCTGGGTGACGCCGAGCCGCCGGGCGAGCCCCTCGAACCGCTCCCGGTCCTCCGCCACGTCGATCGAGTCGGGCGGCGTGCCGAGGATCGGCACCCCCGCCGCCTCGAGCGGCTTGGTGAGCCGGAGCGGCGTCTGGCCGCCGAACTGGACGACGACGCCCTTGGGGCGCTCCCACCGTACGATCTCGAGCACGTCTTCGAGCGTGAGCGGCTCGAAGTACAGCTTGTCCGAGATGTCGAAGTCGGTGGAGACGGTCTCGGGGTTCGAGTTGATCATGATCGTCTTGTAGCCGAGCTCACGGAACGCGAGCCCGGCGCGCACGCAGCAGTAGTCGAACTCGACGCCCTGGCCGATGCGGTTGGGCCCGCTCCCCAGGATCACGATTCCCGCGTCGCCGAGCGGCTGCGACTCGTTCTCCTCGTCGTAGGAACTGTACAGGTACGGCGTGGCCGACGGGAATTCGCCCGCGCACGTGTCCACGGTCTTGTACACGGGATGGACGCCGAGCCGCCAGCGCTCCTCACGGACCGCGTGCTCCGTGCCACCGCGCAGCGCCGCGAGCTGGTAGTCCGAGAACCCCATGCGCTTCATGCGCCGCAGCTCCGGCGCCCCGACCCGCTCCAGCCCCCCGAACCACTGTTCCGCCGCGAGCAGTTCGTCCATCTGATAGAGGAACCAAGGATCGATCCCGGTCGCCTGCGAGATCGCCTCGACCGACAGCCCCGCCCCGAGCGCCCGCTTGATCTGGAAGATCCGCTCCGGGGTGGGGGTGCGAAGGGCCACTCGCAGGTCCTCCGCGGAATCGCTCGTCAGGCGATCGTCGGCGAGCGTCCGGCCCGCCACCCATCCGGGCCGATCCGCCTCGAGCGCGCGCAGGCCCTTCTGGAACGCCTCCTTGAAGGTGCGGCCGATCGCCATGGTCTCGCCCACGGACTTCATCTGGGTGGTGAGGCGGTAGTCCGCCGTGGGGAACTTCTCGAACGCGAACCGGGGCACCTTCACCACGACGTAGTCGAGCACGGGCTCGAACGAGGCCGGCGTCGTCTTGGTGATGTCGTTGGGCAGCTCGTCGAGCGTGTAGCCCACGGCGAGCTTGGTCCCGATGCGGGCGATCGGGAACCCGGTGGCCTTGGACGCGAGCGCCGAGGAGCGCGACACGCGCGGGTTCATCTCGATCACCAGCATCTCGCCGTCGGCCGGGTTGACGGCGAACTGGATGTTGCAGCCGCCCGCCTCGACGCCGATCTCGCGGATGATCGCGATCGCCGCATCGCGCATGCGCTGGTACTCGCGGTCGGTGAGCGTCATCGCGGGCGCGACCGTGATCGAGTCCCCGGTGTGCACGCCCATCGGGTCGAGATTCTCGATCGAGCACACGATGACGACGTTGTCGCGCCGGTCGCGCATCACTTCCAGCTCGAACTCCTTCCAGCCGAGCACCGAGCGCTCGATCAGCGTGCTGTGCACCGGCGACAGCTCGAGCGCCCGTTCGACCAGCTCCTCGAACTCGGCACGGTTGTAGGCGACGCCGCCGCCCGTTCCCCCCAGCGTGAACGAGGGCCGCAGGATCGCGGGATAGCCCGTCTCGACGACTTCGTCCAGCGCGTCGGCCAGACTGGCGACGGTGCGCCCCACAGGTGTCGCGAGGCCGATGCGGCCCATCGCGGCGGCGAACTCGGCCCGGTCCTCCGCCATCTGGATGGCGCGCGCGTTCGCCCCGATCAGCTCCACACCACACCGCTCCAGCGTGCCATCGCGCGCCAGCGCCATCGCCACGTTGAGCGCCGTCTGGCCACCCATCGTGGGCAGCAGCGCGTCAGGGCGCTCGCGCTCGATCACCTTGCGCACCCACTCCGGCGTCACCGGCTCGATGTAGGTGCGGTCGGCGAGCTCGGGATCGGTCATGATCGTCGCCGGATTGGAGTTGACGAGCACGACGGTGTACCCCTCCTCCTTGAGGGCCTTGACCGCCTGCGTGCCAGAATAGTCGAACTCCGCGCCCTGCCCGATCACGATCGGGCCGGAGCCGAGGAGCAAGATCCGCTGGAGGTCAGTCCGCTTGGGCACTGAGCACCTCCCGCAACGTGTCCTCGAGCGAGCAGCGCGGCGCCCATCCGGTGAGCGCGCGCAGCTTCCCGGCGTCCCCCACGAGATGGGGAATGTCGGCGGGTCGCATCAGATCGGGATCGGCCTCGGGGATCACCCGCACGCCCACGAGTCCCGCGAGCTTGAACAACAGCTCCTCGAGGGAGAGTCCCTGCCCCGAGGCGACGTTGTAGACCTCGCCCGGCTGTCCGCGCGCCAGCAACCGCACGTAGGCGTCCACCACGTCGCGCACGTGGAGGAATTCCCGCACGGGCTCCAGGTTGCCGACCTTCACAACGGGCGCACCTGTCCGCTGCGCCAGCTTGAGGCGCTGCGCCAGGCTCGGGACGACGAAGCGCGCGTCCTGGCCGGGGCCGGTGTGCGCGAAGGGGCGTGCCACCACGACCCGCAGACCGACACGCCGCCACGCCACGAGCGCCGCGAGCTCCGCTCCGGCCTTGCTGGCCGCGTAGGGGGAGCAGGGCGCCACCGGGTCGGTCTCGCGCCGCGGTCCGAGCGGTGGCGCGCCACAGCCGTACACCTCGCTCGTCGAGATCACGAGCACGAGTGGGTCGCCGCGGCCGGCAGCCTTGCGATCCGCGATCACCTGGACGAGCCGCGCCGTGCCGCCCGCGTTCACCGCCCAGGCGTACCCGGGATCGCGCGCCGCCTCGAGGCCCGACGAGACCGCGGCGAGATGGACCACGGCGTCGTAGTCCTGATCCGCGCAGCGGCGCACCGACTCCTGATCGGTGAGCTCGAGCGGCAGCCAGCGCACCGCGTCACGCTCGTCCGGGGTGAGGTCCCATCCCACAGGCGCCGGAGGCTCGGCCTGCCCCGGTAGCGCGGCGCCGAACACCTCCCGCCCGTCATCGAGCAGGCGGCGCACCAACCAGCGCCCCACGAACCCGTCGGCACCCGTCACCAGGACCCTCACGCCACCCGCTCCAAGTCGGCGTCCACCATCTTCCGCACCAGCTGCTCGAAAGTGGTCTGCGGCGTCCACCCGAGCTCGCGCTTCGCCTTCGCCGCGTCGGCCTGCAGCGTCTCGACCTCGGCGGGCCGGACGAAGCGGGAATCGACCTTCACGTAGCGCTGCCACTCGAGCCCCACGTGCGCGAACGCGGCCTGGCACAGCTCGCGCACCGAGTGCGTCTGTCCCGTGCCCACCACGTAGTCGCTGGGCTGCCGCTGCTGCAGCATGCGCCACATCGCGTCCACGTAGTCGCCCGCGAACCCCCAATCGCGCCGCGCCTCGAGGTTGCCGAGCCGCAGCTCGCGCTCCTTCCCCTTCACGATGCGCGCGACGCCGTGCGTCACCTTGCGGGTGACGAACTCGAGCCCGCGCCGCGGCGACTCGTGATTGAAGAGGATGCCGCTCGCCGCGAACAAGCCGTAGGACTCCCGGTAGTTCACCGTGATCCAGTGTCCGTACACTTTCGCCACGCCGTAGGGGGACCGGGGGTAGAAGGCGGTCGTCTCGCGCTGCGGCGTCTCCTGCGCCTTGCCGAACATCTCGGACGTGCTCGCCTGGTAGAACCGGGCCGTGGGGTGCGCCAGGCGAACCGCCTCGAGCAGTCGCGTGACGCCGAGCGCGGTGAACTCGCCCGTGAGCACCGGTTGGCTCCACGAGGTCGGCACGAAGCTCTGGGCGGCGAGGTTGTAGACCTCGTCGGGCTTGGCATCGCGCACGACGGACGTGAGCGAGTGCTGGTCGAGGAGGTCCGCCGGCACGATATGGACGCGATCGAGCAGGTGCCCGATCCGCTCGTACGAGTCGTGCGACGTGCGGCGCACCACGCCGACCACTTCGTAGCCCTTGGCGAGCAGCAGCTCGGCCAAATACGAGCCGTCCTGTCCGGTGATCCCGGTGACCAGCGCGGTGCGGCGGGATTGTCCCGAGCGGGTGGGCGGTGTAGCTTTAGCCCGCGTTTTCTGAGCGCTCATTCCTCGGTCGGATGGATTCCATGGCTCGAGTGTGCGACATCTGTGGCAAGGGCCCCGTCGTGGGGCACAACGTCAGCCACGCGAACAATAAAACGAACCGGCGCTGGTACCCGAACCTGCAACGCGTGCGAGCCGTCGTAAACGGCACGACGCGGCGGTTGCGGGTGTGCACGCGCTGCCTCAAGTCGAACCGCGTCACGAAGGCGGCCTAACGAAAAGGGGGACCCAGGGTCCCCCTCGCCGTCTCGCTGTCCCCCGCCCTCCGCCCCCGCCGCGCCGTCACTCACCCAGCAATTCGATCCGAGCCACCTCGGCGCCGTCGCCCGAGCGATGGCCCAGCTTGATGATGCGCGTGTACCCGCCGGGGCGCGCGGCGAAGCGCGGCCCGAGATCCTTGAACAGCCGTGTGGTGACTGCCTTGTCCTTGAGGCGCCGCTCCACCAGTCGGCGAGCGTGCAGGTCACCGCGCCGCGCCAGCGTGATCAGGCGCTCGGCGTAGGGTCGCAGCTCCTTCGCCTTCGCCTCCGTGGTCACGATACGGTCGTGCTGGAACAGGCTGGTGGCGAGGTTGGCGAGCAGCGCCTTCTTGTGGCTGGCGGTGCGCGACAGCTGCCGAGCCTTGGCGCGATGGCGCACTTACTCGACGCCTCCCCCCCCCATGCCCCCCATTCCCCCCGTCCCCGTCCCACCCGTCCCCCCCGCGCCCCCCAACTCGTCCGGCTCCGCCTCGCTCGTCTGGGCCTGCGGCGCCAGGCCGGGGTCGGTCACGCTGAGCTCGCCCTCCGTCTCTTCGAACTTCATCCCGAAGTTGAGTCCTTCACGGCGCAACAGGTCGGCGATCTCGCCCAGCGCCTTCTCCCCCACGTTCTTCACTTTGAGCAAGTCTTCCTCGCGGTACTGCACGAGGTCGCCCAGGGTGCGGATGTTCGAATTCTTGAGCGAGTTCACCGAGCGCACCGACAGCCCCACGTCGTCGATCGATCGCGCCAACAGCTCGCGCAGTCGACCAGTGGCCGCGCCGCCGTTTCCGGCGGGCTGGGCCGCGACCATCGGCACCTTGCCGAAGTCGACGAAGAAGCGGAAGTGCTCCTGCGCCAGTGCGGCCGCGTACGCCACGGCGTCCTCGGGCGAGATGGTGCCGTTCGTCTCGACCGTGAGGGTGAGGCGATCGTAGTCGGTGCGCTGGCCGACGCGCGTCTCCGCCACCGTGAAGTTGGCGCGCCGCACCGGATTGTAGATCGAGTCGATGCGCACCACGTCGACCGGCATCGTGCGATCGACGGGATGCTGCTCGGCCTCGACGTAACCGCGGCCCTTGTTCACGTACAGCTCACCCGCCACGTCGCGATCGTCCTGCAGCGTGAAGAGGAGCTGATCGGGGTTCACGATCGTCACCGCGCCGTGCGCCTCGATGTCGCGGGCATAGACGGCTCCCGCCCTATCGCGCTTGATGTGCAGCACCGCATCGTCCACGTCGGGCGCGAGCACCAGCGTCAGCTGCTTCAGCCGCTGGATGATCTGATGCACGTCCTCGACCACGCCCGGGATCGTCTGGTGCTCGTGGACCACGCCGTCGAGGCGGAACGCCCACACGGCCGCGCCCCGTAGCGACGACAGCAGCATGCGGCGCAGCGAATTTCCCAGGGTGTAGCCGTAGCCCCGCTCGAGCGGCTGGAGGCGGAACTCGGCGGCGTTGGGATTGTCTTCCCGCTTGGTCATCTCGACCAAATGGGGGCGGACCAGCCCGGTCAAATCAAGAGTCGTGATCACTTGGAATAGAGCTCGACGATTAACTGTTCTTGCGCGGCGATCGGAATGGCATCGCGGGTCGGCCGTTGCGTCATCTTGCCGAGCACCTTCTCGGTATCCACCTGAATCCAGGACACGGGCTGCCCGCGGCCGAACTGCTCGAGCGCGTGCTTCACCAACACCAACTCGCGGCTCGCTTCGGCTACCTTCACCTCGTCGCCCGGGCGCACCCGGTAGGACGGCACGTCCACGGTGCGGCCGTTCACCTGGATGTGCCGATGCCCCACGAGCTGGCGGGCCTGCTTGCGTGACACCGCGAAGCCCATGCGGTAGACGAGGTTGTCCAGCCGGCTCTCGAGTGCCACGAGCAGCGCTTCGCCAGTGACGCCCGGCTCCTTGAGCACGCGGTCGAAGATGTTGCGGAACTGGCGCTCCGAGAGACCGTAGATCCGCTTCACCTTCTGCTTCTCACGCAACTGCCGCGCATAGTCCGACGCCTTGCGCCGCCGGCCGGACGATTGGCCGTGCTGGCCGGGCGCGTAGGCGCGGCGCTCCACCGCGCACTTCTCGGTGAGGCAGCGCGTCCCCTTGAGGAACAGTTTCGTGCCCTCGCGGCGGCACAACCTGCAGACGGGCCCGGTGTAGCGCGCCATCGCTCACACCCGCCGTTTCTTGGGCGGGCGGCAGCCGTTGTGCGGGATCGGCGTCACGTCGCGGATCGAGCGGATCTGCAGACCCGCCGTGGCGAGCGCCTGGATCGCCGATTCGCGGCCGGACCCGGGCCCCTGCACGCGCACGTGCACACGGCGTACGCCCAGATTGAGCGCCTCGCGCGCCGCCTGCTCGGCGGCCACCGTGGCCGCGAACGGCGTCGACTTCTTCGAGCCCTGGAACCCGGCCTTGCCGGAAGAGCCCCAGGTGATGGCATTCCCTTGCATGTCCGTGATCGTGATCAGCGTATTGTTGAACGTCGCCGTGATGTGGGCGATGCCCTCGGCCTCGACCACCTTCTTGGCGCGCTTCGCGCCCCCCGCGCCCCCCGCGCCCCCCGCGCCCCCGGCGCCCCCGGTGCCCCCGGTGCCCCCGGTGCCCCCCGTGCCCCCCGTGCTCCCCGTGCTCCCCGTGCTCCCCGTGCTCCCGGCGCTCCCGGTGCCCCCGGTGCCCCCGGTGCCCCCGGTGCCCCCGGTGCCCCCGGTGCCCCCGGTGCCCCCGGTGCCCCCGGTGCCCCCGGCTGCCGCTGGTTTCGGTTGTGCCATTTATTTCTTGAGCAAGGGCTTTTTCTTGCCCGCGATGGCGCGCCGCGGCCCCTTCTTGGTGCGCGCATTGGTATGGGTGCGCTGGCCGCGCACCGGCAGGCCCTTGCGATGCCGCGAGCCGCGATACGTCCCGATGTCCATCAGCCGCTTGATGTTCATCGCGACTTCGGTGCGGAGCGCGCCCTCGACCTTGTAGTCCCGCTCGATCACCTGCCGCAACCGTGCGACTTCGGCGTCGCGCAGGTCGCGCACGCGCGCGTCGGGACTGACGCCCGTCTCCTCCAGAATCTTTCTCGAATTCGCGAGGCCGATGCCGTAGATGTACGGAAGGGCGTACTGGATTTTCTTGTCGCGCGGGAGATCCACACCGGCAATACGCGCCATGCCCTAGCCCTGCCGCTGCTTGTGCTTCGGGCTGCGCTTGCAGATGACGCGGATGACCCCCCGCCGCCTGATCACCCGGCAATGCTCGCAGATCGGTTTAACGCTGGTCCGAACCTTCAAGTCGGTCGCTCCAGAAAAAAAAATCCAATTGAATCGTGAATTGTAGACGGGGCCGTAAGTTCGCGCAAGGGGCGAGATTACGGGGCACTCCGCAGCTCGGTGAGGACCCACGCGGCGCCGACCCGCTGGAAGCCGAGAAAGATCGTTTCGCGCCGCAGGTCGGTCGTGCCCGCCACCACGTAGCGCCGTTCCAGCTCGGCGTACCCGCGGCCCGGCTCCACTTCCCGCACGGCGCTCACCGTGAGGCCCCGTTCCACGGCGGTGCGGAGATGGCGGCGCAGCAGCTCCACCGCCTGCGACCGCTCCACCGGGGCGGACGGATCAGCGCCGGGCATCTGGAACACGACGCCAGCACTTTGACCGACAATGGCTTGCGCGTCATGGCCGAGCCACGCCTGACGCGTGCGCTCGGCCGCCTCGGGGAGGGACCCCTGTGCCGCGGCCGCCGCCCCGGCGAGGCTGCAGCCGGCAAGCAGGGCGACGGTCCCGAGCCATCGTGTCATACGCTTTCCACCAAGCGCTGGTACACCCCAGCGGGGTCCGCGGCCCGCGTGATGGGCCGGCCCACCACGAGGTGCGTCGCCCCGCGCCGCACCGCATCAGCCGCGGGGATGGTGCGCGCTTGATCCCCGGCCGCTTCCCCCGGCGCCCGGATTCCGGGCACGGCGATGAGCGGTCCCGGGCCGAGCGCCTCGCGCAGCAGCACGAGCTCATGCCCGGACGCCACCACGCCGGCGAGCCCGACGGCGAGCGCCAGGCGCGCGAGACGCTCGGCTTCGAAGCCCAGATCCGGCACGCCGCGTCCCACGACGCGCTCGAAGTCCCCCGCCTCGTGCGAGGTGAGCACGGTGACCCCGAGCAGCGCCACATCGCCCGCCGCCGCTCTGGCCGCGGCGAGCATCGCCGGCCCGCCCAGCGTGTGCACGGTGGCCATCGCGACGCCCAGATCGCGCGCCGCTTCCACGGCACCGGCGACGGTGCTCGGAATGTCGTGCCACTTGAGATCGAGCAGCACGCGCACGCCTCGCGCCGCGAACTCGCGCAGCAGCGCCGGTCCCTCTCGCACGTACAGCACCGACCCGATCTTCACCCAGCGCAGCGCGGGCAGCCGGCCCGCGAGGGCGAGCGCCTCGCGACCGTTCGCGAGATCGAGCGCGACGACGAGCTCAGCCACGAGCGAGCTCGCGCGCGACGCGTCCGGGAACGCGCGGATCCGCCAGCGCCGCGGTGCCGATCGCGACTAGCGTCGCCCCGGCGGTGAGGTACTCTTGGACGTCCCGGGCCGTGCGAATCCCACCCACGCCGATCACGGGCATGCCCACGCGAGCGATCACGCGGCGCGTCGCTAGCACGCCGATCGGCAGCAGCGCGGGGCCGCTCAGGCCCCCCCCCCCCCCGCCCCCCCCGCCCCCGCCGCTCCCTGACCCGTTGCCGAGCCGATAGCTGAGGGTGCCGGGGATCGTGTTCACCAGCGTGACCGCGTCCGCCCCTTCGTCCCGCGCCACCTGCGCCAGCGCGGCGAGATCGGGCACCACCGGAGAGAGCTTCACCGTCATCGGTTTCGAGCTCACGTCGCGGCAGCGGCGCACCAGCTCGCGCAGGCCCTCAGGCGTCGCGCCGAATTCCAGGCCGCCGGCGCTCGTGTTCGGGCAGGAGGCGTTGAGCTCGAACGCGGTGATCACCGCCGACGCGGCGAGGCCCCGGATCACGGTGACGTAGTCGTCCACGGTGGCACCGGCGACATTCACGAGGACGCGGGCGCGCCGCAGGTGCGCGGCGAGCCAGGGTAGCTCCTCGTCGCGCACGGCCGCGAGCCCCGGATTCGCGAGGCCGACGGCGTTGAGCATGCCGCCCGGAAACTCGGCCACGCGTGGCGCCGCGTGGCCGCGGCGCGGCTCGGGCGTCACGGCCTTGGTGACGATGCCGCCCAGGGCGTCGAGATCGATCACGTCCCGCACCTCGCGGCCGAAGCCGGCGGTGCCGGAAGCGAGCAGAACGGGATTCTGGAAGGTGACGCCGAACAGGTCGCGGGCGGCGGCCGTCACAACGTGTCCGGCGGGGCGACGGGACGCTCGCCCTGGGGAGCGGAGGGTCGTTGGCCGGCGTTACGCGTCGGGCGCGCCCGCGGGCGCGCTTCGGGCTCCCCCCGCGGCGCGGCCGCCATTAGCGCGCCCGCTGCGGGGAAGGGGCCATCGAGCAGGGGGCCGCGTGGACCGGGCACCGGGGGCGCGACGCGCCCCGCGAGCAGCACTGTGGGTCGCGACACCGTGAGCCCGAGCGCCCGAGCGAGCGAGTCTTCCGCGGCGGCGAACGCGGGACTAGGCTCTCCCCGCAGCGCCAGCGTGTAGGGGGATGCGGCGTAGCTCGAGTCGAGGACCGTGCGGATCGAGTCGCGCCGTTCCGGCCACAGGGCGGCGGCGGCGACGAGGGCTTTTGGGGCGAACAGCGCACGGGGCTGCTCGCTCGCGAAACGAAGGAACAAGCGAGCCGCCAGCCGTGTGGCGCCAAGTGAGTCTCGCACCGCTTCGGCGAGCTGGAAGCGAGCCGGTTCCGACAGGTCGTCCCATTGCCGCAGTCGCTGGATCTGGGCCGCGAGCGAGCGCCCCTCGCTCGCGGCAGCGCCAGCGGCGCCGCCTTGCAGCACGCGTTGTAGCCGGTCGCCGACGGCGACGAGATCGGCGACGCTCTCCGCCTCGACCGCGAGCACGCGTATCGCGCGCACCCGCGCCAGCTGTCCCGCGCTCGAGTCGGGAACGAGCGCGGCGACCTGGGCATAACGCGCCGCGGCCGCGCTAGTCCGCCCCGCCGCGAGCAGCGCATCGCCGTCCGCGACGAGCAGACGCGCCCTCGCTCCCCGCGGGGGGCCGTGTCGGGCAAGCATGCGGTCCAGGGTCGCGCTCGCGCTGTCGGGGCCAGCCGCGCGCCGCAGGTCGTCGAGCAGCGCCGCCCAGGCCTCGCCCCGGAACGGACCCCGAGCCACGGTATCGGTGAGGGCCACCGCCTCCCTCACCCGGCCGGCGGCGAGCAGCGCGCGCACCCGCGCCGGCCCAGCGGCGGGGGCGTCGGAGCGGCGAAACCAGTCGGCCGCGGCTGCCGGGTCACCACGCAGCGCGGCCGCCTGGCCCGCGAGCAGCGCAGCCTGGGAGCGCCGCCCGCCGTCTCGCGATTCGGTCACCCCCGCAAGCGCTCGGTTCGCCCCCACCGCGTCGCTGGCCTCGAGGGCGCATCGCGCCGCGGCCAGCTGGGCGCGCTCGCGCAGCGCCGCGTCCCGCACGCCGTCCACGGCCCGAGCCAGCGGACCGGCCGCCTGGGCGCAGGCGCCGCTCCGAGCCAGCGCTTCACCCTCGAGCACCAGCGCGGCGTCCGCCCAGCGGCTCGTCGGGTGACGCGCCACCACTGACTCCGCCTTCACCGCCGCCTGCGCCCAGTCGTTCTGCGCCTCCGCGACGCGGTCCTGTCGCTCGAGCTTGCGCGCCTCGTTGGCGAGGTGCTCCGCGTTCCACATACCGTTGTAGTACGCGCAGGCCGCGACTCCCCCTCCCCCTCCCAGGCACGCGAGCGCGACCAGCGCGGCGCGGCTCACCGGGTCCCCCGCCCACCGGCGGGCGGCGAGGCCGCGAGCTTGCGCTCGAATTCCTGGAGGTACTTGGTGACCCCCTCGGCGACGGCGGAGGCGATCTTGTGCTCGCCCAGGCTCGAGGCCAGGAAGGCACCGTCCGTCGGATTGGTGGCGAAGCCCGTCTCGACGAGGATCGCCGGCCGGCGCGCCGTCGTGAGCACCATGAAGCCCGCCTGCTGGACGCCGTGGTCTCCGCCCGGATGGATGTCGGCGACGCGCTGCTGCACGAGCTGCGCCAGCTGCGCCGATTCGCGCAGGTACTCGTTCAGCTGGAGATCCTTGAGGATGAAATCGATCGGACCCTTGACCCCGGCCGCGGGAGCCGACTCGAACCGGATCGCGTCGTTTTCCATGTTCGCCACGCGCTGCTGGTCTTCGTTCTTCGCGTCCGAGAGGAAGTACGTCTCCACTCCGCTGGTGCGCACCGCGCGGCGCCCGGCTGGCATCGCGTTCACGTGAATGCTGACGAACAGGTCGCAGTCGGCCCGGCAGAAGCTGCCGCGATCCGCGAGGTCGATCAGGGTGTCGGTCGAGCGGGTGAGCGAGGCCGCGATGCCGCGGCGCGCGAGCTCCGCGCGCAGCAGTCGGGCGATGGCCAGCGTGATGTCCTTCTCCACCAAACCGCTCGGAAAGTAGCGGCCGGGGTTGCCGGGGTCGGCGCCGCCATGGCCCGGATCGATGACCACGGTATGGTGGAAGCGGAGGCCGCTCAGCGGATTCGGTGTCGGCGCAGTGGCGGGAGCGGAGGCAGCGGCCGGTGCGACGGGCGGCGGGCTTGCCGCGACCGAACCGGCGACCGGCAACTCCTCCAGTCGCGCGGCACCCGCGTCCCAGCGGTAGCGTGGCCGCAGCGCGCGCGGCACGCAGTCCGCGAGCCAACTGAGCGGTAAGAACACGGTGTCGCGCACCGTGTACGGCTGGCCCACCAGGCCGTACACGACGCCGCTCGCTCGCACGAAGGGCGCGCCCAACTGGAACACGAACGCCATGCCGCCGACGGTCACCGACAGGCGCGATCCCTCGAGCGCCACGGTCAGGCCGAGTGGCTGCGCCAGCAGTGACGCGGCGACCGCCGCGCTGCCGCGCTCGACGGTGATCGGCACGCTCGTCTCGCCGCGCGGGGTCGCGATCACCACCGCTGTGGGAAGCGGCGGCGCCGCGCGCACCAGACACCACAGCAGCGGCGCGATCATGCCGGCTTACCTCGTATCCCGCGCGCGAGCTCGCGCTCGGCCACGCGTCGCTTCAGGGCTTCACGCTTGTCGTGCAGCTTCTTCGCTTTGGCCAGGGCGATCGCCACCTTGGCGATCCCGTCCTTGAAATACAGCTCGAGCGGCACGACGGTGAGCCCCTTGCGGCTCGTGCCGCCGATCAGCTTGCGGATCTCATGCGCATGGAGCAGCAGCTTGCGGGAGCGGGCGGGCGGCGGATTGTTGTAGCTGCCGGGCAGGTAGGCGGCGATGCTCAGGCCCTCAAGCCACACCTCACCGTTCCGCACGTGGGCGTACGCTTCGCCGAGACTCGCCTTGCCGTTGCGCAGCGACTTCACCTCCGTGCCCGTCAGTACGAGACCGGCCTCCCACATTTCCAGGAGATGGTAGTCGTGACGCGCCCGCGGGTTGCGCGCGATTGTGACTTTGTCCACCGGGCAACGGCAAGATAGAAACCGCCTTGGGAGCGGTCAAGCCAAGAGTTGACTTGAGGTTATACCGCGGCCTATATTCGCCGTTCCAACGCGCCGAAGTGGTGGAACTGGTAGACGCGCTGCGTTCAGGGCGCAGTGGGCGCAAGCCCGTGGGGGTTCGAGTCCCCCCTTCGGCATTCTAGTATCTCGGCAGCTCCCGCTCCACGTTCACCGCCCACGCGTCGATCCCACCGCGCAGGCTGCGCACCTTCGCGAACCCCGCGGCCTTGAGGATCTCGAGCGCCTTGAGCGAGCGGGCGCCGTGGTGGCAGTACGTCACGACGTCCGCGTGATCGTCGAGCTCGCGCAGGCGCGCGGGTAACTCACCCAGCGGGATGAACGTGGCCCCGTCGATGTGCGTGATCTCGTACTCGTGGGGCTCGCGCACGTCGAGCAACACGAGCTCCCGACCCGCGTCCAGCTCGCGCTTCACTGCGTCGGCCGTCACGTCGGCGCCGTCGTACACGGGCTCCGCGCCGATGCCGCAAAACGCCTCGTAGTCGATCAGCTCGGTGATCGTGGGGTGGCGACCGCACACCGGGCAGTCGGGGTCCTTCTCCAGCTTCAGCTCGCGGAATTGGAGCTTGAGCGCGTCGAACAGCAGCAGCCGTCCGATCAACGGCTCGCCGACGCCGACGATCAGCTTGATCGTCTCCATCGCCTGGATCGAGCCGATGATTCCCGGCAGCACGCCCAGCACACCGCCCTCGGCGCACGACGGCACGAGTCCGGGCGGCGGCGGCTCCGCATACAGGCAGCGGTAGCAGGGACCGTGCTTGGCGTAGAACACCGAAGCCTGTCCTTCGAAGCGGAAGATCGAGCCGTACACGTTCGGCTTGTTCAGCAGCACGCACGCGTCGTTTACGAGATAGCGGGTGGGGAAGTTGTCCGTCCCGTCCGCCACGACGTCGAACTCGCGGAGGATCTGGAGCGCGTTCTCCGAGGTGAGCCGGGTCTCGAACGTCTCCACCTGCACGTTGGGGTTCAGGTCCTGGATGCGCGCGCGGGCCGACTCGAGCTTGAGCGTCCCCACGGCGGAGGTGCCGTGCAGGATCTGCCGTTGCAGGTTGGTCTGGTCGACGACGTCGAAGTCCACGAGACCGAGCGTGCCCACGCCCGCCGCGGCGAGGTACAGCGCCGCGGGCGAGCCGAGCCCGCCCGCGCCGACCAGTAGGACGCGAGCGGCCTTGAGCTTCTTCTGACCCTCCACGCCCACGTCGGGCAAGATCAGATGCCGCGAGTAGCGCAGGATCTCTTCGTGCGACAGCTTGGGCCGCTGTTCCGTTGCCGCCGTCCCTCCCGCGATGCTGGGAATGATGGACACCGTATCACCGGGGCCGACCCGCGTCTCCTGCTGCGCGAGCCGCCGAATGTCCCGGTCGTTCACGTATACGTTCACAAAGCTGCGCAGCCGGCCGTCCGCCGCAAAGAGGTGCTGCTTCAGCGCGGCGTACTCTCCGGCGAGGCGCTGCAGCAACTCGCCGACGCTCGCGCCCTCGAGCTCGAGCGTGTCGCGCCCATCCACATAGGGGCGCAGCGGCGTGGGGATCAAGACCTTCACTGCCATACGGCCTTCCGTTCCTCGATGGTGATCGCTTCTTCCTCGAAGGTCCCGCGGTCTTCCGCCAGGACCCAGCTCTTCAGCACACCGGCGCGCCCCTGCTCGACGGCTACGATGGCGTAGGACAGCCACGGCCAGGCGTGCTCCCGGTCGAACGCCGATGGCGCCGGCGGGTGATCGGGATGGGAATGGTACACGCCGATCACCTCCAGGCCGTCGCGGTCGAGGCGTTCCTGCGCCCGCCGGAACGAATCCGGATCGATCAGGTAGCGGTTGCGCGCCGAGTCGGTGCGGCGGTTCGCGAGCGGGACGAGCTGCACGGCGACCTTGCGATCGTCCTCGATCGTGCCGCCGATGAGGCCGCACGCCTCGGCCGGATAGTCCGCCTCGCCGTGCCGGCCGATCGCGGCGGCATGACGGGCATCGAGCACGAGGGTCATCGACGCCGCTCGCTCAGGTAGCGCGTCCCGGAGTCGGGAGCGATCACGACCACGACCGCGTCGGACGGATGGTCGGACGGTAAGCGCTCCGCCGCGACTACCGCCGCACCAGCCGACCAACCGAGCAACAGCCCGGCTTTCGCCAGCCGTCGCACCACGTCCTCGGCCTGCTCCGTCGCCACGAACTCGGTGCGGTCGGGCACGCCGGGATCGTAGATGCGCGGCACGATGGCGGTGGCGAGGTGCTTCAGTCCCTCCAGCCCGTGGAACGGCCCGTCGGGCTGCACCGCGACCAGCTCGACCCGTGGATTCAGCTCCTTCAAGCGCCGTCCCGTGCCCATCATCGTTCCCGTGGTGCCGAGCCCCGCCACGAGGTGGGTGACGCGGCCGTCGGTCTGGCGCCAGATCTCCTCCGCCGTCGTGACGTAGTGAGCGCGCGGGTTCGCGGGATGGGCATACTGGTCGGCGTACCAGTACCGCTGCGGTTGCGCGACCGCCAGCGCGCGCGCCTTGCGGATCGCGCCGTCGGTGCCCTCGAGCGGGTCGGTGAACACGACCTCGGCGCCGTACAGGTCGAGCAGCATCTTGCGCTCGGCGCTCACGTTCGTAGGCACGCACACGGTCACCCCGATCCCCGCCGCGGCGGCGAGCATCGCGTACGCGATCGCGGTGTTGCCGCTCGACGCGTCGAGCAGCCGCTTGGCGGGCAGCTCACCGCGGGCGATCCCGTCCCGCAGAATGAAGAGCGCCGCCCGGTCCTTGACCGAGCCGCCGGGGTTGAGCCACTCGGCCTTGAGTAGGACGGGCGCACGAGGGCGGTCGAGGGCGGACGAGGGCGGTAGGGGGATCAGCGGAGTGTTCCCCACCAGGCCCCACAGCGCGGGCTCGCGGCCTCCCTCGACCGCCTTCGACCGCCTTTGACCGCCCTCAACCGCCGCCGTTTTCACTCCGCTCCCTTCACGATCGGCGCCCCAACCAGATTGCCCCACTCGGTCCACGAGCCGTCGTAGTTGCGCACCTTCTTCACGCCGAGCAGATACTTGAGCGCGAACCAGGTGTGGCTGGAGCGCTCGCCGATGCGGCAGTAGGCGATGACCTCGTCCTTCCCGTCGATCACCTTCGCACCCTTGTAGAGCTGCAGTAGCTCGTCGCGCGGCTTGAAGGTCCCGTCCGGCGCGACGGCCTGGCCCCACGGGATGTTCTTCGCGCCGGGAATATGGCCGGCCCGCTGCGCCGTCTCCGTCATCCCGGGCGGCGCGATGATCTCCCCCACGAACTCCGGCTTCGAGCGCACGTCCACCAGCGCGATCTTCTTCGCCTTGAGCGCCTTCTCGACGTCCGGCCGCTTGGCGCGGATCGCGGCGTTCACCTTCTTCGGCACCGGGTAATTGGTAGGACGCACACTGGGTCGGTCGGTCACGAGCGGCCGGCCGTCCGCCACCCACTTCGCGCGCCCGCCGTTCATCAGCTTCGCCCCCGCATGTCCGTACAGCTGCAGCAGCCAAAACGCGAACGCCGCGAACCAGTTGTTGTTGTCCCCGTACAGAATGACCGTCGTCTGGGGCGTGACGCCGGCGTCGGACAGCAGCTTGGCGAACGCCTTCTTATCCGGGATGTCGCGGCGCACCGGGTCGTTGAGCTGCGACTGCCAGTTCCAGCCCACCGCTCCGGCGATGTGCCCGGAGTCGTAGGCCGTCGTGTCCACGTCCACTTCGATCAGCCGAATGCCGGGATCGGAGAGATGCCCCGCCACCCATTCGGTGGAGACGAGCACCTCGGGATGGGCATACGCCACGGCTTCCTCCAATCGGGTTAAACCCGACAGCGCGAGTCGGGTTTCAGTTCAAAAAAAACAATCGGGATGGCGGGACTAGTTCCCGGCCATGACTCCGGCGATGTGGTACAGCTCCGGCTCGTCGTGCGTCAGGTCCGCGAGCGACACGCTGGCCAGCAGCTCGTTGATCCGCTGCTCCAGCATCCGCCAGACCGGCCGGATGCTGCACGACGCGTCCGGACTACATCGCTGGGGATCGACCGGGTGGAGATCGCAGTTGACTTCGAAGGTGACGTGCTCCGAGGCCTCGATCACGTCCTTCACGCTGAT
>Ga0066704_10000237_pt1 | contig 17872 bp, 19 predicted proteins | sample GraSoiAngelo_153_FD_66458 | JGI IMG/M metagenome (GOLD analysis project Ga0066704, IMG submission 66458) | Grasslands soil microbial communities from the Angelo Coastal Reserve, California, USA - 14_1009_12_40cm | ecosystem: Environmental > Terrestrial > Soil > Grasslands | place: USA... | reverse complement strand
ACGATCCACTCGATCCGAATCGCCGCTCGTGCGGCTCGTTCTTCCTCAACCCGATCGTCGAGGCGGCCGCCGCCGAGGCGGTGACGGCGCGCGCGGACGATCCCGCCATGCCACGCTGGCCACAGCGCGACGGCCGCGTGAAACTCTCCGCCGCCTGGCTCATCGAGCACGCTGGCTTCGCGCGCGGCGCCCGGGCCGGCGTCGTCGGTCTCTCCAGCCGCCACACGCTCGCGATCGTCGCCTACGACGGCGCCCGCGCCGCCGACGTCGTCGCCTACGCCCGCCGCATCCAGGAGCGCGTCGCCCAGCGCTTCGGCGTGACCCTGACGCCGGAGCCGGTGTTCTGGGGCGACATTCTGGATCTCGACTCTGGCGCTCACCGAGCAGAATCGATACCATAACGTCTCACCGAGACCAGGAGAGCAGCCATGGCGCTCGCGCCTTGTCGGGAGTGTGGCCGCGACGTTTCGACGGAAGCCGCAGCTTGCCCTCACTGAGGCGTACCTCGACCGACGGCGGCGACGGGCACCCAGGCGAAGACGCTCCATTGCCGCACCTGCGGGAAGTCCATCAGCGAGAAGGCGGAGATCTGCGTCGGATGCGGCACTCGTCCGCTCTCGGGCAGGGCCTACCCAACACCCGCCTCCTCTGCCGCGCGACCGCCGGAGTCGATGACATTTGGGCGCTCTTCAAGAGTCCGGGCCGTTCGATCTTGACGCGGTTCAAGACGGCGTTGCGCTCTGTCTAACGGACAATCGGCCAATCCGAAGTCGCTGGTACGCCGGTTGCTGTGGCGTTTCCAGCGATGGCCACGTCGGCGACCCGGACCGAGGAGTTGCGGGAGCAGGTGACGCGCGCGATTCAGCGGACGACGGATCTCATCGCAGATCTGAAGACGCTGGCCGACGCGCTGGCGTCGCTCGTGCCCGAGACCGCCGACGCCACCGAGGTGGAGCGCTGGGAAGAGGTTGCGCGGCTCGCCGGCCTCGACGAGAGCACGCTCGAGCGGCTCGAGGCGGTCGTCGAGACGCTGGCCGACGTGCTGGCCGGCCTCACCTCGACCGACGGCGGCGCCGCGTGGCTGCAGCACCAGCGGGCCCGGCTGGAATCCGGCGAGGACGCCGCCGCCGCCTGAGCCTTTCTTCCGGGCCGCTTGCCTCTCGCCGTTTGGCGTGTTTGCATGGGGCGGACTCAGACCCCTCCAGGAGGACCGCCATGGGAGAGATGCTCACGTTGACCGCCGAGGACGGCCACCGCCTGTCCGCCTACCGCGCGATGCCGTCCGGCAAGCCGCGCGGGGGGCTCGTCGTGATCCAGGAGATCTTCGGCGTCAACTCGCACATCAAGAAGGTCACGGACGGCTTCGCGGCCGACGGCTACGTCGCGATCGCGCCGGCGCTCTTCGATCGGGTGGAGCGCGGCTTCGAGACCGGCTACGCGCCGGCCGACATCGAGCGCGGCCGCATGGTGCGCGGCAAGCTCCAGATCGAGGACGCGCTCAAGGACGTCAAGGCCTCGGTGAAGGAGCTGCAGAAGTCGGGCCTCAAGGTGGGCGTGGTCGGCTACTGCTTCGGCGGCACGGTGGCCTGGCTGGCGGCGACGCGGCTCGACGGCGTGGCGGCGGCCTCGTCCTACTACGGCGGCGGCGTGGCCGACGCCGCCGGCGAGCAGCCGAAGTGCCCGGTGCAGTTCCACTTCGGCGAGACGGACCAGTCGATCCCCAAGGATCACTGGGACCGCATCAAGGCCCAGCATCCGAAGATTCCCATGTACATCTATCCCACCGCCGGCCACGGCTTCAGCTGCGACGAGCGCGGCTCCTACCACGAGCCGAGCTCCCGGCAAGCCCGCCAGCGGACGATCGAGTTCTTTCGCGAGCACATCGGCTGACTTGATCGGGTCTTCTCCGCGTCGCAAGGAAGACGTCCGGCTCCTCACGGGAGCCGGACGGTTCGTCGAGGACGTGACGCCGGCGAACACGGCGCGGCTCGGCGTCGTGCGCAGCGTCCACGCGCACGCGCGTCTGCGCACGGTCGATCTGAAGGTCGCCCGCCAGCGGCCGGGCGTGCTGGCGGCGTGGGCCGCCGGCGATCTCGCCGATCTCGCGCGGGCGGTGCCGGCGGCGTGGGGTGGCTCGCACAAGGGCCGGCCGTTCGCGGTGCCGCTGCTGGCGGCCGAGCGGGTCCGCTACGTCGGCGAGCCGATCGCCGTCGTGATCGCCGAGGACGCGCATCGGCTCCACGACGCGCTGGAAGCGGTCGCCGTGGATTACGAGCCGCTGCCGGCGCTGGCGACGATCGACACGGCGCTGGCGTCGGCCACACGGCTGCACGAGGGCTGGAGCGACAACAGCACGCTGCCGGTCTCGGCGAAGGTGGGCGACGCCGACGCCGGCTTCGCCCGGGCCGAGGTCACCGTCGGCGGCCGGTTTCGTCACCCGCGGCTGGCCGCGGTGCCCATCGAGCCGCGCGGCGCCGTCGCCTGGCCCGATCGGGACGCCGGCACGCTGACGATCTGGGCGTCGATCCAGAATCCGTACCGGCTGCGCGACGCCATCGCCGGCACGCTCGGCCTGCCCGCGGAGTCGATCCGCGTGCGCGTGCCCGACGTCGGAGGCGGCTTCGGGCCCAAGGGTGACGTCTATCCCGACGAGATCCTCGTCGCCGCCGCCGCGCTCCGCCTCGGCCGTCCGGTGAAGTGGATCGAGGGGCGCCGCGAGGACTTCATGGCGCTCGGCCACGACCGCGATCAGGTGCACGAGGCGCGCCTGGGGCTGACGCGCGACGGCCGCATCGTCGCCCTGGAGACCGCCTTCGTCGCCGACGTCGGCGCCTACCCGTCGCAGGGCGACGGCCTCACCGCCAACACGGTGAACCACCTGCCGGGGCCGTACCGCGTGCCGGCGTACCGCGGCGCCGGGCACAGCGTCGTGACGACCAAGACGCTCAACGCCGCCTACCGCGCGGCGGGCCGGCCCGAGGCCGTGTTCGTGATGGAGCGGTTGATGGACCTGGCCGCGCGCAAGCTCGGGCTCGATCCGGCCGAGCTGCGACGCCGCAACCTCGTCCGGCCCGAGCAGATGCCCTACCGGCCGGGGCTGACCTACAAGGATGGGGTCGCCGTCAGCTACGATCCCGGCGATTTCCCGGCGGCGTTCGAGCGGGCGCTGACGTTGCTCGATTACGACGGCTGGCGCCGCCGCCAGAAGACGCAGGCGACGACGGGGCGGCGCCTCGGCGTCGGCGTCGCCTGCTACGCTCAGGGCACCGGACTGGGCCCTTACGAAGGCGCGACCGTTCGCGTCGATCCGACCGGCAAGGTCTACGTCTTCATCGGCGTCGCCGCCCAGGGCCAGGGCCACGCGACGACGCTTGCGCAGGTCGCGGCCGGCGAGCTCGGCGCGACGTTCGAGGACGTCACGGTGGTCGGCGGCGACACCGAGCGCTTTCCCATCGGCATGGGCACCGGCGGCAGCCGCGTCGCCGCCAATGCCGGTCCCGCCGTGGCCAGCGCGGCGCGCGAGGTGCGCACGAAAGCCGCGCGGGTCGCCGCCGAGCTGCTGGAGTGCGCACCGGAGGACGTGCGGATCGAGGCCAGCCGCGCGTTCGTGGCCGGCGTGCCCGATCGCGCGCTGCCGCTGGGCCGGCTCGCCCACGCCGCCGTGAAATCCAAGGCGCTGCGCGGCGGGCCGGACCCGACGCTCAACGCCTGCACCTACTTCTACCCGGACACGGTCACCTGGGCGTTCGGCACCCACGCCGCGGCGGTCGAGGTCGACGTCGAGACCGGCGCCACGCGCCTCTGCGCCTACGCGATCGTCCACGACCCCGGACGCGCGATCAATCCGACGATCGTGACGGCGCAGCTCCACGGCGGCGCCGTGCAGGGCCTCGCCGCCGGGCTGCTCGAGGAGATCGTCTACGACCGGGACGGCCAGCTCGTCACCGGCAGCCTGATGGACTATGCGCTGCCGCGCGCCGACGATCTGCCGCCGCTGGCCGTCGCGCTCGACGAGCACCCCTCGGTCGTCAACCCGCTCGGCATCAAGGGCGTCGGCGAGAGCGGCGCGATCCCCGGCGCCGCCGTCATCGCCAACGCGATCGAGGACGCCGTGGCCGATCTCGGGGTCGTCATCCACGAGGTGCCCGTCACGCCGGCCCGGTTGCACGCGCTGCTGGCCGCCGCGCGCCACGGCGCCCGCGCGTGAAAGGAGAGTCGTCCGTGCCCGACGCCGTCCATCTCGGCAGCGGCAAGGTGCGCGAGCTGTACGCGCTCGACGAGACACGGCTGCTGCTGGTCGCGTCCGACCGCATCTCGGTCTTCGACGTCGTGTTGCCGACGCCGATTCCGGACAAGGGGCGGGTGCTCACCGGGCTGTCGGCCTTCTGGTTCGCCCGCACGCGCACCATCTGTCCGAACCACCTGCTCGCGCTCCGGCCCGATGGCCGCTCGACGGAGTGCCGGCGGCTGACGATGCTGCCCATCGAGTGCGTGGTGCGCGGCTATCTGGCCGGCTCCGGCTGGAAGGACTACCGCGCGACCGGCGAGGTGTGCGGCCACCGGCTGCCGTCGGGGCTGCGCGAGTCCGACCGGCTGCCGGCGCCGATCTTCACGCCGGCCACCAAGGCCCAGAGCGGCCACGACGAGAACATCACCCGCGAGCGCGCCACGGCGCTCGTCGGCGCCGAGCGCTTCGCCGAGACCGAGCGCCTGGCGATCGCCCTCTACGGTCTCGCCTCCGATTACGCGCGCGCCCGCGGCATCGTCATCGCCGACACCAAGTTCGAGTTCGGCGTCGACCCCGAGGGCCGCCTGGTGCTGGGCGACGAGGCGCTGACGCCCGACTCGTCGCGCTTCTGGCCGGCCGACCAGTACGCGCCCGGCGGGCCCCAGCCGTCGTTCGACAAGCAGTTCGTGCGCGACTTCACCGAGAAGACCGGCTGGAAGAAGACCTACCCCGGCCCCGAGCTGCCGGCCGACGTCGTCACCGGCACCCGCGCGCGCTACATCGAGGCCTTCGAGCGCCTGACGGGCGTCGCGTTCGGCCGCTACCTCGCCGACCCGCAGGTCGTGCTCGCCTGATCGCGGCGTCGGCACCCACGACATGGCCCGACCCGCGCGCCGGCCAGCGACCCTGGTCCTCCTCGTCCGTCACGGCCAGACCCCGACGACCGGGCGCGTGCTGCCGGGGCGCGCGCCGGGCCTGCACCTCTCGGACGACGGCAGGAAGCAGGCCGAGGCGGCGGCGGCACGCATCGCGCGCTTGAAGCGCGTGAGTGCGATCTACGCCTCGCCGCTCGAGCGCGCGCGGGAGACGGCGCTGCCGATCGCCCGTGTGCGTGGCCTCGCCGTGCGGATCGAGCGCGGCCTGCTCGAGCTCGACGTCGGCCGCTGGACGGGCGCCCGGCTCGACAAGCTCGGCAAGAAACCCGAATGGGCCACGGTGCAGCGCTACCCGAGCGGCTTTCGATTTCCCGACGGCGAGTCGTTCGTCGAGATGCAGGCGCGGATCAGCGACACGCTCGGGCGGCTCGTCGAGCGCCATCGGGGCGGCGTGGTCGTGGCGGTGTCGCACGCCGATCCGATCAAGGCCGCGCTCGCCCACGCCCTCGGCATGCACCTCGACCTCTTCCAGCGCCTCGCGATCGCGCCGGCCTCGATCAGCACGATCGCCTACGGTGCGGGCGGGCCGACCGTCCTCGGGGTGAACGCGCTCGGCGACGGGCCGGTGCCCTCGTGAGCGAGTCCTTCGCGCTCGACGAGCCCGATCACTTCACCGCCGGCGCGGTCGGCCGGCCCGGCCAGCGGGCGTTCTATCTCCAGGGCCGCGAGGCCGGCGCCGTCGTCACGCTGAAATGCGAGAAGGAGCAGGTCGGGGCGCTCGGCGAGTACCTGTCCGGGCTGCTGGCGAAGCTGGCCGGCGCGGCGCCGGCCGCGTCGCCGAGCGCGGCGCTGCTCGAGCCGCTGGAGCCCGCGTGGCCGGTCGCCTCGATCGGCATCGGCTACGACAACGACCGCGATCGCGTCGTCGTCATCGCCAACGAGCAGGTCGAGGAGGAAGAAGAGGGCGGCCCGCCCGCCGCCGAGCCCGCCTCCGCGCGCTTCGCGATCACGCGGGCCCAGGCGGCGGCCTTCGTCGAGCGGGCGCGCACGCTGGTGCGCGCCGGGCGCGCCACCTGTCCGATGTGCGGCGAGCCGAAGGATCCCGCCGGCCACGTCTGCCCGCGGGCCAACGGCCACGTCGTCGTCGCCAAGGAGTGATGGCGGCCGCGGGCGTCCGCGAGGTGCTCCTGCGCGGCGACCTCACCGTGAAGGGCCGGCTGCCGTGGAGCAGCAACGCCACGTTCCTGGTCGAGGCGAGGCTCGACGACGCCTGCGCGCTCGCCGTCTACAAGCCCGGCCGCGGCGAGCGGCCACTCTGGGACTTTCCGCCCGGCCTCTTCCGCCGCGAGCTGGCCGCCTGGCACCTCTCGGAGGCCCTCGGCTGGGACGTGGTGCCGCTCACGGTGCGCCGCGAGGAGGGACCGTACGGCGAGGGCTCGCTGCAGCGCTTCGTCGCCGCCGACTTCGAGCAGCACTACTTCACGCTGCGCGAGAGCGCCGAGCATCACGAGCGCCTCAAGCGCATCTGCGCCTTCGACCTGATCGCCAACAACGCCGACCGCAAGAGCGGCCACTGCCTGCTCGGCGAGGACGGCGCCATCTACGCCATCGACAACGGCCTCTGCTTCCACGTCGAGCCCAAGCTGCGCACGGTGATCTGGGACTTCGGCGACGAGCCGGTGCCGCCGGCGGTGCTGAAGGACCTCGAGCGCCTCGCCGCCAGGCCGCTGCCGCCGCCGTTCCCGGAGCTGCTGGCGCCGGCCGAGTGCCAGGCCGTGGTCAAGCGCGCCCGCGCGCTCGTCAAGAGCGGCCGGTTTCCGGTCGACAGCGGCGGGCGGCGCCACCCCTGGCCGCTGGTGTAGCGTGAGCGCCTCGTACGAGCCGTACTTGCCGGCGACCGACATGCCGCGCTTTCTGCGGGAGCTGGCGGAGTTCGTCGGGCTGGGCGACGCCGACGTGGTCACGATCCGCGCGACGGCGCCGCTGGTGCTGGAGCGCGAGGCCGCGTTCACGGCGGCCCTCTACGAGCACTTCCTGCGTTTCCCCGCCTCGGCGCGCTTCTTTCTGGGCGAGGACGGCGAGCCCGATCGCGCCCGCCTGGAGCGGCGGCGGCACAGCCTGGCGCGCTGGCTCCGCGAGACGGCCGAGGCCGCGCTGACCCACGAGCATGCGTACTACCTCCTGGCGATCGGGCTGTCACACAGCCATCGCGCGCAGGGGCCGATCGTGCCCGCGCACTTCGTCGTCGGCGCGATGAGCCTGACCCAGACGACGCTGGCCGACGCCTTCGCGGCCGAGCTGGCGCCGGCGGCGGCGCTGGCGGCCAGCCGGTCCTGGAACAAGCTGCTGCTCGTGCACCTGGCGGCGCTGCTCCTCGGCTACCTGCCGCCGCGGCCGGGGTGAGGTACAATCCTCGCGGGAGGCGAACCATGGCCGGTGAGACCTTCGACCGCACGCTGGAAGACCTCGGCAACATCGTCCATCTCGAGCACGTCAACGTCCGCGTCCCCGATCAGCAGCTCGCGACCCAGTTCTACATCGTCGCGCTCGGCGGGACGCGGGATCCGTACCTGATGGTCGGGCTCGACAACATGTGGTGCAACTTCGGCCACTCGCAGTTTCACCTCCCGACCGCCGCGCCGCAGGTCCTCCGCGGGGTCACCGGGCTCGTGGTGCCGGACTTCGACGAGCTGCCGGCGCGTCTGGCCGCCGCCACCGACCGTCTCAAGGGCACGAAGTTCGCGTACAAGGTCGAGGGCGACCACGCGGACGTGACCTGTCCGTGGGGCAACCGGATCCGCCTGCACCGGCCGTCAGCGCGCTTTCCGCGCATGGAGCTCGGGATGCCGTACGTCGAGTTTCCTGTGCGCGAGGGAACGGCGGCGGGCATCGCCCGCTTTTACCGGGAAATCATGGCGGCGCCGGCCACGGTGACGACGAACGGCAGCGTGGCCGCGGAAGTGACGGTCGGCACCTCCCAGAGGCTGATCTTCAGAGAGACGTCCGACCAGCTCGCCTCCTACGACGGCCACCACATCGCCATCTACATTTCGGATTTTTCCGGGCCGCATCGCAAGATGGTCGAGCGCGGCATCGTCAGCGAGGAGAGCAACCCGTACCAGTACCGCTTCGTGGAGATCGCGGATCCCGAGAGCGGCAAGACATTGTTCGAGATCGAGCACGAGGTGCGCTGCGTGACGCACCCGATGTACCGCCGGCCGCTGGTCAACCGCAACCCGGCCCAGCGCCAGCCCACCTACGTAGCGGGTCGCGACGCGCGCGTCTGGGCCTGACCGGACCGGGCCCGGCCTGACCCCGGCCCGGGTCCACCTGACCGCCGCAGGGGCTGCCCATGGACGTCGACGTCCGGCGCATCCGGCCCGACGAATGGCCTCGCCAGCGCGCGCTGCGCCTGCGCGCCCTCGCCGACGCCCCCATGGCCTTCGGCTCCACGCTGGCCGACGAATCGGCGTTCGCCGATGAGGTCTGGGTGCGCCGGGCCGCCGCCGGCGCCGCCGGGCGCGAGCGCGTCACCTTCGTAGCCGAGCGCGAGCAGCGCTGGGTCGGCCTCGCCACCGGCCTGGCCGCGGCACCGGACCGGCCCGCCCCGGAAGTCGCCGGGATGTTCGTCGAGCCCGCGGCGCGCGGCTGCGGCGTGGTCGAGGCGCTCCTCGACGCCATCGTGGGCTGGGCGCGCGACGGCGGCGCCCAGCGCCTCTGCCTGTGGGTCACGAGCACGAACACCGCGGCGATCCGCGCCTACACCCGCTACGGCTTCCGCCCGACCGGAGACACCCAGCCGCTGGCTCACACGCCGTCGGTGCCGGAGGTCCGGATGACGTACGACCGCGTGGCCGAGGCGCCGTCGCTCCGGCTCGCCACCGCCGCCGACGCGCCGCACATTGCCCGGCTCCAGGTCCGGGCCTGGCAGATGGCCTATCGAGGGCTCCTGCCCGACGCGCTGCTGACCCGTCTCTCCGTCGAGCGGCGCGAGCACGCCTGGCGGCACTGGAACGACGGTCATCCGCTCCGCCGCATCTGGGTCGCCGAGCAGCCGCGGGCCATCGTCGGCTTCGTCGCGACGGGGCCCACCCGGGACGACGACGCTCCGGCCGCAACCGGCGAGGTGTACGCGCCGGCCTCGGCCGCCGGCTGCTCGCGCACGCCGTCTCCGCGCTGCGTGCGCAAGACTTCGCGCGAGCCACGCTCTGGGTCCTGGAGGCAAACACCCGGACCCGCCGCTTCTACGCGGCGGCGGGCTGGTGCGCGGACGGCGCGAAGAAGGCCCTGCCGTGGGACGGCTGCGAGCCCGTCGAGGTGCGCTACGCGCGGACGCTCACGAGGCGGGCCGGACCGTCTTGAGGAACTTGCGCAGCCGATGCTCGCCGGACGTCACCGGCGCGTATTTCGCCGGACGACCGGGCCCGCAGCAGCCGGGCAGGCACTCGATCAGCGCGTCGTAGTTCGGCTGGTGGAAGAACACGATCGACTGCCGGCGGCTGCCGAGGGCGCGGTCGCGCGGCGGATTGACCACGCGGTGCAGCGTCGACACCCAGCGGTCGTTGGTCCAGTGCATCATCAGGTCGCCGAGATTGACCACGAACGAGTCAGCCACCGGCTCGACGTCGACCCACGCCCCGGCCCGGGTCAGGACTTGCAGGCCGCCCGGGACGTTCTCGGATTTCAGGATGGTCAGCGCGCCGTAGTCGGAGTGGGCGCCCGCCCGGAGCTGGCCGGCTGCCGGCGCCTCGGGCTGGTCCGGATAGTTGATCACGCGGAGGCCGCTGATGTGCCGGTCGGTCTTGTCGCGGAAGAAATCCGCCGGCAGCCCCAGCGCGAGGGCGAAGGCGCGCATGAGATCGGCGGCCAGCCGCTCCATCGCGCGATAGTACGCGGTGTAGATCCTGCGCAGGTCCGGCGGCCGCGCGGGCCACACGTTGGGCGCGAACGACGGATAGGCGGCGGCGCACGTGTAGTACGGCTCGGCGGGCACGTCGACGGGACCGATGGCGAAGAACTCCTTCAGGTCGGTCGTGGCCGTGCCGACGCCGTACGCGAGATTCTCCTCGCCGACGCCGATGTAGCCGCGGCTCTGCTCCGGCGTCGGCCGCCGCACGCGCTGCTTGTCGTCGAGGGGCAAGTCGAAGAACGCGCGCGAGACGTCGTACATTGCGCGCACGAGCCCGGCGTCGACGCCGTGGCCGACGATCGTGAAGAATCCGATGTCCTCGCAGGCGCGGGCGATCGCCCGGGCCACGGCCGGCGGCTCGGCGGCGGCGCCGCTCAGAAATGGCCCGAGATCGATCACCGGCACCGGCGTGTCCATCGCGATCACACGAAGACGGAGCCGCCGTCCACGATCAGCGTCTGGCCGGTCATGAACGCGCTGTCCCCGGAGGCGAGGAACGCGACCGTGCCTTCGAGGTCCGCGCCCTTCGACGTGGCGTAGTGGAGCAGGCCGGGCGTGCCCTTGGCGGCGATGGCCGAGGCGACGTTGACGATGCGGCCGCCGCCGCGGTCCTGCATGGCCGGCAGCGCCGCCCGCACGCAGTTCCAGATCCCCTTGACGTTGACGGCCATGACCCGGTCCCACTCGGCCTCGGCGATCGCCTCGAGCGGCGTCGGCGTGAGAGTGGCGAAGACCGCGGCGTTGTTGACCAGCACGTCGAGGCCGCCGAAGGCGAGGCCGAGGCCGGCGGCGCCGCCGGTGACGATCGCGACCTTGCCGTCGAGACGGCCGTCATCGCGTCCGTTCTATCACGCCGGTCGCGGCAGCGCGGCGTGGAGGCCGGTGACGCGACGCGCGTGGGCCAGCAGCCGCGCGGCGAACGGCGAGGCGTCGAGGCCGCCCGGCGACGCGCCGGCGGATCGTCGACGGCTCTCGCCCGCGCGCACCAGCTGTCGCAGGCCGGCGGCGACCTGGTAGTAGTCGAGCCGCTCGGTGGGGATCACGCGCCGGCGACGATAGCCCGCGAGGTAGCGGGCGGCCAGCAGCGGCTGTCCGACCCGGGCCAGCCACCGGAGCGGCCGCGACGTCGACACCAACCCGACCGGCACGAAGCGCAGGATGCCCAGCGTGGAGGCGACGTCGAACACCGGATCGGCCACCAGCGCGTTGGGCCAGTCGAGAACCCCGGTGGCGGCGCCGTGCTCGACCAGGACGTTCTGCGGGTGAAAGTCGCCGTGGCAGACGGCGAGCGTGTCGTCGGGAGGCCGGCGCTCGCGCAGCCAGCCGAGCAGCGGGGCCAGCCCGGCCAGCGCCGCCCGATCGATCCGCCGCGCCAGCGAATCGAGATAGCCGTCGAACGTCGCCTCGTCGCCGAGCGCGCGCCGCAGCGGGGCCGCGTCGAGCGCGTGCAGGCGCAGCTGGAGGTCCACGAGCACGCGGTCGAGGCCCAGCCAGCCGGCCGCGAGCAGCGGCACGCCCGGCACCCGCTCCATGAGCAGAAACGGCGCGCCGAGCGGCCCCGGGTCGGCCGAGGCGAGCAGGACGCGGGGGGCCGGATAGCCCTGATCGGCGACGCTGTTCTGGATGGTCTGTTCGCGCAGCACCATCGCGGGGGCGTGATGCGGGCGCAGGACGCGCAGCACGAGCGGCCGCGCGAACGCCGGCGGCCCGCCGCGCAGCCGCAGTGCGACGATCTCGGTATCGAAGCCGCCGCTGAGCGGCGCCGGCGGCTCGGCGAGCTCGAGGGCGGGAGCGTCGAGCGCGCCTCGCAGGTGCGCGACGAGGGCCGCCGCGAGCGCCGCCGGTCGCAGCTCGCTCACCGGCCGGGGATCAGCGCCGGGCCCCTTCCGCGACGCACCGCGCGGGATCGAACACGTAGGCGTGCGTCGCGTGGTGCCACTAGCCGTAGCCGAGCGGCGCGGCCGCCACGACGGCCAGGGCGACCACCGCGAAGAGGACGCGTCGCATCGGGGCCGGCACTCACCGCGCTTTCAGCTCGATCTCGATGAAGACGAACTCGAAGCCGTTCGGATTGCGCACGTCGTGCTCGACCCCGGCCGGCCGGAAGTACGGCGCGCCGGCGACCAGCGCGGCGGTCGTGTCGCCCGACGGTCCCGTGATCGCCAGCGGGCCGGTCGTCATCGGCACGACGGTGTAGTCGTACTCGTGGCGATGCCAGCCGGTGGCCGCGCCTGGCGCGAAGCGCCACTCGGTCACCCGCACGCGGTCGTTGTCGATCTGGACGGTGGGAACGGCGCGCAGGTCGTCCGGCATGGTGGCATGATACGCGCGTCGAGGGACGCCACGGCTCCGCCGCGGCCTCCCGAGGGTTGGGGGTCGGGATGGCAGACGAAGAGAACGTTCCCAGCGAGCTCCGCGGCGACGCCGGCGACGTCGTGGCCGGCACGGTCGTCATCCGGCAGGGCGGCGCCCGGGCGGTGCGGGCGCGCGAGGTCTCGATCCGGCAGGGCGGCGCCGGGCGCGTCGAGGCCGATGAAGTCGTGGTGACCCAGGGCGGGATCGGGCTGGCCAGGAGCACGGCGACACGCATCACGGCCGGTGGCGCCTTCGCCGTCATCACCACCGAGGCGCACCTGGAGGCGGCCACTGCCACCGTCGTGCTCGCGCAGCAGCAGGCGCGCCTCGAGCAGGCGGCCGCCGGCGTGGTGGCGGCGCCGACGGCCCACGTCAGCGACAGCGTGATCGGCGTGCTGCTCGCGCGTCACGTCGACGCCAGGAACGTCCGGGTGCTCTTCGGGCTGCGCGAGGCGCTCGCGCTCGGCGCCGCCGCCGGCGCCGCCCTCGCCGTGCTCCTCCGCTGGCGCGCCCGCTGATTCAGCCGTCGAGGATCGCGGTCAGCTCGCCGTGGATGGCGGACCGGGCGCGGCGCGTGTGGACGGCGCCGTAGCGCTCGAGCAGGCCCTGGCACAGCAGCGGTAGCGCGATCGTGACGTCGGCGAACAGCATGACGTTGTCGCCGTCGGCCGCCTCCTTGCCCCAGGAGATGCACTCGCTGGCCACCGAGGCGCCGCCGAGCCCGCCGAACACCGCGTTGTCGGTCGTGATCTGGATGGCGGCCAGGTGCGGACACGCCTGCACGTCGCCCCGGCTCGCCTTGACGCTGGTCGCGGTGATCTGCAGGAAGTCCTTCGGGACGCCGCCGCCGAGGAAGATCGCGCCGGTGCCCGGCCCGGGCGGCATGTAGCGCGCCATGATCCGCAGGGCCAGCTCGTAGTCGGCAAAGAAGTCCACGACCGGGCCCTTGGCTGCGGCGGTGCGATAACCCTCGGCCAGCGGCCCATCCGGCGCCGCCGGCACGAACAGCGGCACGCGGTGGCGGAAGCAGGTCGCGGCGATCGTGCCGCCGAGCCCGCGCGCGTCCAGCCACCGTCCGAACTCGTGCATGAAGCGGGCGCCGGTGAGCGTCGGCGTCGACCAGCGTCGCGCGAGGTCCTCGAAGAAGCCGCGGGTGAAGTCCTCCATCGCGTCGTAGTCCTCGGCGCTGACGACGTGATCGTAGAAGCGATAGAACCCGCGCGACCACAGGCCGGCGTCATCGGCGTGCTCGGGGTCCACCTGGTAGAAGCGGGCGCCGCGGGGCTCCAGCAGGTCCTCGGTGACGTTGGCCGACGTGGAGGCGATGACGTCGACGTACCCGCGCTCGACGAGCCAGGCGACCAGCGGGGCCAGCCCCGCGCTCGCCAGGGAGCCGGCCAGGCCGAGACAGATGAGCCCGTCGCCGTCGATCATGCGCTGCCATGCCTCGAACGCCTCGCCCAGCTTGCGGCCCTGGAACGCCGAGTGTCGCATCCGGCCGAGCAGCCGGCTCACCGTGTGGCCGCGCCCGCCGTCCTCGTGGTCCGCGACGAGCCGCACCGGTGCCCGCCGCGCCCCCGCCTCCTCCACGCGTTTGTCACTCACGGATTCGCCCTCCCCGCTAGACTCTAGCCCGATGAGCTCGACCGTCGCCCGCCTCTTCGACGCCATGGCCGACACCTACGACGACCTGGAGCCGTGGTACGAGCACCTGTACGACGTGCTGCACGCCATCCTGCGCGAGACGATCGGACAGGCGCCGGCAGGCGGCGGCAGCGCGCTCGACGCCGGCTGCGGCACCGGCTTTCAGGCGGCGCTGCTCGCCGAGCTCGGCTGGCGGCCGTATGGCGTGGACGTCTCGCCGGGGCTGCTGGCCGTCGCCCGCCGCCGGCTGCCCGGCGCCGTGCTGGCGCTCGGCAGCGTCGAGGCGCTGCCGTACGCGGACGCGCACTTCGACGCCATCGTGTGCTGCGGCAGCACGCTCTCGTTCGTGGACGACCCGGCCCGGGCGCTCGTCGAGCTCGGTCGCGTGCTGCGGCCGGGCGGCCGCCTGCTGCTCGACTGCGAGCATCGCCCGAGCCTCGACCTGGCCTGGACCCTCGGCAGCGCCCTCGCCGGCGACGCGCTCGGCTACGGCGTCACGCCCCGCGAGGCCTGGCGCGCGCTCAACGCGCGCGACGGGCTCCGCCTGTCCTATCCCGGCTACGGCCCCCTGTGGCTCTTCTCCAGTCGCCAGCTCACCCGGCTGCTCGGCGCGGCCGGCTTCCGCACCGTCCGCGGCTGGGGCGTGCACGCTGTCACCAGCCTGATCCCCTCCACCCTGCTGCATCGTCCGCGGGTGCCGCGGGCGGTGGCGGCGGCCTATCGCGCCCTGTGTCGTCTCGACGCGGCGGTGGCATCGACGGCGCCGGCCCGGGCGCTGGCCAACAGCCTCGTGATCCTGGCCGAGCGCGCTCACCCGAGCGCGTAGACCTCGACCTCGGCCTCCCGGCCCTTCACCTTCACCGCCGGCAGCCGGCGCAGCGCGAGGCCGTCGCCCAGCCGGTCGCGCGTGGTACTGCTCACGAGCACGTCGGCCGCCAGCTCTTTCGTCAGTCCCTGGATGCGGGAGGCCAGGTTTACCGGGTCGCCGACCAGGGCGTAGGCCAGCCGCTCGCTGCTGCCGATGTTGCCGGCCACGACGGTGCCGGTGTGCACGCCGATGCCGTGGCGCAGCGGCGGCTTGCCGGATCGCGCGCGGGCGGCGTTCCAGGCGGCCAGGCGCGCGCGCATCTCGAGGGCGGCGCGCACCGCGGCCTCGGCGTGGCCGCTCTGCGCCACCGGCGCGCCGAACACCGCCTCGATCTCGTCGCCGATGTACTGCAGCACGAGCCCGCCGTGGCCGCGGATGGCGGCCTCCATCTCGGTGAAGTAGGCGTTGAGATCGCGCACGACCTCCCGCGGATCGTTGGCCTCGACCCAGGTCGTGAAGTCGCGCAGGTCGGCGAACAGGATCGTCGCCTCGCGCACCTGGCCCTCCAGCGCCACCCGGCCGGCCAGGATCTCGTCGCGGATCTCCTGGCTCACGTACTTGCCGAACGTCTCGCGCAGGAACTCGCGCTCGCGCAGGCCGCGGACCATCCGGTTGAAGCCCTCGGTCAATCGGCCGATCTCGTCGGTCGAGACGACCGGACAGCGGACGTCGAAGCGCCCGCGCTCGACCTCCATCATCGCGCGCTCGAGGCTGCCCAGCGGTCCCGCCACGCTGCCGGAGACGAACCACGCGAGCCGGATCGAGGCGAGGATGCCGACGGCGCCGAGGAAGGCGATGCCCATGACGAGATTGCGCATGATGGCATCGGCGCGTGCGGGTCCGGCCGCCAGCGCGCCCACCGCGTGGTTGTAGGCCATGATGCCGAGCATGGCGATGGGAATGACGCTGATCAGCAGGAAGATCACGAGCAGCCGGGCCCGCACGCTCAGGCGCGGGGCGCCGGCGACCTCGGTGACGCCGCCCTCGGGAAAGAGCGTGGGTAGCGCCGCGCGCCAGTGGTGCTCGACCACGAAGAAGACCGTGGCGACGGCGAGCGATCCCGCCATCAGCGTGCCGAACATCGACCGGACCGTGTAGCGAAGGTCGAACGAGCCGTCGACGAGCGGCCAGACGACGCCCCAGATGACGGAGGCCAGTATCCAGCCGACCGCGGAGACGCCCGCGAACGCGAACGGCACCTGCAGCGCGCGGCGACGCCCGAGCTCGCTCGCGGGGCCCGAGCCGGCGCTCTCCCGCAGCGGCGCTGACCAGCGAACGTTGATCCAGTACCCCACGGCGACGAGCGCGGTGAACGCGACCACGAAATAGACGAGCTCGCCCGGGGTCGGCATCCGCGCGTGCTCCAGCGCGGTGTAGTCGACCCAGTGGAAATAGACGAAGACCAGGATGGCGCCGCCGAGGTTGATCGGCGTGATGAGCACCATCATCTGCCGCCGCATCCCGCGCCAGTCGTACTGCGCCTGCGCCATCGGCCGCCCTCCCGTGTTCCCGGACGTTGCCAGGATTCTACGCGCCGGGTTTAGAATACGGGGATTCGCGGACAGGAGGACGGCGTCGAGCGATGGTAGTGCGCACGAAAGATCTCCGGGTCGAGAACATCCGGCCGCTGCTGCCGCCGGCGATCCTGCTCGAGGAGCTGCCGGTCGGCGAGGCCGCCGCCCAGACGATCAGCCGCGGCCGCGAGGAAGTCTCGCGCATCCTGTGGGGCGAGGACGACCGCCTGATCGTCGTCGCGGGGCCGTGCTCGATCCACGATCCGGTCGCCGCGATGGACTACGCGCGACGGCTGCGCAAGCTGGCCGACGAGCTCGCCGCCGACCTGCGCCTGGTGATGCGCGTGTACTTCGAGAAGCCGCGCACGACGGTCGGCTGGAAGGGCCTGATCAACGATCCGAATCTCGACGGCTCGTTCTCGATCAACGACGGGCTGCGCCTGGGCCGCCGGCTGCTGCTCGACCTCGCCGAGCTCGGCCTGCCGGCCGGCTGCGAGTTCCTCGACCCCATCACGCCGCAGTTCATCGCCGACCTCGTCACCTGGGGCGCGATCGGCGCCCGCACCACCGAGAGCCAGGTGCACCGCGAGCTCGCCTCGGCGCTGTCCATGCCGGTCGGCTTCAAGAACGGCACCGACGGCGGCGTGCAGATCGCGATCGACGCCGTCCGCGCCGCCGCCCACCCGCACCGCTTCCTCGGCGTCACCGAGCAGGGGCTGGCCGGCATTGTCGCCACGCGTGGCAACCCGGACTGCCACGTGATCCTCCGCGGCGGCGCGACCGGCACCAACTACGACGCGATCAGCGTGCAGAAGACGCTCGCCGCGCTGCGGGACGCCGGCATGCCGGCCCGGCTGATGATCGACGCCAGCCACGGCAACAGCGAGAAGGACTACAAGCGCCAGCCCGTCGTCGTCCGCGAGGTGGCCGGGCAGCTCGCGCAGGGCGAGGCCGGGATCAGCGGCATGATGATGGAGAGCTTCCTCGTCGACGGCCGCCAGGACCTGCGCGATCCGACCCAGCTCGTCTACGGGCAGAGCATCACCGATGCCTGCATGGGCTGGGAGACCACCGTGCCGGTCCTCCAGGAGCTCGCCGCCGGCGTCCGCGCGCGGCGCAAAGCTCGCGGCTAGCAATCTAGAGGAGCGCCACGGCTTCGCCGGGGCGCTCCGAATGATTGGGGGTTTGGGGGCCATCTCGGGGCCCCCAACTCACTTGACGCTCTCCAGCACCAGCCGGATGAAGCCGTCGAGCGCAGGCTTGTCGATCCAGCGGACGACGGCGATGAGGTCGTGCTCGGGGTCGATCCAGATCACGCTGGTGCCGGCGCCGCGGGCGGCGTAGCTGCTCTCCGGCGCGCTCGGGAACTGCCCGCGGCCGGTGTTGAGCCACCACAGAAGCCCGTACTGTGGATTGACGGTGCCGGGCCGTCGCATCTCGGCCAGCCCGCGCTGATCCAGGAGCTGGCGGCGCCCCCAC
>Ga0066704_10000233_pt1 | contig 17943 bp, 14 predicted proteins | sample GraSoiAngelo_153_FD_66458 | JGI IMG/M metagenome (GOLD analysis project Ga0066704, IMG submission 66458) | Grasslands soil microbial communities from the Angelo Coastal Reserve, California, USA - 14_1009_12_40cm | ecosystem: Environmental > Terrestrial > Soil > Grasslands | place: USA... | reverse complement strand
CTAGAGTGTGCGTGAGAACTCGTTTTCCTTAGAGCCAGTGGTCCAAATGTGCACAAATCCAGGCCGCGGAGCGGCGAAATTCATTAGCCCAGCGCGTCAGCTGGGTAAAGTGGAACGAGCCCCGGAGGGGCGACACAGTTCACACACGCCCTCCAGCCAAACCTTCACTTCAAAATTTCAGCCATGTATACCCCAAACGGCTCGAGCGACAGCTCTTTGAGTGCCCCATCTTTCGGCGGCTGACTCGCCGTCGTGAGCAACACCTTGGTTTTGGGGGAAGCAACGCCCTGGCCCGACAAATCGAAGCTGACCTTCTGCTCCTCTCCCGACATATTCAGAGCGACCAGCACGGTCTCATCCTTATATTTACGCAGGTACGACAGCACATTCGGGTCGTCGTGGTTGAGTGGAATGTACTGCCCATCCAGCAGCGCCCGATTTTGGTGCCGCAGCGCCAGCAAATGCTTATAAAACTCCAAAACAGAATTCGGATCTTTCAATTCGCTGGCGACGTTGTGGGTTGTGTAAGTTGGAGGCACCGGCAACCACGGCTTGCCGCTCGTGAAGCCCGCATTCGGACCATCGCTCCACTGCATGGGAGTGCGCTCGCCATCCCGTCCTTTTTCCTTCGGCCAGCCGATTTTGCCGATTGGATCCTTCACCTCTTCCTTGCTCGTTGGGTCGTTGTTCGTCATGCCGATTTCTTCGCCGTAATACATAATCGGCGTGCCGCGCAGCGTCAGATAAAGTCCCGCCATGAGCTTTGCGATCTGGTCATTGTGCTGCCCGTCTCCGTAGCGGACGTAGGAGCGCACGATGTCGTGGTTGCTGATTACGAAAACCGGCCACCCGCCGGCAGAATCCACCGCTGCAATTTGCTTGCGGAATTCCCGCGGTGACAGCTTGTTGACTTCCGCGAACATGAAGTCCATCGGCATCTGCAACTCGTTGCTGTGCTCCCCGTAATATTGCTTCAGCTCGCTGATGTCATCGGTCCAGGTCTCGCCGATCAGCACCGCGCCATGCTCGTCAGCGACCGTGCGCAAATCTTGCAGGACTTCATGCACCTCGGGCAACTTCTTGTTGTACTTGTCCTCCATTTCGGGATCGCCGTATTTGTTCGTTCCAGGAAGCAAGGGGTTATCGCGGAGGTCGGCGTCTTCGAACAAGGTATCCACCGCATCCAGCCGGAAGCCCGCGACGCCCCGCTGATACCACCATCGGGTCACTTCGAACATTGCTTTCTCGACCGCCGGATTGCGCCAGTTCAGATCGGGCTGCTGGGGATAGAAATAATGGTAGTAGTACTGGTTGGTCTTAGGATCCAACGTCCAAGCCGAGTGCCCAAAAGTCGACTCCCAATTATTTGGAGGCTCCCCGGACCCTTTCCCATCCCGCCACATATACCAGTTCCGATGAGCGGCAGTCTTCGATGAGCCTGAGTCCACAAACCAGGGATGCTTATCCGACGTATGGTTCATCACGAAATCCAGAATGATGCGGATCCCGCGCTTCTTGGCCTCGCTCGCCAGCCGGTCAAAATCCTTGAGCGTGCCGTACATGGGATCGATGTTTTCGTAGTCAGAGACGTCATACCCAAAGTCGACTTGAGGAGAAGGGAAGCACGGCGTTATCCAGATTGCGTCTACCCCCAGTTGCTTCAAGTAGTCGAGCCTGGAGGTGATCCCCTTCAGGTCGCCAACACCATCATTATTACTGTCTGCAAAACTCCGCGGATAAATCTCGTAAAACACGGCATGCTGCCACCACTGATGGCCTTCCGCGTCGACGGCCTGCTGCGCCGCCGCGGCCGGAAGAAAACAAATGAAAAGTAAGATCAACGCCGCCGAGACTTTCTTGTACATAGGATCAGCCCTCTCGATAAAACGGAATATGATCACCTCGAACATGCCGCATCGGAACGACGTTCTCTAACGACGTTCTCCAACTAATGATGTCGTCATTCTGAGGAGGCATGAGCCTCCGAAGAATCTTGCGCGCAGTACCCGACATTTCGCCTTCATCAGCTGCGAAAAATCTCCTTGGGTGGCGCAGCGCTTTAGCGCTGCGATAAGTGCTTTATTTTCGTTCGCGGGCTTTAGCCGCTGAGGTCGTCCTTGCGATTTTCTGCAGGTCGTTACAACCCATGTTTACCGCCAAAATGAAAAACCACCTTGCTATGTGCGTAATCCTCTCCGGTCCCCGTAAACTGAATTCGTACTTTCGCGCTCGTCTTCTCAAAAGTGCCGCCATCAACCGATGTCACGTGCTCCGGATTCCACACGCCCAGTTCGTAAACGTGTCCAGGCCGTCCCGCGACGTCCAAGGTCACGGCATCCATCGCCGGACTCCATGTCTCCGAGACGACCCGCAGCCCCTCGCTGGTGCTACCGAGCGCGGGCAGCCCAGGAGAATAGGCCAGCCCAAAATCGTTGTGTACCCGCATGCGCAAAGTATTCGGCCCGCTCGAGACAGGGAAGCGTACGGTCGCATGCTGATCAACCGCATTCTTGTCCATGTGAACCGGGACAGGCCGCCCATTGATCTCGGTCCCCGAAACACTCGCGCGCAAGCTAACAGCAGGTGAGAATTCCAGGGTGCAGGAACCCGTGCCGCTTCGCTTTGCCTCCAGCACAATGCTGTCCGCCGTGCGCCGATAGGTGAGGTCCAGCGTGCAGTCTTCAACCCGCAGATTACTCAAATGCACCGAGCTCCATCCGTAAGGGATATGAGGCGCGAACACGGCGTGATTCGCAAACGCGTCGACATCCAGGCCGAGCATTCCGCGAAGCACAGGGCTCACAACCATGGCCGCCGACCAGATTTGGTGTGGCGAGCTGGTGGACAGCGCTTGATGATAGTTCCCGGAAAGCACCTCGGTGACATGCCCCAGCGATCCATCCGAACCGAGCAGCGCATTGGCCCGCAGATTGGAATAAGCGGGCAGCGTCCGATGGTAACGGTATTCCCCCACCGACGCCCATCCCGTAAACAAAGGCCATACCGATCCAAAATGATAGCCGCCCGGGTTGTATCTGGGATCGCGCGCAGAAATAATCCGCATGCCCCAGTCCGTCTGATGGCCCGAATCCGCGAGCAGGTTGATGGTGGCTTCACTCTTCGCTTCGTCCAGCAGACCGAACCACATCGGCACCGTAGCCAGCACGCTGGGCAAGTCCACCGGCTGATTATTTCGGTCGAGCGCGAAACTGAACAGACTCTTTTCCTCCGACCAGAACACCTGGTTCACCAAAGCTTTGTGACGGGCAAAATCCTGCTCGAACTCTCTGCTGACATTCTCCTTCCCCGTGAGGTACGCTAGATTTCCCAAATCATGCAGCGCCTGCGCACCGAGCCCGCTCTGATAGAGTTCGGTCTTTACCGGCAGCAGCGGTCCACCCTCGACCCACCCATGGCCGATCCCAAAATTCTGCGGCAGGTTTTGCGTGTCATAGGTTGACTTGAGGAACTGATAAGCTTTCCACAAGCTCTCCCATTTTTCCTTTGCGAAGTCTACGTCGCCGCTATGCATCACGTAGTCGTTCACGGCGATGATGTAGAGAGGAGTTGCGTCTGCTGACGCGTAGGCATAGGGGTAATCCTTAAACCAATTTACAAAGTTTGCCCCCTGCGAGATTTCATGCGCAATCTTGCCGTCCGCCCGCTGATACTTGCTGAGAAAATCCAGAGCCGTGCGGGTGGTAGCGAAGTCTCCTTCCGCGTCCAGCGCCAGAGCGGTCCACAAAGCATCGCGCCCAAAAAACCAGGCAAATCCCGGCCGCTGGCTCGTGCCTGAGGTTCGATAACCTGCAATCAATCCCGTGCCCAGATAGGGATTGGTAACTAGTCCCTGCGCCATGCTGATCCGTGCCCAGTCGTACGCCTGCTCTAGTTGCGTATCCGGAAGCTCCAGACGGACGGTCTGATCGAGGTACTTGCGGTAGTAATCGGTCGACTCGCGCAACAGGTTGGCGTAATTCTTTAACAAACGCTCATAAGTACTTTGGGCATCAGATAGCCCCTGCACCGATGCCGCGATGACAATCAGCTTGGTTTCTTTCCCCTTAGGCGTCAGGCCTAAGACAAATGAACTCTCTTCGGACGATGAATAATTGGTGTTATATTCCTCCGAATGTAGGACGGCGGTCGGCGAGCCCACCAGCGCCGCATATTTCTTCTGTTCTTCGCCAAAATAGAAAGCCCGCAGCGGCAGCTCCCAGTTCAGATAAGTACCGCCCAAGGCGGCTGGCCATTCGAGTTGAAAATCCCGCTGGAAAACTGCCTCGATCTCGAGAGGCATCGCGGTTTCCACTTCCAAGGTGATGACAGCTCCTGGCTCTCTCAGAGGAACAAATAGCATCTCCCGAACCTGGAATGTGTCCCCCGCATAGAGAATGCTGCAGGACTCCGGGTGCACGGTCACCGTGCGCGCCAGCGACTCGGCGGGCAACACTCGCCCATCGGTATGGAACAGTAGATGGAAATCGCGAAAAATCTTCAGCGGGTAAACCCAGGCCTCAAGTCGTCCCGCCTCATTACCAAATAATCCCGCCCGCGTTCCGACTGCCGGTAAAAACTCCCAGGAGCGCACCGGGCGCGACAATTCCAGCGAGGCGTCCTGTCCCCCTGCGCCATGGGGAAAAAAGGTTAAGAGGATTGCGACTAGGCCAACGAACGCCGGGTTGGACCGCTGGAATCGGGAGCAGTGGGCACGTCGCATGCTTGACCGCTGAGACTTCGAAACTCCTGCTGCGGTACTATAAAAGGTAGTCGCGAATTCTAGCACGAGCCCAACTGGGGCGGGTACGAGCCTTTTGTCTTCTTCACGTCGCGCGTTCCTCCGGTCGCTCAGTCGTTCCGCGCTTGTGCTCTCCCTGGATGGTGTTTTTTCATTTGCGCGGCCTCTTCGCGCTCTCGCTCAAAATCAGAAGAATACCTCACTGCCTAAACCGCCCGCGGATTTAGGCGTGAGTTTCGTTAATGTCGCAACGGAATCTGGCCTGAATGCCAAAACCGTCTTTGGCGGAGAGCACAAGAACAAATATTTGCTCGAGACGACCGGCTGCGGAGTTGCCTTCTACGATTACGACAACGACGGCTGGCTCGACATCTTTGTCGTAAACGGCTCGCGTCTGGAAGGCTTCCCCAAAGGCGAGGAACCGAGCTCGCACCTCTTCAAGAACAATCGTGACGGCACCTTCACCGACGTCACCGACAAAGCCGGTCTTCGCCGTTCCGGTTGGGGACAGGGCGTCTGCGTCGGCGATTACGACAACGACGGCTTCGATGACCTCTTCGTCACCTACTACGGTAAGAATGTTCTGTATCACAACAATGGCAACGGCACCTTCACCGACGTTAGCGAAAAAGCTGGTGTCGCCGGCAAGAAGACGCGCTGGGGAACCGGCTGCGCCTTCGTGGACTACGACCGCGATGGCCACCTCGACCTCTTCGTCGCCAACTACATCGCGCTCGACCTAGCTACTGCTCCCGTCCCCGAGTCCGGCCCCTGCCTATATAAAGGAGTAATGGTCGCCTGCGGGCCTCCCGGCCTTCCCGGAGACAGCAGCATCCTGTACCATAACAATGGCGATGGCACTTTTATCGACGTCTCTGAATCCTCGGGAATCACTCAGGCCAACGGTTTTTATGGCTTGGGAGTCCTGGCCGCCGACTTCGACAACGACGGCTGGCCCGACATCTACGTGGCCAACGATTCCACCGCGAGCGCGCTTTTCCAGAACAAGAAAAACGGCAAGTTTGCGGACGTCGGCATGGAAGCAGGTTGCGTGCTCAGCGCCGACGGCAAACCTCAGGCCGGCATGGGAGTCTCCGCCGCCGACTATGACATGGACGGCTATCTCGACATCGTCAAAACCAACTTCGCCGGCGACACGCCGTCACTCTATCGCAACCGCGGCAACTGGAATTTCGAAGACACGACCTTCACCGCAGGTCTGGGCATGCACACGCAATACCTCGGTTGGGGATGCGGCTTCTTCGACATGGACAATGACGGCTGGCCCGACATCCTCCTCTGCAACGGCCACGTCTACCCCGAAGTCGAACAACTCAAGACCGAGGCCGGCTACCCCCAACGCAAGCTGCTCTACAAGAACCTGCGCAACGGCCAGTTCGAAGACGTCTCCGAGATTGCGGGGTCCGGCATATCCACTCCGTATGCCTCACGTGGCTGCGCCTTCGGTGACTTCGACAACGACGGCGACATCGACGTGGTGGTCAATGCGATCAACGACTACCCGCAGCTCATCCGCTGCGATACCCGCCTGGATAACAACTGGATCAAGGTCAAGACCATCGGCACAAAATCCAATCGCAGCGGAATTGGCGCGCGAATCAAGTGTGTGACCCACCCGCCGGGAGAAGCCAAGCCGCATTCCCAGATTGATGAAGTCCGCAGTGGTGGAAGCTACATCTCGCAAAACGACCTGCGCGTCCACTTCGGAATCGGAAAAGCCGACAAAGTTGATCTGTTGGGAATCCGCTGGCCAAGCGGACAAATCGAAACCCTCAAGGACATCAAACCCAACCAGTTGATCTTCGTCGAGGAAGGGAAGGGTATCGTACGCACAGTGCCCTTTCGAGCGAAGATGACTTGAGAGGACGTGTGGCGCGGACACTCCTGTTCGCGCTCTTATTAGCAGTCTTCAAAACCGGTTTGACGCACAACACTCAGTCGTTCTGACCAACAACCCCTCGTCAAGCGGCCTTCCTTCTTGTCATTGCGAGCGCAGCGAGGAATCCAGGTCCCCCCAACTCCTCGCGATACGGCCCAGTCCTCCAGGGACGAGATTCGTTAGCCCCGCGCGTCAGCGCGGGGTGCCCTCGAGAAAATGTGCAAGTCCCGCAGGGACGCCACCCATCACCGCTTAATACTCTCCAGCAATGTCCTCTCCGCCTCGCTCGGCGGCTCAAACCTTCCGCCCAAGTACTTGGCCAGAAACTCCTCGCTAGCCGCGTTGAACGCCGTGCGATTTTCCGGCCGCGCAAACCCGTGTCCTTCATCCGGAAACACGTAATACTCCACGGGTTTCTTATTCTTGCGCATGGCGGCCACTATCTGATCGCTTTCCGCCTTATTAACCCTCGGATCATTGGCGCCTTGCCCAATCAGCAACGGCGCCTTGATCTGGTCCGCCTTGAACAGAGGAGACTGCGACTTCAAAAATTCCTCATCTTCGCCCATTCGCCGATGAAAGATCGCCACGAAAGTCGACCAATACGGCGGAATAGTCTTTAGCAAGGTGTTTAGGTTCGAGGGACCAACAATGTCCACGCCGCAGGAAAACGCATCTGGAGAGAAAGCCACAGCGGCCAGAGTCGCGTATCCTCCGTAGCTCCCACCCATAATGCAGATTTTTTTCGCATCGGCGACGCCTTGCTCTATGGCCCACTTTTCTCCATCCAGCAGGTCGGTGTGCATGGCTCCCGCCCACTGCCGGTCGCCTGCATTCAGATACTTCTTCCCGTACCCGGTAGACGCCCGGAAATTCGGCTGCAGCACCGCGTAGCCGCGATTCGCCAGCCATTGGGCGTATGGATCGTACCCCCACACGTCACGCCCCCAAGGGCCGCCATGCGGAAACACGACCATGGGCAAGTTCTTCGCCTGCGCACCTGCTGGTGTCGTCAGGTAGCCATAGATCAACATCCCATCGCGCGCCTTGTATTCAATCGGTTTTACTTTTGCGAGCTTGTACTCTTCCAGATCCGGGCGGTTGCTGAACAGCACGGATGCCTTCTTGGCGGCCCGGTCGTACAGGTAGTAATAGATAGGCGCGTCGTCGCCTTCGAAAGTCACCACCCACCGGTCGTCTGCCAGATCACGACTGACGTTGCTGATATCCGCATCCCGCATTTTCTTCAGCGCGTCATAGTCGGCCTGCAAAGCAGGGTCGAGGATCTGGAAATCCCGGCGCTCGCGCAAAAACACCACGGCTTGCAGTTTGTTTGTCTTGGGCTGGGTCACGACAAAAGAGACATCGAACTGCGGATCTTCCGCGAGCACCGTCCGCTTGCCGGTAGCAACGTCTACTGAGAGCAGCCGCGCGGCGTTGGCGTCCAGCGAGGTAATCACCCATAGAGCGCTATTGTCCGGCGAGAAACCCACGATCTCGCCCAGGCTTTCGTCAGCCCCCCACTTCATCAACTCGCGCCAGGGCGACTTGGCGTTATCGCGAACACGGATGACCGTGCCGCCATCCGGCGTGGTTACCTGCGCCGCCCGCACCTGCAAATCATGGTCCGGCTGAAAACCGAGCACATCGCCGGGATTTTCTGTATCGAGGGTCAATTCGCCTGTATTCAGGTTGACGCGGTAAATATCGAACACTTTCGCGTCGCGCTTGTTTAACTGGATCAAAAGCGTGTCGGGATGCGAAGGCTCGAGCGCAACAATGTCGGCGCGCACTTTTTCGAAAGGAGTCAGATCTTTGGTCTGCTTGCTGGAAACGCTCGTCTGGTAGACGCGCCAGTTCTCGTCGCCGCCCTGATCTTGCGTGTAGAGGATGTTCTTCGAGTCATACTGCCAGGAGAAATTGCGGATGCCCCGCTTGCGATCGTTGGTAATGACCCGGTCATCGGTCTTGTCCAGCGTGCGCACCCAGACATTCAGTACACCCTGGTCCGGTGCAAGATAGCCGAGCATAATGCCATCGGGTGAAATCTGCGGTGAGGAGCGCTCAGGATTTCCAAAGAGCACCTTCCTGGGAATCAGGGGGCTTCCTGTTTGTGCCCATGCGCCTAGACTTGGCAGTAGAACAATAAGAAGAATGACAGCAACATATCGAAGTTGTCTCATCACTTGTCCTCCGAGGAAACACAGAATTCTACCCACCTTTCATTACGAGGAACAACCGCGGGCAGTTCCCTGGAAGGGCAAGTGGCGGGATTATCCCGGTGGAGCCTACAGATCGCCACAAGGAAAGTGGACGTGCTTCGAATGACTCCTTGATTATTATTGGCCAGCGTCGGGACGGTAGCCAGAATGCGAATGGCTCTTCAGCCGGCTTGCTTTTACCGGATCAGATTCAATCATCTCCACAATTGGATTCACGAATCGCCCATACTTTGCGAGCGTGAAGTTATCGTGCGATGCCAGGGCACTTTCTATTGCCCTCTCCGTTGCGGGTGTCACGAGCTCGATGCGGCCCACAAAAACGCGCACCGTTTGCGCTGGAGTAGGATGGATCGTGAGCGGAAGCATCGAATCCAGGATTGCCGTCGGCACGATATACAACAATCGGCTACCTTCCTCGAACCAGGAGGACTGCCACGTTTCTACCATCGCATGGGCTTCGTCCCGGTAAAGACCGTGCGTGGTGAGTATGTTTTCGAGATCCCTGCACAGATCAGCGACTGTGCCGGTCAACTCTGGTGGGTCGAGCCTAGTTTCGTCCTGCAGAACCCCGCCGATGCGGTAGCCCACTTTCTCTTCTCGTCGCTCGAAAAGCAGGGTGTTGGGGATTTCATTTTTGCTCAGGTTTTTAATGAGTAGAGTTCCCTGAAGCGTAACCTTCGCCGAGATGGGCAACGGAGCCCGCGAAACGCCGCGATAAAAGAGAAATTTCTCTCGCTGCCCGCCGGCAGAGCTCTTGACGAGCAAGGGCGCTGCCGACGTCTCCCGCGCCGCATAATATCGGTTGTCCTGGGCCTGTCGAATAAAGTCCTCGCCCGCATCTGGTTGAACCGCGACGTCGTCCCACGAGATGCTGCCGTCTATGGGTTGCTGGTAGAGTGTCCGGTCAAAGAGCCTGGCAGTTGGCAAGACACGGCTGGCGTGCGGATACCACTCGGTAATCACCCCTCGCGAGAAAGCTACATTCACTGAAGCTCTCACCTCGTGGGAGGAATGAAAATAGATCACCGGTGTCTCCATTCGAATCGTGCCCCGCAGCCCTACTTTGAGAGCGCCATCCCGCAAGTGTTCTACGAAGCCAGGCAAATCAACAGGACCCTTAAACCGCAACCAGTCAACCGCTTTCCCCTCCTTCCCCGCAATCGAGGTAAACGTGCCCCATTCGTGGACTACCAAATCCGAGTCCGCCAGTTGCATTGCCAGACTGAAAACCTGTGAGCAGGGAGAGAGACAGAGAGCCATGGCTCCGTATGCCAGAGAGCGCATCAGGAGCAAAGGCAAGCTCGCTCGCAGAGTTGTTATCCAGGGTTTCATTTCCACTGACCTCCTGGGCTCGTGCTTCGGGCCAACATTTGGGAAACTGTCTCATCCTGATGTCCCATGAAACGTGCGGCCAGGTTTTGCGCCAACAGCGGATCGGTCTTCGCCCCGGCAATTGCTTTCTGTACGTGCTGGCGATGCTTGCTCTCTGGGCCCTTCAGGGTAATCAGCGCCGCGGCAAACTCCATCTCCGGATCCTGATCACGCAGCCCCATAGCCTTTTTCACCCATTCATATCCGTCGATCCCAGACGCGGGATTCGGCTGATCGTTGCCGAGCCACTGCTTGAACGCTTCCGCCAGGTACCCAAAGTCAAAGAAAGCCAGGGCGTCTCCGTTCCCGGCCGCGACGCGTGCGTGAAGTTTCCCGAGCAACTCCTTGGCAACTCGCGGATCCTTCCGTGCGTAAAGCGTGGCGCGCCGCAGGGTTTCCATTCGGGCCAGGACCGGAGTCTTGGCATCGAGGAGTTCCAGCATGTCGCGCGTCAAATTCTTGATATCGTAAGTTTCATTTCCGTCCAGATTCCAGCTATGGCTGATCCAGGGAAGTGACTTTGCCTGTCCGATCTCGATCGTATGGCAGACCAGGGGCGGCCCTGCCTGCGCAACCGCCGTCAAAACCAACAGCACCGCAACCAGACTCGTCGTGCGCCAACGAAGTACCCCACGTGTGTTCATCATTCGACCTCCTGTTGAATTTGTGGACCCCACACGTGGATAAAGACGCTTGCAAGCAGAAAACTGTTAGCAGAGGAAGGGTGCAGTCACGACGTTGTCTCTCGGGGGCATGGCTTCAAAGGCTGCCAATGAAGTCTGGTTTTAGGTGGCGCAGCGCTTTAGCGCCGCCATGAGGGCTCTATTTTTGAATCGGCTTTAAGTCGTGCCGATACTGTAGCAGTCTGGGGAGGGCACGGCTTCAGCCGTGCCAATCAGGCTCCTAAGAATGTGTGTGGTCTTACCCGCCGAGGTCCCTTGTCGGGAGGGCACCTCGAATATCATCCCCGTTTTTGAACTCGAAAACCGTTTACAACGCTCGCATCCCTCTTTATAGTGCCCGCCATGAACCCAACTCTGTATTGCAACAAGTGTGGCGCGGCTAATTCCGCTGAAGCACAATTCTGCAGCCGCTGCGGCAGCGCCTTGAATCCCGTTTCCGCCGGGCTCAGCCCGGCGGCGGCCGCGCCGACGCCGGTTGTAGCCGGTTCCTACAACCCGGTCGTCGCCACAGTTGGATATGGAGGCTTCTGGATTCGAGTTGTCGCCTTCATCATCGATGGGATTATCGTACGCGCGGCGGCGTGGCCGGTCAGCATAATCTTCGGTTTGGGCGGTCTGGCGGGAACGCTGGGTGGTTTTCCGCACGGAGCTCCGGGCTTGCATCTGTTCGGCAGTGGAGTTGTGTTGATAGTGGTGGTCTTCGGCTCCTGGCTCTACGAGGCTTTCATGCTCAGCTCTCCCTACCAGGCGACGCTCGGCAAGATGATTTTCGGGATGAAGGTCACCGATCTTTACGGCAACCGCGTCTCATTTGCGCGCGCCACCGGCAGGCACTTCGCGAAGTGGCTTTCAGGAATGATCCTGTGCATCGGCTACATCATGGTCGCGTTCACCGAGCGCAACCAGGGATTACACGACATCCTGGCTGGAACCCTGGTGCGGCGGTAGGGCTGATCGGCGGTTCGCGGACTGATTTTCGCTAATTGTGGAACCCAAGGATGACTCACGAGCAGAGGCAGCGAATCATCTCTCGCCTGAACGGACGGAATCAGCTCGACGCGTTCGAGGCCGCGAAGGCAATCTGGGAGGAGTCTGACAAAGGTTTAGAACGCCACCTCGTATTGATGCTGAGAAATCGTCGCAGCCCTTCAACCGTGCCGCCGCAGCCTATGCAATGCAAATCGTGTCTACTCCACGGACCATCAGGGCATTGGAGTGTGTAGTTAAGAACAAATCCGGGCGTTCCCGTGTCAGGGGGAGAAGCAGCCGAGGCGCTCGCACACTGCCATCGGAGAAAGTCCCACGATGTGCTGCTTACAGCACTTGGCGACTCCCGCAAGGACGTTCGGTTTTGGTGTGCATTCGGCTCTTGGCGAGATGGCGGCGATGCGGGCTGTTCTTGGCCTGGAGCGTCTTGTCGATACTGACAAAAGAATCATCAAAGGCTTTCACTCGGTTGCGAGGGAAGCGGCCGACGCAACTGAAAATATTCAAACGGAGAAGGTTGCGCATATGCGAAAGAATGGTTGTGTGTTTTACGTTCGTACCTAATTCCTGACCGGCGAAAGATCGCGATTACATCAATAACGGGGCCACCCGTGTGCCCGTCTACGCGTTCTTAGCCGATTGCTCTTGTAACGTCGCGCTACACCAATAAGCACCGACCAAGCCATCTACGAGGCAAGTCCCAATCTACCGGTTACAGCAACAATTATTTCGCGACGCCGTTCTCCGGCGACCACGAGCGCTCCCAATGACGCCACGACGAAATATCACCCAATCCCAGCTGATTCCACCAGAGATCCAGCATTTTGGATTCGCCTCTCAGTATTCCTTCGCGCGTAACGCCTTCTGGCGCGGGCACCAGTGCATTCAACCGGTCATATATCCGGCTGCGCTGCGACTGGTCTACTCGAGGAAGCAAGTGCCACAATGTAAGCGCGTCGTGCTGGCGCGCGTGGGCCAGTACCGTCGTAAGTTCCGCATTACGTTCCTTCGCACTACCGCCCTCAAGATCAAGTTTGAATAGTGCCGTGCGAAAAGATTCCGAGGCATCCTCGAAATAAGGGGCACCCGGCCCGACTTTCGGTTTAGTACGGCACGCGGCGCCCGCGGGAATAAACGCCTCACGATTGCCCAGCTTGAATCCCACCCAGCCCAGCGTCGTGCGCAACAGGCCATCTCCCGAGTCGTCCACGTGCAAGGTGTAGGCGCACCCCAGGTCTACGGCGACGGCCGAAGGAGTGTCCACTACAAATTGCCCGGGCGGCGCCCAGATCGAAGCATGAATCGTTCCACGCTCCAAGGCCAGCCGCTTAAGCTCCGAATTCATCCTCACCACGCGCAGACGAGTTCCGGGCTCCACCTCTACTGTACCGATTTCATCGAGTTGAATGTTAGCCCGCGATTGACTATCCGTCTCCAGGGTCTGACCAAGCCCCAGCTTGGCTGTTCCTCCGTTTGCGTGAATAGGTTTCGATTCCAGGCGAGGTGTTCCTGCAATTTTTGTAACGTTCCACGCTGGACCCAAAGCCACTTGCTTCGGACGCACCAACCATCCAACCGCAGCGATAATAATAACGAGCAGGGCGACCGCTGCCGCAGGCGCCCAAGGCACCTGGAAGAGTCTGGCTAGAATGGATTTTCGGACCCTGACCGGGATCTCCGGAAACACCGCCGCCGCCCGATTGTAGCGTAACCTGCCCAGAACGTTTTCCAGCTTCTCTATCTCGGGATCAGCTTCCCCAGACCGATCCCATAAGTAATCCTTATCCATTCATTTCCTCTTCGACTTCTCGACAAAACTGCACTTACTCCCGCCACCGCCCGAGCTTTTCGCGAAGTTGTTGCATGCCGCGATGCAAATTGACGCGAACTGATCCAGGCGTCAGCCCCGTCCGAGCCGCAATCTCAGGGCCAGTCATACCTTCCACGAGCCGCAAGATGAGAGGTTCTCGGTAGGCATCCGGTAAGCTGCGAATTGCGGCCAGGATGACCGCAGCTTCATTGTTCCCCGCGCTGCCTGAGACGCCGCTTCCAGTTTCGGTCTCTGACCCGTCATCCGTAACTTCGACCGTTGTCACCGATCGCCGGTGATAGTCCTTCGCACGATTGCGCGCGATGGCAGCCAGCCAGGCTCCGAAGCGGGCAAGGTCGCGGAGAGTAGACAGCCGGCGAAGCGCCACCAGGAAAACTTCCTGCACGAGGTCGTCTACCTCGCTAAGCGGCACTCGCGCCATCAGAATTCCGTGCACCATGCGCGCGTACTGCTCATACAACCGGCCAAAGGCCACGCGATCGCCTGCCTGAGCGGCGCTCACCAGCGGCGAATCGTCGGTGGTTGCGAGGACGGATAGGTTGGTCACGGCCCCGCGTCCCAGGCTGGCGGCGAACACGTCAACTCTGTCCCCAATCGAGGCCATGGAGGCCGAATCCCAGCTCGTTACAATAGACGTAGACTCACGGCCGAGTGTTAACACACAAAATGCGGGCTCTGCTTTATTTCGGGATGCTGCCTTCCGTTGCGTTCTGTTCTCTTGCTAGTCGTTCCAGTTGGTCATGCGGCAAGTCATGCAACAACTCGAGGAAGACTCCGTTGGTCCAGCCGAACCCCACGACGTTCGCCTTATACCCGGTAGTCACGTGCGTTTCCGAAGATCGTGTCACGACGTTATATTTTTCTCGAATCGTTCCATCCCGCCGAAAATTTTCCGCCACCAGGGAGAGAAATTTGTAGGAAAGCCGGTCCGCGTCGTTACTGAATCCATAGCGCCGCAGTCCCTCGATGCCCAGCAGCTGAATCGGTGCCCAGCCATAGGGATAATCCCACTGCGCCCCCGTCTCCGTGTGACTCATTGCCAATCCACCCGGCTGCTCGAAGATCGGCAGATTCTTCTCTACTGCGCGTGCCTGCTCCGCACTGGCCAACCCAGCCCACAGCGGGTAAAACGTGCTGGCATACTCGTACGCTGAGCGGTTCTGCGTTTCAAAGTTGTAGTCAAAGAACAGCCCGCGCGCCCCGTCCCACAGATATTTGTTGATTCGTTCCTTGCGATCTTCGGCCCGCTGCCGCCACCGTTCTGCCTCTTCCTTCTTGCCGAGCAACCGGCTCATCTCTTGCATATCCCTTTCGGTCTTGTAAAGGAGGCTGTTCAGACAGACGGGCGCATAATGATGAGTCTGGCCTCCATACGGCCCGAAGCGAAAAGAGATATCGAATCCCGATTCCCGCATGCTGCGGTCGCCCTTATAGAAATCGCGGCTCAAAGACAAGGTCTTCAGCGGCTCGCATTTCGATCCAGCGCCGGTGGTCTCGCACAACTGCAGCCCGAAGCTGAACCCGATCACATCGGGATTGGATGTTCCAGCTTTAACCTCCACCAAGTCCCGGTCTGCGTTTTCGGGATGGTTGAGGAAATAGCTCACCACGTCGCGGTAATGGCCGCTTTCATCCTGCAATCCTTCCGGGACAGGTCCTTGCCCAAAGTCGTAGTAGCGCGACAACCCGGTCGAGCCCGCTACGTGCGGATCGCGCATCCACATCTCGTAATCCTGGCTGGCATACCTGTAAGCCTTTTCGAGCCACGCCCGATCGTCGTGCCCAGCCGCTTTGTCCGCCTGGTGCACCGCCATAATCATGGAGGTGAGGAACGGGGGCTGCGATCGGGTCAGATAGTAAGTGCGGTTGGCATTGAGAAACGTCCCATAGTGTTCGATCTCGAAGAAGAAATTCTCCAGCATGCCGCGCGCCAGATCGGTCCGCCCATCGCGCAGCAATCCCACGATGATGAAGTAGCTGTCCCAGCCATACATCTCGTTGAATCGGCCGCCGGGAACCACGTAGGGGTTTTCCAGAAAAAGCAGTCCCGGAGGCTGAATTTTCTGCGGATCCGCTTCGCCCGGATGATGGATGGCTACCGGCAAGTGCTGGACTTCAACTTTGCAGTCCTTCTGCAACTTCTCGACCGAAGCCGGGGCAGGGAACTCCGCCGGAAGATAGAGAACAGAAGGCGCCGCCAGCTTAGGATCGACTACGGAGTCGCACCGGGTCATGGAGCGAGTCAGCACATCCCATCCGGAGGAAATATAAGTCCGGATAGCTGGGAGACCTTGCTCCTTGGTCTCAGCCGCACGCAGCCAGCTGCCAGCGACTATTACGAGCAGGAAGAAAACCGTTTTGCAGTCGCGATAAATGCGCCGATGCAGCGGGAGGGACATTCTATGATCTGCCATGATGACAAGATAATATCCTGAGCAGGCCAGCCTCTCCGCCGATTTCCCATCGCTTCCTATTAACCGGCGGTCATCTGAAGCACTTGAATAGCTTTCTGTTGTGCGCTCAGTCCCCAGTCTTTCAGCACATAATTATGGCCGTACACGATGCCCTGGCCCGTGGCGATAGTCAGCTTGCGTCGGCGGGCATCCTCCCGCCATGCCGGATCTACCCAATTGGCAACTGCCATTGCCACAATGACCCGCAAGTCACCCTCAGTCATTCCGGGCTTGGAGTCTTTGCGAATCTGCCTCATAGCCTGGCGCTGGATGCTGCCGTTCTGCACAGGATATCGAAACAAAGTGCGTGTCCCAATTCACTCTCGAGAGCCAATCCGGTAGCGGCCTTGATGGCCGGAGTCATGTAATCGTTCTGCACCTGCTTCACCTGCTGCTGTTGCACTTCTGGAAGAGTCCAAAGCGCGCGAACCTCGACCGCCAAGGCTCTGCGAGCGCCCCATTCGGTAGCGTATGTTCATCCGCCCCTGCTTCTGGAACTCCCTTGTGCCTGTCATCAGCTTCAGCAGTTCGCCGGACTTCGCTCCGAACGCCTGCTGGATCAGTTCGGGATGGCTTTGATTCACAGCCAACAGAATCTTCTTCTGCTCGCCGGAGGTCATGGTGAATCCAATAATTGCCCAGGTCAGCAAAGCTCCATCAAAGTTGCCGACTGCCAATCCCAAACCATGTCCTTCGAAGGCTGCGGTCAGCTGTAACCTGCGCTCGGGCACGCTGGGGATAGGGCGCTACATCAGGATTTGCCAAGTCTGATCATCAACTGTTCCGTTGACCGGCAACTTGTTGGTTTCCTGGAAAGTGCTCACCGCACTTGCCGTGTCGTGCCGTACCAGCCATCGACGCCATTGGTATCGAAGCTCGCTTCCGTGAGATTGCGCTGGATTTCCCTGATGATCTCTCCTATAGCTCCTATTCCAAACACGGTCGGCATGTGATTTTCGCCAGCTGCTCAGACTACTCCTTTACCCCGATTGCCAATTCATTCTCGAATTCGTGTTCCGAAACTGGAACAGCATTCATCTCGTCATCCTGAGCTGGGCATAAGTCCGAAAGCAGGCATACGCCATAGAGACGCGGCTTGCCGCGTCTCAGGGATCTTGCGTCGTGCAGCCGGCGAGAAAACCCCTTCTCTACCGATGCTCGCCCTCTTGCGAATCCCCACGCAGCCTTTCTTCATCTACATGGTTCTGAGGTACGAACTGAAAGAGAGCGAATGCCTCCCCAGCCTGAATCCTCCAACGATATTAATCCCTGGCTGATTGCGATTGCCGTGATGTCGAGCACCTTCATGGAAGTGCTGGACACAACCGTGGTCAACGTTTCGCTGCCGCACATCGCAGGCAGCTTGTCGGCCACCACCGATGAAGCGACTTGGACCCTGACTTCCTACCTCGTAGCCAATGCCATCATTCTCCCGATGACCGGCTGGCTGGCCAACAACTTCGGACGCAAGCGCCTGCTGATGGCATCGGTGATCGGCTTCACCACTGCTTCGTTCTTCTGCGGGCTTGCGCCATCGCTCGGATTCCTCATCATTTTTCGCCTCATTCAAGGCGCTTGTGGAGGCGGCCTGCAACCGCTCTCGCAGGCCGTCCTGCTGGAGGCTTTTCCGCCCGAAAAACGAGGCCAGGCCATGGCTTTCTGGGCGCTTGGCATCGTGGTGGCGCCGATGCTTGGGCCCGTCGCCGGCGGCTGGATCACCGACAACTACAGCTGGCGCTGGGTGTTCTACATCAATGT
>Ga0066704_10000231_pt1 | contig 18068 bp, 16 predicted proteins | sample GraSoiAngelo_153_FD_66458 | JGI IMG/M metagenome (GOLD analysis project Ga0066704, IMG submission 66458) | Grasslands soil microbial communities from the Angelo Coastal Reserve, California, USA - 14_1009_12_40cm | ecosystem: Environmental > Terrestrial > Soil > Grasslands | place: USA... | reverse complement strand
GGCGGGGGATGCAGGTCGTCTTCAGCGGGGATGCTCCAGGCGAGCTCGTTCAGGTTCAGCTTGGCGAGGACGATTGCGCCTGCGGCGCGAAGCGCGGTCACCGAGGGGGCGTCCTCGGCGGGAACCCAGTCGGTGAACAGGCGCGAATTGGCCGTTGTCCGTATGCCGGCCGTCGCGATGCAATCTTTGATCCCGATCGGAATCCCATGCAGCGGGCCTCTCCAGTCGCCACGCCCAAGTTCCAACTCGGCCGACTGCGCGTCTGCCAGTGCAGTCTCAGCCGCGAGTGTGATGGTGCACCTGAGCATCGGATCGAGCTGCCGAACCCGGTCGATCATGGCTCCGACATAGCGGCTTGGCGCCAGTGCGCCGTCGCGGATCAGCCGGCCGGCTGCCGCCACCGTAAGGAAATGGAGTTCCTCCGGTCGGGTCACCCCGACTTCTGAGGACGGTGTTCGCCATGACCGACGCGATCGGGGCCGCCCGACTGGCGTCCGCGAAGCGCTTCAGCCACATCCAGGAGGTCCTGCACCATCGGCCGCAAGCGGGTCAACTCATGCGCATTCAACTCCAGATGGAGCCCGCTCGCCATTCGACGCAGCGCCGCCTCCGAGAGCGGCTTCATCGCCTGACTGAATCGAGCATTTCGGCCGTAGCCCGCCGCAGCGTGACAAGGTCCGATGGAGCCGCGAGCATGGTGTAGCCTGCCTGGCGCCATCGCTCCAAGAGCTCGGTGCTGCCACAGGCAATACCGGCCACGACCCCATGGTCGCGACACACCGCTGGCACCGCCTCCAGCTGCCGCCGGTGCTCCGGCTCATCGGACCGAGGACCAAAGCCCATCGACAAAGCGAAGTCGCTGGGTCCGATGAAGACCGCGTCAACACCTGGGACCGACACGATTTCATCAAGTCGCTCGAGCGCCGGCACCGTCTCGACCATGACGGCGCAGATCACCGAGCTGTTTGCCAGCGCAGGACTGTAGTCGGCAACCCCGAGTGAGGCTCTCGTCGGTCCCCAGCTCCGATATCCGTCCGGTGGGTATCGACAGGCTCCAACCGCGGCTACCGCCTCGGCTGGTGAGTTGACCATAGGCACGATCACGCCGGCAGCGCCGGCGTCGAGTGCCTTCATGATCCAGCCCGGATCGTTCCAGGGAACTCGGACGAGTGCTGGTACCCCCACCACCCCGACCGCCTGCAGCATGCTGAGCATTTCCTGGTACCCGATGAGCCCGTGCTGCACGTCGATGCACACCCAATCGAAACCTGCCCGAGCCATGACTTCGGCCGTGAACGAACCCGGGATGACGCACCAGCCACCGACCGCGGGCTTTGTGCTGGTCAGAGCCTCTCGCAGCGACACGGTCAGCGGGTCAGAGCCTCTGCCACCGGGGCGTGGTTGAAGCATGCGACGACGTGCTCGCGCTCGACCTCTTTCAGTCGTGGAACTTCGTTCCAGCACACGTCGATGGCCCGGAAACAGCGGGTCGCGAAGCGGCATCGGGCCGGGATGTTGATGGCTGTCGGGATCTCGCCGGCGAGCATGATGCGGCTTCTCTTCTCGCGCTTGCTCGAGATCATCGGCACCGCTGACAGGAGCGCCTGCGTGTACGGATGACGTGGGTTCGAGAACAGCAACTGCTTCGGCGCCACCTCGACCATGTGGCCCAGGTACATCACCGCGACACGATCCGCAACGTGCCGGACGACCCCGAGGTCGTGCGAGATGAGTACGTAGGTGAGCTGCAGCTCGTCTCTCAGGTCAGCGAGAAGGTTCAGGATCTTCGACTGAACAGAGACGTCGAGGGCACTCACGGGCTCATCGAGGATCAGGAATTCTGGGTTCACCGCGAGTGCGCGCGCGATACAGATGCGCTGGCGCTGGCCTCCACTGAACTCGTGCGGATAGCGGTCGATGATGTTCGGGGAGAGGCCGACGAGCTCTAGCAGCTCATTGGTGCGACGGCGCCGAAAGACCGGGGCCAGGCCATTGATTCCTTCGCTCACGATCTGGCCGACGTTGTGCCGCGGGTTGAGCGAGGAATACGGGTCCTGGAAGACGATCTGAACCTTGCGGCGGAGGCCCCGGACCTGTGCCCGCGAGAGACCGAAGATGTTCTCGCCCTCGTAGCGAATCTCGCCACGGGTTGGTTCGATGAGCTTGATCAGGAGCCTGGCCAGGGTCGACTTTCCGCTTCCGCTCTCACCGACCAGCGCAAGGATCTCGCCGCGCCTGACCGTGAGGTCGACATCCTCGAGAGCGCTCAACCAGGATCTCTTCTTTCCCAGCCAGCCGGTGTCCATCGGATAGAGCTTGGTGAGCCCTTTGATTTCGACCAAGGGCTCAGCCGCGCGAGGTCGCTCGGTCGGTTGGCGGACGGCCGACATCATCGATTTCAAAGCTTAAGCTTGCTGATGCCGTGAGACTGTCCGAGCGCGTGTACCTGGTCGGATCGGGCAGCAGTGGTTTCGATATGACCGACCCGTTTGACTGTCATGTCTATCTCATCGATGGCGGACGCGAGCTTGCGTTGATCGATGTCGGCGCCGGAATGGGCGCCGCAGGGATTATCGAAAACGTAAAGCACGAAGGATTCGACCCGGCGCGAATCCGTCACGTGGTTCTCACCCATGGCCACGGCGACCACGCCGGAGGCGCCGCACGAATGCGCAAGCTGCTCGGCGAGCCGGCGATCTATGCCTCTGGAGCGATCGCCGACAGCTTGCGCAACGGGGATGAAAGAGCGACCAGTGTGGACGTCGCCAAGCAGGCGGGCATCTACCCGCTCGATTACCACCTGGAGCCGTGTCCCGTGGATCACGAGCTCGAGGAGCACGCCACCGTTGAGGTCGGCAGCCTGCGATTCACTGTCCTCGATACGCCCGGACATTCGGACGGCCACGTGTCCCTGCTCCTCGAGGATGCCGGCAGAACGACACTGTTCGCCGGCGACGTGATCTTCTTTGGCGGCAAGATCCTTCTCCAGAACATCCACGATTGCCGTATCGACGCGCTGAGCAGCTCTCTGCGGAAACTGCGCCAGCTTGCGGTCTCGGCGCTGTTTCCCGGCCACCTGACGGTGTCGCTGAGTGATGGACAGCGACACATCGAGCGCGCCAACCAGGTGCTCGATCGTCTGCTGATCCCGGAGCAGATGGTCTCGGCCTGGTAGTCAGAACTGGCGGACCAGGTGCTCTAGCACCTTCTCCCGGGCGTGCACGCCCCACTCGCCGGCGAGCAGGTCGGTGCCCTGGGCAGCAACCGGGAGCTTGACCATCGCGCAGGGTCCGATTGCACCCCGAAATACAGCTTCGGCAATTTCCAGAGCGCCTGGCGAGAGCGACCCCACGAGGATCAACTTTGGAGCCCTGGCTTCCCTGATCTCAGTCAACTCCGCCACTCGGTCGTCCGCATCAGGCGAGATGGCGACGATCGAAGCCACCCGGCGCATCGGGTCCGTTGCCGCCGCGAGCGCCGCTATCGCCCCAACTCCCTCGCCCACCAGGTGGATCTGTTGAGAGCTTTGCGATCTGGCAAACTCAATTGCCGCCAAAACAGCTGGTACGGCAAGCGCCGATTCCCACGGGTCGTCTGAGGCGCCGTGACCAGGCAGGTCGATGGCCAGGGCGGTAAAGCCGCGGCCGGCGAGAAAGCCGGCCAACGGCCGCCATCCGTCCAGGTCTCGGCCCTCACCATGCACGAGCACTGCCCAACGATCCCCCTCACCGGAGCGTAAGCCCCGCAGCGTACGGGCGCCGGGCCCGGCAAACTCGACGGGCACGACGCGCGCGCGATCCACGTGTGCCGGCTCGATCCCCAACCGCCTACCTATTTGTGTGCAGGAGCCCGCAAGCCGCCCGCCGAGACTCCGCCCCCACTGCCGCCAGGCACGGCAAGGACTGTTTGCTCCAGAGACTTGACACTGAGGTGTATGTGCTGCTCCAAAGCCTTGCACGCCGCGCGCAGGTTTCTCGCCTTGAGCGCCGCAAGAATTGGGATGTGATCCTCCGTCTGGGCATTGACATCGTTCGGCAGAGCCACTCTTCGCCAGCGGTCACTGTGACTCCACACGAGCCCGAGCATCTTCATGGTCCATTTGGAACCACCTCGGGAATAGATCGCGAAATGCAGCTTCTGGTGGAGCGCGAGGTACTGAATGCGATCCTTTGCAAAGATCTTCCTCATATCTCGCTGACACTCCTCGAGCGCCTCGATCAACTCGTCATCGACATGTGGAAAGGCAAGCTTCAGCGCGGCAGTCTCTAGAACCAGCCGCAGCCTGTACACGTCGATCGTCTCGGCCAGCGAGATGGGTGCGACTCGTGCACCCTTGTTTCGAACTGACTCGACGAGACCCTCGGCTTGCAGCAGTCTGAGAGCCTCGCGTACAGGTATCAGGCTGATCGAATAGCGGGCGCCCAAGTTCTGGAGCTTGAGCTGCATCCCGGGCTCAAACTCGCCGCTGAGAATGGACGTCCGAATCCCGTGGTATGCAACGTCAACCGCGGTGATGAGCTGAAGTGGCTCGGAGCCATCAAACATCGTGGAGTCCATCAGGGGCAGTCGGACATTGCTTCCGCTGCGCTCAGGCCGCGCTCGAGGTGACTCGATCATTGGTCCTTCTGGAACCGAGGAGGCCGCAACTTGACAGCCGCCCGCTCAATGCTACGATCCTATAAATTATCAACTCAGCGGCTCGTTTTTTGGTGAGGGACGCAAAATGAACAGTGGCATCAGCCAGCCGGCGGTGCACAGTCTTGTTGCGGAATACCTGGAAGGCGGGGTGTCTCGCCGCCAATTTGTCAAGGGCGCTCTGGCACTCGGCTTGGGCATGACTGCCATCGGCGGTCTGCTGGCAGCCTGCACCAGTGCGTCTAACGGCCAGTCGGCCACTCCCAAGCAGGGTGGGACGCTCAAAGAGGGCTACGACCTGGACTTCTCTCGCCTCGATCCCATCAACACCAACTGGTACGACCCGGCTTTCTATGCGGTGTACGAGTCGTTGGTGACCAACGACGCCCAGGGCAACTATGTCCCGCAGATCGCTTCGAGCTGGAAGGTCGCATCCGACGGCCTGTCGGTCACGTTCAAGATTCGCAGCGGACTCAAGTTCCAGTCTGGTGCCACCCTGGACGCGGCGGCCATCAAGGCCGTCTACGATGGGATCGCAGACCCCAAGAACGGCTCACCACTAGGCTCGGTCTGGGTTCCGGTCGCCAGCACAGAGGCGCCTGACCCGACCACGCTCATCATCAAGCTCAAGCACCCCTACTTCGACCTCTTCAACATCGTCAAGACTGGCTACTGGGACATCGTCAACATGGCCTTCAGGACCCAGCTCGGAGATAAGTACGGCCAGCAGGGCGTTGACGGGTCAGGGCCTTTCAAGCTCACCGAGTGGGTGCCCGGCAGCCACACTTCGGTCAAGCGCTGGGAAAGCTACCCTGGCACCGGAAGTCCCTTCATCCAGAACAAGGGCAAGCCTTATCTCGACGGCATCAACTGGCTCACCATCCTCGATGCTCCGCAGCGGGCGATCCAGATTCAGAACGGTGAGATCGACACCCTCCGTGGGCCGGCGTTCCAGGACATCACCCGCCTTCAAGCGGACAAAAACCTGACCGTCACCCAGCTCAAGGAGTGGTCTGGATATTTCTTTACGCTCAACTTTGGACGCACCGACCTGGGCTTCGACGACGTGAACGTGCGCCAGGCGTTGTCCCACGCCGTCGATCGCGCCGGTATCGTCAAGGCGCTGCTCTTCACTCATGGCGAGCCGCTTTACGGTCCGATAACGTCGGCCGACAAGTCGTATACGAAGGACGTCGAGCAGTTCAACCAATTCGATGTCGGCAAGTCAAAGAGCATGCTCAGCGCGGCGGGCTGGAAGGCCGGCTCGGATGGGATTCTGACCAAGAACGGCGTCCGGTTTGCCTTTGAGATGATCATCCAGGCCGAGAGCTTCAATCAGCAGCTGGGTTCCGTGCTCCAGGCACAGCTCAAGACGGTCGGGGTAGACCTCAAGGTCACCTCTCTCGACCGCGGCACCTTCTTCAACCGGGCGTTCGCCATCCCGGATTCGCTCATGTTCTTCTACCTCTGGCCGGTCCCGATCGACGTGGTCACTCTCTTCGTCAACAGCGCAAATGCCCACGGAAAGGGACCGAACTGGAGCAACGCCGTCATACCTCAGATGGACCAGGCGATCGCCGCCTGGCAGAGCGCTGCCAGCGAGGCCGAGCTGATTGCAGCCGGCAAGAAGTTCCAGCTTGCCGTCGCGGAGCAGCTTCCCTTCGTGCCGGTCATCAACCGGGACGCATTCTGGGTCAGCCGGCAGAACGTGCACGGCTGGCACCCCGACCAGTGGAACCTCTATCCGTATTACAACGACGTCTGGCTCGGCTAGCGCCGCTCGCGCTCAACCGGTGAGCTGACGCTAGAAAATTCACATACTGGAGCAAGGTGGCTTCCTACCTGGCGCGCCGCACGGGCTACATGCTTCTCATCCTCACGATCTCGTCGGTCGTCATCTTCTACGCCCTGCGCACGGCTCCGGGTGGTCCTAGCGGCGGCGGCGTGCTCAGCGCGCTGTCATCGCAAGAGATCCGGCAGGCGTACGACAAGCGCATGGGACTTGACAAGCCTGTGTACACCCAATATTTCATCTACCTCGGTCACCTCGCCACGGGGGACCTGGGCACGTCGCTCGCAAATGGCACGCCGATCGTCGAGCTGCTGGGGACGCACGCGCGCAACAGCCTTGTGCTCGGCCTCACCGCCCTTCTCATCTCATATGTGATCGCGATCCCGCTAGGCGTGCTCGCCGCCGTGAAGCGCAACACCTGGGTCGACCAGCTCGCCATGGGAGGGGCCATCCTCGGCATGGGAATTCCAAACTTCTGGTTGGCGCTAATCCTCGTGTACTTCTTCTCGTTGCGCCTGAGTCTGCTGCCATCCGCCGGCTGCTGCGACCCCCCGCAGCTCATCCTGCCGGCTCTCGTCCTCGCGGCCGAAGGAACCGCGGTGACGATGCGCATGACGAGGTCTTCCATGCTCGAGCACCTGCACGACGATTTCGTTCGTGCGCTGCGCGCCAAAGGCCTGCCGGAGTGGCAAGTGATCATCCGCCACGTGCTCCGCAATGCCCTGATTCCCGTCATTTCCCTGACCGGATTGCGCCTCGGGTGGCTCGTGGGATATGCGCTGATCGTGGAAACGATCTTCCGCTGGCCGGGTGTCGGCTACCTGTTGGTCGACTCGGTGCTGCGCCGTGACTATCCGGTCGCGCAGTTCTTCTCCCTGCTGCTGATCTTCTTCGTGCTGCTGGCCAATTGGTTCGCCGACATCGCATACGGTCTGGCGAACCCGCGAATTCGGGTCGCGTGATGTCCGACCTATCCGTCCTTGACGACAAGGCGACCTGGGAGTCGAGGGTCGAGCGCCTGTGGTCGGCCCAGCCCTCTCGATTTCAAGATGCCTGGTACGAGCTGTCCCGCAACAAGCTTGCGCTGGGCGGCGCGGTGATCGTGCTGTTCTTCACCTTGGTGGCGATCGTGGGCCCGGCTCTGGCGCCTTACGACTACGCGAAACAGGTACTCAGTGACAATCTGTTGCCACCGCTCAGCAAGGGCCACCTGCTCGGCACCGACGAGCTCGGACGCGACCTGCTGAGCCGACTGCTGTTGGGGATCCGCATCTCGATGGCGGTCGGCCTCGGCACGACCGCCATCGCTTTGAGCATCGGCACGATCGTGGGGATGCTGGCCGGTTATTACCGAGGCTGGGTGGACAGAGTCCTCAATGGTTTCGTCGAGCTGATCTGGGGCTTCCCATTGATCCTCATCGCCGTGCTGTTGATCGGCGCCATCGGACCCGGGTTGACGGGAGTGGTCATTGCGGTTGGATTCGTGAATTGGGCCGGCTTCGCACGGATCGTCCGCGGCGATGTCTTCGCTCTCCGCGAGAAAGAGTTCGTCGCCGCGGCGCGAGCCCTCGGCAAGGGCGACCTGGAAATCATGATCCGTCACCTGCTGCCAAACGTGGTCGGCTCAGCGCTCGTGATGGGCTCCTACTACATCGCGATCGCGATCATCGCTGAGGCTGCGCTCTCCTTCATCGGCATGGGTGCACAGCCGCCGCTGCCGAGCCTCGGGCAGATGATCAACGAGGGTAGCGGGTACATGCTCTTGAACCACTGGCTGAGCACGATCCCCGGCATTGTCATCGTCCTGCTCGTGCTCGGCCTGAACGTGCTTGGTGACGGCCTTCGCGACGTCTTCGACCCCCGATTGAAAGGCCTGGGGTGAGCGGGTCCGAGTTCGCGCTCGAGGTCAGGGACCTTCGGACCACTCTGTTTCTGCGCGAGGGACCGGTCGACGTAGTGCGAGGCATCTCCTTTCAATTGAGGGAAGGCGAGACACTGGCACTCGTCGGCGAATCTGGGTGCGGCAAGACGATGACAGCGTTATCGATCATGCGGCTGCTGCCAGATCCACCAGCCCGCGTGACCCACGGCCAGGTGCTGCTAGCCGGCGCCGACGTGTCTGTCATGCCCGAGCACCAGATGAGGTCGCTGCGCGGCGAAACGGTTTCCATCGTGTTCCAGGAGCCGCTCACCTCACTGGATCCGGTCTTCACGATCGGGGATCAGATCGTGGAGGCGATAACCGCTCACCGCAAGCTGCACCGCGGGGAGGCACGGGAGATGGCAGTGGAAATCCTCAAGGAGGTCCAGATCCCATCTCCGGGGCAACGCCTCAAAGACTATCCGCACCAGCTCTCAGGCGGCATGCGCCAACGGGTGATGATCGCGATGGCGCTGGTGCTCGACCCGAAGGTCTTGATTGCGGACGAGCCCACTACGGCGCTCGACGTCACGATCCAGGCTCAGATTCTCGACCTGATCCGCACCGAGCAGGAGCAGCGGCGGCTGGCCGTGCTGTTGATCACGCACAACCTCCCCGTCGTTTCCCAGGTAGCTGACCGGGTCGCAGTCATGTACGCCGGCGAGGTCGTCGAGGAGGCGCCCGCCTCTGAGATTTTCGCGGACCCCCAGCACCCTTACACGCAGGGCTTGCTCAGCTCAATCCCATCTGCGGCCGGCGACCACAAGCACCTGTACACGATTCCCGGCCGGGTACCCGATCCGAGGGTCCTGCCGCCCGCGTGCCTCTTCGCACCGCGGTGTCCCTACGCGCTTCGCCGATGCTGGCACGAGCATCCCGAGCTGGAAGCCACCGTCAGCGCCGATCGTGCTGACGGGGGCACGCCACCGGACCGGCACCTCCTACGCTGCTGGAACCCGCAGCCGTTCACAGCACTTCAGGCCATTGAGCCGCCAGAGGTCGACCGGGGGATCGCGACCTCGGAGTGAGCGTCATTGCTCGTACCAACGGAGGACCCGCAGCGCGCGCAGGGTGATCCACCGGCTGGGCCGGCCATCGCCGTCCTCGAGCGCGAAGGGGACCGCGCCGGGATGGGTGTTCTCCAGAAGCCACTTACCATCAGGCTGCTGCTTGGATCGGAGCAAATCAATCGCCTCGTCCACGCGCGGGTCGGGCGGATCCGCAGCCGCCCGGAAATACTCCAGAGCACGCAGCGCGTCGTAGTGCCAGCGGGTTGGAAACGAGAACTGCAGCCACGCCGGATCGACAACTTCGCCGGTGCTCTTACGCCGGAGAAGCTTCCGTTCGAGGAGGTATTCCTCACCCCGGCGGCGAGCCGCGATGGATCCCGACGAGCCACCGGTTGCGCGTTCGTGCGCCAGCAGCCCCTCCAGGACTCTGATGGTGGTATGGAAGGAAGAGCGAACCGAACCGTTCTCCACCTCGCAGTTCCAGCCGCCGTCGTCTAGCTGCTCCCCGACCAGCCGCGCGACGACATCATCCACATCCTGGTCGAAGTAGGCACCCAGCGCGACGACCATGCCGTTGATGCACGGCTCGACCTCGCCGGCGAAGAACGGCTGACCGGCGTGCTCCCAACGGCAGTGCTCTCTGACCTCCGCCACGACGCGGCGCAGCTGCCGGCTCCGTGGGTCGACCCCGAAATCACTGAGCGACACGAGACTGTACGCCGTGGCGGTCCAAGGCTGGCCCTTGGGTTGCGATTCAGTCCTCCGCGCGGGAAATAACGCGCCTCCCTCCCACTGGCCGTCTTCGCCCTGCAAAGCCAGCAGCCGGGCACCCCACCCCTCAGTGGCCACCCGCGCGCGCTCGGCCGCGAGGACATCGGCCGGGGCGTCGGCAAGATCGCGCAACGCCTGCCAGCGGATGGCGGGATCGGAGTCGAGGAGCCAGTCCAGCACGGTCACTTGCCCGAGCCTAGCAGCCCACGAGCAGTCGCTAGACCGCCACACATTCACTCAGCGAGTGTTCTGTTGAATGACCCTTTGAGCATCCTCTGCAGCGGTCATTTCACAGCGCCCAAAGTGAGCCCGCGTACGAAATGGCGCTGGACGAGCAATGCAAAGAGGATGATCGGCAAGGCGCCGACGACTCCCGCCGCCGCCATGGGCCCCCACTGGATCTGGATCTTTCCGATAAGGGTCGACACGCCGACCGGTATCGTCTGCGCGTCCGGGGTCGAGGTGATCGTGAGGGCGATCAAGAAGTCGTTGTAGATGTTGATGACGCTGAAGATTGCCGTCGCCGCCAGTCCCGGTGCTGCCAGGGGCAGCACGATTCGACGCAGCGCGGAAAGGCGCGTATCGCCATCGACGAGCGCAGCCTCCTCGATGTCGCGCGGTATCTCTGCCAGGAAGCTCTGCATCAACCAGATCACGAACCCGGTGTTGAGGCCGGTATAGAGAAGAATGAGGCCGAGCCTGGTGTTCAAAAGCCCGTAATCGGCCAGCACGATGTAGAACGGAACCACGAGCAGGATCGCCGGCAGCACGCGGACCAGGAGAACCACGATCAAGGCCTGCCTCTGTAGCCAGCTCTCCGTGGGGAGTTTGGTAAGCGCGTATGCGGCCGGGGTTCCGAGCAGCAGGCTGAACACCACCGAAAACGCGACCACAAGGAGACTGTTGAGGAGGAAGGGTCCGAAGTTGTACTTGTCAAAGAGGGCGGCAAAGTTGTCCAGCGTGGGAATCTGGGGCACGAGCTCCAGGCCGCCGAAGATCTCGACCTGGTGTTTGAGGGACGTGGTGATCATCCACCAGAACGGGAACAGCGCGAAAACCTCAGCGGCGACCAAAGCGAGGTAGACCAGCGCCGCGCGCCACCAGCGTTTCACCTCGTTCCGGGTCCCAGCCGGACGAGGCGGATCGCGACCCCAGCGAGCAGCATCACGGCGAAAAGCAGGAGCACCACCATGGCCATTGCCCGCCCGTACTGCGTGAACAGGAAAGCGGTGTTGTAGGCATAGATGCTGAACAGCTGGGTCGATACCCCCGGTCCTCCCCGGGTCAGCACGTAGACCTGGTCGAAGGTGCCGATCGCGTCAATCGTGCGCAGCACGATGGCTACAAAGAGCACCGGCCTGAGCATGGGCAGCACATGATCGAAGAAGACGCGCAGTGCGCTCGCGCCATCTATCAGCGCGGCTTCGAGCGGCTCCTGCGGAATGGTCTGCAGGCCGGCGAGCAAGATCAAGAACATCAGGGGGGTCCATTCCCAGACATCGAGCAGGACGATGCCCAGGAAGGCAGTCGACTCGGTGCCCAGAACATGGACGCCGTGCACACCCAGCACTCCAAGGACCGGGTCGGTGATGCCGATGTCCGAGGCGTAGATCAGTCGCCACATCACCCCGACCACAACGGGAGCAACCGTCATCGGCAAGATGATTCCGATCCGCCAGAGGCTCATGCCGACAAGCTGGCGGTTCACCAACAACGCGAGCCCCAGCCCGAGCAGAGTCTCGATGACGACGCACAGGACGACGTACTTCGCGGTCGTTCCGAGTGCGGTGATGAAAGTGTCGTCCTGGAGAACGTTCAGGTAGTTGGCGGCGCCCGCAAAGCCAAGGTCCAGCCCGTAACGGTACTGGCGCAGGCTGGCAACGATTCCGAAGGCCAGCGGGTACACGCTCACAGCTGCCAGCGCGATGGCGGCCGGAACCAGCAGGACATGGGAGCCGGCGACCAGCGCGGCCCGCCGGCTCCGCGGCCGCGCTCGAGTGGCGCCAGCTGTGGCCATGAAGCCTGTTAGCTGCTTCTAGCGCTCACGACTAGAAGTAGCCGCCCTGCTGCTTCAAATAGGCGGTGACCTCGTTGGCCGCCTGGGTCAGCTTCGCGTTGGCGATGGCTCTGTAGCCGCTCTTCTGGCTCAAAGCCTGCACCAGGGCCTCATTCAGTCGCGTGCCGAGGATGTCTTCCAGCTTCGGTTCATCGGGCGTGTGCGGCTTCGCCACCGAATTGTTGACGGCGTCGGCTATCGCGGGCAGCCAGCGGAACTGGGAGCTGATGGTCTTGTCCGTCAGCGCCGAACCGGTCACAGCCGCCGAGCCGTTCGTCTTCGCAAAGTCGAGCTGGACCGAGCTGCTGGTGAACCATTCCAGGAACTTCTTGGCGCCTTGCGGATTCGGTGCACCGGATGCGATGCCGCAGATGAACGTACCGATGGCCGGCCCGCTTTTTTCCTGGCTGGGTGTCGCCGCCATGTTGATCTGGCCAGACACCTTGGAGGCGCTGGGGTCGTCGACCTGGTGGGTGAGGCCGGTGTATTCCGTCAGCGCCATGCACTGGCCCTGGAGCAGAACCTGGACTTCCTGGTCGGTGTCGAATTCGGCGCTACCGGAGGGCATGTACGGAATAAAGCTGAAGAGCCGCTCCAGCGCACCTAGCCCCTCCGGCCCCGCAAAGCCCGGCGACCAGTCCTGGTTGACAAAGTTGCCGCCGTACGAATTCAGCAGAGGCAAGTACGTCTGCACGATGGGGTTGCCTTTGACGCCGCGGGGCGACCACCCATACAGGCTCGGTGGCTTGCTCTTGGACTGGGCCGCGCGAGCGATGTCGTCCCAGGTCTTGGGAGCGCCATCGAAATACTGCTTGTTGTAGTAGAGGATCTCGACGTCGTCGATGATGACGATTGCGTAAAGCTCAGGCGTCGCACTGGCAAAGGCTTTCATCTTCGCCCCGGTCTTGGGCGGCCAGTAGCCCTGGTTGAGGCCATTGGCCAGAATGTCGGGATTGACCTTGAAGCCGAGCTTGTCGAGGCTTTGAATCACGTGACCGGCCGCGAATTCAGGCACCCAGTTGTCGTCCATGACATAGATGTCGTACGCGCCGGTCTTGTGCAAGCCATCGTTCTTTGAGTTCTGATACCAGGCGTCGTAGTTGGTCTCGTTGTACTGAACTTTGATCCCCGTCTCAGTCTGGAAGCGTTTGATGAAGACGTCCCGGAAGGGGACCATCGCGTTGTCCTGGAATGTGCCGATCACGATCCTGTCGGTATTTCCACTGGAAGAAGAGAAGGGTGAGCAAGCCTCGAGAATCGGTGCCACGCTGAGGCCGGCTGCTCCGACCAGGCCCGCCTTCAGCACAGATCGACGGCTGAATTGCCGGGTAAGGATGGAATCGGACTTCATGTCTTCTTTCTGCGCCATGTATCCCTCCTCGCATGTGGCGGCGCGCCGGCCAGTAAGCCGGTCAAGCTGATTCACGGACGCTGCTGGGTCCCGGCTGCTTCGACGAGCCGTTGGTGCTGCCCTGGATGAGCTGACCGCTTTCCTTTTCAAAGAGCACGACGCGGCCGGCATCGGGCCGTACGCCACACTGGTCGCCGATCTGGCCTTCAAAGCCTGCCCAGACGCGCACGTTTACGCGATCGTCGCCTACTTTGACCGAGACCAGAGTCTCGCTGCCCAGGGGCTCGACCACGTAGATCTCGCCGGCGAATGAATCTGGAGCGCCTCGAATGGTGATCTGCGCGTGCTCCGGGCGGAATCCGAGAACGCGCTCGGTCGCCGTACCCTTCTCGACGGGGATGCTGCCCTCCCCTCGCTGAAAACGACCGCCGGTGACAGCGCCCTCGAGCAGATTCATCGGCGGCGAGCCGCAGAAGCTGGCCACGAAAAGGTTCGCCGGCCGGGCGTAGATGTCCGCCGGCGACGCGAGCTGCTGGAGCCGCCCGGCGGACAGCACCGCGATGAGGTCGGCCATGGTCATGGCCTCGAGCTGGTCATGGGTCACATAGACAGTTGTCGTGCCCAGGGTCTTCTGGAGGCGTTTCAGCTCAGCCCGCATCTGAAAGCGCAGCTGGGCGTCGAGGTTCGAAAGCGGCTCGTCCATAAGGAAGGCCTGCGGCTGGCGAACGATGGCCCTCGCGAGTGCGACGCGCTGCCGCTGGCCTCCGGACAGCTCACGCGGATAGCGCCCGAGATATGCATCGATGCTGAGCATGTTGGCGACGCGCTCTACGCTTTCCCGCCGGCCCTCTCGCGAGAGACCCCGGATGCGCAACGGGTATTCGATGTTCTCCGCCACCGTCTTGTGCGGGTACAGCGCGTAGCTCTGGAACACCATGGCGATGTCGCGATCGCGAGGCTGCAGCCGAGTCACGTCTCGGTGACCGATGAACATCCGGCCGCTCGTTGGCTCCTCGAGACCCGCCAGGAGGCGCAGCGCGGTCGTCTTGCCGCATCCTGACGGGCCGAGCATGACCAGGAAGCAGCCGTCGGGCGCGTGCAAGTCGAGGTCGATCAACGCGTCACTGGCCCCGAAACGCTTGCATACCTGTTCGTAGCGCAGTTCCATTTCGTGTCAGCGGGCTGGAGGTCTAGCAGGCCCTTTGCAACGTTCCAATTCCGCTGCGACCTTGCCACGACAACTGACCGCTGTCAAGTTCGGTCCGGCCGTCGAGGCTACGCCAGATGCGCGGTCGACATTCGCTTCACCAGCTCGACCCCGACCAGCGTGGTTTGCGGCGGTGCCGTCAGCTTGCCTTCGATGCGCGCGACCAGTGTCTCGATGCCCAGCCGAGCCAGCTCCTCGCGTGGCTGAGCGACTGTCGTCAGCGCGATTCGGGCCAGACCGGACATTGCGATATCGTCGAAGCCGACGATCGAAAGATCGCCCGGAACGCCCAGGTGGTAACGATCGGCAAGCTCCTGCAAATAGATCGCGGCAAAGTCGTTCGATGCGAAGACGGCGGTGACGCGATCCGGACCAGTGAGGACCTCCACCAGCTTGCGCGGTTCGCCGTCCACCACCGCCTGATCGGCGGGTGGCGACCAGCTGATGCGAAGCGGAGGTCCCAACCCGGCTGCCCGGAGGGCATCGGCGTATCCCTTGAGCCGCATCAAGTCGGATCGCTCTTCGAGCTCCGGCACCGAGAGGTACGCGATGCGCTTATGGCCGGCGGCGATCAGGTGCTCGGTGGCAACCTTGCCCCCCTGCACGTCGTCGACCGAGACGACATCACCCCACTCACCCGAGCAGGCGACGAAGATGACAGGAACCTGGTGCTCGAGAGCTTCGCGCATCGTCCGTGATTCGCCTGAGAAGGCGAGAAAGACGATTCCCGCGACGCGGTGCGCGAGGAGCGACCCCACACCTTCGAGCTCACTCTGGCTGTCGCCCTCGGTGTTGCAGAACATCGCAGTGTAGCCACGTGACGCGGCGTGTCTTTCGATGAGCTTGGCCATCTCGGCAAAGAAGGGATTGACAAGGTCGCCGACCACGACTCCCAGGATCTGGGTGCGCCGCTTCACCAGCTGCCGTGCGATGACATTCGGCCTGTAACCCAGACGTTCGATCGCGCCGCGAACGCTGTGGCGGGTCGCCTCCGAAACACCGGGCGCGCCGCGAACGACGTTTGAAACCGTCGACTTTGAGACACCGGCTTCCAGGGCGACGTCAAGGATCGTCGCCGGCTTGCGAAGTCGGAGGACGTTTTCGTCGGTATGCATCGCGGGCAATGGTAGCTTGGCACCTGGACGGCGACTAGTCGAGTCAGTCCACCGAAATCCGCAGCCTTCGCGCGGCATTGCCATCAATTCGCGGCCGTCAAAGAATCCCCATGACTGTCGTGCGCGCCGGAACTTCGACCCAGGACCAAAATTGGAGCCGATGAGCGCACCCCGCGGTGTCCCGGTGCGGCTTTCCACGTTCATCGGACGCAAGAGGGAAATGGGCGAGCTGCGCCGCCTGCTGGCCCACACCCGTCTTCTGACCGTCTTGGGGCCGGGGGGCGCCGGAAAAACGCGCATCGTCACGGAGTTTGCTCGGGCGCAAGGCCTCCGGTTCGCGGACGGCCAGATCACGATCGAGCTCGTCGAGGTCCGCGACCCAGCGCTCGTACCCGATGCATTCGCGCGCGCCGCCGGAATCCGGCTTCAGGCCGAAAACACCATTGGCACCCTGGTGCATCGCCTCATCTCGAGCCAGATGCTCCTTGTGGTTGACAACTGCGAGCACGTGACACAGGCAGCGGCGACTGTCGTCGCGCGACTGCTGGCGACCTGTCCGCGCCTGGTGGTCGTGGCCACCAGCCGTGAGCGGCTCAACCTCGAGGGCGAAGTCGTTTGGCGCCTGCCGCCGCTCGCGCTTCCGCAGACAGCGGATGCGTTTGCCGTCGCGTCCGGCGCCGAGGCCGTCCGGCTCTTTGTGGATCGGGCTCGCAACGTCAGTCCCGGTTTCGATATCAAGCCTGAAAACCTGACCGCCATCGTGGCGATCTGCCGCCGGCTCGATGGGATGCCGCTGGCCATCGAACTGGCGGCGGCGCGGGCATCCGGCCTTTCACCGGCCGAGATCTTGGCTCGACTCGACGACCGTCTTCGCTTGCTGACCGGGGGACCCCGCGATGCGGCCGCGCGCCACCGCACGCTGCGCGCGGCCATCGACTGGAGCTATCAGCTGCTCGATCCATCGGAGCGAACGCTGCTGCAACGGCTCTCGATATTTGCAGGGCCGGTCCGAGTCGACGCGATCGAGGAGGTTTGCGGCGAAGCGCCTCTGCAGGCTCCGGAAGTGGCCGACGTCCTCCAACAGCTGGCAGATAAGTCGATGCTCCAAATCGAACCGGGTGTCGACGGCGTCACCCGATACCGGCTCCTGGAGACCATCCGCGACTACGCGGCCGGCAAGCTGGCCGTGATTCGCGACGAGACGCGACTTCGCGACCTGCACCTGGCGTTTTACGCGCGCTTGACCGAAGAGGCGTACGAGGCGCGGATGCAGCGGGGCGCAATGGCGGAACACACGCGCCTCTGGGATGAGATGGCTGATGTGCGCGCTGCGCTGGACGTGGCCAAGCGCGACCTGGACACCGAGGTGCGACTGCTCGGCAACCTCAGAAAGCTGTGGATGATCTTCGCACCACACGAGGGGCTTCGCCGGCTCTTCGCCGTCCTTTCCGGTATGACCGCCAGAACCACACCGGGGTACGCTCGCGCGCTTTGGAGCCTGCAGGCCCTGGTTGGCCAAACCGGTCATCACGAAAGCTCGCTCGCCAGCGCTCAGCAGCTCATTGAGCTGGCACTCGAGTCGGGTGAGGAGTCTCTGATCGCTGCGGGGTACCTCGGGGTCGCCTACACGTCCGAGCGAATACATCGCGACCTGGACACGGCACACGAATACTTGCTGAAGGCGGTCGCGGAACTTACGCGGTCCCGCAACCTACCCGATCTTGCGATGGCCCTTGCCTCGATTGGCGGTGTCGAGCTTCAGCGGGGCAACGTCGACGCGGCGCGTCCCTGGGTCCAGCGAGCGCTCGAGGTGGCTGTCGAGGCAGAGGACGACTATGGCGCGGTTGGCGCTCATTACACGTTCGGTTGGCTGGAGTTTCTGTCCGGCAATACCGAAGCCGCACGCCGGCGGTTCATCGCGGCCCTGGACCTGGTCGGGGAAAACGATGCGCTCTCTGTGGCGCAACAGCTCGAAGGCATTGCGGTGGCCGGAATGGCCGCCGACCCACGGCGAGCGGTCACCCTGTTCGGTGCAGCGTCAAAGCTCAGGGAAGAGGTCGATACGCCGGTGCAGCTGCCCTGGTCGATCTGGCTCGAGCCCGCGATGGCCGGCGCCCGCGCCGCTTTGCAGGAGGGAATCGCCAAGAAGGCCTGGGAATCGGGACGGGCGATGTCGCCGGCCCAGCTCCTTGCGTTGGCACGCCAGGCGC
>Ga0066704_10000227_pt1 | contig 18147 bp, 16 predicted proteins | sample GraSoiAngelo_153_FD_66458 | JGI IMG/M metagenome (GOLD analysis project Ga0066704, IMG submission 66458) | Grasslands soil microbial communities from the Angelo Coastal Reserve, California, USA - 14_1009_12_40cm | ecosystem: Environmental > Terrestrial > Soil > Grasslands | place: USA... | reverse complement strand
GGGTAGCGAAGTTCGGTTGTGATAACCGCTGAATGCATATAAGCGGGAAGCACTCCTCAAGATGAGATCTCCCAACCCGTAAGGGATAAGAAGGGCCCAGGAAGACTACCTGGTTGATAGACGGGAAGTGAAAGCGCAGTAATGTGTGAAGCTTACCCGCACTAATCGCCCGTTCGGCTTGACCATAAAATTTACTCGGTGCATTAAAACAGCCGTCAGCACTCAGCCTTCAGCGCTCAGCCAGAACCTGGACTGGGCTGAAAGCAAATTTCACTAACGCTGCCAGAACCTGGGCAGCGGTGAGACGAGAGAACTGACGCGCTGTGCGCCGACGAAAAAGCCGAAGTAAAAGCTAGTGATCACTGGCTAGTGTCCAGTGATCAGTAAAAACCAATCTATTCAGTTGTGAGGCATCGTCCTCGGTTTGCTTAGGATGATCTTTGAGAATCTGGCACTTAGCAATTGGCACTTAGCATTTAGCCCCTGGAGGCTTTTGCTAGCTGCTGAAGGTTTGGTGCTGACAAGATGGCGTAGAGATCCTTCGCTGACAAGCGCTCAGGATTTCGGCGCGCGGCTCAGACGCCGCGCAGACGCCTCAAGTTGTCGGTGATCTTACCGCGGGGGTTCCACCCGTTCCCATCCCGAACACGGAAGTTAAGCCCCGCAGGGCCGATGGTACTGCACGCGAAAGTGTGTGGGAGCGTAGGTCGTTGCCGGCATTAAATAAAAGCCATGCTGAGAAATCAGCATGGCCTTTTCTGTTTGGAACAACAGGCGCTAAGCGTTGCGTCTCTCGCATTCCGCTCTCCCATCAAACCGTCTCAAGAAACTCATAGCCGACTCAAGCGCGGATGGGAATGCCTGAAACGCACAGTCGTTTCTCGGCATCATCAACCCCTGCCTTCTTAAGTGCGTCCACGAAGGCTTCGTACATCGGCCAAGGATAGGAGGTCGGTCCTACGATTAGGCGGTCAAATATCCTCGGGAAATCCAAGTCTGTGAAGCGATCCGAAACCTTTGCGTCTAGAGGAATTTTGTAAACAATCTGTGGAATTCCGCTGATGATTTCGGTTGAAGATTCCATGAGCGTGGAAGGCCAAAACTTGGGCGCGTAGATAGCCCTCCATTCCCGTTCTTCGCGAAAGCCTTCAGCTAGCAGCATCATGAAAGACAGTTCTGACAAGAATAGATCGCTCAACTGTACGAAGATAATCAGCGTTGGCGTGAATATTCTCGATGATTTCCGCTAAGCCTTTGTGCACCGATGATTCGGCCAAGTATGCGACGGGGCTGAAGATAAGGCCCAGAGCGAGAGTTACTTGTGACATTGTCGGAATATTGAGAACGATACCAACACGAGCGGCGCTTCCGCCAAAAGCTCGCCACATTGATAGCCGACCGTGCAGATCCTCTCTAGGTCATCGTGCTCCGAAATAGAAGAGATGTAAGTGCTAAATCGAATGTGAGTCCACCAGTCATCAAACATCTTAATGGCTTCCAATGCCACGCCCTGAGTGCACACGTCCAGAGCTTTTGTAAATGCGTTATGCTTCGCCTGGTCAGAAAAGAACGTTTGCAAAATATTGTAGCCGTGCTGTACCTCGCGATAGTCGGACATACAATTCGTATTTCGCATCCAGAAGCGTTTGCTCCTGATGATGCTTATCGCCGACTCCGCGGTCGTATAGTGAATCAACCTCGCGTGATTTGGTCTGGTTCCTTCTCGAAAAGCGCACGCCTTTGCCTCGCCGCATACGGCATAAAAATATTTGCCAGCCGTACCGCCTGATCGTATTGTTCTGGAGTGAGAATCGGGTTGAGAGCTTCGTTTCCCAATGGGTGCTCCTCGCAACGACACTGTAGTTTAACTCGGGGGTGCACAGAGGAAATGGCCTACCATTGAAGCTCGGAGGCTCGCGGGCCTCATTTGTGAAAGGGTGCGGATTTCTATATCGTGCGATTTGGAATCAGCGATACCTGGAGCTCGTGTAAGTCCATCAAGTGAACCTGCAGTTACTTAATAGGTGTGAGGTTTGCCGTGCGTAGAACAGCTTTCTCGGCGGCTTCGGGCAACTCGACAGGGACAAAATATTCTTCGGGGATAAAGATAATCGTCGCCCGACTCGTCAATCACGCGGAGATGATGGTGCTTGGCGGCGGCAGGGGCGGCGACGACCTGATACAGCTTTCGCAATTCCAGCGAAGCGGGATAGTCCTTGTTCTTCACGCAGACGACGAATCGTGGTTGTGGCTCACTCGGTCTCATAGCTCAGGATGCAGAATGTCAGTCTCGTTGGCGGAGTATGGCTGCGATCACGCGAGGGCTGCGGCGGCCGTGCAGCACGGCAATTACGATGAGCGGTTTTTCGTCCGCAGCGTAGACAATCACATAGTCTCGTACTGATTGAAACCGCAACGGCCGTGCGGTGAGGTCGGGGCGGCTGTGGCCCTGCTGAGGAAAGGCGACGAGGGAGCGGAGCATTTGGTAAATCTCGTCGAGGACACGGTCGGCAGCAACAAGATTGTCGGCTGCGATGTATTCCCAGATTTCGTCCAGGTCGTTGTAGGCCTCCGGGTGGAGGACAAATCCGGTCACGAACGGCTGGTGCGACGGCCTTCACTTTTTCGCCGGAGGCGGGCGAAGGATTCTTCGCCGTCAAGCGGCTTCACGCGACCGCTCTTGAGGTCGTCGTAGCGGCTGTCCAGCATTTCACGCACTTGGGAGAGTTCTTGCAGGTATCCGGCCAGTGCATCCTCGACGAGGTCGTCGGGGGCGCGGCCGGTTTTCGCGGCGAGCTCCTGTAAGCGGGACTCGGTTTCCGGACTAAAGTTCACTTTCATTAAGGTTAGTGTAGAGATGCGTGCTGGCTGTGTCAAAGCTATTGCCGGTCGGCGTTTGTTTCATGCCAAGTTGCCGAGGTAGCGTCCCAATCTGGGCATTGCCCACGTAGCGACAGGTGACCTCGCCTGTCCAAACCAGCACGCGGGGCGATAAGATTTGAGATGAAACCGCCCAGGCGAGTCGCCTGGGCCTACGCGGGCGGCACACCAGCTAGAGCCGCTTTTCATGTTCGAGCAGCGGCATGCCAAAGAAATCCCCGATATTTCCCGAGCGACGGTAGCCGTGCTTCTCGTAGAACCTCATGGCGGCTTCGAGGGGCAAAGTTGTGTCCAGAGTGATTCGCTTGCAGCCGCGAGAGAGCAGCCAGGCTTCGATGGCTGCCAGCAGTTTTGCGGCAACGCCACGGCCATGCCACTCAGGTAGGACTGCCATGCCGCGAAGGTGGGCTTCTGCGATGTCGGGATGCCACGTCGCGGAGATTGTTCCGACGACATTTCCGGCCACCGTGGCGACCAGGACATGCATCTGCTGTAGACGGAGCTGCACGGTTTCATTGGTTAGGACGGTATCTATAAAAGCGGGCGGCGTGTAGTCTCTGCGATATTGCTCGAAAGCGGCCGACAGGCATTTTAAGATCGCCGTCGCATCTTCGCTCGTAGCGGTACGAATCACAATATTTACTGGCGAATCCATTCTCGATGCGATTCTACCGTGGTGAAGTCGAGAGCAGCTCGCTGAGTCAGCGCAGGTTAGAATCGAATGCTAGTGAGGTGATCATGAATCGTGTGTTGATAAGTTTTCTATTACTGATTGCAGCGGCGCAGCCGGGCAGCGGACAACAACAACCAACTGCTCCCATGGATTGCCATCATGGAGCGGCGGAGAAACATTTTGACCGGATTCTGATCGTGGTTTTGGAAAATCAGGCCTATGTATCGGGTATTAAGGATCCCTACCTGAAACAATTGGCTGACGAAGGGCTTGAGTTCACGAATTACAGAGGGGTGGAGCATCCGTCTTATCCGAATTATCTGGCAATGATAGCGGGGAGCACTTTCGGTCTTCATGGGTGGTTTGGGGATAATCAAAAGAATTTTCCCGACGATGAGAAACACCGAACGATCGGGGATCTGATTGAGTGGAAGAATTATGCGGAGGATTATCCGGCGAAACCTGGACAGCCGCCTTATTTAAAATCGACTTTTAGAAAGTATGCGCGGAAGCATGTGCCCTTCCTGAGTTTTAAGAAGATCCAGAAAAAGGGGTACGAGAATGTTGTCGGGGTAGACACCAAGGATCCCAACAACGCTTTTGTCACGGATGTGAGCAATTCACGTAAAGATCAGAAAGACAGCCAGCACAAGAATCTCCCTACCTTCATGTTGTATACGCCTAACATGGACGATGATGGACACGATACGAATCTTGCGACAGCGTCCCGCTGGTTGAAGAACTTTCTTGAAAACTGGTTTCCTCCCGAGGCTCGCGGCGGCACCTTGACGGTCATCACCTTTGATGAAGGCGAGCCGCCGGAGGAGGAGTCGAATCACATCTACACCATATTTTTGGGCGACATGGTGAAAAAGGGGCAAAAGATAAATACTCGTTATGATCATTTTGATCTGCTGCGGACGGTTGAGAATAATTTTGGCTTGGTGCAATTGAATTACGGGGATTGCAAAGCTACCGGGATGACTGGGATTTGGAAATGACGGCGGCTGGAAATGAGGATACTTCTGCGGCGGGAAACGCGCCTCTTCCCTGCTGTAAAGTTTTTAGCCTTTGTTGCCGATGAAGATTGCAAGGACCGATTTGCTCTTCCCCGTGGGCCGTCTGGGCATTGCTGGTAATGATACTTTTGTACCCAAGGATTGGCCTTTTGCTCCTTTGCCAAGGCCCGAAAGCCAAGCCAGAATAGGGTTTCACGGCACGAATGACTCCGGTTATGGACGAATCGCTGGAAACCGCTGTTTCTGCCGTACCTCGCAGCAGGAAATTTTCCGCCCGGGTTGCCCTGGTTGACCTCAAGGAATCGACTGGAAAAGTTCTGCGTGACTGTTTTAAACAGTTTGGCATTGAAACGCTGGTTGTTACCGACAATGCTGTGGAGCGTTTGCCTCGGGAAAAATTCGAAGCCTGCGTATTGAAGCTTAGCCCAGGAGCCGAGTTGGTCATGGACTCAGTGCGAAGATCTGCGTCCAATGGCAAGATGGTGATCTACGGGCTGGGCGGCAGTGCGCAAGAAGCAATGCAGTATTCCAAGTACGGAATAAACGCAGTTTTTCACGAGCCGGTGCAGCGCCCGGCAGTGCTGAAAGTGGTGCGGGCCACGCAGATGCTTGTGGCGCACGAATTTCGACGTTATCTGAGGATTCCGGTGATTACGGAAATTTCGGTTGCAACTGCTGACAACAAGCGGCGCTTTAACGCCATTAGCCAGGAAGTCAGTTCGGGAGGCATGTCCATTAGGAGCGACGAGGAAGTGCCGCTCGATCAAGCTTTGGAGATTTCATTTGCGCTTCTCACGCTGCCCCGCATATGGGTGCGTGGTACCGTGTGTTGGGCCAAACCTTCCAGTAAGAATTTCGGCATTCGCTTCGATCTCCAGGATGAGCGACGTCTGCGGATCAAAGAGTGGATCGAAGGTTATCTGGCAGATTAAAACGTTCATCTCCGGTAAGCCTCATATTTCCAATTCGCGCGATACAAAAATTCTCATAACTGTTAATGGATAAATCAGGTCATCACTGTATTGTTTCCGCCTTTAAGCACAGTCTACCCTGAAATAGGACTCCGGTTTTGTCTGCCGATGGCGAGAGCGGAGTCCTGAATGAAGACTTATCTCTGATAAAGGAGACATCACTCATGAATGAGGATCGAGTGCAAGGCAAATGGAAACAGATGAAGGGTGCGCTGAAGTCTCGCTGGGGCAAGCTGACCGACGACGATCTCGACGTCATTGAAGGACAGAAAGATCAATTGGTCGGCAAAGTCCAAGAACGATATGGGATCGCGAAAGACGAAGCGCAAAAGCAAGTGGATGAGTGGAATCGAGTGAATCGAGATGCTGAAATGCGGGAAGCGGAGGCTGAGCGGCAACGTAAGGCCAGCTAGTCAATAAATCCCCACAAAGGAGTCGCCGGCGCGGCTCCCTTTTTTTTGGATGTTTGTGTCCCTTCATGAATCCGCGCGGCGCATGTAGAATCAAATCCAGCAATGGCCGGCGTTTCCCAACTGATTCAGATTGAAGCTTACCCTGTGCCGCGGCAGGCAAAACCAGCATGGCTGAAAGCCAAGGCTCCGGTTGGCGATAACTTTCACAATTTGAAGAAGCTGGCGCGCGGCTTGGGATTGCATACAGTTTGCGAGTCGGCGCAATGTCCGAATATTGGTGAGTGCTGGAACCACCGCACGGCAACTTTTATGCTGCTCGGGGATATCTGCACCCGGCGCTGCGGATTCTGTGCTGTGCCCAAAGGCAGACCTGGGCCAATCGATCTGGACGAACCACGGCGTGTTGCGGAAGCGGTTGCGAAGTTGGGATTGAAGCATGCGGTTGTGACCAGCGTGAATCGCGATGACGATAATGTGGGCGGCGCGCGGATTTTTGCCGGGACCATTCGTCAGGTTCGTGAGCTTTCGCCTGAGTGTCGTATCGAAGTCCTGATTCCTGATTTTCAGGGTCTGGATGAGGCGCTGAAGATTGTGCTCGATGCACGCCCCGACGTTCTGAACCATAACACCGAGACGGTTCCGCGGCTGTATCGTGTTGTACGCTCTGGGGCGCGCTATGAACGCACGCTCAGGCTATTGGAGAACGCGAAGAAAATTTCTCCTGGGATGGTCACCAAGTCAGGGGTGATGGTCGGGCTGGGAGAGACTATTACGGAATTAGTGGAAGTATTTAGTGATCTTGGCCAGCGTGGGGTGGACATCCTGACGGTTGGCCAATACCTGCGCCCGTCACGCGACCATCTTCCGATCGCGCGATTCTATACGCCTGATGAATTTCAATATCTGAAAAGCGAAGCGCTGCGCTTCGGCTTCCGTCATGTCGAATCCGGCCCGCTGGTGCGCTCCAGTTATCATGCGCACGAGCAGGCCGAAGCCACTTCGACGATTATCTAGCCAGGTTCAAACCCCGCTACCAAACACGGCAGGCATTCTGCCGAACCATGGCTGCATTCGGCTTGCAGTGGTATGCCTCCTGAAACTCAGGCATGTTGGAAACCACACCGTTTACTCGCCATCTTCCTGGAGAATGAGGATCGACTGTAACCAGCATGCGCGATAAAGCGTCGGTGCGATTCTGGCACCAGCCATTGGCCCATCCGAGAAAGAAGCGTTGTTGCGGAGTAAGGCCATCGATTGCGGCGGGTTGCTTGCCGGCCAGTGTGCTCAGAAGCGCCATGTAAGCAATGCGCATCCCTCCGTTATCAGCCACGTTTTCTCCCAAAGTCAAAGGCCCGTTTACTTTCAAGTCGTCGATGGCGGTAAAGTTGGAATACTCGTCTGAAACGCACTTGGTCCGCTGATCGAATTCCTTCTTGTCTTGCTCCGTCCACCAGTTGCGCAGGTTGCCTTGAGCGTCGAATTGGCTACCTTGGTCGTCGAAGCCGTGAGTGAGTTCGTGACCGATGACAGCGCCGATGCCGCCAAAGTTCATAGCATCGTCTGCCTGGTTGTCGTAAAACGGAGGCTGCAAAATTCCCGCCGGGAAGGTAATGTTATTCAGTTGCGGATTGTAACTGGCATTGACGGTGCTGGGTGGATAGGGCCAGTCATTCTTGTCCACGGGCTTGCCAATTTTATTTAGCTGGCGCTGGAACTCGAACTCATTCGCTCGTAATGAATTGCCCAACGCATCGCCACGCGCAATCTTGAGGCTGCTGTAATCGCGCCACTTGTCGGGATATCCGATACGATTACTAATAGCCTGCAGCTTAACCACGGCTTGTTTCTTGGTTTCTGGACTCATCCAGGAGAGGCTCTGAATGTCCTCTCCCAGGGCTTTTTCGAGCGCCTGCACCATTTTTAGAGTGCGGTCTTTGCCTTCAGCGCCGAAGGTCAGTTCGACGTATTTCTGTCCGACCGCTTCTCCTAAATCGCCATTGGTATAGCGTACGCAGCGCTTCCAGCGTGGGCTTAGCTCTTTCGTTCCGACCAAGGTCTTGGAAAAGAAATTGAAGTTTTCATTCACGAACTTTGTAGGAAGCAGGGCGGCATTGCCGTGCACCACGTGCCAGCGCAAGTAGGTCTTCCAGTCATCCAGAGAAGCAGTCTTTACCACCGAGTCCATCTGTTTGAAGAATTCGGGTTCGGTTACATTCACCACTTGCGTGGCAGGAGCACCAATTCCTGTCAGGTAAACGTTCCAATTAAAGTCGGGACTCAGGGCTGCGAGGTCTTTGGCTTCGAGTTTGTGATAGACCTTGTTAGGGTCGCGACGGCTGACCCGATCCAGGGCGCCTTTGGCGAGTCCGGTTTCGATATCCATTACCGATTTAGCTTCTGCCGTTGCTTTGGCGGGAGCGTCGCCCAGCAATTCAAACATTTTCTGGACATGGTCTACGTATTGCTTGCGCAGTTCCACGGACTTGGCATCATCTTTGACGTAGTAATCGCGGTCGGGAAGTGCCATTCCTCCCTGATCGGCTTCTGCGATGGTCTGGGTCGCATCCTTGAAATCCTGATCGGAGGTGAAAGTGAACACGGCACCGACGGCTTGGCGGTGTAGCCGAACCAGCTCTTTCGCCAGGTCGGCTTTAGAATTCAGGTTCTCGATGGCCTTGAATTCGTCTGCAAGGGGGCGCGTGCCGGCTGCTTCGATTGCGGCTTCGTCCATGCAGGATTGATAATAGTCGCCGATTTTCTGTTCTACGGGGTTGCGTTTGGAATCGTTCGTAGAGTACTTCTCCAGGATTCCGCGAACAGTTTGTTCGCCGCGTTCCTCCAATTCGTTGAAACGTCCCCAGCTGGAATGATCGCCGGGGATCGGGTTCAGGGCTTGCCATTTGCTGCAAGCGTAGCCGTAAAAATCCGTGCAAGGATCGATATTTTTGTCGAGCATGTCCGCGGTGAAGCTGACATGCCCGGTCTGCGGCCGGGCGGCGGGCGCGCCAGATTGAGCCAGGGACAAACTCAGGAAGGCAAGCAAGAGCAAGGCAAGTACAAGTGAAGTAATTTTCAAAAAGCGCATGGTTGTTCCTCGCATAACAAGATTTTGTGTGCGCAGAAAAGCCTGCAGAATTAAAGCGGCGCGGCACGATACGGCCAGGCAAAATCGAGAGCGCCCCAAGGTATTTAGACGATCCGCACTGGGAAACGTCACCCAGATATACGGAGCTATTAGCTCACTGGTTCCTCAAAAGATTCTGAAATGGATAGTCAGATACTTTTTCGGATTTTCGCGAATCGACTTGACCAGGTGGCGGGTTTCCACCAGCATCTGATCTGCATTGTTGAACAATGACGGATCCCGGAGCAGCTTCCCGGCTGTACCTTCCCCGGCCTCCAGACGATCGGTAAGAACCGAGATCTTGTTCATGGTGTTCTGCAACTTTCTGGCAAACTCTTCGTCTTTGGCCAATACGCCGAGCGGCCCTTTGCCAGCATTCACGTCATCGGTAAGTTTCTTCACGTTGGCGATGGTCTCGTTGGCGTTGTTGTAGAGGGTTGGATCCTTGAGGAACTTGCCGGCGCTTCCCTTCCCAGCATTCAGGTCGTCGACCACTACATTCAGCTTGTCGATCGTGGCGTTGGCTTTGCGGTAAAGCTCATCGTCATTGAATAGTTTGCCCAGGGTACCTTCGCCTTGAGCGACCTTGTTAACCAATCCTTGGAATTCCGCCACCGTGGCGTTCAACTGGTTATAAAGTTTGGCATCGTAGATCAGCTTTCCGATAGAACCCTGGCCGCTCTCGACAAAAGCAATGATGCGATCGGCTCGCTTCAGCAGTGCATCCATGTTCTGTAGAGTGCTCTGGCCGGAGCGGACCATGTCCTGAAAATCGGGCCGCGCTCTGATGGGCAAGGAATCGCCGTTCTCAACCTCTGGGCCCTTGGCTTGCGAGCTATCAATATCGATGTAAGTCTCGCCCAGCACACCGGCAGTGGAAAGCGAAGCCTGCGAATCCTTGCGCAAGTTGAAGCGGTACTTTGAGCTCACCTTCATGGTGACTTGAACCGGGGTAAGTTGTTTGTCTTTGTCGCGAACAATGCGGATCTCGACCACGTTGCCGATATCCACGCCGTTCAAGCGCACAGGGGCTCCTTCGCGCAATCCGCTGGCGTTATCGAAATAGGCCTTGAGATAGATTTTCTTGGTGAAGAGTCCCGCCGTCCCACTCATGAGAAAAATCAGCGCGGCCAGCGTGATGCTGGCAAATAGCACCGTGAGCCCGACTTTTAGTTCGGACCACTTCAACTGCTTATTGCTAGGCACACGTTCTCCCAAGCAAAGTCATCGCGACGGAATACCCGGTGCTGCGTAGATACAGCTAGATTTAGTCATGAATCATAGCAGACCGCTGCGTGAGCTTCACGTTTTAAGCTCGCTGTAACTGTAGCGTCCTGGTCAACATTAAGGCAGCCAAATAGGCGCCGGCGCCGCACGCCAGCGTAATGTTCAGACCGAATTGAATTGCAATCACCATGGCCAGAACCGAGCCCAGAACGCTGGAAGCCGCATTCATCGCCCATGCCCATTCAACGGTGTTTTCTCCGGCATGATTGGACCGCGACTCGGGAATATCTACCGAAACTAAGCTGAGGGCACGCAAGCCAGTAGGAAACGGCATTCCCATGGCAAATCCCAGTGGGACCAGAAGCGCAGCGCTGACCAGCAGTTTCGCTATGAAAGCTAGGCCTACGAGGGCATTTAGCAGTCCCGTCAGGATGAATACGTATAGCAGTAAGGCGGCAACGATTATTGTTAATGGCAACCATGCGCTACTGGCTTGGCCTAGCCATCGGCGGGAGGCGAGGCTGCCCGCGCCACTTGAAAGCAGTAGGAGGAAAACAACGACTGTCAGCGCGTAGGTGGGATGTCCGAGGAATAGAACGAAGCGCTGAATGAAGGCGATCTCCACCATAATGTAACCCAGACCCACAGCCACAAAGTACAGAAGTCGTTCCCAGCGATCTCGACGTCGTTGCCGCAGCGCCAAGGGAATCACGAGAAATGCGACTACAGCGATGACTGAAATGATTAGAACCATTCCCAGCACAGCCACGCCGAGGTTTACTTTCCAATCGATGCCCGGTTGCAAGGATTGTAGGCGCAGTATCTGGCCCAGCTTCAAGGTGAAGAAAAAGAATGGAGCGTTATCATTCACGGGGGCGACGTTGTAGGCATATTGGCGGGCGAATGCGGAAGGATTATTACTCGCGATCAGGCTGGAAAATGGATTATCGCCGGCATCAGAGGGCCGGTAAAGCGCTACCAGGTTGGGATAGCGGTTCAGATGCTGCTCAATTGCATTTTCTTCTTGCTGGCTGAAAGCGCTTTTTTTGGCCAGCACGACTACGGGAAGGCCATCTTCGTCCAAATCCCCTTCCGAGACGACGATGAAGTTCTTCGCCGGATTTTCCACGCCCAAGCGGTGCAGAGCTTCCATCGCGACTGAGACTACACGCAAAGCTTCGCGGGGCTGTTGGAACTCCCATCGGGTGATGGCGATCATCCCGTCTGGTTTTAGATGCGCGAAATATTCCTGGAAGGCTTCCACCGTGTAAAGGCTGTTCTCGCTCAAGGCGAAGGCGCCGGCCGCGGTGGACGCCCATGTGTCCACCAACGTCATCTGGACCACGTCGAAGCTCTGCTTTGCATTGCGTACGAAAGAACGCCCATCGGTGACGTGGATGTGAACCTCAGGACGCTGGTAAAGGTGATACGAATAATCGGCGTACCGGTCGCGCATGATGGTGTTGGCAATGATGGGATTGATTTCGATTCCGGTCACATCGGGACTGCCATTCGCCACCGCCCGCAGCACATCCACACCTCCGCCCGGACCGATGATCGCGTATTCACCATGTGGCCGCAGAACGTTGACCAGGGCCGGCGGGGCGGACATCAGGTTCTTCTGCCAGGATGTGTTTTGCCAATTTTTGGGGTCTGAATTCATGATGAAGGTATTGGCGTCGGCATCGATCACGATTACTTTGGCATTGTCCTGACGATCCACTTCTACCCGCGAAATTGCGTTCCAGCGGGCGAACTCCACCATCGTGGGATCGCGGAACGCGCCCTTCGCATAGACCACATCCAACAACCTTCCCGAATGATTGGCTGCAATCAGCCCCAGCAAGACGGAGGCAAGAGTAAGAGTGACGCGGCGGACATCAGCAGTCGTCGCCCACACGCTTCCGGAGACTGCCGCAATCAACGCGGCAAATAGAATCGTGTTAGGTCCGCCGAGAAAATTCAACAGCGGAACAATTCCCAGACAGGCCAGCGCGCCACCGCAGAGATCCGCACCATACAAGCGGGGAATGTGTCCGGACTCGCGCGCAAAGATGATGGAGAACTGCAGGCCGGTGAGGAAAAAAGGAATGGCGGAAGCGATGTAAATGACAGTCAGGCGGAGAAAATTTGACTGAGACAGCTCGAGCGAGACCGGAGTACGCAATACAACGTCCAGCACGAATGGTATGAGCAGCGCGTTGGCGACGGATAGCCATGCTGCCAGGTTGCGCGTCTCAAAGCGCGTCAGCCAAGTTTTTTTGAGGTAAGCGAAGACGCCGCCTGCGCCCAGCCCGAGCAATGCAATTGAAATGGCGAGGAAAGCGAAATGATAAAACAGGACAACGGAAAACAGGCGGGTGAGCGCTAATTCGAGAAGCAATGCGGCGAAGCTGCTCAACCCAATGCCGGCCAGCAGCGCACGATTCCCGGTTTTCCTAGCGGCGGAGGCTGGAAGCACGAGTGGAGTCTGGCTCATTGCGGGTGATCGGGCGACAGTCTAACAGACCGAGCAACGTCAGTTTTCAAGAATGACTTGGGCGATGGCTTGCTCGGCGGTGTGCGAGAGCGACAGCGCGACGTGAACGGCACCGAGTTTCGAAGCAACCTCCGCAGCCGTGCCGTGAAAAGAAATCGTGGGACGGCCTCCGGGCTGGCGGCAAACCTCAATATCACGCCAGCGAACGCCACGGCTCCATCCGGTTCCCAAGGCTTTCATGGCCGCTTCCTTCGCGGCGAATCGCGCCGCATAGCGTTCCACGCGATTGGCTTTGGAATCACAGTAGCGTCTTTCTCCTTCGGTGAAGACTCGGTGCAGGAAGCGTGCGCCGAAACGCTCCATGGCTTCCCCGATACGGTGCACTTCCGCGATATCGATTCCGGTACCGACAATCATGCGGAATTAAGTTAGCACAGGAGAGTGCGACCGATTAAAGCAGCCGATCTCCGCGATAGATGATCTGGTCATCGACAAGGCGCGCTTCAGCCATAAGGCTATGCGGTTTGGCCGGACCGGTGCCATCGATGTGCAGGACTTGGTGACTGTGGCCCACCAGCCAGTCCGAAACCATCATCCGATGACAACGAAAATAAACTCGTTCCGCGCACATGTAGGCGGTTGGCGACTGATCACCCAGCTTGATCAGGGCGGCGACGGCGTCCCGAAATTCTTCGGTCAGCATGTAATCCGCGTAGTTGCGGAAACTGGGGCTGCGCAGGGCGAGGTGCGGCGAGTCGTCGCGGATTTTCTTGCGACGTCCACCGAGTTCTTTCATCCACACGTATCGGATTCCGGCTTCGGGCAAGGTCTTCTCCAGCGATTCACGATTGAAATGCGGCAAACGGCGCGACATGGGAAGCGAGCGGATGTCGACCAATGTTCGTATCGAATGGGCACGAAGAACTTCGAGCAGTTCATCGAGGGTGCGGGTGGAATGGCCGATGGTGTAGAGAGTCGACACAGGGCGGATTGTTGATTGTTGATTTCAGATTTCTTGTAACGCCACCGCCACCGTCTCATCCTGCTCGGGAAAGACGGTGCGCAGGTCGAGGAGAACCTGAGCATCTTCGACTCGGGCAATGATCGGGGGAGCAGATGCGCGTAGGCGGGCTGCCAGTTCGTCGGCACTCCGAGTCTTACTTGTGATAGCTAGCAGCGTTGTGGGCAGCACAGCAGAGGGCGCAGCGCCGCCGCCGATGACAGATTCGCCAGCCATTACTCTCACAGATAATCCCGGCCGCCGAATTTTCTCTGCGATAGTTTTCGCTCGTTTACCAATCTCGTCTTTTGATAAACGCATCATGCGCAGAACCGGAATCGCGTCGTGATCGTGTTTCACGTACGCGAGTAATGTGGCCTCCAGGGCGGCGTAGGTCAACTTGTCCACACGGAGGGCGCGAAAGAGTGAGTTGGCGCGCATGCGGGCAATGAGATTGCTACGGCCGCTGAGAATGCCGGCTTGTGGCCCTCCGAGGAGTTTGTCTCCGCTGTAGGTCACGACCTCCACGCCAGAGCGCAGACTTTCCAGGACGCCGGGCTCGTCGTTCACGCCAACCGAACGCAGATCGATAAGCGCTCCACTGCCGAGATCTTCCAAGAGAGGGATATTGCGCTTGCGCGCTAATGACACTAATTCTTCGATTCGAGGCTGTTCGGTGAATCCAGTGATCTGAAAATTGGAGCGGTGTACACGCAGCAGCAAGCGGGTCTTGTCAGTGATCGCGCTTTCGTAGTCGGTTAGGCGGGTGCGATTGGTGGTGCCAACTTCCCGCAGAATCGCGCTGGACTTTGTCATCACCTCAGGGATGCGGAATGAACCGCCAATTTCGACCAGCTCGCCACGCGAGACGATGACCTCGCCGCCCTCCGCCAGAGTGTTGAGCGCGAGCAGCACAGCAGCCGCGTTATTGTTTACCACGATGGTGGAAACATCGTGTGTGCCAGCTCCCGCTCCCGCAAGTTCTTCGCTCAACAATTTGCGGAATAGACGATCAACGTGGATGTCCCGCCGGCCGCGAACACCTTTATCGATTTCGAATTCCAGATTCGAGTAATTGCCGGCCACTTCATGAATGTGTTGGGCCACGGAGGCTGTCAGCGGGGCACGCCCAAGGTTCGTGTGAAGAATGACACCCGTGGCATTGATGACAGTGCGTAGCGAATAGCTAAGCGATTGCCGGAGCTCGCGTTCGACAGCCGATGCGATTCCGGAGAGGGCGATCTCAATTCCGCCGGCATCCAGTCTTCCGCTAGTTATCTCGTCGCGCAGACGGGCTAGAACCGCGCGGGCGGAGTCAGTGGCGGCCGCTTGTCCTTCTCGCGAAACAAGGGAGGCCAATTCCGTGTTGTGGACAAGCTCATCCACCGAGGGGAGCTTGCGGTACAGATCAGCTTTGGAGGCGGCTTTCATCAAGTGATTATCTTACGCAAGAAAATAACAAAAAAGCATTCGCGTCAGGAAGAGGTCTTGGTGTTCCTCAAAAAGAACAACATCGCGTACGAGGAGAAATACCTGTGGGAATGTTTTCTGCCGCCCCTTTGGGGGCTTATCCCTCGTCTACAACACTACCCGCGGCTGGCGCCGTGGGCTGCATTCTTACGCCGCTTCGCGGCTGGCGGAAATGATCATCCCATGTAAGAAGAATTACGATTTTCGATTGACGATTGAAAACCGCACTGCCGGCAGTTGGCGTCCCACCATCATCCCACTTCGACCAAGCCGTAGGTGCGTTGCCAACGTGTTCGCATGTGGCGCACGGCTTTATCAATTTCCGCCTGAGTAATGTCGGGGTTCGGTCCGGCAAGGACGGCGGCGGCCTCACGCTTGGCAACCTCCAGCAGTTGCCGATCGCGGATGAGATTTGCTACCTGAAAACTGGGGAGGCCGGCTTGACGAGTTCCAAAAAATTCTCCTGGACCGCGAAGTTCGAGATCGAGTTCCGCGATCTTGAAGCCGTCGGTGGTACGAACCATGGCGTCGAGGCGGCGTTCGCCTTCCTCAGAAACTTTGCCACCGGTCATGAGAATGCAGTAGGACTTGGCCGCCCCGCGTCCAATGCGTCCGCGAAGCTGGTGGAGTTGGGCGAGGCCGAAGCGTTCCGCATGTTCGACTACCATGATTGTGGCATTAGCCACGTCCACTCCCACCTCGATCACAGTGGTAGCGACCAGAAGATCGATCTCACCTTTTTGGAACAGCCGCATGACCTGGTCTTTCAGCTCGGGCTCCATGCGGCCATGCAAGACAGCAACGCGCAAGTCGGGAAAAATCCGTTTGCTCAACTCCTTATACATTTTCATGGCAGCTTTGAGCTCGGACTCTTCTTTTTCCTCGATGACGGGATAGACAACGTAGGCCTGATGGCCGACCGCGATCTGCTTGCGAACGAATTCCCAAACTTCTGCTGAGCGTTCATCCGATACCCGGCGAGTGACAATGGGGCTGCGTCCGGGCGGCATCTGGTCGAGGACGCTCACATCGAGATCACCGTAGACTGTCAGCGCAAGTGTGCGTGGGATCGGAGTCGCAGTCATCACCAGCACGTCCGGCTCGGCATTCTCCGCGGAGCTTCCCTCAGTCTCGCCGGATTTAAGAACCGATTTCCGGTCTTCGCCGTCGGAGCTCTTCTTCATCAATTTGAAACGCTGCAAGACACCGAAGCGGTGCTGTTCGTCCACAATCACCAGGCCAAGTTTCGCGAACTCGACCTTTTGCTCAATCAGGGAGTGAGTTCCGATGACCAGTTGGGCGTTGCCTCGGGCAATATGGCGGCGAATCTCGCGCTTGCGATCGTCCTCAAGGGAGCCTGTGAGCAGGACCACCCGGTAGCCAGCATTTTCGAGAATGCGGCGAGCCGAAAAGTAATGCTGCTGGGCGAGAATCTCAGTCGGCGCCATGAGCGCGACTTGATAGCCGTTTTCCATCGCAATGATGGCAGCTTCGAAGGCCACAATCGTCTTGCCCGAGCCCACGTCACCTTGAAGGAGGCGGCGCATGGGGGACGGTTTTTCCATGTCCGAGGCAATTTCTTTCAGTACACGCTTTTGCGCTTCGGTGGGATGGAAGGGCAGAATTTTCTTGATAGCTTCGCGCACGCGTCCTTCGAGAGAAAAGGCAATACCTGTCTTGGTCTTCTGCTGGCGGCGCTTTAATTCGAGCCCGAGCTCAAGGAAAAACAATTCCTCGAAAATCAAGCGGACGTGGGCGGGGGTGCGGGAAGACTGCAAGTCGTCAAAGCTTTCACCGGCTTCAGGCCAGTGAACTTGGCATAATGCTTCGCGAGGGGAAACCAGCGAGAGGCGGAGGCGCACGGCTTGAGGAATCAGATCAGGAATGTCCGGCGTCAGGTTGTCGAGCGCGGTGCGGATAATGCGGCGGAACCAGCGCGAGGTAAGCCGTCCTTGCCCGGCAGATTCGTAAATCGGAACGATGCGGCCGATTTCGAGTGAGTCGGCAGCCTTTTGTTCAGCCGCATCCGTGGAGCCGTCGTCAGCAGCGTCTCCTAAAATTTCAAATTGAGGCTGGATAAGCTGCAATGCATCGCTGTGGGAGTCTTCTTCCACTTTGCCGTAGAGGGCGACCATTTGGCCCGGCTTGAATTTGTCGCGCAAATAAGTCGCGTTGAACCAGATGCACTTGAGCCGCGCTCTGCCCTGGCCGGCCGTCATCTGAAAAATGGGCATTCGACGGGTGCGGAACAGGCCTGAAGTTCGCACCTCGGCAATCACGCTGGCCATTTCGCCTGGCTTTAATTCGGAGATTCCCTTGGGATTCAGCCGGTCCTCGTAGCGGAAAGGCAGGTAATGAAGTAGCTCGTCCACGGTGTGGATGTCCTTGGCCGCCAGCATTTCGGCCAGCCGAGGGCCGATACCTTTTACGTATTGAACGGGGGTGGCCAGATCCAGCATCTGAAAGGATGGTAGCAAAAGCCACTTGGCATTTAGCACTTGTCATTTAGCCATTACAGGCCTGGTAAGAGTTCGGCTAAATGATAGGCGTCGTTGTGGCCTGGCAACCGCACCTGATGCGATTGTGTATATACCGACTACGAAAGAGGTTTGGGTAACGACCGGCGCGCCGCCGCTTACGGCGGGACGTCAAAAGAAGCGGGGCACATTAATTCGAAAAAATCGTCGCTTCCTAAGTCACTCGCTGCTTACCTCGTGAGCTGAGTCCCAGTCCGGGCCTTCTCCATCCCGTCTCGCCTATAATCTTCCACCTATGAACCTCGAACGAAAGCTGCAAGAGCTCAAGAAGCGCGACCATCTTGCCCATGAAGGTGGAGGAGCGCAGCGCCGCGAACGGCAGCACAAAGAAGACAAGATGTCGGCCCGCGAGCG
>Ga0066704_10000224_pt1 | contig 18212 bp, 18 predicted proteins | sample GraSoiAngelo_153_FD_66458 | JGI IMG/M metagenome (GOLD analysis project Ga0066704, IMG submission 66458) | Grasslands soil microbial communities from the Angelo Coastal Reserve, California, USA - 14_1009_12_40cm | ecosystem: Environmental > Terrestrial > Soil > Grasslands | place: USA... | reverse complement strand
GATCGCCCTTATTATGATCCGCCGTCGATTGGTACGTGAATTTCCGGTATTCCTGACCTATACGCTGTTTCAGATCGTAATGGGCGGAACGCTTTTCATGTTGGACCACATTTCAGCCGTCTCGGCCGACCAGTACGTCAATGCACAATGGGTAGATACTATCGGAAGTATCGTGCTGCGTTTCGCTTTGATTTACGAGATATTCAACCGGATTTTCGATCCCTATCCTGCGCTTGCGGAACTCGGTCGAATACTATTTCGCTGGGGTGTAGTAGTTTTGCTGCTTGTGGCAGTTGCGGTGGCCGCGCGCGCACCCAACGACTCGACGCCGCTACTCTCCGGAATTCACGTTGCGAATTGTGCCGTTAGTCTCATGCAGAGCGGGTTGTTGGTGTTCCTGTTTCTATTTTCATCCTACTTTGGGCTTTCCTGGCAAAATTATGTTTACGGCCCGCGGGACTGGGAATTTTTTCAAGCGTAACTTTAGCAACTACGGCGCTGCGAATTGGAACCGGGCGTGCTGCCGGGAGTTACAGCCTGGATTTTATTACGATGGCAACTTATCATTGCTGTGTACTGATCTGGCTTGTGTATCTGCTGGCGCCCGATACTGCCAGACGTGCGGTCAAACACGTGCCTGACAATAACCTCGAACAGTGGAATACTGAAATGCAACGCTTGCTACTACGATGACTCTTGCTTTTGTTCTCGTCCTTGTCTCCTTGACGGCACTGTTGTTGATGTACGCTGCCCGAGGAAAGACTTCTGCCATCGGCGACTTGGACGACTTGGCGGGCCGCACACGGCCCGTCGATATCGAGGCCTTCCGAAATCTCATTGATCCTGCCGAAGAAGATTTCCTTCGTGAGAACCTGCCGGCGAGTGAGTTTCTTGCCATCCAAAAGGAGCGCTTGTACGCTGCGATGGAATACGTGAGCTGCGCGGCGCACAATGCCGCCGTCCTGGTGCGGTTGGGAGAGGCTGCGCGTCTTAGCCTCGACCCCAAGATTGCTGAGGCGGGGCGCCAATTGCTCGATACCGCTTTGCGTCTCCGACTCTATGCTCTTCTGGCAACCGTCAGGCTGTATCTAGGGATCGCGTTGCCCGGAGCTCACCTCTCCGCTGGAAGATTGGTGGATAACTATCAGCATCTCAGCAGCCTGGCCGGTCAACTCGCCTTTATGCAACATCCCGCCCGCGCCTCTCGCCTGCCCGCCATTCTTTGATAATGTCTTGAAAAGATCAGTAATACTGCCTGAGAAAGGAACGCTACTTGAGATGTGGATAACCGGCTACTTTTATTGAATCTACACGCAACCAGACGTGAATGCAACGAGAGTACCTGGTTCGGAAACTCTTCGGAGCCGGCTTGGCCTGTTGTGGGAACAATGCATCGCAGGCACTAAGAAACTTGGGCTGGATTCTATAGTCCGAACAATTCCCGCAGCCGCTTGGTCTGGGCGCGACTTACCGGAATTTCAGTCTGTTTCTTATCATCCATGCGCAGTTGATACGAACTCTTGAACCAGGGAACAACTTCCTTGATGCGATTGATATTCACCAGATAGGAGCGATGCGCTCGCCAAAAAAGATTGGGATCCAGACTGTCCAATAGCTCTTCCAAGGTACGGCAGTTCGACTGACCTTCCATGCCGTTGGGACCAGTAGTCATCACGCTGATAACGCCATCTTCGATGGAAGCGTAGCAAATATCTTTCTGACTAATCAGAAACAACCGGCCCGCGGATTTCAGCAGAACTTTGGACGCTTGCGGCTTCTGCGACTCCAGCATCCGCACCAGCGTCTCTAATTTCTCTGACGAAGTGCCGCTGGTTTCTATTTTGGCCCTTGCCTTCTGCACCGACTGCGCCACCCGCTTCTTATCAAAAGGTTTGAGCAAGTAGTCAACTGCATTCACCTCAAATGCCTTCACCGCATACTGATCGAAGGCAGTAGCAAAAACAATCTTCGGCAGCGGAATTTTCTTATCGAGCAGCTTCTTGATGACTCCAAAGCCGTCCAGCCCCGGCATCTGCACATCGAGAAAAACCAGGTCAGGATTAAATTCGCGGATAAGGTTGATGGCGTCCACGCCATTTTTCCCCTGCGCCACGACATTCACATCGTCCACACTCTTCAGCAGAAATGCGAGTTCATCTCGCGCCAACTGCTCATCATCCACAATGACGGCCGACAGAGGCATCGTTACTCCAGTCAACAAAAGTATATCGGCCTTAGGCGACGTTCTCCAGCGCCAACGCCATACCCATGCCACCGCTCACGCACAGCGTTGCCACCCCGCGCTTCGCCTTGCGCCTGCGCATTTCATGCAGCAACGTCACCGTGATGCGTGCGCCAGTACAGCCGATGGGATGTCCCAACGCAATCGCGCCGCCATTCACATTAAGCTTCTCGTGATTGAAGTGTAGTTCGCGGTCGCAAGCGAGCACTTGGGCGGCAAATGCTTCGTTCAATTCGACCAGATCGAAATCCTCAAGACGAAGCCCATGCTTCTGCTCCATTTTTCGCAGCGCCGGCACTGGGCCGATCCCCATGATTCGCGGATCAACTCCTGCTGCAGACACAGCCATAATCCGAGCCAGCGACTTGAGATTATGTTTCGATACAAACGATTCGCCAGCGATCACCACCGCGGCAGCGCCATCCGTAATTCCGGAAGAGCTGCCAGCGGTAATGGTCCCAGACTTGGAAAACACCGGGGACAATTTAGCTAGTTTTTCCAGGCTAGCCCCGGTAAAAAGATGTTCGTCCCGGTTGAAAATCTGTGTATCTTTCTTACTTTCCAGCATGACAGGAACCATTTCGTCATCAAAGCGCCCCGACTGAGTGGCTGCCGCGGCGCGATTCTGGGAGCAGAGTGCGTACTGATCCTGCTCCTCGCGCGAAATTTTGTATTGTTCAGCCAGCACCTCGGCAGTTTCGCCCATCACCATCTTCGCCATGGGGCAGAAAAATCCGTCACGATACATCCCATCCACCAATTCCTGGTGGCCCAGCCGATATCCCCAGCGTGCGCCATCCAGATAATACGGAAGTCGCGACATGGACTCAGTCCCACCCGCCAGCACGCAATCCAGATTGCCGGTTGCGATCTCCTGGTATCCGAGAGCGATGGATTTCATCCCTGAGGCACAAGCCTTGTTCACCGTATACGCGGGCACTTCCTGTGGAACCCCGCAGCGAATGGAAATCTGCCGTGCGGGATTAGGACCACCTCCCGCCTGCCGAGCATTGCCGATGATGGTCTCCTCGACCTGTTCCGGACGAATCCTGGCACGCTCAATCGCGCTCTTAGCCGCCGCCACGCCCATGTCAGCCGCAGTCAACGAGGCCAGCGAGCCTCCAAACTTGCCGATAGGCGTGCGTACCGCTGAGAGAATGTAGACGTCTTGCATTCAATGCGCCGAGTCTTCAGTCTAGCATTCCCCAAGCGCCTTGTTTCTCGAGCGCGTCGAGCAACCAACGGCCCAGTCCGGAGGACGAAACAATTTAGCCCAGCGCTTCCAGCGCTGGGTGCGCAGAGGACGAATTGGCCGCGCACCCTCGCGAAAACGAGTCAACGCAGTAAACTAATGAGCGATGAATTTCATCTACGGCATCAATGCCGTCACCGAATCACTGAAAGCTCGTGGACGCTCTTTTGCATGGGTAGGGGTCGCCAAAGAACGCCACGACCTACGCTTACAGCGTGTCGTGGACGAGTGCCGGCGGCAAGGAATCGCTGTGCGCTTTGTCTCGCGTCCGGAACTCGATCGCATGGCCGGAAACAACGCCCATCAAGGCGTGGTCGCCGTCACCTCGGCCAAACAATATAACGATCTCGACGACGTAGTCGCAGCCAAGCGAGGCCAATTTTCGTTGGTGGTCGTGCTCGACGGCGTGGAAGATCCGCACAATCTGGGCGCGATTCTTCGCACCGCGGATGCTGCGGGCGCCGACGGCGTCGTGATTCCCGAGCGGAGGGCCGCGGGAGTGACTCCCACTGTGACCAAAGCCTCCGCCGGCGCCAGTGAGCATTTGCCTATCGCAAAGGTGACGAACATCGGGCGCACGTTGGAAGAATTAAAGTCCAAGAATTTGTGGATTGTTGGGCTCGATGAACGTGCGCCCCAAAACTATGATTCGCTCGATTACAAAATGGATTGCGCCATCGTGCTGGGCGCTGAAGGTAAAGGCGTGCACGAATTGGTCCGCAAGAAATGTGATTTTCTGATCTCGATCCCCATGCTGGGAAAGGTGTCATCGCTGAACGTATCGGTGGCCGCGGGAGTCATGCTCTATGAAATCGTGCGCCAGCGCCGCGAGAAAGCAACCACGGATTCGAAATGAAGTTGCTTCACGTCCTCTGTGTCCTGTGTGGTTTACTGGCTCCGGCGTCTGCCCTCGACCGCGAAGCCTTCACTTTCACCAAATACGACTTGAATGTTCGCATTGAGCCCGCACAGCAGCGGCTCGCGGTGCGCGGGCAGATTACATTGCGCAATGATTCCAACGGTCCCCAGAAAAACGTGTCCCTCCAGATTTCCTCAACCCTGGACTGGAGGTCCATCAAACTCGGTGGCAAAGCCGTGCAGTTCGTTTCTCAGCCCTACACCTCGGATATCGATCACACCGGTGTACTCTCCGAAGCGATCATCACTCTCCCTCAGGAAATTCCTCCGAAAGGAAAAGTAGAGCTGGACATTGGCTACGAAGGCGTCATTCCGCTTGATGCCACACGCTTGACTCGAATCGGTGTGCCCGAGGAGTTAGCCAGGCACAATGATTGGGATCAGATCGGCGCATCGTCTACCGCAATTCGCGGAATTGGATATGTAGCCTGGTATCCGGTGGGCCTGCTATCTGCAAATTTGTCGGAAGGTAATAATTTGTTCGAAACCCTGGGCCGGTGGAAGACGCGTGAGGCGGCCTCAACAATGCAGATTCATTTCGGCGTGGTAGGTGACAGCGCGGGCTCTTCATCGGAACTCATCGTAAACGCTGAAGCATGCAAGCCAGCTTCTGCTGACAATGGACACGGGCAGAACGCTCTTATCGATTGTTCATTCGAACCACTCGGCGCGACGGTCCAGGCATTTGCTATCGCAACCTACTCTGTCCTGAATCCATCGACGCTCGACGTTCACTATTTTCCTGAGCACAAACCGGCAGCAGAAAACTATGAACTCGCGACGCAGTTAGCTATGCCCTTCGTTAAAGAATGGTTCGGCGTCTCTCGACGAAAACTAAAGATCGTAGAACTTGCTGACGCCAAAGCATCGCCATTTGAGAGCGGCAGCATGTTGCTGACACCGCTTAACAGTGACTCGCGGATCGCAGCCCTAACCGTCGTTCACCAATTGACGCACTCTGCGTTTCAGTCTCCGCGTCTCTGGATTTACGAAGGCCTCGCCCACTTTGCTCAGGCGGCTTACCTTGAGCAACAGAGCGGAAGGCGGACAGCGCTCGATTTCATGGCCCAGCATCGCACCGCGCTCATAGACGCCGAGAAAGCATTTGCCGCGGAGCGCACCTCGAGCGCGTCCGCGAACGAGTCGCTGGTCAGCACCTCTCGCGAGGAGTTCTACCGAAGTAAGGCAATGTATGTCTGGTGGATGCTGCGCGACATGATTGGCGAAGAAACATTAAAGAAGGCGCTGGCGCTCTATCGTCCAGACCAGGACAAAGAGGCATCCTACCTGCAGCGTCTGATCGAAGCGCAATCCAAGCGAGAGCTCGAATGGTTTTTCGACGACTGGGTATATCGCGACCGCGGACTACCCGACTTTCGTGTGGAATCGGCGTATCCACGTCAACTGCTGGGCGGCGGCTACGTCGTAACCATCACCATTGAAAATCTTGGCGAAGCTGGCGCCCAGGTACCTGTAACTCTACTTATGGAGGGCGGCCAAGTTACACGTCTTGTTGAAGTGCACTCGAAATCGAAGAGCGTAATGCGAATCCAGGCCGCGGGTACGCCTCAGGAAATTGTCGTCAATGACGGCAGTGTGCCGGAGAGCGACATGACAAACAATATATTTAAGATCAAACCCAACGCGAACTGATTCTGAATATTAAAATTGAAATGGTGAGCGATATTAATTTGAAATCAATGCCATCTTACCGGAGGCTTCATTGGCCTACATTCAGTTCCTCGGCGCAGCCGGAACAGTTACCGGATCCAAGCATCTCATCAACACCTCACCGGACGATAGTGGGAAAAATGGCCTTCAAACTCTAATTGATTGCGGAATGTTTCAGGGCCCAAAGGAATGGCGCGATCGCAACTGGCAGGATTCTCCGGTGCCCGCGCGTGAAATTGATGCAGTCGTGCTCACCCACGCCCATCTCGATCACTGCGGCTGGATTCCGCGACTGGTGAAGCAAGGATTTAGGGGCCCAATTTACGCGACGTCGTCCACCATCGATCTTTGCGGAATTATTCTTCCTGATTCCGGTCACCTGCAGGAAGAAGACGCGGCGTTCTACAACAAAACCAAAAGCTCGAAGCACCACCCAGCGCTGCCGCTTTACACGTTCGAAGAGGCACAAGAGTGTTTGCAATATTTCCGCCCGCTGGGATTCGAGGAGAGCAAACAACTCTCCCCGGAGATTTCGTTCCGCTTCGTGCGCTCTGCCCACATTCTCGGTTCCTCCATGGTAGAGCTGAAACTCACCACCAATGGGCAGTCACGGCAATTGCTTTTCACCGGGGACATTGGACGAGTGCGTGACCCTGATCCAGGAAAAGTGCTTCGCTCTGGCCCAACCGAAGGTGAGATCGCGGATGTGCTAGTGATGGAATCCACTTATGGCAACCGGCAACATCCCACGAACGACCCACGTCCGGAACTGGCGGCGCTGATTCGTAAAACGGTCGAGCGCGGCGGCAGCGTCATCGTGCCGGCTTTTGCGGTGGAGCGAACCCAGAAGTTCTTGTTCATCCTTAAGCAGTTGATGGAGGCTGGGCAAATCCCACGCATTCCTATCTATTGCGACAGCCCAATGGCCATCAAGGCGGTGCAGATTTTTCTCAAACACACCGAAGAGTACAGCGAGGAGACTCGTCAGCTTATCAAGCAATATGGCTCACCCCTTAATTGGCCTGGAGTCACCTTCGCTTCAACTCCGGAGCAGTCAAAGAAGATCAATGAGAATAGGTTCCCGTTGATTATTATTTCCTCCAGCGGCATGGTGACTGGCGGACGAATCCAGCATCACCTCGCGCAACGACTTCCTGATCCAAAGAATACGGTCATCTTCATCGGATTCCAGGCGCCGGGAACGCGCGGCGCCACGATAAAAAGCGGCGCGCCTGAAGTGAAGATATTCGGCCAGATAGTCCCCATCCGGGCGCAAGTGGCCGCGTTCGAACAATTCAGCGACCACGCCGATCCGCCGGAATTGCTGCAATGGTTGGGCACTTTTCCGCGCAAACCCGCCGTCACATATCTGGTGCATGGGGAACCCGCCGCGTCAACGCAATTGCGCGATACCATGAAGAAGGAGTTGGGCTGGGACGTGGAGGTCGTGCAGTGGATGCAAAAAGTCGAAATCAAGTGAGAACATCATGAACGAAGCCGAACTGAAACAACACCTCGAAGCCGCGGAAAAAAGTCCCAAGCAGATCGCAGCAGCCGTATCTGGATTGCCCGACAAGACTCTGCGCTACAAGCCCGCGCCACACAAGTGGTGCATTCTGGAAGTGCTGGGCCATCTGGCTGACATTGAAGTTGTATACGCGTATCGCATACGCCAGATGCTTGCCGACAAGAAGCCTGTGATTGCTCCCATGGACGGCGACGACTGGGCGCGCAATCTTGGCTATACCGAAACTCCGCCCGCAGAACTCGTAGCTCTGTACGGACTGAACCGGCATTCTACCCTGCGTTTACTGCGTCGCCTGAAGCCGCCAGATCTCGCCAAGTCGGCGTTTCATCCCGAATTGCAACGGGAAGTGACTGTGGCCGAGATGATCGAAAAGATGTCGGGGCATGGCGGCGGTCATCTGCAGCAAATCGAACGGCTGAAGAAAGAATCGGCGGGAAAATAAGCCGCTATGTTTGCTCGACCGTCATGCGTTCGTGAAACGTAGTAGGGCATCTAGTTTGCCCGCCGCGGCACCGGAGTCGATGGACTGCGCCGCGGGAGCCACCGCATCGACTAGATGATCAGCCTTGCCCGCCGCCACCAATGCGGCCGCCGCATTCAAGAGGACGACATCCCGTCGGGGTGATTTCTTTCCAGTCAGGATTTCGCGAATGATGGCGGCATTAGCGGCAGCGCCTCCTCCCGCCAGGTCTTCGATTCGTGCTCGTTTTATTCCGAATTCTTCTGGAGTCACTTCGTAGTTTCGGACTGTTCCTTCGCGGACTTCCGCAATGCGTGTAGGACCAGTCACGGTGATTTCATCCAGGCCATCGCTTCCATGCACAACCAGCGCACGGTGCAGACCCAACATGCTGAGCGCTTCGGCAAGTTTCTCTACCAGTTCGGCGGAATAAACTCCGACTACTTGCGCGGGAGCGTGAGCCGGATTTGTGAGCGGACCCAAGAGATTGAAGACGGTGCGCAGCCGAAGCTCGCGGCGGGCGCTCTGTACATGTTTCATCGCCGAGTGCAAGGCGGGGGCAAAAAGAAATGCGATTCCAACTTCTTTCAAACAGGCGACAATCCGCGCCGCAGGCAATTGGATCTTCACGCCCAGAGATTCCATCACATCCGCGGAGCCGCATTTTGACGTCACGCTGCGGTTGCCGTGCTTGGCGACGCGTACGCCGGCGCCAGCGACTACGAACGCCGTTGCCGTAGAAATGTTGAAGGTTCCGCTGGCATCGCCGCCGGTGCCGCAAGTATCCACCAGCGCATCGCGGCCCGTGCCACAGACATCCACCGTAGAATTCTGAAGAGTGGTCAAAGGCGTTGCAGCCGCGCGGATCGCCTCGGCGAAACCGACGATCTCTTCCACGGTTTCACCTTTCATGTGCAGTGCGACAAGCAAGGCTGCGATTTGCGCATCCGTACATTCGCCGGCAAGAATCTGGGACATGACCTGACGGGACTCTTCACGCGAGAGTGATTCGCGATGGTTGGCGATGCGGTGGAGAGCGTCGAGGATCATGGTGTGGGTATAAGGGTAGCATTGCGGGACAATTCCCTATTCCAGACATCTGCCAAAATGTCGAAACGTTCCACGTGGAACATTTGTGGTTACGAGGATGTACGTACAACATATGAATTGGAGAGTAGCCTTCATTCAGACGGTGTTTCCAAGGCAGTGTTTAGCTCTCAGTTCCCAGTTCACAGCGCAAACAAGGACCCTCTCGCAGATATCATCCGCTGCTTCGAAAAAGGCGGAGCGCGGGGGCGCCGTCGCCGGGTTTTGAGATAAAATCTAAGGTTTGCTGCCGCAGTAGTACGCCGCAAGCATGGTCCTGCCGATCCGGAATCGAATCATTATGAAGATTCATGAGTACCAAGCCAAAGGCATCCTGAAAAAGTATGGTGTGGCTGTGCCTCGCGGCGAGGTAGCCGAGACGGCCGATCAAGCCGAAGCCGCCGCGCAGCATCTCTTTGGCGCCGGAGCTTCGGCAATAGTCGTAAAGGCACAGATTCATGCGGGTGGGCGAGGAAAGGGCGGCGGGGTAAAGATTGCAAAGTCAGTGAAGGAGGCAGTCGAGATCGCCACGAACATGTTGGGGATGAGACTGGTCACACATCAGACCGGGCCCGAAGGCCGTATCGTGCGACGGTTGCTGATCGAAGAAACTTTGCCCATCGAAAAAGAGCTCTACCTGGGAATCGTGATTGATCGAACCGAAGCCAGGCCGGTATTTATGGCGTCGGCCGCGGGTGGCATGGAAATCGAGCAGGTGGCGGCGGAGAATCCTGCTGCGATTCTCAAGGAATACATTGATCCGGGCTTGGGCCTGGAAGCTTTCCAGGCGCGCAAGCTGGCCTTCGCGCTGGGTCTGAAGGCGCAGCAGATCAATTCCGCAGCGCAATTCATGACCAGCTTGTACAAGGCATTTGCGGAGACCGATAGTTCGCTGATGGAGATCAATCCATTCGTTACCTGCACGGATGGGCGGCTGTTCGCACTGGATACGAAGATTAACTTTGATGACAACGCGCTCTTCCGCCATCCGGAGATTCGCGAGCTGCGGGATATCAGCGAAGAAGATCCGCTCGAGGTGGAAGCTTCGAAGTACAACCTCAACTACATCAAGCTCGATGGAAACGTGGGCTGCATGGTGAATGGCGCCGGACTTGCGATGGCGACCATGGATATCATCAAGTACGCGGGCGGGATGCCGGCGAATTTTTTGGATGTTGGCGGTGGGGCGAATGCAGAACAGGTGACGCATGCATTCGAAATCCTGCTTAGCGACAAGAATGTGAAGGCCGTGCTGATTAATATTTTTGGCGGCATTCTGCGCGTGGATACGCTGGCGAAAGGCGTAGTCGAAGCCGCGAGCAAGACACATATTCAGTTGCCGGTTGTGTTGCGGCTGGAAGGTACGAATGTCGAGGCGGGACGCGAGATTTTGAAGCAATCGGGTTTGAATTTTATTGTGGCGGACACGATGAAGGACGCGGCTGAGAAAGTAGTCGCGGCGGCGCGAGCGTCATGAGCATTCTTATAGATAAATCGACACGGGTAATCGTGCAGGGACTGACGGGGCGGGAAGGAACATTTCACGCTAAGACTTGCGCGGAGTACGGGACCAGGATTGTGGGTGGGGTCACACCTGGAAAAGGTGGAACCAGGCATGAAGGCTGGCCCATCTTCAACAGCATGCAGGAAGCCGTAGACAAGACTGGGGCGGATGCCTCCGTCATTTTTGTTCCCCCTCCGTATGCGGCTGACGCCATCATGGAGGCCGCCGATGCCGAGGTAGAGGTGATTGTCTGCATCACCGAAGGTATTCCCACGCTGGACATGGTACGCGCATGGGAGTTCTTGCAGAACCGGCGCTCACGGCTGATCGGACCAAATTGTCCTGGAATCATTTCGCCGGGACATTGCAAAATCGGAATCATGCCGGGTCACATTCACCGCGAGGGCCCGGTGGGAATTGTTTCGCGCTCCGGCACGCTTACTTATGAAGCGGTTTATCAGCTCACCACTCGTGGCGTTGGGCAGTCGACAGCGATCGGCATTGGCGGCGATCCGATCATCGGCACTAATTTCGTGGACGCGATCGACCTGTTCAATCGGGATCCGATGACCGAGGCGGTTGTGATGATCGGCGAAATCGGCGGAAGCGCGGAAGAAGCCGCGGCCGAGTACGTGAAGACTCACATGCGGAAACCGGTGATCGGATTCATCGCCGGGCAGACGGCGCCTCCAGGACGCCGCATGGGCCATGCGGGAGCGATTATTTCCGGCGGAAAAGGAACTGCAGCGGAGAAAATCAAGGCGATGGAAGCCGCGGGCATTCATATCGCCAGGTCTCCAGCCGACATCGGTGAGACTGTGATTGCAGCTCTGGGTGTGACTGCGAGAGCTTAATTTATAAGTGGCGAAGTTGAGATCGAAAATCACGAAATCCAAATAATGAAAACCCTACAACGTACTCTTACCATCATCAAGCCGGACGCGGTGCGCAAAAACGCGGTCGGCGACATCATTGAGCAATTCGAAAAAAACGATTTCCGCATCCTCTCCATGAAGATGCTGGAGATTTCGAAGCATCAGGCGGAGCAGTTTTACGCCGTGCACGCGAGCAAGTCTTTTTTCAATTCGCTTACCAATTTCATGTCCAGCGGACCGATCGTGGTGCTGGCGTTGGAAAAACAGAATGCCATCGCCGATCTGCGCAAACTCATGGGCGCGACCAATCCCGCCAATGCGGAGGAGGGCACGATCCGAAAGAAATGGGCCTCGACCATCGAATTTAATGCCATCCACGGATCGGATGCCGAAGATACGGCAAGGTTTGAGTTGAGTTTTTTCTTTGCCGGATTCGAGCTGGCGAAATAGCTACGGCTAGGTCGTGTCGAGACCGTAGCTTTACTAGGAGCTTTCATGCCCTTGGTTCAAATCACAATGTTGACCGGCCGCACGGCCGATCAGAAACGCAAGCTGGCAACACGTATTACCGATGCGATGGTCGAAGAAGCCGGGGCCAGGCGTGAAGCGGTTGTAATTACATTCCTCGAAGTTGAGCGCGAGAGTTACGCTTCCGCCGGAGTATTGATGGCGGATAAGGGGAAATAGATTGTCACACGTTCAGCCTAGCGGCTCATAGACGACGCCCTCGACGCGATCAGCGACGCGGGGCAATTCCTTGCGAGCGTATTGAAGAAAGTGAGCAGTGGCGCGGTGAGCTTCGAGGGCTGCGTCGTCCTTATATTGCTCGTAAATAAAAAAGCGGCGAGGCTCAGTTTTGTGGCGATGTACCTGGAAAGTCACACAGCCGGGTTCCTGTCGTGACGCTTCGGTCAGCTTGGAAAAGATACTAGTTACTTCCGCTTCTTGACCTGCCTTTGCAATCCACGTCACCGCCAGAACGACCATTACCTGCTGCTCCGTTTTAGATTTTTAGTTGTCCTTACTTTTCGTTCCGCCAAAGTTTTTAACTCATCGGCAAACTCATCCACGAAAATAGTTTGCTCTCGTCCGGGACCAGTGGAGATCATGCCGATGCGAGCTCCACTTTCTTTCTCGAGGAAAGCCAGATACTCACGGGCTGCTTTTGGCAGCTTCTCAAGCTTTGTGATCCCCAGAGTGGGAGTACGCCAGCCAGGCATTTTCGCATAGATACATTTGATCTGATCATAGACACTGGATTGCGCCGGAATTTCGGTGGTGCTGCGGCCATTGATGGTGTAAGCCATGCAAACCGGAATCTGATCGAGTTCATCGAGCACATCGAGTTTGGTCACGACCAGCCACGAGATACCGTTAATCATGCCAGCGTAGCGCAACAGTGGCAAATCGATCCATCCGCACCGCCGGGGACGTCCCGTCACTGCACCATATTCATTGCCGCGCGCACGCAACAAGTCGCCGGTGGCATCCAGCGCTTCGGTGGGGAAAGGTCCGCCGCCTACACGCGTGCAGTACGCCTTGGTGACGCCAATGACGCTATCGATTGCGTTAGGGGCAACACCGGTGCCGATCGCGGCGCCGCCGGAAGTGGCGCTGGAAGAAGTGACGAAGGGATAAGTTCCATGATCGATGTCGAGCATGGTGCCTTGCGCCCCTTCGAACATGACGGATTCGCCTTCCGCCAGAGCCTGGTTCAGGAGTGCGGCCGTGTCACTCACGAAGGGAGCAATTTGGGCCGAAGCCTGAGCATATTCTTGATACATCTTGTCGGAATCCAGCGGTTCCGAATTGAATAACGCATGCGCGATCATGTTTTTCTCGCGGCAGGCATTTTCGATATGCGTTTTCAATAATCCGAGGTCAAGGAGATCAGCAACGCGCAAGCCGCGACGGCCCATTTTGTCTTCGTAGGCAGGCCCAATGCCGCGAGAAGTGGTACCAATTTTTACTCGTCCGGGCGCGTTCTCCGAGGCCAACTCAATCATGCGGTGATAAGGCAGAATCACCTGAGCGCGGTTACTGACGAACAGATTGCCGTCCACCTTCACTCCGTTTTCACGAAGTGCCGCAACTTCCTTGAGGAAAGCCATGGGATCGAGCACGACACCGTTGCCGATCACACTGCGGCAACCGGAACGCAGCACGCCGCAAGGAACCAGTTGCAGGATGAATTTCTTGCCCTTGATGATGACCGTGTGGCCGGCATTGTGGCCTCCGGCATAGCGGGCCACGATGGAAAAGTTGTCGGAGAGCACGTCGACAATCTTGCCCTTGCCTTCGTCGCCCCATTGCGCGCCGACGATGACCGCAGTTCTCACTTTGCTCAAAAGTACACTCCATTTAACAGACTGGCGCGGCTTCGGCGTCGCTTTAAAACAGGCCTAGCCGCATTTCCCGGGTCGCACACACTGGTTGCCCGCAATAAAAACTGCGCAGTTGCTGAATGGCTGGGATGTAAGAGCAGGTGTGTACCGGAAATGATAACCTGCAGGATGGTGGATGGCAATGCGGTTTGTGGGTCAGGTCTCAGGTCGCGGGTGACAGGTCTCAGGTCTCAGACACGTTGTAGACTGAATTCAAATGCCTGAATTACCGGAAGTCGAAACCATCGCACGCGGGCTGGCGAGTCGCCTGACCGGCGATTTTATCGAGTCCGTTTGGCTGGGGTCGAAACCTGAGCCATTGAAGTCATCCGCGGCTGAGATTGCGGCCACCCTTCAATCCAGACGGATTGCGGATGTGCGTCGCATGGGAAAACATATTGTGTTCGAGTTGGTGAGTACGCGCGGACGGCGGTCAGAAAAACGGGTGAGTGCTAAGGCTCAGTGGATCGTGCATCTGGGGATGACGGGCAGCATGCTGGTTTGCAAGCCCGAACTGGAAATCGCAAAGCACACGCATGCAGTAGTGAAACTGGCATCAGGGCGCGAACTGCGGTTCGTGGACCCTCGCCGGTTTGGACGGTTGAGCGTGGCGCGCGATTTTGATGCCGTCGGCTGCGAACCTCTGGACGTTAAACTCGATCGCTTTATCACGCTGTTTCATGGACGCAAGACACCTATCAAGAGTGCGCTGCTGAACCAAAAATTGTTGCGTGGAGTGGGAAATATCTACGCTGATGAATCCCTGTTCCGGGCAGGCATTCGTCCCCGGCGGCGTGCGGCATCGCTGACCAGAGAGAACCTTCGGCGTCTGTATAAGTCGGTGCAGGAAGTGCTGAAGGAAGCCATTGCGCTGGGCGGATCGTCAGTGTCTGACTACGTTGATTCCGATGGGCAGGAAGGTTCGTTCCAATTGGAACACCGGGTTTACGGACGCGAGGGCGAGCGGTGTCTTAGTTGTAAGGCTGCCATCAAGCGGATCGTCATCGCGGGACGCAGCAGTCATTATTGTCCGAAGTGCCAGACGTGACACTTCCGATTTCGCTTACCTATTTCCTGACGTTGCCGGCGGGACGCCGGCGCTACCTTGACGTTTAGACAGGTTTGGATTTCAAATCGGAAATCGGCAATTGGAAATCGGAAATAACATGGCTGACTTCTCGATTGGCGTTGATCTCGGCGGAACCAACCTTCGCATTGCGGCGGTGGATGAGCACGGAGTGCTGCTGGAGAAAGTCACGTTGGGCACGCAGGTGGCGTTGGGCCGGGATCGTGTGATCCACGACATGTGCGAAGCGATCCGCCATCTGGCACACAAGTATGAGGGTTCAGGGGCGCTGCAAGGTATCGGCATCGGCGTGCCCGGAATCATCGACATGAAGACGGGCACGTTGCGCGAGTCGCCTAATTTGCCGGGGTGGGCGGAATCGGCGGTGCGAGCGCAAATCGAGCAGATGCTGGGTACGCGAGTGATTCTGGAAAACGATGCCAACGCCGCGGCGTTTGGCGAGAATTGGCTGGGGGCGGCCCGCAACGTGGAAGACATGGCAATGTTGACGCTCGGCACCGGGGTGGGTGGAGGCATCGTGCTGGGGCGCGCGATATGGCATGGGATGACCGGCATGGCGGGCGAGTTTGGACATATCACCGTGGAGCCCGAGGGTGTGCAGTGCGGGTGCGGAAACCGGGGATGCTTGGAGCAGTACGCTTCCGCCACGGCAGTGGTGCGCATGGCGCGCGAGGCAATCGAGCAGCATATCGCGCCAGGACTCTCGCATGCTGCCAGTGCGAATCCGGAGTTCAGCGCTAAGGCGGTGTACAACCTGGCCATCCAGGGAGACGATGAAGCCAAGAAAATCTTTCGCCGCGTGGGACGCGCGCTGGGAATTGTGATTGCCGATCTGGTGAATGCTCTCAATCTTCCCATGTATGTGGTTGGCGGCGGAGTGTCGAGCGCCTGGGAAGCGTTTTCACCCGCCATCTTTGATGAGCTGAAGAAGCGGTCGATGGTGTACGCCGCGACAGCTCCGCCTTCGGTTGCGGGCGAAGAGCAAGGAGCTTCGGCCCAAGTGGAGCCGGGCGGTCCAACTCGGACGATCGTCACTCGAGCGCTGCTAGGCAGTGATGCTGGGTTGTACGGCGCGGCGAGGTTGCCAATGATTGCGGCCGAGACGGTTTCTGATATCCATCCAGCCGGCGCGACGATGAGAAAAATTATTTAGTGGCGGCCTTCAATCGTGTGACTTCCTGCGGCGTGAGGCGGCGAAATTCTCCGGGGTGTACATCCAACTCTAGCGGTCCGTAGCGGACGCGTTTGATTTTTTCCACGTGGTGTCCGATTTCTTCGAACATTTTGCGGATCTGGCGATTCCGTCCCTCAATCAGCGTGACTTCATACCAGGGATTATTGGCTTCGCGAATCAGCCGAACCTTGGCTGGCGCCGTCTTTACTCTCCGACCGCCTGGAACCGCGATGAAGAGGCCGGAACGCAGGCGTGAAAGACCCTCGACGGAAGGCGTGCCGGCAAGCTTCACCATGTAAGTCTTCGGCACATGGGAAGCCGCTTTCATCAGGCGGTTGGCGAATTCGCCGTCATTGGTGAGCAGGAGCAGGCCTTCACTGGCATAGTCTAGGCGTCCGACGGGATAGACGCGCGCACCCACGCCTTGCAAAAGATCCATCACTGTGGGACGGCGCTCGGGGTCGCTGAGCGTGGTGACATATCCCTTGGGTTTGTTCATCACGAGGTAGACGTGCCGCTCGGCGCCGCGCAGAAGCTTGCCGTTTACCCGGATGTGATCATGCTCGGCATCGGCCTTGCTCCCCAGTTCGGTTACAACCTTCCCATTTACGGAGACGAGTCCGCCGGTAATTAGCTGCTCGGCCTTGCGGCGCGAAGCAATTCCTGCGGCAGCAATAATTTTTTGCAGACGTTCGGCGGGCATGGGTTATGAACCTTCGAACAAGTATTGTGCAGCGCGGAATTCAGGCGGCGGGATCATTTTCACCGCGATTGCGCTCGGCTGTTGCCATTCCTTCATCTTCGGCGGCTTCCACAGACTGGAGGTCTGCCTCTTGTTCGGTGGATTCGCTGAGCGTAGAGTCGGACAGAGTGGAACCCTCCGCAGGCGAATCGGAACGTTGATCGTCCACTGGGAGCAGATCACTCTGAAAAGACTTCGCGACCAGCTTTTCAAACTCCTCCATGCTTGGTAGTTCGGTGACGTCTTTGAGGCCGAAGCGTAGCAGGAATTCTTTTGTACTCCGGTAAAGGATGGGCCGCCCGACCACTGCTTTTCGGCCTGCAGTTGTGATCAGCTTGCGGTCCAGCAGGGTGCCAATGACGCCGCTGGAATCGACGCCGCGAATTTCGCTGATCTCAGGGACTGTGACAGGCTGTTTGTAGGCAATGACGGCCAGGGTTTCGAGTGCGGGTAGCGAGAGGCGGATCGGCGGCTTCAGACTTTTGGCAAACATACGCACCACGTCGTGATGCTCGGGCTTGGTGGACATGCGATATCCGCCTGCGACTTGACGGATTTCGACGCCGTGATCGCCGGAGCTGTAATCCGCAACCAGGTCGTCCAGAGTTGCTCGGACGCGGGATTTCGCTTCGGCCTCGTCGGTTGCACCGTCGTTGATGACCGATTCTTTTACCAGTTGGAAAATATGGTCGAGCGTGATCGGCGTTTCCGCCGCGTAGATGATGGCTTCGAGTTTGGCTTTTAGACTCATGCTGTGATTTAAGACTCGCGTACTCCGATGTCCCAGCCCTAAAGAGCTGGGCTAAGTTGTTTTGCGCCTCCGGCGCTGCCTATCTGGCGTGGCTACAGACTGCTGGCCCGCTTACCACTAGCCATTGGCCACTGATTTCCTATCTCCAATCGTCGCGCACTGCTACCTGCTCGGCCATGATCGCTTCGAAGCCGGTGTGTTTGCGGACCAGGATTTCACCGAAGAGCCGGTCTTGGCGCAATTGGATGGCTTGCAGGCGCACTAATTCCAGCAATGCAAGGAACATGCAAACCAGTGCTTGCCGCGAATTCACGTTGCGCAGCAACTGCTTCAGGCGAATCGGGCGGTCTTCCAGGGACAGTCGCCGCTGCAAATACTCAATCATCTGGCCGACGTTAACGGTTTCCTCGTCAACCTGAAGCATGGGACGCGAGCGGGCGCGCTCCATGATCTGCTGGAAGGTTTTTACCAGGTCAATTACGTCGGCGGCGATTTCGGGATCTGTGCCCTCGGCGTCTTTGAAATCTTTGAGCGCTGG
>Ga0066704_10000220_pt1 | contig 18279 bp, 15 predicted proteins | sample GraSoiAngelo_153_FD_66458 | JGI IMG/M metagenome (GOLD analysis project Ga0066704, IMG submission 66458) | Grasslands soil microbial communities from the Angelo Coastal Reserve, California, USA - 14_1009_12_40cm | ecosystem: Environmental > Terrestrial > Soil > Grasslands | place: USA... | reverse complement strand
TCTGGCGATGACGAATGCTGCTTCACGACGGATTTGGATTGAACTCCCGAGAAAAGCACGAGCGATGCGACGCAGGTCACCCACCCGCACCAATCGTGTTGTTTGAAATATTCCGTGCCCTACGCGAAGAATTCGCATAGTGAGAATTTCGTGTGATGTCTGTGGGAGAGTGAAGTCCACTGGCGACAGGGAGTGGATTTCAAGCTACCACTTCCACGTGAAAGCGAGAAGCGGATTGCGACGATCGGTGACATTGCTGCCCCCCACGGGTACGATTATCAGCCTCTTGACTTCGGCGCCGTTGACCCTATTCCGAGAAATGCGGGGACAAGTAACTCGCAGGCATCGAGAGCGGCTTGGACAGCCCGATCGTAATGAATGCAGCGAGAGTACATGCGCGAGCCGCGATCAACGCGGCGCGTATACACTCGGATTACAGAACCAACTTGCAGGATGGCTTGCCGAGGTCCTGAAGATCTTGCGGAAAACCTTGGCGTATCGGGGGTTCGTGCAGGAACCGAATCGTGGCGGGAATTCTGGTAGCCCAGCACCTCAAGACTACAGACCTCACCCCATGGAAGTTGATTGTTTTGTTGACGATACTAGTCTCATGTCCCAGAAATAAGCTGGGGACACATCTAAGATAATAGGAGGCTTAGATGCGAACCGGGCGACCCAAACAGCGGTTGATTTTGGCCGAGGAAGAGCAGGAGCGACTGCAATCGCTGGTCCATCGGGCGCGCAGCCAGCCGGCCCTGGCTCGGCGCGCGCGTGTGGTGCTGGCCTGCGCCCAGGGACAAAACCGGGGCGCGGAAAATGCGGGCCTCGCTGGGCATGGTCGGCAAGTGGCGCGCGCGCTTTCTGCAAGCTGGTTGGGAAGGACTCTACGACGAGCCGCGACCTGGGGCGCCCCCAAGGTAAGCCATGCCGAGGTCGAGCGGGCGGTAATTTAGACCTTGGAAGGCACGCCTCACGGAGAGATGCAGTGGAGCCCGCGCGGTTTGGCCAAAGCTACGGGGCTCAGCCGCATGACCATCAGCCGCATTTGGCAGGCGTTCGGGTTGCAACCTCACCGTACCGATACCTTCAAACTATCTATCGCCCGCCCCCTTGCTGATTGAGAAAGTGCGCGACACTGTGGGCGTGTATATGAATCCGCCCGATCACGCCCTGGTCTTGTGCGTGGACGAGAAAAGCCAGATTCAGGCGCTCGACCGCACGCAACCGCTGTTGCCTTTACGGCCGGGACAACTGGAGCGCCGCACCCCCGATTACAAACGCCATGGGACGATCACGCGGGGGGGGTCAATTCCAGCGCCGCAAACAGCGAAGTCTGCGATGTCGGCCCCTGGCTTTCAGGCGAGGAACTGCAAGCCCACATCATAGCGGTGGCCGGAGCGGCGCTTTCTGCTCCACCGGACGCTCAGGAGCGTGGGGATCGGGACCGGAACGGCAGGAACGACGATACGAAACTCCACCAGCGCCGAAGCCGGGAGGCCACGGTCAGTGACGAAGCGCAACCCGCCCTCGCTTATATCTTCAATATTGCCGTGCGCCAGGACCGCGGATGGTACTGAAGAACCGTATATGTCCAGGGCCCGGGCAGTCGCCTTGAGCAAAAGAGGGAGCCGGACGTAACGTCGCCGATCCTTGCCGCTATCCATTTACTCGTTTTTTACCTACGTTTGCGACGGCTTGATCGAGCTAACAGGCAGCCGACGAGCGCCGTTCCGACCCGGAGCGCAATACAAGTCGCGCTCGTGGGAATGCCTCTTATCCTGCGGCAACAAGACGATGTGGCTGGGTTTGCTGCAGCAGAATGCCTGATGGCGCTTGTTGAAAACAAGTACCAGTCGGACATCCGTGAGTATCTAGTCTAGGAGAATCGCCTTATCTCGAGCGCAGGTATACGCTTGCGGCCCGGTTAGCTCACCCGGCTATGCCCCCGAGGCTGGCTGATCCTTGATGGGCCGGTCCTGAGCAATCGGAACCTTGCGACTTGATGCGGGCGGGTGCGAACTGTCGCAAGGGGTCAACATCGAGCCAAGGACTTTGGCTAGGATTCCGGCGCGAGTGGGAACTCCCATCTTGACCCTTACCATACGCAGGAAGGCTTTGACCGTGTTCGGGCTCACCGCCATGCGCTTGGCCATCTCTTTGTTGCTGAGGCCGCGCAGTAGGAACGTCACCGCTTCCTGCTCCCGTTGCGTAAGACGAAACTGCAGAGAGACTTGACTCAGGGCAAACGATTCAGGAATCCCCCGTTCCAGTACGATTAACAGCCGGGGATTTACATTGGCGTCCAGCCGAAACGCGCGGCAGAAATATACTCGTCGTCCCGACTTGAAAGGGATGACGGGAAGTAATGTATTAGGCCTTAAGTGGACCCGACCACGGAGGAGTACACGACGGATTTTCTCGTCAAACACCTGGGTGAGACTCTGCGGCGCCTGCTTCGCCGCGTAAGTCAGAATCCTCATCGCCTCATGATTGGCCGAGAGACTCCTCAACGTATCATCAGTGACCAAGAAACCGAGTGCGGGGATAGCAAGCGCCTTGCCACCTGAGGGAGGGGCATGCTTGCCAGAGACACCTTGCTCGCGAGCATGGGACGTTCCTACCGACATGCTAGATTTCCGCGGGTCCTGCGCGAAAGTGGAAGAGCGATTGCGCTCGGGCTGGTAGTCTCTTGGGGTGCCGGATATCCTCAAGGAGGATACACTCGACCCTTGAAGACACTTCAACCCCAGTGGGTCTTGCCCCGGGGGGACGCACAACAGTTCGCGATTAGCGGGAAACTCCCTCCACTCCCCTGTATTTCAGGCACGGTCTCGATGTTACTTTGGCGTGAAAACCCGCGCCCGTAGCCAACGGAAGGGATTGTCCACCTAGGAGAACAAGTTGTCAAGGATGTAGCGAGAGTTCCGAGAGTTCCGAGAGTTCGTGGTGCCAAATGAGCTCTATTTCGTGTAGGGAGCCGGCACCCGATGGGACGCAGTCGAGCGACCCCAAGTGGATTTAATTGGCCTCCTGACCGGCTTCAAGTTCCCTTTCAGAATGGCTTTGTATGTGGCGGATGAGAGCATCGGGCAAAGCCGGGTGTTGGGTGCGTGGGGTGTGTTTCAGCGGAGCAACTGATTCCCGGCCTACGCTGTGGTAGAAGAAACCAGCTTCGGCCATAGCTTGGGGCGAATACAAGTTACGGCCATCGATGACGATTGGCTGGCGCACATCACTGCGCAGCCGTTTTAAGTTCAGGTTGGCTAGTTCTGGCCAGTCGGTGAGTATGAGGATCGCATCCGCCCCCCGAGCCGCTGCGTAAGCATCCCTAAAAAAGCGCACTGACGGCAGAACTTCCGCCGCGCGTTGCATGGCAGCCGGATCATAGGCGCGGATTTCGGAACCTTCTTTAAGAAGCCGCTGTATCAATGCGATTGCGGGTGATTCCCGGATATCGTCAGTTCCAGTCTTGAACGCAAGTCCCAAGGCTGCGATTCGCTTTCCCTTAAGGTTCCAGAGTGCGTTCCGAACCTTACGAGCGAAGCGCTCGATCTGTTCTTCATTAATGCGAGCTACTTCGTCGAGCAATCGGAACTCGAATCCGGACTCCTTGGCAACGGTACGGAAGGCTTTCACGTCCTTGGGGAAGCAAGATCCTCCGTATCCGATCCCCGGCTGCAGGAACCGACTTCCGATGCGGGTGTCGGAGCCGATTCCCTCACAGACTTGTGCAATGTCAGCACCCACAGCTTCGCAAAGGTTGGCCACTGCGTTGATGAACGAGATCTTCGCCGCGAGAAAGGCATTGGCTGCGTGCTTAATCAACTCGGCGCTTTTCGTGCTGGTCACGATCAGGCGCGCCGCTTTGTACTCGGCCACTGTCTCCCCCCAAGGAGTCACACGATGCGATTGGTAATACTGACCGCTTGTCAGGGGTGCATAGATTGCTTTCATGGTTGCCGCTGCCTCTTGGCTGTCGGCTCCGAGAATGATGCGGTCCGGATACAAAAAATCGGTTACCGCGGTCCCCTCTCGCAGGAATTCCGGGTTCGAAACCACTTCGATGTCCTTCTGTTTGCCGGCCAGACGCGAGACTTGGCGGATCCATTCGCAGGTATAGACCGGAACTGTACTCTTCTCGACAATCAGCCTGGGCTCGCTGGCGGAATGTGCGATACCTCGCGCAACCTCCTCCACATAGGAGAGATCGGCTTCGCCGTTGCTGGCGGCGGGAGTTCCGACAGCAATGAAAACTACCGAGCTGCGCTCGACTGCTTCGGCGAGTGAGGTAGAGAACGTGAGACGCCGGCCATGGTGTCGCTGGAGCAGCTCGGGTACGAACCGTTCGTGGATGGGAATGTCACCGCCTTCGAGGGCAGCAATTTTCTTTTCATCACTATCGACGCAGATCACATCATGGCCAATTTCTGCTAAGCAGGCCGAAGAGACCAGGCCAACGTAACCACAACCGATTACTGCAAGCTCCATGTCGCCATCCTTTTGCTGAGATGATAGGGACCGTTTCCGGTTTTGCTTTGCTTGTTCTACATGCGCGCCATTCCGATGCGATGCTCACGAAGTTCTCCGGCCAGACAAGAGTTTCAGGGGCCGTTTTATACCTCCGTAGTGCGAGCCCCGGTTTGCACGGAAGCTGGATCTGGAGCTTGCGGATGCGCTGGCTCGCGCAGAGCGATGTTCAGCAACATTTCCAAGGTTCGCCTGGCATCAAAGTAGCTTTCTGCGATTTTGCGCGCTGCGCGACAGTGCCGCTCGTAATCGGCGTTGATAGTGGCGAAACCATCGGCCGCCTCCGCCGCAGTCGAGAAGCGAAAGACACCTTCACCATTGGGCAGAAACGAACTTGGTCCCGTGTTCTGCACCATCACCGGTTTGCCGCTGGCCAGGTAGCAGATGGTTCGATCGCTGATCCAGGCGTTGCGGAATTTCACGTAAGACGGCTTCGCACAACTGAACTCGCCCCGCGAAGCCTGGATGTACGCTTGATACGATTCCGGAGTGGCGGCGACCTGGCGGGAGTGCCGGATGTTCCAACCCCGCTGCTCCAGGTCCTTCCATTCCGCCATGTCGCGCTCGGTGCGCATGAACAGTGCTAGTTCTAACGGCTGGCTGGTAAGCCGCGGCAGCTCAGCAAAATCCAGGAACGCAACACGCTTGGTATTTTCGTAGGCTGCCTCTTCATCCACCACCCAATCGGAAGAGTCCCAGTTCGAGATTGTCGTGAAGCATTTGCTGGAAGAGTCGAACACGTAAGGCCAGTACTCCAGACACACCGGAGGATAAAAGTGAATCCATGGTAGCCCGCCACGGGGGCACCCTGCAGCCGAGCGGCACATGCCCTCCCCGATGGTGAAATAGAAGTCGTGGGGTGGAACGCGGAGCTGTCCGCGGCTGATCCAAAACTGCAGCAGCCCCGGATCGATATCCAGCAGAGCCGTGCGGCGGAAGCGCAGCAATAGCCCAGGATTGATGGCGTAGTGAAAATTCAATAACAGATCTGCCTGGGCAAAGATCGCTTCGGCCTCTGCTCTCGTCATGTCGAGGTAGGCTGCCGGCGGATCCAGCGACGGCTCTTTGCCATGCGCCGGGTAAAGAATACATTTGTTAGCGAGCCCATAGTGCTCGATCCTCGCCCGGAACGTGGCTAGTGCAGCGGCTTCCTCTTGCGGGCGTCCCTTAGTGCGAAAGGCTTCCAGCCAATACACGTCGTGTCCGAGAAGGTGCAGTCCCAGAACATATTGCAGATAAACCCAGAAGTGTCCACCCACGAGGGGACAATTCGCGACGTCGTAGGCAGAAACGACAATGGTTGCCATAGCTCGACTCTAGATCAGGCCCAGCCTTTGCGCGGTGGCATGGAGATAGTCGAATCGCGAGAGATTTTTCCCCCGCACTGTCCAATCGGGCCGCTCGCCCAGCCAGCGAAAATGCAGATAAATTTTTGCGGCATCGAGAGTCTCTTCGAAGTTGCTGGGTGCACCCTCAGGCCAGCGTGCGTTGATGTAGGCACTCTCACATTGGCTTACTACTATCTCCGGCCAGTGTTTTCCTTCGGTCAGCGCCGCCAAGTCGATTTCCCCGGCGGCGATGGCAGCCGATTCCCAGTCCACCATGAACACGCTTTGGTCTCGAACCAGCACAGTCTTGGCGTAGAACTCGCCATGAATCACCGTTGGCGGCGATGCCAGCAGTGGAGCGAACCACTCCTCGCTTTTGCAGAGTCTGATCAGCCAGGGGAAGCGCGGGTGCAAGGGGCGCGAGAACTCAAGCGTCCGTTGCGCCCAACCGCGGTAATACCGGGCGTCGTACCGTTTGAGGAACGCCAACGAGACGCGGTTGCTGTGCTTCTCGTGCGCCGCGTGGAATTGCCCAATCCAACCAGCGGCCTGGGCCATCGCCCGCGGTTGCCGGGTGGAGCGCTTCCAAACCATGTCACTCAGGCGCACGCTGCCATACACGTACTCGAGGAACAAGGAAATAGCACCGGTATTGGGGTCAGTGTGTGCACCCAGGCACTTAGGTTTGAACTCTGGCAGCGGCTGGAGCAGGCGGCGATAGACCTCCGTCTCATAAGAAAGGTCGCCACGGTGCCCGTAGGAATCGTGGCTTTGCCCCGCCTGATACTTGACAAACACACGTCGTTTGCGGCCGTTCGGCAACTGGCAGGTGACGATCTCGTTGGGGAACGTGCTCATAAACGGCGGCAGATCTCTTCGCAGAACTCTCACCGGGCGCGCTTGCGTCCCATTGCGATAAAGGGCAGCTGCGAGCCGGAGCGTCAGCGTCGCCAGATCAGGCAACAGCGAAAGCGGGGTTTTCAAATTGTGGCGGAGTGCATTTCGTGTTCGCACGCTAGCACCGGCTCCAGATTTTCAAACCACTGGTCCACTTCCGCCAATGTGTCCCAAGCCCAAGGGGCTCGGTCCTGCACCAGCGCGATGGCAGGCCAGATAATGCGATTAGCAATTCGCGCGTATTCGGCAGTCTCGAACAGGAAATTCAATCTTTGGGCGGAGGGAAGGCACCAACCTGCACGCGACGTCTCCTCGCGGTACAGGTCCATAACCCACGACCGCTCCTGCGCCGGAAAACGTAAGAGAAAGGTTGAGAGGTCATAGCTTGCCGGTCCTACCGCGGCATGATCCCAGTCAATCAGGCGCACGTGCAGCTGGTTGGCCGCGGGGATAACGAAAATGTTGATGGCCCACAAATCGCCGTGCAGCAAGGTCTCGGGGCCACCCCACGCCTCCAGTGCCTGCGCACGCCGCGGCAGCTCACGGTGCAGGCCGTGCAGGCGTTTAAACAGGCGGCTACGCAATTGAGTGTGCTGGGGCCCGGGCTGACAAGCTTCGAGCGCGTAAATAGCGTCACGGACATTCCCGTGGTAATAGTGAATGCCCAGGTCACCGCCGTGTAGGCGCGCTTCTCCCAATAGCGCGTGTCGGGCAAACCGCGTGTGCAGTTTCGCGATCAGCTCGACGGCCGCCCGTACCCGCTCACGGTTGATCCGGCGGGTATCAAGTTCGTGCTGGCCGAGGTCGCTATAGACGTGCCAGACGCAATTCCCTCCACGGTGGGCCACGCTTCCTAGCAGGGCCGGGCCGTGTTGGCTCATGCCCACGGCAGGCAGCCAGCGCTTATCTACCAGTTCGCTGCGTTGCGCGATCTCGGGCTTCAGACGCTTCAGGACCATGGCGCGAGCCTGCCCGTTGACAACGAAGCGTAGGCGGAAGACTCGCGCTGAGCGCGGCTGCAGCATGTGCTGCTCGATCAAGCGGCCTTCGGCGGCACAACCGCCGAGCAACTCCTCCAGTAAGCCGCGCAGTTCGCCCAAGCCAAGCTGGTCGTGACCTTCGAGTAGTTTGTCCAGGCCCTCGATCATGCCTGGCTCCGTCCGAAGGCGCTCAACACTGCCGTCATTGTGGGTTCGTAAGATCGCAGCAGAGCAATCGTCTTGGTCAGCTGCGTGGGGGGTGCGGATTCTTGACCTGCCGTGGCCCAACCAATCTGGTCGACCAGACGGAGGAGGTTGCCGCAGGCGGCGGCGGCCTGAACGTCGCAGAGATTCAGGTGCGGATGCTCGCGCTGCAAGATCGAGCAGTATCGGCTCAGTTCTGGACTGGCTGTGCGATCGACGAACTGAGCCAGATCGGTGACCGGCAAGCCCCAACCGGCGAATTCCCAGTCGAACACCAGCAACGCTGGGCCAGTGACGGTGTCGCAGATGCGCAGATTCTTGATGACGAAATCGCCATGCACCAGCGAAGGCGGAATTGGGTCACAGCCTTCTTCAATTTCGCCCCAGCGCGATTCAAGGGCATCCATGTAGGCCGTGGCGTTGCGCAACACCGCGGTATCTTCGCAAGACAATTCACCGTGACTGACTTGATCGAGTAGCATGGCTTGGCAGCCGCGCAGCAATTGCCGGTAATGATCGAGTTCGCGCCGCGGGAGCCAGCGCTTGAGATCGGCAGATCCGGTGGCCAACTGGATTTCCGCCAACCAACCGCCGGCCAGCGTGCGATGCTCCGGCAGCAGCGGTGAATAGCGACAGCCCGCCGCATCTTCCAGGAAGAGCCAGGAGAACTCCCCCTCAGGTTCTTCCACAAGTCCATAGCAACCGAGCGCCGGCAGCCCGGTGAGCGGCAGCAGTTGCTGGTAAATCATGCGCTCCGTTCGTGCCGTGGCGGTTCGGCATCTCTTGGCAATCACTCGCGCCTCACTCTCCTGGCTATGGTTAAGCCGATAAACCGTGCTATAGCGTCTCCCTTGCAGAACCTCAAGAGTGCCTGGCTCCCAGGAACCCGCGTGGACTTGAAGCCAAGCCTGGACGGCTCGATGTTCCCGCACGCGTTCGGTCACAATCACAGGCATGGTTCGCTTAGGCATGAGAGTGAACCCCCGCTGCGGCCAACGCGGCCGTTTGTGGGGGCACTTCCCCTCGAGCCGCCTGCTCTGCCGCGGTATAGAAGTACTGCGCCAGCAGGCGGGGCGCGTCCGGCACGCCCTTGAAGCCGGGAATGCTACACATATCTACGACGTAGGGGACGCCTTCACTCTCAATAATGTCCACGCCGAACAGGTCGATGCCGAATGCGCGGCCGCAGCGCAGGGCAATCTCACGTAACTCGGGCGAGAGCGTGACGGGCTCACCGCATTTTTCTTCTTCGGTTCGACGCGGGAAGACCTTTTTGACCCCGAACAAGCGGCCGCCGATCGCATAAATCTTGCGGTCGCGGCCGTCGTTTGCGTGGTAGCGCTGTGCGAACACAGGCTCGCGCCCACAATTCACCTCTGCGAGTTCAGCAGGTTTGCGAATGACGCGGACGTGGTGGCCACCGGTTCCCTGATAGGGCTTGACGACGAGCGGCCCTGAGTCCAACAGCCCAAGCAATTGGTCAGGTTGCGACGCAACGTAGGTGGCTGGCGTGGGCACACCTGCGGCCTGTAAGGTTCGCGAGGCGACGATCTTGTCCCGCAGGGCCGCCGAGACGGGATACGGATTCACGACGACCGCCCCCAACTCATGAAGCGCTCCTGCCAAGCTGAGGGAGAGTCCGCTCGTGTGCCGCAAAACGTACAGATCGTGTTCCACCCGGACCTTCGACAGATCGAGGATCCCATCCATCGGGTGGATGACGTCGACGAGCGCCCCAGACTCTGCGAGCACCTGTACGACGGCAGGCATATAACTTCTGCTCTTTGGCGAGTAGCGTGGCAATAGGAATCCAATCCGCAATCTCATAATTCACGCCTTACAACGGAAAAATTGTCCGCTCCTGGTGCCGGGCTCGATCCTTACCAGCCGCCCTTTTTCGATCCGCACGATGACGTCGCATTGCTGTAATGCGCTGGAGCGGTGCGTGATCACGAAGGTCGTCCGCCCTCGGGCGAGCCGTTCCAACGCTTCCAGGATGGCAGCCTCGGTCTGGATATCAACTGAACTGGTCGGCTCATCCAGGATAAGGATGGGCGCGTTCTTCAAGAACGCACGTGCGATCGATATGCGTTGGCGTTCCCCGCCGGAGAGACGCATACCGCGTTCGCCCACAACGGTTTGGTAACCCCGCGACAGCCCGATGATGAAATGGTGCGCATTGGCGGCCTTTGCCGCAGCTTCAATTTCCGCCTGGCTCGCGCTCGCGCGGGCATAAGCAATGTTCTCGGCAATGCTGGTCGAAAAAAGCAGCGGCTCCTGAAGAACGATTGCGAACTGGTTGCGCAGATCGGAGAGCTTGTAGTCGCGAAGATCCCTATTGTCGAGCAGGATTTGTCCTGCCGTGGGATCGTAGAAACGAGTCAACAGATTCACTAGCGTGGTCTTTCCCGCACCCGTGGTGCCGACGATGCCGACGCATTCCCCCGGCTTGACCTCGAAGGAGATGTCTTCAAGTACGGGCCGGTCATCATCGTAAGCAAACGACACGTGTCGAAAAATCATGGCGCCTGAAGCCTGCGCCAGGGAATGGGCATGTGGACGCTCAGGCACATCGGGGGCCTCGTCCAGCAGCGCAAACGCCCGCTCGGCACCGACAAAGTAGGTCTGCATGCTGGCCATCTTCTTGCCGACTGTGCGCAGAGGTCCGTAGACTTGTCCCAAATACCCCATGACCAACAGCAGACTGCCCAGCGTGAGTTTCCCCGCCTTGATGTCGTCGACGCCGACGTACAGAACGCTGGCCGTACCGACTGCGGTCAGCAAGGCCAGCACGATGCCGTAGCCGCCCTGCAGCTTTTCCTGATGAAGGCGTTCCCGCATTCCCTCGTACGCCTTCTGCATGAAGCGGTCGTGTTCGCGCTGTTCTTGTCCGAAGGCCCTGACCACGCGAACCGAACCCAATACTTCCTGCACCACCGACAAGGCGGAGCTTTCGATCGTCCGCACTCTTCGTGATTGGCGGCGCATCCGTCGCCGGTAAGAACCGGAAACCCACAAAACAAATGGGGCAATCGTCAATCCAACCAAGGCAAACTTCCAACTGATGCGGGCGGTAACGAAGATCATGGCGATCAGCGTGACGCCGGAGGAGAAGAACGGCACGATTCCCACCACGACAATGTTTTGCAGTGCCGTGGCGTCGTATTGGATGCGATAAATGGAATCTGCCGTGCCCTGGCTGTCGTGGTATGACAAGGAAAGCCGCTGCACGTGGCGGAAAAGTTTAGCGCGAAATTCCCGCAGGATCTTCTCTCCCGTGTAAGCCGTCAGAAACGCAGAGGCGAATTCGCGAACTTGACCCAACAGCGCAACTGCTATGAGCAGGCCAATCGCCAGGATCAGCAGATGGGCCTCCGATCCTTTGATAGCCGCGGGCAGCCAGCTGAGAAAATGCGACAGAGGGCGCGACCCGATGACGTTATCGACCACGATCTTGAGGGGCAATGGCATGAGGAGCGCCAGCGGAGTCCCCAGCAAACTCAACAGGAGCAGCGCCACCAGGTCACCGGAGTAGGGCCGCATCTCCTGCCATAGCCGCCACGTATTGGAACGCAAGCGATTCATTCTCGGTGCTGGCAAAATAGTCCTTCTAGGCTCTCAAGCTCGCCTCAACCGCGGCGAAATAGGTATCTGACCGATAGCTGGATTGTCCTCGGCGCCCCTGCCGAATTAGCACGGCCAAAGAAGGGCGAACTCATGTCCCCAATGATGCCGTTGACATTGGTGTGATTGATGGCATTGAAGGCATCCACACTGAATTCCAGGTTGTTCTGTTTGTGTTTTGAGGCTGGCTCGCCACCCCAAAAGTGTGCGATATCAAACGTCTTCGAAAAGCGCACATCGAGTTCGACAGTTCCGGGTCCGCGGCCCGTGTTGCGAGTGACGCCAGGGGGACGGTCCGTCGCCACCGTATCGCCGTTGTTATCGAATCCAGTGGTAATGTCAAAAGGTGCGCCGCTCATCGCCGACAGCAGCAATCCCAGGCGAAAGGCTCGCGGCAGCGATACCACTCCCATCAGGTTGAGGCGATGTCTCCAATCAAAATCCGCCGGCCCGATCTCCGGTCGCAGGTCGTAATTGTTGGCTGGAAGGGCAAAGGTGCCGGACGTGTCATTTATGGTTTTAGAAAACATGTACTGAACATAGGGCTGAAAGAATTTGCCGAATTGCCCGCGAAACGTGGCCGTCACGGCGTGACTCCGCTCAAAAGCCGCTGACTCGACCTGGTTAATATTCACGAAATTCGGGTCCGGGCGCAGCCCCGTCTGGGGCAGCGGTGCGTTGATATTGCGCGAGCGGAAAAGATGTGTGCCATGTAGAAACGAATATTCCACCGTGAGTGAGTTCGTATGCCAAAGCTCTCGCTCAACCCCAAGGCTTGCCTGCGACAGATAGGGAGATCGTATGTCCGGCGCGACTCGTATGACGCTTGGGGGAGGCGACTGGCCGGCAGCGAATGGATCGGGAAAAGAGGGGTTCGAGATCACCAATTCGCGCAGCCGAATGCCATCGTAAAGCAGCGATCGCTGCCTAGCCGATACCGGCAGGTTGTCGTAGAAAATTCCGCCGCCGCCGCGAATGATGGTCTTCCTGTTCTGGCCGGGAACGAACGCAAACGCAAATCGGGGAGCGAAGTTGCGGCGGTCGTCAATCGCCGATTGCCAGTCGTATCGTAGGCCAAACGTCAGGCTCAAGCGTTGTGTGGCTTGGAACTCGTCCTGAACAAATCCATTGGCGACGCGGGTGGCGAATTTCACATTTGGACTACCTTCCACGGATCTGAACACGAATGGAGTGCTCGCCCCATATTGTTCCAGGCTGGCAAACTCGAAGGTCCCGCCAAAATTTGAGGCATCGAATGCATCCATCAAATCTGTACGGAATCTGGCGCCCAAGGCAATCGCATGCTTATTGTGGGCGTAGTAGACAGTATCCTGAAGGTCAAACTGCCGTCTCTGGTCACGCGTGAAGGTTTGAGATGGCCCGGCGTTAAAAGCCTGGTCGACGATTATGGCTGGCGCTACCGCCAAGTCCCCCGTGTGCTCGTTGTCACTGGAGAAACTGAGGCGCAGATCATTGCGCCAGTTCGGCGGAATCATGGCACTATAATCCAACATTACTTTGTGTCTATGACGCCCGTCGTTGACTCCCTGTTCAGGCAGGTTGAAGCCTCCCACGTCCTTATTGTGGTAAGAGTGGTCGTTGAAGGTGTAGCTTCCATAGAGAGTGTGAAGGGGGCTGACCCACCACTGCAGGCGGGCAAAGATATTATCGCGATATTGGGTCGTGGGTACGTTTTCCCGGAGAGGCCCCGACAGGGTCACGGCGTTGACGATTGCGCTTTGGTTGAGCATGGAGCGCTCGGCGGCGATGTAGAAAGAGGAAGACTTACGTAGCGGACCGCCCAGGTTGGCCTGGAGTAATCTCCGGTCCAGATCCGGCGCGAATTCCGAAAACGCATTCCGAGCGTCAAACAGAGAGTTCCTGGCATACATCGCAAAACCGCCATCGTAACGCTTCTTGTGGCCGTGTACGGTGGTGACTTCAACCTTTGCATTTCCCGGGTGCTGGAACAGGGCGGAGTAAGGATTGCGGTCAATCCTGATCTTTCTGATGGCCGACGCAGGCAGATCAACCGCTGATCCTTCTACTCCATCGATGATGACCGACGGACCCTCGGCGCCTTGCGCAGCCGGTGAAACGAATTTCTGAATCAGCGGGGTTACGTCTTCCGAAAGGGTGGGGAGCTGGTGCAGCAGATTGTCGTCGATTCTTGCGGTGGCTGCGTCGCTGTCGGAAGTCGAAGGCGCCTCATCGGCTGCATCGGCGTCGACCGTGACTTGCTGCCTCGCGCCTCCAACCTTGAGTTTAATCTTTAATGGCTTCACTTCTTGCCCCTGGACCACTAGACTCTTTTCATACCGCTCGAAGCCGCTCACCTCAATTTTCAGAACGTAGTTACCCGGAGACAGGTCTTTGAAACTAAAGTTCCCATTCTCCGCGGAAGTCGTTTCGCGTATCGGATGTGTATCCCCGCGAACCAGCGCGACTTTCGCTCCCGAAATTGCCGCGCCGCTGCCGTCTTCGACAACTCCAGTTAGATTCAGGTTCGCTGGGTCAGGGGCCATCTGGCCGAAGACGAGCGACGAATAGACCAGCGCAATCAGCAGCACGTTTATGGCTAAATGAAAACGGAACATCGGGTTATCCAGCTTTCCTGGTAACAGCCGTATCGGCCGCGGCTGGTCCACATTCAAGGACTGCGGCGCCATGCACTTCGGATCCACTGTGGGCCGCCGCCATCGCGTTTTCCCGCCTGGGAAGAACGGCAAGTTTGCTAGCCCGCTCTTCCATCAGAACGGGCATCAGTAGGGTTCCGGTTGCGGCCACACATTCCTGAACTACGCGTGCCGCAACCGCCGCTGCCATCGAGGCGAGAATGACAGCGGCCGCCCGGGCTCCATTCCGCAACGCAGCGACGGCAAGGCTGCCGAGCAATAGACTCAGTACGATGGCCATGGTCGAGGGCTTGGGCCACACACGGAATCTCACTAACTGCCGGCCCATGCCGTGTTCTTCTACAGCCATCCGCAAGCGGGCAGCTCCCACGAGGTTGGGCCGAACCTCGAGGTCCCAGCGATCAAACTCTCCGCCTGGAACGACGCACGCTCCTTCGGCTCGCAACTTTGACTCTATCGATCGCAGTCTGTCGCTCGTTCCCCGCCACTGCTCGCTCCAGATTCGGAAAGTGCGGGTAGCGGGAAATGCCGGAACGAAGGGTCCGCGGCGCCGCCACAGCGTCAGTCCACAGCTCAGCCGCCCATACAGGCGGGCTGCGGGCTGGAGAAGATGCAGAAGAGCAACCAGGCAGCGCAGGCCCATCCGAGAAAGCCCGGATCGGGATTCGTCCTCGATTCTGATTTGGGCGGCGTTCCGGCAAGATTGGAAGGCTGGAATTCCAGCTGCCACCACAAGCAGGGGAAGCGCAAGCAGCAGAGGCCTCCAAAGTTCCCCAACGGCCGTTAGTGCAGCTAGACCGGGAACCAACAAGTACCACTCGGGCATCAAAGGGAGCGCTGAAAGCGTGCTTTGTGCCGGCTGGTAAATCGATTGAAAGGGCGCGCTGCCCCAGACCCCCTGATAAATCCGCGCTCTGCGCCACAAACTGCGCCCGTTTCCATCACCGTAAACTCGTCCAGCCCAGCTCACGTGGCCAGCTGCGTTGTATTTGTCCGGCCACTTCGCTTCCAGTAGTGCTTCCGCCTTGCCGTATCCTCGCTGCTGTTTCCAATAGGTCCGCACCGAGCCTCGCCGGTGATGCCAGACCATAGCGGCCGGGCAAAAGCCCAATTTTCGACCACTTTGCGTCAGGCGCCAGCACAGGTCTACATCATCGCCGGCGACGCGGAACTGAGGGTCGAATCCGCCAAGGGCTGCCAAGTCAGCTTTGCGAAATGCCATATTGCAGCCGGGAATGTGCTCCGCCTCGCAGTCTGAAATGAGAACGTGCACTGGACCTCCAGGCGCCCTGGCAATGCACGTCGCCAGCGGCCCATCATCAGGAGGAGCGATGTTCGGTCCTCCCAGGGCAGCGTAATCGGTGCTCATGAACATGGAAGCCAGATACGACAACCACTGAGGATCGGGGTAAGCGTCATCGTCGATATAGGCGACAATCTCGCCAAGAGCTGCTTGCAGACCCGTGTTGCGCGCGCTGCTCAGCCCACGATTTGGTGTTTCAATCACCCGAAACCCAAACTCTCGCGCAATGGCCGCTGATCCATCCGTCGAGCCGTCGCTGACCACGATCACTTCAAAATTCGGATACTCGAGCTTTCTCAAGCCTTCGCAGCATTCACGAATGGTGCGGGTGCCGTTATAAGTGCAGACCACAACGGATATGAAAGGCCAGCGTATTTCCTGTGAAAAGGGGGAGCTACGGAATGCGTCGCGGACGGATGCTAGCGCTGGTTTTGGCAACCGGTCTCGGCCAGTGAGACCGAACGCCCAATCCTCGGCCTCAGCGCCGCCTCGGAACCACTCATCAGTCCAGGAATAGACAAAGACGCCGGCACATCCGCCCTGAAACGCTGTTCGAACCTGCCAGTCGAGCACACGGGCCTGGGTTTCTTGGCCGTTGCGATAGCTGTCGAGGCCAATCTCGCCCATAATCAGGGGAGCATCCCCCGCGATGTTCTGCAATCGTGCGAGATATGCCGCGAACCGCTCCTGCGACTCGAGGTAGACGTTGAAGCAGAAAAAGTCTAAAAACGGAAGCCGCAGATATTCGGTCGAGGGATAGTTAACGTACGTGACCACACTGCCTGGATCTTCGTCTTTTACGGCACAGTAGAGTTTCTCCAGGTATCTTTCGATTTTGCGCCGGCCATGCCAGCGCACGATCGAGGCCGGAATCTCGTTGCCGAGCGAATAGGCCAGGATGGCTGGGTGTCTGGAGCAGTCGCGCACTCTGGCAGCCAATATCTCCGTAATGTCCGGCGCACCTTTTTTGTCGGTCAGAAAACCAACATACTGATCGGCGGCAAGATCAAGCATCACACGCAACCCATACCGTTGAGCTGTGTTCAGCAATGAAACCGGCGGTGTGTTGTAAACCCGAACGGCGTTGATGCCGTTGGCGGCCATGAGAGCAAAATCACGATTGATTTTTTCATGATCATGGTATTGGTTTCCGCTTTCGTCAGGACGAAAGGTTCCGTAGGTGACGCCACGAACGTATAACTTCTCTTCTCCGACCCAAATAAATTTGCCCCGCACACGCGGCCGCATGTTGGCACGGTTCGCTGGCGAGAATGGGAAGAGGACTCGTTCTGTCACGAAGGCTCGTCTTGAATCTCAAGAAGTAGTTTCAGGTGCCCCTAAACTCCCACCCGGTTCACCCGGTAAAGGGAAGGAACTGTCCGGCACCAGCTAGCTGGGTTTGGAATGCGACATCGATTTACTGGGGGAGGTAACCTTGCAGGCTACAGTAGACGATGTGACATATTAGCCGTGGCTCCGCTCTTTCAGTCCCAGTCACGGCTGCCTTCAAGTTTGTTTCTCGGGTTTAGGCCCCTATGCCGTGGAAAGGCTCTTGCACCCAAAGCACCTAGTTTCCAACCTAACTCCACGCGGCAGGACGATGTGGCCGCCCACCCTTTACATTGGGGGGCTAATGCATCGCAGTTCAGCATCCCGGTTCTCTCAAGTCAATACCGTGGAATCCTTGCGCTGACGGTGCTAAACCATTCTGAGTAATCCTTTTGGTGTACTGCCGGCCAGGCCAACGGCTACACCCAACTCGACTTTCTGGAGAGAGATCCTGCGTATCACCGATGCGAAACTGGTGCGCCGTATTCGCGAGCTGCTGGTGACTCCGTACCAGGTCAAGAGGGCGTGGGACTGCGGAGCGCCGGACGAGCACTTCATAAGTTGGACGGTCTTTGAACACCGCCCATCGAATACTGGCATAGCATTTTGCTCTGAAGGCTTTGGCCCTTCATATCCCTGGGGTCTGGTGCATTTGTCGGGACCACACATGGGCATGGGCGTGGACTCTGGTTGGTTCGTATCCCTTGAGGAAGCGATGAGGAACAGCATGGCATGGGATGGCCCGACTCCAGAAGGCTATGAAGTCGAGTAAATGCATCACTGAAGTTTCAATTCAAATAGGCCTTGCTTTCTTCTTAACAACCATCTAAACGTTAGATGGTTAATCAGATGGAAAGCATCGGGGTCCAACGTTCCCCGAACTCGTCGAAGCGCTGGCGGGCATCGAGATCATCGACCGTTCGTCGGTCACGCCTTCGATGACGCGCGCGTGACCAGCGCGATCGAGGCAACGGGCCGCAAGAAGCTGATCTTCGCCGGCATTTCGCTCGAAGTCTGTGCGGGTCTTCCGGCCATCACCGCCGTCGGCAAGGGGTTTGACGCGTACGTGGCGGTTGACGCCTCAGGAACATTCAGCGAGACCAAGCGGCAAGTTGGACTTCTGCGCATGCTACAGGCAGGCGTCATCGTCTCGGACTACGCGACCTTGATGGTGGAAATTCTCAAGGATAACGCGCGACCGGAAGCCGGAGAGGTCTATGGAGCCATGGACATGGCTTGGGCCAAGCTTGTCGGCCAGATCGCCCACGCCTACGGAAAGTGAACGACCTGATTTCCAATTCCAATTCATCGAGGAGAGCCGGGTTCGTCCGCTAGGCGTTCTGCGACGGCCGAGGTTCGAGATACTTGCGTAGAGTTTGTCTTCATCGAGGACCCGTTCGGCTCTTTAACCGTTCTGTTCCATCAGCGCGGCGGCGCGCTTGCCGACTTTC
>Ga0066704_10000218_pt1 | contig 18294 bp, 11 predicted proteins | sample GraSoiAngelo_153_FD_66458 | JGI IMG/M metagenome (GOLD analysis project Ga0066704, IMG submission 66458) | Grasslands soil microbial communities from the Angelo Coastal Reserve, California, USA - 14_1009_12_40cm | ecosystem: Environmental > Terrestrial > Soil > Grasslands | place: USA... | reverse complement strand
GCCCGCGCGCTGGGGAGCGAGGCGCCCGCGATCGGTCGATACCTCGCACACCCCAGGGATCCTTGGGAGAGGGCCCGGCTCCGGGGCGTGATCGACGGGATCCGCGGCGTGGAAGGCTCGGGCCCCGCCTGGATCTTCAAGACATGATCTGGACTCGGACCGTCGCCCCTAGGCACCGACGCGCTCGAGGTCCGCCTTCACCATGATCCGGACGAGGTCGGGAAGCTTCGTCTTCGCCTCCCACCGCATCACCTTCTTCGCCTTGGAGGGATCCGCAAGGAGGGTCGCGACCTCCGCGGGTCGCATGTGCTTCGGGTCCGTTCGGACGTATTTCTCCCACTTCTCGATGCCCACCTCGCGGAACGCGAGCTGCACGAACTCCCGAACGGTGTGGCCTTCCCCCGTCCCGATCACGTAGTCGTCGGGCTTCGTCTGCTGGAGCATCCGCCACATCGCGTCCACGTATTCGGGCGCGTACCCCCAGTCCCGCTTCGCGTCGAGATTCCCGAGTTCGATATGGTCGGCCTTCCCTCTGGCGATCATCGCGACCCCGTTCGTGACCTTCCTCGTCAGGAACTCGAGACCCCGTCTCTCGCTCTCGTGATTGAACAGGATCCCGTTCGAGACGTGCATGCCATACGCCTCGCGATAGTTCGCGCACGCCCAGTAGCCGAAGAGCTTCGAGACCCCATACGGGGACCGGGGGTGGAACGGCGTCGACTCGTTCTGGGGGGTCTCTCGGACCAGGCCGAAAAGTTCGGACGTCGATGCCTGGTACACCCGTGCGTCCGGCACGACCCCTTTCACGGCCTCCAAGAGGCGAATCACTCCGAGGCCGTTCACGTCCGCGGTCAGGACGGGCTGGCGGAACGACGTCTGGACGAAGGATTGGGCCGCGAGATTGTAGACCTCATCCGGCTCCGACTCCTTCAGGGCGGTGATCATGGAGCTCTGGTCCGTCATGTCTCCGTCGGGGAGGTGGATTCGGTTCATGATATGCTTGATATTCGTGATGTTGGGGGAACTGAGGCGGCGGACGAGGCCATGGACCTCGTACCCCTTCGAGAGGAGAAGCTCCGCGAGAAACGAACCGTCCTGACCCGTCACGCCGGTGATGAAGGCGGTCTTCGTCATCGATCGGCGATTCATTCAGTGGCTTATCTGGATATCGTGCGCGAACCCTTAAGTCGGTACGGAATGTCCCTGCTTCCCGGAGGCACTTCACGAGAATCCTCCATGTCGAGAACCTCGCGAACATCGCGGGAACCCTCGCCCGGGCGCAAGAGTCTCTGGGGCACAGCGCGATCGTCTTGGTTCGAAAGGACTCCCGATGGCCCGGCGACGTGGTCCTCTCGACGCGGGGAGACCCGCTCACGTGGAACCTGGCCGTCCTGTCGAGATGGCGGCTCTTCGCGGACGCGGACGTGATCCACATCCATGGCGGAATCTGGAGGAGCCAGGTGGCGTATGGGCTCCTGCGGAAGATTCTCCGTGGGAAGGTGTTCGTCGTCCATCTCCACGGGTCGGAGACCCGGACCGGCCGCGGTCTCCATCACATGAAGTGGGCGGACGCGGTAGTTTGCGCGACCCCCGATCTCATCGACCTCGTCCCGAACGCCCGCTGGGTCCCGAACCCGGTTCCCCTGCCGGCTCAGGCGGCCCCGCCCTCCACATCGGGCCGACCGATCTTCGCCCATTTCCCGACGTCGCGGGAGCTCAAGGGGACGAGCACGATCGTGGACGCGTTCCGCGCGATCGCCGGGCCAGGGTTACGGACGTCACGGGAACCCGGCATCGAGAAACTCGCATCGGAGACCGCGGAGCTCTGGATCGTGGAGGGGGTACCTCATGAGAGGGCCCTGGAGCTGATGTCGCAGTGCGACGTCGTGATCGATCATGTCACCCGCCACGGCACGTACGGCGTCGTCTCGACGGAGGGAATGGCCCAGGGGAAGGTCGTCGTGGCCTCGGTCGACCCCGTACTCCATCCCGGCGTACCGATTGTGCGTGGGACACCGGACACCCTCGCCTCCGTCATCCGGGATCTCCTCGCGCGCCGCTCGGAGTGGGTGGCCATCGGTGCGAAGGGGCGCGAGTACGCGGCTCGGATGCACGACCCGTGGGCGGTGGCGATGAAACACCTACGGCTCTACTACGACCTCCGGTCCCGCGAGCCCTGGGGCCGGGAGCGGGCGACGAAGTTCTGGCTCGACCGGGGCCGAGGCTACGCACAGGAGTTCGAGACGCAGCGTGGCTCACCGCGAGCCGATCAGTTCCGCGACCAAGAAGCCGGCCTTCGCAAGGCCCTCGCCGGGCTCGCGTTCCAGGACTTCGTGGAAGTCGGCGCGGGGTTCGGGCGGGTCACGCGCCTCCTGGTCGAACGACCCCGCGTCCACGGGGTCGCTTCGGATCTCAGCGTGGACCAACTCCGCGAGGCGCGGCGGAATCTGGCGGGCAAGGGCGTCCCGGTCGTCCGAGCATCCGGCACGGCATTGCCGTTCCGGGATCGTACCGTCGACCTCGTGATCGCCTCCGAGGTCCTCATGCACCTGCCCCCCGAGGAAATGCGGCAGGCCCTACGAGAGATGGCGCGCGTGGCCCGAAAGCACGTCGTGACCCTCGACTGGTACGAGCCGTACGCCGTCGGAGCGGCGATCCCCTGGTGCTGGAACCATGACTATCCCGCGGCATACCGCGAGGTCGGCCTCCGCGTGAAGGAGTCCGTCCCCTTCCCGCGAAGCCTCCAGAGAGTGTTCGTCGCGACGCGCTAGGCTCTCTCCGCGATATCTACTAATAGCTCCCGTCCAGTAATCGGCCGGCCGTGGCGAAACGCTTCCTGATGACCCAGATTTGGAGGATCCAGCAGAGCTACGCCCTCCTGAGCCTCGTCCTCTGGGGGATCGTGATCGCCCTCACGGCGAACCCCATCCTCCTACCGTACCTGCAGCACAGCCTCGGGGTCGACCCGACGGCGCCGGGGGTGGTCGCGGGGACTCTGGTCCTCGTGTTCATCGGCGTGTTCGCGCTCCTGTTCGTGTTCGGCGTTGTGTACGACAAGTACCTCCACCTCTGGCGGGACCAGCTCGACGTCACGTACGACCGCAACCCCTACGCCCGGGAGAAGCTCATGGTGAAGGAGATCCTGGTGTGGCGGCACATGTTCCTCCCCGCGATGCAGGCGACCGCCTCGTCGGACCCCAAGACTCGGAAGGAGGTCGCCTTCATGGAGAAGTGGATCGAGAGATCCCTCGCGGCGGACCCGAACATCCGGCGGTCCGTCGAAGAGGCGGAGCGCGTCATCACGGGTGGAGAAACCCAGAGGACCTAGCCCCGCCGCCGTGCGGAATCCTCCCGTTCCCGGTCCCCCGAAGAACCCGGTTTGTCAACCCCGCCAGGCGGTTCCTTCGCCAAAGATATTTATAGCGTCTCCCGATATTCGGCCCGGCGTCCGACGAAGGTCGGACAGTCAGAAGGGCCAGGATGGGATGGGCATTCCGAGCGCTCAGTCCACGCCTTCCATCGCGGTGATGCCTTGTTTCTGAAAGAAATCGAGATGGAGAACTTCAAGTCGTTCGCGAACAAGGTCCGGGTCCCGTTCCTCACGGGGTTCACGGCGGTGACCGGGCCGAACGGGTCCGGGAAGTCGAACATCGCGGACGCGATCCTGTTCGTCCTCGGACCGAAGAGCGCGAAGGCGATCCGTGCGAAGCGCCTCACGGACCTGATCTGGAACGGGGGGAAGGACAAGAAGGCGTCCTCGCACTGTGAGGTCTCCCTGTTCTTCGACAACTCGGACCGCGCGATCCCGATCGAGGCGGACGAGGTGAAGCTCACCCGCTACGTGGCCCTCTCCCCGGCGGTCCAGGACGGCTACAACTCGTACTTCTACGTGAACGACCGGAAGGCGACCCTGGACGAGTTCGACAGCCTCCTCGCTCACGCCCGGATCAGCGCGGAGGGGTATAACCTCGTGCAACAGGGGGACATCCAGCGGATCGTCCAGATGTCCGACGCGGACCGGAGGCGGGTCCTCGATAATATCGCGGGGATCACGAAGTTCGACGACGACATCGGCCAGGCGGACTCGAAGCGGAAGCAGACGGAGGACAACCTGGGCCGGATCCAGATCATCCTTGACGAGATCAAGAAGCAGATCCACCAGCTGTCCGCGGACCGGGAGGGCGCGCTGAAGTACAAGGAGCTCTCGGGCCGGCTGACCCTTGCGAAGGCCCAACTCGTGTACAAGAACCGCGAGATCATCGAGCAGGAGATCAATTCCACGAAGGAGCAACTCGCGAAGTACGAAACGGAGCGGGCGAAGCTCCAGAAGGAGCGGTCGGACCTCCAGAATCACCTCAAGGCTGCGGAAGCCCGCCTCGCCGAGCTAGAAGCGAAGATCGCGGAAAGGGGTGGCGCGGAGGCGAAGCAGCTCAAGGAAAAGCTAGACGGCCTGCGAATCGAACGGGCGCGTGCGACGGACGGCATCGCGACGAGCACGGAAGAGATCCGCCGGCTCAAAACGGAGATCACGGACGGACAGAAGGAGCGGGCGCGCGTCGCGAAGGAGATTGAGGCCGTCCAGCGGGAGCGGACCTCCGTGGAGGGCTCCCTCGGGGACCTGACGAAGCAGCTCGAGTCCGCAGAGCGGGACCTCAGGGCCCTCGACGAGAGCGCGTCGAAGACGGACTCCAAGGTCCTCGTGATCCAGAAAGAAATCATCGCCATGACAAAGCGGGTGGACGAGAGCGAGGAGAAGACGAAGGCGGTCGTCCTCGAAGGGGATCGCGCGAACGAATCCCTCGAGCGCCTCCGAAACGAGGTCGTCCAACTCGCGGACGTCCTGAAGACATATCAACTCGAACTCGACGACGCGGAGTTCCAGCTGAAGGAGCTGCGATCGGGGTCGAAGGCGGCGACGAAGAACCTCGCGAAGCTCCAGGAAGGCTTCTACGCGAAGCGGAAGGAGGAGCAGGAGCTCTCGAAGCAGCAGGGGGAACTCCAGTCCGCAATCCTCGAACTCACCCGCCAATACGCGGGGATGAAGGCGGAGGCGGACGTCGCGGAGAACCTGAAGCGGGGGTACTCGACCGCCGTGGCGGGAATCCTCGATACCCGGGACTCGGGGAAGATCAAGGGGATCCACGGGACGATCGCGCAGCTCGGTCACCTCGAGTCGAAGTACGAGACCGCCATCCTCGTGGCCGCGGGGAGTCGGATGCAGGCAATCGTCGTGGACGACGACGCGGTCGCGGCGGCGTGCATCGACTACCTGAAGAAGAGCCGGGCGGGGCGAGCGACGTTCCTCCCGCTGAATAAGATGCTCGTGGGTCGGCCCCGCGGCAAGGCGATCCTGGTGGCGAAGGAGTCCGTGGGATTCGCGATCGACCTGATCCGGTTCGATGAGAAGTATCGGGACGCGTTCTTCTATGTCCTCGGGGACACGATCGTCGTCGAGACCCTGGACCAGGCCCGGAAATACATGGGCGGGGTACGGCTCGTGACCCTCGGCGGGGAACTGATCGAGGCGAGCGGCGCGATGATCGGAGGCGACCTCGAGAAAACGCCCCTCCGGTTCGGCGCCCCCGACCGGCGGGAAATCGACACGGTCTCCGAGAAGCTACGACGGGCGACAGAGGAGAGCGAGCGGGTGACGAAGCGGCTCGCGGAGCTCCGCAAGGAGGTTGTCGCGCTCGAGACGGAATTGAAGGATGTGGGGGGCCAGACATCCAGCGTGGACGTGAAGGCGTCCGCCCTCGAGACCAAGCGCCGAGAGTTCACGACGAAGGTGAACGCGATCCGCGAGGATCTCGAGGCAAAACAAAAGAAGCTCACGGAGACAGAGAAGACCGCGAAGCGCGTGGACGAAGACCTCGCGCGGTTCCGAAAGGACCTCGACTCACTGAAGGCCCAGCGGGAGACCCGGAAGGGCGCGTTGCTCGAAGCCGCTCCCCAGGCGGTCTCCGCCCGCATGAAGGAACTCATGGCGAACCGGACGAAGGCGGGGGACGACGTCACGGCCGCGCGTGCGAAGCTGGAGACCCTGGACGCCCAGACGAAGGTCCAGGTCGAACGCCGTGGGGAGTTCGACCAAAGGGTCGACGGCCTCGTGGCCCAGAAGGGGGATCACGAGAAGCGGGTGAAGGACTTCGAATCTTCCCTCCAGAAACTCGAGAACGAGATCCGTGGACTCGAGAGGATGGAGGCCAACATGTCGAAGGAGATGCAGGGCCTCCAGGGAGACCGCGACGCGGCGTACAAGGAGAAGACGGAGGTCGAGGGCGAGATCGACAAGCTCGGGCACAAGCTCGAGACGAAGGAGGATTTCGCCACGAACCTGCAGACGGAGCTGCGGGCGCAGGAGGAGAGCCTCGCGAAGGCGATCGAAGAGCTGAAGTCCCTGGGCCGCGAGATCGCGGGGAAGCTCCCGCCCCTCGACGAGCTGAAGAGGACGATCGGGGATTGCGAGACGCAGATCACGGCTCTCGGGCCGATCAACATGCGGGCCCTCGACGACTACGACGCCCAGGAGAAGCGGTTCGGCGAGCTGACGGACGAGTTCGCCAAGCTCGGCACCCAGCGCCAGGAGCTCATCAACCTGGTCTTGGAGCTCACGGAAAGGAAGAAGGAGGGGCTCGGGACCGTGTTCACCGCGATCAACGAGAACTTCCGGCGGGTGTACAAAGAGATCAGCGAGGGCGGCGAGGCGGAACTCCTGCTCGAGAATGAGAAGGATCCGTTCACAGGAGGCCTCATCATCCGCGCGAACCCGTCCCACAAGAAGGTCCTCCGGCTCGAGGCGCTCAGCGGCGGCGAGAAGAGCCTCGTGTCCATGGCTTTCATCTTCGCGATCCAGGAGTACGACCCGTCGCCGTTCTACCTCCTCGACGAGATCGACCAGAACCTCGACGCGGTGAACGCGGAGCGCGTGGCGAGGATGATCCGGAGGAATTCGAGCACGGCCCAGTTCGTCCAGATCTCCCTCCGGAAGATCACCCTGAAGGAGGCGGACCACATCATGGGGGTCACGATGACCCCCGCGGGCCACTCCGACCTCGTGATGAGGGTGAACCTCTCGGACATCGAGGACGAGCGGGCGACGGAGGCGGTGGTCGCATGAGCGAGGGATACGAGACGGTCCTGAACCATCTCCTCTTCCACAAGGCCCTGATCAGCGAGCACGACGGGGCGGAGCGGATCAGTCGGTACGTGTCCATGCTCGGGGAGATCGACCAGGGGATGCACGTCGCCCTCCGGGACCCCTTCGAGAAGGCCGTCGCCGCCGCGTTCGAGCTCGTCATCGAAAAGCAGCTCGACCCCTGGGATCTCGACCTTGCACAGTTCACGCGGATGTTCCTGGAGAAGGTCCAGCAGGGCGGGCCCGTGAACTTCGTCACCGCGGGGAAGTTGATCTTCATGGCGTGGTCGATCCTCAAGCTCCAGAGCGACTACGTCCTCGTCAGCGCGACGCCGGTCCCGGAGGAGGCCCCCGCGGACTGGGAGTTCGGCGGTCTCCAGGAGCCCGAGGACCTCGACTTCAACGAAGCGGTCCTCGAGGCGGGGCGCCTCCCCATCGCGGAGGCAATTCGCCGCTCGGGCGGTCGCGCGGTCACCCTGATGGAGCTCGTGGACGCGTTCGACGAGGCCCGTCGCGAGGCGGAGGTCCAAGTCCAGCTTGGCGCGCTCCGGGCACAGGCCGTGAAGGCGTTCGCCCCAAACTTCCACGACAAGGTCCATGCGGAGGACCTGTCGGAGGACATCGGCCTGACCTGGGGCAGGATCCTCGGGTTCAACGGGAATGCGGTTCCCCTCGGCCACCTCGCGGCCCCCCATGACCGCTGGGACCTCATCACGGTCTTCGTCTCCGTCCTGTACCTCGCGAAGATGGAGAAGGTGAAGCTCTGGCAGGCCTCATACCCGGACGGCGACATCTTCGTCCAGCGGCTCGCCTCCGAGGCGTCCCTGCATCCGGAGGAACTCGCGGGGATCCCCGCGGCGGTGCCCGCGGGTGCGGGAAGCCCCGCAACTGCCGCCGCGGCACCGGAGGAATCGCCATGACGGACGAGAAGGGGATCGTGGAGGCCGCCTTGTTCTCTGCGGGGCGTCCGGTCTCGGTGGAGGAACTCGCACAGACCACCGGGGTCGAGCCCGGGAAGGTGCGCGAGCACCTGAAGACCCTGGCGTCCGACTATGGCAGCCGCTCCAGCGCGGTCGAGGTCGCCGCCGTCGGTGGCAAATGGACGATGCAGATCCGGATGGAGTACACGGACCGGGCGCGCGCGTTCGCGCCGCCGGAGATCGAGCGCGACCTCCTCAAGACCGCGGCCCTCGTCGCGTACCACCAGCCGCTTCTCCAGAGCGACCTTGGGGACATGATCGGGTCGAAGGTGTACGAACACGTCCAGGCCCTGGCGGCCCTGAACCTGATCAACAAGAGGCCGAGCGGACGAAGTTTCGAGCTGACGACGACCCGCTACTTCGTCGAGTTCTTTGGCATCAAGGCCGCGGATCGGGAAGGGATCCGCCGCCTCCTCGCGGAGAAGGCGGGGGTGAAGTTCACCCCGAAACCATCGCCCGAGAATCCCGCCGACGCACCTGCGGAGGAAAGCGCGCCCGCCAACGAATCGTCCCAGGCGCCGCCGTCCCCGCCACCCGCGGCTCCGGGAACACCGATAACCGGCGGCTAGCGCTTAAATATCATGAACCGCGTAATCTTGGACCAGGTCGCGTCCCCTGTGAGTGCAACAGCTCACCGCGGCATCCTGGAGTGATCCAGCGTGAGCGGGTACCTGAAAGACAACGCCCTGCGCAGGCAGCTCGAAGAGAAGGTCCGGGAGGCGACCCGCTCCCGCGCGGACGCAGAGAAGGAACTCCAGCTCGCCGCCGACCTCATTGCGTCCGGCCGACGGATCGACGCGGTCACGACGGACGCGGACACGCTCCTCGTCGAGGCGAGCTCGGCGATGAACGCGAAGGACTACCGCCTCGCCCTCGACAAGGCCGTCGCCGCGAAGGACAAGGCCCGCCGGATCTACGAGGACCGGGTCAAGGGGATCGTGAACGCGAGCGCGAGCCTCGTGTCGATGGCGAAGGGTCTTGGATCGGAGGTCGCGGAGAGCGAGGCCGCGATCGCGCGAGCCCAGGAAGCGATGGGCTCCGAGGACTTCGAGACCGCGATCGACCTCGCGAAGAAGGTCTGGAAGCGGTGCGAGAAGGTCGTCCACGAGAACCTCTCCATCTCCTTCTCCCGTGCGCAGAGCCTGATCATCGCGGCGAAGAACCTGGGCCGGGACACAGGTCCCGTCGAGGACCTGCTCTCCCGCGCCCGATCCGCGATGGACTCGAACGACTTCGAGCTCGCGATGGGGTTCACGAAGGAATGCCTCGAGACCGTGACCGGGGAGCTCCGCACGGAACTCGAGCGGTCGCTCCTCGACTCCGAGGGACTCCTGCGGACCGCCCGGGAGATGGGGGCGGACATCACGAAGATGGGGCAGCTCATCGAGCGGGCCCGGGCGGATATGGAGAAGCTCGAGTTCGAGAAGGCGTTCAACGCCCTGAAGCAAGGCAAGGCGGAGGGGGACCGGGCCCTCCAGAAGGGGCTCGAGGGCAAGATTACAGACTTCACCCAGTGGGTCTCCAAGGCGGAGGCCCTGGGGGCGGACACCGCGGGGGCCCGCTCCGCGTTCCGGCAGGCGGAGGCGGCGATCCGGGAGGGGCGGTACCAGGACGGAGCGACGGCCGCCCGCCAGGGATTCCAGAACCTCCAGCAGGCCCAGTTCCAGCGGGTCGTCGTGATGATGAACCAGAGCCGCGACAAGTTCGTCGCCGCGAAGAGCCTCGGGGCGGACCTTTCGGGACCCTTCGGCATACTCCAGCAGGCGCGCGGGGCCCTCAAGCAGGGAGATTTCGAGGCGGCCGTCAGCGCCGTCCGCAAGGCGGATGCGGACGTCGATCGGATCGTGTCTGAGTTCCGGAACGTCGAAGGGACCGTCCGGGAGCTGACGAAGTCGATCGCGGAGACGGAGACCCTGGGGGTCGCGGTCGGGAACGCCCGCCGCCATCTCGACAGGGCCCGCGCGGCCCTCCAGGAGAAGGACTTCGCGCTCACCCGGGAGTCCGTGAAGAAGGCCCGGGAGGAGCTCGAGCGCGCGGAGTACGACCGCACGATGGAGATCGTGGAGAAGACGGAGTTCATCCTGACGTCCGGCGAACGCCTGGGGGCGGACCTGACCGACTCCAGCAAGGCCCTTGAGGAAGCGATCCTCGCGACGAAGGAGAAGGACTACCGCCGGGCCACGGAACTTGCGCTGAAGAGCCGGGACCTCGCGGAAGGCGCTCTCCAGAGGCGGCTCGATGACGGCTTGACGGGCCTGAAGGCGTCCCTCCAGTTCCTCGGGGACGATGCGACCGCGGTCCGGAGCCTTGTCGCGAAGGCGGAGAGCGCGATCGCCGCGAAGGACGTCGACGGGGCGTTCGGCTTCCTCGCGGAAGGCCAGAAGGTCTCGGAGAGCCGGACGAAGGACCGCGCGTCCCAGTACCACGACACCGTCCGATCCGCCGTCCAGCTCATGCAGGACTTGGGGTCCGACGTCGGGACCCTGGACGGCGTCCTGAGGGAAATGAACTCGGCGGTGGCGGACGGCCGCTACGCGGACGTCATCGGGATGCGGGAGCGCGTGGGGAAGGACATCGCCATCGCATCGGACTCGGTCTTCAACCTCGTGAAGCAGAAGGTCGTCCAAGCGAAGAACATGCGGATCAACATCGACGAGATGCGGGAACTCCTGAAGCGGGCGAAGATGTCCCTCGGGGTCGAGGATGTCGTCGAGGCGCTCCGCCTGATGAAGGAGACGAACGACCGCGCGAACAAGGTCCTCGACTTGTATCGGACGACGCACAACGCGATCTCGAGCGCCGCGGCCCTCGTCGCCGAGGCGAAGAAGCGGGAGGTCGACGTGACGAAGGTCCTCGAGATGCTCCTGGAGTCCAAGAAGGCGTTCGAGCGGCTGGACTTCGAGCGGGCCCTGGAGCTCGCGAACCGGTCGAAGGCGGAGACGGAGAAGCTGATGGTCCTGTACACCTCCGCCCAGCGCCTGATCTCGAGCCGGGAGAAGCTCGACGTCGCGGGCCGCATGGGGATCGACGCCCCGGACCTGCGGGACCTCCTGAACACTGCGAAGGAAGCGATGAAAGCCAAGGAGTACGAGAAGGCCCTCCAACTTTCCGAGCGGGCGGAGAAGGGCCTTACGGAGCTGATCTCCGACAAGCTGGCGAGCGTGATGACGACCGCGGAGGGCGTCCTCTCCGGGATCGAGGGCGTCGAGCTCTCCGCGATCCAGAACAAGATCATCCAGGTCCGCAGCCTCTCCGACAGTCACCAGTTCGGGCCCGCCTCCGACTTGGCGATCCAGGTCCGCGACGAGATCGAGAAGGTGAAGCGGACGTGGGAGCAGTCCGCGGTCGCGATAAAGCGGGCGCGGGATGCGATCGCGGAGGTGGAGACGATGAACATCGACCCCGCGTCCGCGAAGCGGCTCCTCGAGAAGTCGGACCGCTCGTACAAGGCCGGTCGGTTCGACGAAGCGCTCGACCTCGCGAACAAGTCCGCCGGGGAGCTCGTGATCGAGACGGAGCAGAACGTCTCGGGCACGATGAAGCGCTTCGGGGAGTCGATCGACAAGGCGAAGCGGGAGGGGGTCGACACCCGGTCCGCAGAGAAGCTCTTCGAGCGGGCGAAGGAGTTCCTCCGGGAGCGGAAGTTCCGCCAGGCCCTCGCCGTCGCGATGCAGTCGGAGAACGAGACGGAACGGGTCAGCCTTCAGCAGGACATGGCCTCGAAGGCGATCCAGACGATCGAGAAGAGGCTCAGCGGGTTCGGGTATCCCATTCCACAGGTGCAACAGATCGTCTCGGACGCGAAGAACGCGTTCCGGGGCGCGGACTACGTGAAGGCGCTTGACCTCGCGATCCGTGGCGGGGACGAGTTCGGACGGCGGCGGGAGCTCGCGGAGGACGCGATGGAAGCCCGCACGGGGGCGGAGCGGATCGTGAAGGTCCTCACCGCGATCGGCGCCGCGGCCGCGAAGGCGGACAAGATGTACCGCGACGCGGAGGCGTTGCTCGAACGGGGGGACGCGGACGCCGCACGCAACCTGTACCAGCAGGCCCTGGACCTTGGCATCGCGACCGCGACCACCGCCCTCACGGAGAAGCTCCAGAAGGCCCGCGGGATCGCGGACCTCGGTCGTCGCCTCGATGTGGACGTGTCGACAAGCACGAAGAGGTTCTCCGAGTCGAAGGCGCAGATCGAGAGCGAGAACTTCGACAACGCGTTCGGCCTGATCGAGGAAGGACTGAAGGACGTGCAGGCCGGGATCGCGGGGAAGGTCTCCGACGCCCTCACGAACGCGGAGTCGACGGTCCAGCACGCGAAGAGGATCGGGGCGGACCTCGGGGACGCGGAGGACCAGCTCAAGTTCGCAAGCCAGGCCCTCCTGGAGGGAGAGTACGAGAAGGCCCTCAAGCTGATCGAGCAGGGCTCCGAGCGCGTGGAGTCCCGCCGGATGGTGGAGAAGCGGTTCGTCGAACTCACGTACAAGGCGGAGTCCACGATCCGGAACGCGAAGAAGTTCGGGATCGAGGTGAAGGAGGCGGAGCGGGCGCTCCAGACCTCCATCCAGCTCAAGAAGACGGACATGACCCGGGCGATCGCGGCCGCGGAGGACGCGTACCGCCTCGCGTGGGAGGCCGTTGAGGGGTTCGCCCCGAACATCCAGGGGAGCCTCGAGGTGGAGATCCCCCGCCTGGAGCAATGGTCCGAGGCGACCCTCGTCCTCCGGAACACGGGGAAGGCGCTTGCGAAGGACGTCCAGGTGAAGATCCTCGGGGACGCGGAGGTGGACGGGCTCAAGGGGCTCGCCGCGATCCGCGCGAAGGGGGAGGAGCGGATCCCCCTGCGGATCCGCATGACGGCCCCCGGCGTGATCCCCCTTGTGATCCAGGTCTCGAGCCACCGGGTGATGGACGACAAGGAGTACACCCAGGAGATGATCGCGCAGATCGAGGTCGTCGCCGGGGCCGCGGCGCCGGAGGAGAAGAAGGAGCTCGTCGCGGAGTACGAGAGCCGCTGCCCGATCTGCAAGGGGCAGATCAAGAAGGGCTTCACGATTGCGAAGTGCTCCTGCGGGCGGGACTTCCACGAGCTATGCGCGTCCCGCGTCGGCCGGTGCCCCGTCTGCTTCCGGCCCCTCGAGACCGCGGACAAGAAACGGAAGCTCGCGTTCCACGTCGGCTAGGCGAGCCGGCCCACCCGGGCCTCCACGACCTTCGCGATGTCTCCGTCCCGCATCATCCCCACGACCCGGTCGATCTCCCCGGACATCGGCCGGTCCGCGGTGAGGCGGGGAATCGATTTCCGGATCAGTCGGTGGGCGAACCGCGGGCCGAGCCCCGCCTTCAAGGGCTTGCGGAACTCTAGTCCCTGGGCCCCGCAGAGGTACTCGATCGCGACGACGCGCCGCGCGTTCTCCAGGATATGGCGGGCCTTCAGCGCCGCCCCCTGTCCCATCGAGTTGTGGTCCTCCTGGTTCGCCGAAGCGGGGATCGAGTCCGCGGACGCGGGGTGGGCGTACACCTTATTCTCGGACGCGAGGGCGGCCGCCGTGTACTGGAGGATCATCATCCCCGACTGGAGCCCGCCATGATCCGTGAGGAACGGCGGGAGCTCGCTCAGGTGGGGGTCGACGAGGCGGGCGGTCCGACGTTCCGAGAACGCGCCGAGGACCGTGAGGCCGAGCCCGAGGAAGTCGAGGGCCATCGCGAGGCTCTGCCCGTGGAAGTTCCCGCCGCTCAGGCTCTCCCCGGTGTCCGGGAAGATCAGGGGGTTGTCCGTCGCGGAGTTGATCTCGATCTCGAGCACTTGGCGCGCGTAGTGGATCGACTCGAAGCACGCGCCGAGGACCTGGGGGATGCACCGGAGGGAGTACGGGTCCTGGACGCGGTGGGGCCCCTTGTGGCTCTTCACGATCTCGCTGTCCTGGAGGAGCTTCACCATGTTCCCCGCCACGAGGTGCTGCCCCACCTGCTTCTTCAGGCGGGAGAGCCGCGCGTCGAACGGCGCGGGGCTCCCGCGGAGGGCCTCGAAGCTCACGGACGCCGCGATCTCCGCGTCCTTCAGGAGCTGGAGGGCATCCGCGACGAGGAGGCACCCGAGCCCCGCGATCACGGCGGTCCCGTTCAGGATCGCGAGGCCTTCCTTCGCCTCCAGGCGGAGGGGCTTCAGGCCCGCGGACCGTAGGGCGGCCCCGCCCGGGATCCGCTTCTCGCCCTTGCGGGCCTCCCCCTCCCCGATCATCACGAGGGCGATGTGGGCGAGGGGCGCGAGATCCCCGCTCGCCCCGAGGGAGCCCCTCGAGGGCACGACGGGGTGCACCCCCCGGTTCAGCATTCCGAGGAGCATCTGCACGACCTCGGGCCGTACTCCGGAGTAGCCCTTCGCGAGGGCGTTCGCGCGGATCAGCATCGAGGCCCGGACGTCATCCTCCCAGAGCGGAGGCCCCGCCCCCGCCGCGTGACTTCGGACGAGGTTCTCTTGGAGCCGGAGGAGGTCCCCCTTCGAGACCGGGGTGTTCTCGAGCTGGCCGAATCCCGTGTTGACCCCATAAGCGGGGCGCCCGCTCTCCACGATTCGGATGAGGGCTGCGCGGGACGCCTCGATCCGGCGGCGCGCGACCCGGCTCAGCGTCACCGGCTCTCCGGTGTGGGCGACCCGGACGACCTCCTCGACGGTGAGGGATTCCCCATCGATCGTGAGCAACGGACCGCCCCCGGGGCCGCGATGGGACGCGCGCCATTAAGGCTTTGCGAGCGGGCGCCATGGAGAGGGTCGCCGAGAAGGGTTCATATCGGAACCCCCGATTCCGCGGCCGTGCAGATCGTGTTCCTCGGGACGAGCGGCTCGTGGCCCACCCCGAAGCGGAACGTGTCCGCGATCGCGGTGAAGCGGGGGCCGGAGGTCCTCCTCTTCGACTGCGGGGAGGGCACGCAGCGTCAGTTCATGCTGTCGAAGCTCTCGTTCATGCAGACCACGAGGATCTTCCTCACGCACTTCCACGGGGACCACTTCCTTGGCCTGCCGGGCCTCGTCCAGTCGATGTCGATGAACGGACGGGAGAAGGAGCTCCTCGTGTACGGGCCCACGGGCACGGAGGACCTCGCCCGCACCCTCGTGAACCTCGGCCACTTCGCGCCCGCATTCTCCGTCGTCGCGAAGGGGCTGAAGGGCGGGGCCGGGGTCGATTGCGGGGAGTACTCGGTCCGCGCGATCGACACGTCGCACACGGTGCCCTCCGTCGGCTACGTGCTCGAGGAGGGGACCCGCCCCGGACGGTTCAGCCTCGAGAAGGCGAAGGCCCTCGGGGTCCCGGAGGGCCCGATGTACAGCCGGCTCCAGGAGGGACAGGCCGTGACCGTCGGGGGCCGCGCGGTCACGCCTGCCATGGTCCTCGGCCCGCCGAGGCGGGGACGGAAGATCGTGTACACCGGGGACACGCTGCCCTCGAACCGGGTCCTCGAGGCGGCCCGGGATGCGGACGTGCTGATCCACGATGCGACCGCGGACACCGCCCTCGAGGAGAAGGCGAACCGGTACGGCCACTCCACGGGCCGGCAGGCCGCGGAGATCGCCCGGGACGCGGGCGTCCATGCCCTCATCCTGACGCACGTGAGCCCCCGGTACGAGGACACCTCGACGATCCTCGCGGAGGCGAAGGCGGCGTTCCCGAACACATACATGGCGGAGGACTTCTTTGAGTACGAGGTCCCGTACCCGGACTGACGCGCTCACAAGAGCTTGAGCAGGTCCGACTTCGTCAGGATCCCCGTGACGTCCCCCCGGGTCGTGACGAGGACCGCGTTGTAGTGCCGGAGGAGGCTTGCGGCGAGCTCCACGGGCGCCTTCGAATCGATCACCGGGAAGGGCGGGTCCATCACGTCCTCGACGCGGATCCGCGCGAGCTCCTTCGGCTCCTTCCCCGCCAGGATCAGGTCCGTGATCGTCTTGTCCGAGAGGCTCCCCACGTTCCGGCCCACATGGAAGACGGGAAGCTGGGAGAACTTGAAATGGCGCATCTCCGCGGTCGCCTCCTCCAGGGAGATCTTCGCGTCGATGAACTGGACCTTCCGGGTCTGGACCTGCTCGACGAGGGCCCTCTTCGACTGCCGCTGCATCTCCGCCTCGAGGGCGTTCATGATCCGCCGGACGATCTCGTAGCTCGGGTTCATCTGCCGCTTCTCGACCTTCACGATCGTGGATTGGGAGACCCCCGCCACCTTCGAGAGGGCGGTCTGCGTGAGGCCGAGCATCTTCCGCATCCGAGGGATCTCGTCCACGTCCGGGAGCACGGGGGCGGGAATCGCGGCGGGCCTCTTATTCCTTATGGAATTTTCAGGCCACCGGGATATTAATACGAACGCCTCCTCATCTGGTGGCATGCCGATGCGTCCCGTGGTGACGACCGAGTTCGCTTGTCGCCCGCCCCGTGTAGAAAAGCATATATCCGCTGGCCCGTGTTGCGCGGCTCCAACGGGGGATTCTCCATGAGCCGCACCATCTCCGTCGAGGAACTCATCCACACGCCGATCGAAGATCAGCCGACGGAGATCGTCGAGCGGAAGGGGATCGGCCACCCCGACAGCGTCGCGGACGGCCTCGCGGAGACCGTGAGCCAGGCGCTCTCGAGGATGTACAAGGAGAAGTTCGGCCGGATCCTCCACCACAACACGGACCAGGTCGAGGTCGTAGGCGGGCAGAGCGCGCCGAAGTTCGGCGGGGGGGCGTTCCTCGAGCCCGCGTACGTGCTCCTCTGCGGTCGGGCGACGACGTCTGTGAACGGGGAGCGGTTGCCGTACCGGACCGTCGCGGTCCACGCGGCTCACGATTACCTCCAGAACGCGTGCACGAACCTGAACGTCGACGACGACGTGATTATCGACTGCAAGATCGGCCAGGGGTCCGTAGACCTCCGGGGCCTGTACGACACCCGGAAGCACCTCGCGAACGACACCTCCTTCGGAGTGAGCTTCGCCCCGTACAGCGAAACGGAGACCTTGGCGCTGAAGACGGAGGAATTAATCAACGGCCCGTTGAAGAAGGACCTGAAGGAGGTCGGGCAGGACATCAAGGTCATGGCCGTCCGGAACCGGGACAAGATCCGGATCACGATCGCGGCGGCGATGGTGGACCGGTACATCCCGGACAAGGACCACTACCGCAGCGTCGTGGGCGAGTTGAAGGAGCGGGTCCTCGACAACGCGGTGAAGCACACGGACCGCGAGGTCTCGGTCGACATCAACACGGGGGACAACTACGACGCCGGGATCTACTACCTCACGGTCACGGGCCTCTCGTGGGAGAACGGGGACGACGGGAGCGTCGGACGCGGGAACCGGAACACGGGCCTCATCACGCCGTACCGACCGATGAGCCTGGAGGCCGTGGCGGGGAAGAACCCGGTCACGCACGTCGGGAAGCTGTACAACATCCTCGCGCACGAGACCGGGCACCGGATCGCGAAGGAGCTCGAAGGGAGCGTGCGGGAGGTCTGGATCCGGATCGTGTCCCAGATCGGGAAGCCGATCGACCAGCCGCAGACGGCGGCCGCGCAGATCATCCTCCAGAGCGGAGCGAAACTCTCGAAAGCGAAGCCGGAGGTCGAGTCGATCCTGGACGACGCCCTCGAGAACATCGAGAAGCTCACGGACAAGATCGTGGCGGGGAAGTGCCGGATCTTCTGAGAGGGAAGCCGCGGCCGTGAACAGTCGTGCCGAATCTATTTAATCCGCCCCTCGCTTCCACGCGGGGCTCGCTCCATGGACGAACACGTCGCGTTCATCGAGGAACAGGTGGACCGCCACCACGACTGGTTCTCGAAGAGCCTCCCGATGATCGCCTCCGAGAACGTGATCAGCCCCCTCGCCAGGGAGATGCTGCTGAGCGACTTCGGAGACCGCTACGCGGAGGGCCTCCCAGGAGAACGGTACTACCAGGGCAACGTCTTCGTGGACGAGGTTGAGCGGCGGGTCGTCGCCCTCGCCCAGAAACTGTTCCGCTCCCGCCACGCGGACGTCCGCCCGATCAGCGGGACCGTCGCGAACCTCGCTGTATACTACGCCCTGCTCGAGCCCGGGGACATCATGACGTCCGTCGCGCTGAGCCACGGCGCCCACATCAGCTCCGCGAAGTTCGGCGCCGCGGGGATGCGGGGGGTGAACAACGTGAACTACCCGTTCGACGTC
>Ga0066704_10000213_pt1 | contig 18369 bp, 23 predicted proteins | sample GraSoiAngelo_153_FD_66458 | JGI IMG/M metagenome (GOLD analysis project Ga0066704, IMG submission 66458) | Grasslands soil microbial communities from the Angelo Coastal Reserve, California, USA - 14_1009_12_40cm | ecosystem: Environmental > Terrestrial > Soil > Grasslands | place: USA... | reverse complement strand
CGTGTCCTCAACGCCTACAAATGGAAGAGGCATCATTCAAGGCGGGAGCTATATCATGTACATCGTGTCCCCATCGAAATTTGTAGTGATTACAATGAACGATGCGAATCCCGCAGTGTTGGTGTTTGAGCAGTAACTCTCACACTCTTCAATTATCGCTGGAGATCTCCAACGCCACAACGAGGAGGGCACAGATCCCGACCTGGGTTTTGTGAGAGATTGCAGGTTCAGAACTGGAAATAAACAAACGCATTGAGATTGCTCCCGGAAAAAAGCGCCAGTACAACAAGTGCGGCAGCCGCGAGGCCGGTCCGAACCGCGTAAGGTCTGCCGAAGGGCAATTGAAGCAGGCAGCAGCGACATGCGGAGAACAGACCTGACCGCGTTACGGGAGCCACTCCGCACCGTGGGAATTGCCTGCTGCAACATTTAAGGTTTAGACCGGATGGTGGAGGATCTCTGTCTTCGTTACGGTTCTGCAAGGCCCGGATTTAGCCTCGCCTGAAAGGTGGTCTGAGTCCGAGCGTGAGGGTAACCCAGGCGCCCTGTGAGGGTACCAGGAATAGTTGGATTTCTCCTGGCACCAACTTCACAAGCGGAGTCACAATGAGCATTCGCAGTCAACAATGGCCGTGGTTTGCAATCCTCGTCAAAACGGGTACAGAGAAAACTGCCACCTTGTTCCTCGAAAACGCCGGTTATAAGTGTTTCTTACCTGTTGCTAGATTTATAAGTCTTGGGTCCGACCCCACCAAGGAATGCGGGGTGCCGCTATTTCCAGGATACCTATTTTGCCGAATGGACCCACACCATCGTTTGCCTGTTCTCATGACGCCGGGTGTAGTCCAGATCGTGGGAGCCGGCGAAACCCCGATTCCCGTGAACGAGCAAGAAGTTGCCGCTCTTCAGCGTGTCGGGAAGAGCGGCATTCCAATAATGCCGTGGCCGTACCTACAAGTAGGGCACGTGGCACGGCTTGACGATGGACCTCTGCGCGGTCTTACCGGAATGCTGATCAAAATTAAGTCGGGGCTGAAACTTGTGCTACCCGTAAGCCTACTGCAGCGCTCTGTAGCAGTCGAAGTTGAGCGCAGCTGGTTAAGTGGCGCACATTCGGCACGGCATGCTGCGTTCGACGCGCGCTCTGACCGAGCCACTCCAGTTCCTTCTTTATTGACGCAATCGATCCGGATGCAGCGCTAGCCCACTCGGACAAGTTAGTTGGAGGGAGTTGGTCGGAATCGCGAGAACGGCGTGCGCCATGAAGGATCCAGCACCTCTCCAGGGGGCCACCACTCAATTTGCGTCGGCCAAGGCGTCTTTGGCCAATTGGCGACCTCTCGCTGGCACTGCAGTCCAAGGCCAAAACGTCCATCGGAGAGCCGCTGACAATAAACAACCCGTGCGAGCGTTCGCAGTTCCCTATCCAGTGACCGGATCAGCAGTCGTTCATTCAGCTCCTTAGGCCTTTGTGTCAAGATTCGTAATCCTGAAGAACATACGTTTTCGGTGGCCGTTCGCTCTGTGACGGTGGCGTCCTGGAGACTGGAAATCTGCACGGGGACAGTCAGCCGAGTCCGTTTCTCAAGTCGTCCAGACCTCAAAGGCATATCTGAAATGGCCTTTCCAGTTGGCCTCAGTCAGATCGCACCGGACTGGACAGTGCAGAAAGACTGTGGGAATCCTCACGAACAGCAGCGCCGATAATTCCATAAGATCTACACAGATTGATCATTCATCATCGAAGCGAGACTGAGGGTCGACCGGTGCCGCCGTTGTTCGTACATCGCCCGGTCAGCGTCGGCCATCAATTCTCCAATCGATGTACTGCTGCGCCTATTGAAACGTGCAACGCCTAAGCTCAATGAAATTGTGTACCGGGACCGTTCAGTCCCGCTCGATTTCAGATGCTCACAGAGGCGGGTCCTGATTGTGGCTTCGCTCTGGTTCGAGGCCTCAATTGCAAGAACAGCGAACTCATCGCCTCCCAGTCGTGCAATAATATCGGAATCTCGAAATGTCATTTCCAGGGCTTGGGCAGTACGCTTTAACGCACAGTCACCTTCGGCATGGCCGAACGAATCGTTAATCTGTTTCAGGCCGTCCACGTCAACGAAAAAGAGCAGCATACTCCGCCCGGACCGGCGAGCCACTTTCAATTGGCGCTCGGCAATGGCCATAAAGCCGCGACGGTTATACAAGCCCGTCAGTTCGTCGGTGAGTGCAAGGTTGCCCAGTTCGGCCTGAAGCATGTACTGCTTCGTGGCACACCGAACTGCGCGCATGAGGAGCTCATTGAACCGCCGGCTCTGAGTGCCGCGAAGGGGCGTGTCGTCTGGCACCGCGCTCACTTCTTGCAACAAACTCGCGAGCTCTCGATTTGCCTCCGCAAGGAGAGCTTGGAAAACTTTATCAAAAACTAGCGCGTCCCTGCGTGGTAACAAGCGTGGAGCACTACGGCGAAACAATGATCGGGAATCAACCGCGATGTTCAGCATCGCCACATTAGAGGGATCGTTTTCAGATTTGAAGCTGGTCCCCCGCTTCCGCCGCCAGCTGCTGAACCTGTACTTATTTGATCGCATTAGCATTTGCATGCATCTCCGCTTTACCAGCGTTCAGGAGACATCATTCGTCTTCCGTGCCCGATACACCAAAATGCCACGAACAGTGATTTAGTGGACGCCCTGCACCTGGTGCCCCGCGAGCATGCATATCCGCTGCAATTCCTCGTAGGTGAAGTACGTCACTTCCTCGTTGCCTGCGCGTTCGATGTGGCCCAATCCCGATTCCTTCGAGATACGGCCGAGCTCAGCTTGTGGTATGCCGAGCAGGAAGGAAGCTCTTGCCTGCGTGACATATTTTGGGACTTGAATGTTCATAACCTCTCCCTATGCCGCCATGATGGTCATGGTGTCTTCTTCGACAGACAGGATCACCGCCTTGTAAAGAACAATGTTTGAAACCCTGTCCATTTGCATGAACCTCCGCTGCTACGAGTCTGGGCCCCTCCGTGTCAGAGCAAATAGAATTTGGGGAGACCGAGGTGCGGGCTCGGAGGCGCCCCGTTCCTCCTGCCTAGACCATAGCCTGTTGGCGAGTAATATCAATCCGGTAAATCACCCAATTTACTTAAGTGAAATGACCGAGAGGGGTCTGCCGGTCTACCCTCGGGGGCGCGGTTACGCCTCGATCAAACCGCGCCGAATGGCGTAGCGAACCAGGCTTGCAGTTTCATGGATATCGAGCTTCTTCATGAGCCTGGTTCTGTGGGATTCCGCAGTCTTCACGCTGATCCCCAGTTGGCTGGCGATGTCCTTGGTGGAGTTTCCTTCACCGACCAGTTGCAGAACCTGGCGCTCCCTTCCTGACAGGGGGTCGGCCGAGGCATACCTCTTGGAAAGATATGCCTCGACAGCCGTTCGTGGAATGCATGGACTTACATAAACTGACCCGCGGCAAACCTCTCGTATGGCATGGACAAGGTCGTCGGCTGCCTGGCTTTTCAACACGAATCCTTTCGCGCCGGCACGGAGAGCTTCCGTGACATACTGATCTTCCTCATGTTGCGTGAGGATTATGGTCCTAATGTTCGGCGCTGACTTCTTCAATTCGCGAGCGGCATCCAGGCCGTTCATGAACGGCATGCTGATATCTACGATCGCGACATCAGGTTGGATCCGTTCCGCCGACCGCAGCGTTTCTTGTCCGTCCGATGCCTCTCCGACCACTTGAAATCCTTGTCTTTCCAGCAATGTCTTCAGCCCCTGGCGGATCAGGGCATGATCGTCGGCGAGGAAAACTCGTATGGGCATCGTTCAGGATAGGTTAGAAATTCCTCTCAATCCGGGCAATCGGGTATTTTCCTCTAATCCTCTGTGGTAAAGACCTGATCAGTTAGGAATATTGTGTGGATGATGGTCCGGCTGTTGATCTTTAACACGCAGCAACGGTTCCATTTGTAGTGAAGCAATAGGAAGAGCGCCCGCACTTGGCACTTCCACCGCTCAAGGCTGCACCAACCCGCGGCGGACGGCGTAGCGCACTAGGCTTGCTGTTTCATGAATATCCAGCTTCTGCATGAGTCTCATGCGGTGAGATTCGGCCGTTTTCACGCTGATGCCAAGGAGCGAAGCAGCATCCCTCGTGGACTTTCCTTCAGCAATCAACTGCAACACTTGGCGCTCGCGCGCGGTCAAGGGATCGGCAGGGCTATCTGACTTGGTGCGGTACGCCTCCATTACTGCTCGAGAAACCCCCGGACTCAAATAGAATTGGCCCCGTGAAACCTGCTGGATGGCATGCACGAGGTCGCTGGCCACCTGGTTCTTCAGGACGTATCCTTTCACTCCAGCCTCCAACGCCTCGCGGATGTATTGATCCTCTTCATGCTGTGTCAGCAGTATCGTCTTCGTTTTTGGGCACGAACGGCCCAGTTCACGAGCTGCATCAATGCCGTTTAGTATCGGCATGCTGATGTCGATGACGGCGATATCCGGATGGTGCGCTTCGGCCAGCGCGACTACTTCTTGCCCATCGGATGCTTCCGCAATAACTTGGAGCTTCTCCCGCTCGAGCAATGACTTCAGGGCCTGGCGCACCAGGATATGGTCATCCGCGAGCAAGACGCGAATTGGCATTTTCGTCCTCCAATGGAAGTCGAATAGAAATTTCAGTTCCTCGTCCGGGGCAGGATTCGATTTGTAGTGTTCCACCGATTGCGCTAACTCTCTCCTGCATAGCAATTAAGCCTAGCCCCTTCCGGCCTGACGGGATTCGGAGAAGTCGAGAGTCGAAACCGGCGCCGTCGTCCCGGATGGAACAACACAAAGCGAAATTTTCTTTCCACGCCCGGACCCAGATATTGCTGGGCTTCGCATGCTTAACGGCATTCGTCAGCGCCTCTTGGACGATTCGATAGAGCGTCGTCTCGTTAGTACCCGGCAACCGCTCAGAGAAGGTTGCCTCGATGTGGATTGGCAGATCCGCCCGTTTCGAAACGCCCTCCGCTAGAAAACGGATCGCTGGAAGCCAGCCGAGATCATCCAGGATTGTCGGTCGAAGTTCGTGGGAATACCTTCGCAAATGCTTCTCAACTTGGTTTAGCAACCCTTCGATCTGTCCGACCTGATCTTTCTGAGGCTTGGGCAATTCCCGTGCGACTTCGGCTAGCGCAAGGTGCACGGCGACTAAGAGTTGCCCGGCCTCGTCGTGCACGGCGTACGCAATGCGCTTGATCTCCTCCTCAAGGGTTTCGTTGAGTTGCCGCAGGGCCTTCACCGCATCCTGGAATCCCCGCTGGGCCATTTCGTAGGGAGATAAGCATTCTGCAAGAAAATCGCTGCTCGCCTGGAGCAACTCTTCTCGGCGTTTATCATCCTGCTGCCCCTGTATCAATCCTTGCAGAGCCTCATGATGAAAGGAGGCGATCTCCATCAGGCTCTTGCCCTCAGTGAGAGCTCGACGCCCCAACTCATATGCTTTGCCCAGCGCGGCTTCGCCACTGCCTGCCGCGTATTCGCGCAACTGACAGGCGTACTCGTCTTCAAACCTCGGTTCTGCTTTCGTTTTGCGTTCGGTGGCCATTTTCATCGATTAATTCCCGCTAGCCTCACCACCAAAACCAGTGCGTCGTCCGCTCCGCTCTGATACTGCTCGAGAATTCTGTCGGCGGCTCTTTGCGGGTTCTCCAGCGCGGACAGGCTCAAGGCAAATTCGTTTCGCACCCCATCCGTAACAAAATACAGCGTGTCTCCCCGTGCGATCGGAAGCACAGCCGCCTGGAGTGGTGGCAGCTGGGAGCCCACGACACCGGCACGAAGCAGTAGCGTATCCTGCACGCTTCCTTTCCTAGCGCCATTGCGCATCAACGCCCCTTGTACATTCCCTATACCCAGCCAAGTCATCATCCCGTGCATTGGGTCAATGGAGGCAAGGCTCATGACAACACCCCGGGTCGGGCGAAGTTTCTCGTGGCACTGCTCCATCAGAGAAATGACCGGTTGATCCACCCCGCTCTTAAGAATCGAAGTTGCTGCCTTCGCGGCGTTGGCCGCTTCTGCTCCGTGACCAATCCCATCAACCGCGGCGATCAGAATCGCGTTCTGGTTGCAGCAAACCAGATGCTGATCGCCAGACTCGTCCTGGCCAGGAAGGGAGAATTTGGCAACACCGTATTCGACGAGCGGCACTTTTATTGCTTCCATTTCTTCACCACCACGGTCGTCCCCCGGCCGGGTTGGGACTTGATTTCAAATTCGTCCATCAGGCGTCGGACTCCAGGCAACCCCATTCCGAGACTTCCCGAAGTGGAGAAGCCGTCTCGCATAGCTTGTCGAATGTCTGTTATTCCGGGACCCTGATCGGAGGCAATAACCGAAAGGCCTTCGCGGTTCAATCCATCGATTTTTTGCAGTGTGATGTGCCCCTTACGCGCATACGACACGATGTTGCGCGCTAATTCTGAGATGGCTGTGGCGATCAAGGTGGCATCCCCAGGAGGAAACCCCAGCTCTGTCGCTAGAGCCCGCCCTTTTTGGCGGGCAACGACGATGTCTTGGTCCGAGTTTATGGGCACCCGTGTTTCTCCATCCGGCACTGTCGCTCTCTTTCAGTTGGTTTTCTTGAACTTCTGGTTCAAGTAGGCCAGGCCTTCTTCCAGGTCTAACGCCGTGGCAACACCTTCCAGCGTCAATCCAAGCTGCACCATCGCGAATGCCACTTCTGGCTGAATTCCTACGATCACGGTTTCTGCACCTCGTAACCGGATCATGTGGGTGATCTCTCTGAGCGTCCGTGATGCAAACGAGTCCAACACGTCCATCGCTGTAACGTCCACGATAACGCCGCGCGAGCGAAACCTGACGACCTGCTGCACCAAGCCGCTACGCAGTTGGTTCAGGTCTGCGTCCGAAAGGGCCGCCTGAAACGTCGCGATCAGAACCTCTCCCTGTTTGAGAATGGGAACTTCCACGTTACCCGTCCTCCGTGTTGTTTAGCTAGGCTCCGCGAGGGCCACCACTTTGTACCCCAACAGTCGTTCCGCCTGCTCGATGCCCCCTTGCAGGTCGCCCACGGTGTTCATTTTGCCCAGGTCGATGCCGATAGTGACCAGTGTTTGCGCAATCTCCGGTGAAAGGCCGGTAACGATTACATTTGCGCCGAGCAGCCGGGATGCTTCGACCGTTTGCACTAAGTGGTTTGCGACCGTCGCGTCCATTGCCGCGACACCCGTGATATCGATCACCACGACTTTCGCGCGGTTGGTACGGATGCCGCGGAGGAGCTGTTCGGTCAACTGCCGGGAGCGCTGCGGATCGATTACGCCAATGATCGGCAGAATGAGCAACCGTTCGCGGACCTGCAGGACCGGAGTCGATAGTTCGCGAATCGCTTCCTGCTGCTGGCGAATGACGCGCTCACGTTCTTGCACGAAACCGACAGCCACCGTGCTTTGGATACGGTTTGCAGCTGGCTCATAGGCATCCAGGATGCGGTTCAATTTCTTGAAGTCGGTCTGGTACTTTGCGAAGAGAGAACGTGCCAGGACGTCGCGCAGCAGTAGAACGATGCCGAGGACTTCATGAGTCTCGACACCCCGCGGGATAATGCGTTCCGAAAGGTTTCGCGCGTAGGCCTGTAGTGCTTCAAACGTCTCAGTTTCTAGGGCTTCCACGTAGCTGTCGTATACCGAGGTTGCTTCTGCGAAGATCTCTTCTTTGGTCATCGCGGTGAGCAGGCGCGCCTCAGAGATTCGCGCCACCCATTCCTCGCGCAGCTGGGTACGATTCTGCCGGAGGTGCGCAACAAGTTCTCGAAGAAGCTCCGAGGGAGCTTCATCTCGAGCTAGTTCCCCGGCCCGATTGTTGAGTGTCACCGTTTCTTGAGACATCCCATTTCGCTTCGCCATGAAGGTATCCTCCTCGCCGTGAAGGGGCCGGACCGTTCCCCCGCTTGGCCCACACTACAGGGCTGATAGCCCAATACCATCGGAAACCCGCCTGCTCAAGTAAGTAAACCCCCTTAATGAGCCTCAGGTAAAGACCTTAGTTATGGTCATTCGGCTCCCCCGAACCTCAAAAGGCTCTCTCCGTTCGGGTTCTCAAGAATGCTGCGCCGGGCGGAAACGGCAGGAATCAAAAAACCGCGGCGTTGTGAGGTAATGATGCTCTAGGAAAGCCCAGCATGGGGCTCTCACGGTTCGGCTTCCCTATTCCCAAAATCCAGGTATAATTCGTCTCATGGCTCCCCAACCGGAAGTCAAAGCTCCGGGCATGGTTCCCGACGAGCTGAAGCACGAGCCACGCTCCAAGGGCATCGCTACCGCCCGCAAAAAGAAACCTAAAGAACTCGCCGTCATCACCGAATGCTGCACCGGCTGTGCTGGCTCACCGGCCTGCGTGGAGTACTGCCCGGTGGAAGACTGCATGTTCTGGGTTCCCGACGAGGACAATCCTCCGTTTGGCCGCATCCAAATCGATCCTATCCTCTGTATCGGCTGCAAAAAGTGCCTCAGCAAGGGCCCCGACGGCTGCTTCCTTGACGGCTGCCCATGGGACGCCATCGTCATGGTGGACATTGCCGAAGTCGAAAAAGAAGTCGGCCCCATGACCTACTGAAAACTGCCTCCCGGGCGCCAATTTACGCAAATCTGCGTTTGCATCGGCCAGCACGGGGCACTGTTACAGCCCGTCGCATGACACGTTCAACTCAGGTGTCAACCTTTTTGATGGAGTTTCCGAATCGACTAAGCAGAGACTTGCTCTTCAGTTGCCTAAGGCTTTGTCTCGGTATCCAACTTTGCTGCGACAGCGCCAGGATTCGCGGTCGGTAAATTTGCTCCCTGGCGAGTCAGATAGAACATGAACGGGGTGATTTGGAAGGGCGTGTTCTCCGCTTCCGCAACATTGCCTACTGGCTTAGACTTAAGCATTCGTAGCTGGTCGTTCCACGAGTCTACCTTGATGCGCCCGCCTAGTGGCAGCGCCGCAATGGCGTTGGCCGTCGGCTTGTCATTTGGAGCCGGCTTCTCGCCGCCCTCGGGCTTCTCCTCGGATGACTGCGCGGCGAAAACTGCCGAGGCGATGCTCCAGCTGGTCGAGACCCGGTCGCCCAGGTGCGGGCTGATCAAGTTCGGAATCTCCTTGGCCCTGCTTTTGAGTGCACGCAAAAACAACTGCGCGCTGCCGGACTTATCCTTATACGGCGAATTCCTCAGCAGTTCGATCCCTTTCTGCTTCGCAGCCTCTTCCTCTTCCGGCGTGCGCGCAAAATCAAAATGGCGGAAGGTGTCCTTATCGTCGTATCGCACGCGGTTAATAAACGCGTATTGGCTGTCAATGCGATGTCCCAGCACTACGTGTCCCAGCTCGTGCGCCAGGATCGCCGCGAGGCTGGCCTCGTCCGGAAGGACGTCAATCAACCCGCGGCTCAGCACGATCGTGTGGCTCATGGTGAGCGACTCGAGCGTAGAGGTCATCAGCACGCGGCAGCGCACTTCTGGCTGGATATCTAGGTTGTTGGTCACTTCGAGATTGTTGACCACCGTCTCGAGCACCTTGTCCACTTCTCCGTACGGCGCCAGCAAGCCCTGCCGCTCCAGGCGGTCCGTAACGTTGTCTTCGGCCTGGTGGTCCCAGGAACGCTCCGCCTGCAATGGCGTGTAGTCGTTGGCGGCTTCCGACTGATCCCTGATCCCCGCCGACGCCTCCACCAGCACCTTACTCAGCTCCTGCTCTTGATGAGAGTGGCCCAGATCGTAGCCCCACAGGCGCGTTTGCGCGCGGAAAGGTTTGTACCCCATGTTCCGCGTCCTCGAGTCGTGCACGCTGCCTTCTTCGCTGTAGATGAACGCCGGCAGCCACAGGTTCTTCCCCACATTTGTCCGCCAGCTATCGAAATTGAAGTAGTTGCTCACCAGCGACGACCCGCCGTAGGCGCCATTAAAGCGCACAATGTGGTAGTCCTGATCCTCCACCCAAATGCGCCCCACGAAGCGCCCTTTGTCGCCCTTCTTTACCGGATCGACGTCAAAGACCAGGCAGCGCACTTCGCCCAAGAACTCGCGGCGCACATACTCAATCTTGTAGTGCTGGCGGTCGAATCCGTTCATATCAAGGTAGATCATCTGCAGGAAGCCGCGCGGAAGGAATTCCATGTTGAAGAAGCTCCCCCAGCTTCCGAACACTTTGTGCTTGACTCCGGAGTCGCGGTCCAGCGGTTCCAGGTCCACGCCTTTCGCCAACTCGGCCCGCCCAAGAAAGTATTTGTCGCCATCCGGTACCGCTCCTAGCTGCTTATCCGGCCGCAGGTACTGGATGTACGTCTCCACCAAGGGCGCGTATTGGCGGAGCAACCCCACCTCCGCTTGTTCCTGTGCCACAATCTTATCCACCGCTTCGCTTGGGCTTAGCGGTTGCTGGGCATTCGCGGCGAGTGGCACAACACAAAGCGCCACCGCCGCAGGCAGGATCTTGAGGCTGCGCATAACGTCTCCTAACGCTGGACCTTACAAATAGGGCCGTGTTTCCTCAGATTACGCCCCGGCGCGTCACCTGCCATCTGTACGCACGAGCAGTTTAAGGTCAGGCGTGTTTACACCGGCCGTGTGGGTCGGGCATTCGAGCCAATTCGCCCACAACCGTGCCCCCTTGGATCGACTCTGCGTCAGCCCCTCACACCTTTTTGTGTGTTCGAGGTACGCTCCCCAGGCGGTCCTTAGAAGCCGCTCCCTCTAACTCCATAGGAAGCAGGCACTTGCACCTGCCAAGCAGCGACAAAAGGCGTCATACCAGTCCTGTCGCACGATGCCGCTTGCAGCATGCCTCCCCCGCCCTTAGGGTGCGTCATCGGGCCAAATTCAAGCAAAACTGGAGGCTGAACATGAACGGACACATTGGAAAAGCAGTACTTGCCGCAGGCTGCGCACTAATCCTCACTGCGGCTTCCTTTGCCGAAGTTAAGTTTAACCATGCCGAGTACATGAAACCCAAGACTGAAGGGCAAAAGAAAGATGATCATCCGGTCAAAGGCAGCATCTCTTTTGACCGCGACAAGAAAACCCTCGATTTTCTGAACGAGAAGGGTGCTTCCGTCCTCAGCATCCCCGACGACAAAATCAAGAGCATGCTTTACGAAAAAACCTCCAAGCCGCGGTATGCTGAAGCGATTCTGATCAGTCCCTTCTTCATCTTTGCGCATTCCAAAAAACACTTTCTCACCATCCAGTACACGGATGCTGACGGCCAGGGGAAATTCGCTTTGATCCACATGGACAAGGGTAACGCGCGTGATATCGTGGCTGCCGCCGAGGCGGAGACCGGCAAGAAAATTGAACGAGCCGAAGAGAGGTAGGCAGCGAGGGCGCTTCGGCGCCCCTGTCGGGTGCGACAAAAACCGCCTAAGCCGGCGGGCTGTCCAGCACGTCAAAGAACGTAACGTCTTGCTCGCTCGTAAACTCCGGCTGGCTTTCCAGCAGCCGAATGCAGCGATTCCAGCGCAGGATAGCGTCGTCGTTCCCTGGCGGGCGATGCCTCTCCGCTTCTGCGAAGCACCGCAACGCTTCTTCTAACACGGGGAGCAGGGTGTGTGGCGCCCGCCGCGCACGAAGCTGCGCTTTCACTCTCCGTTCATGCAGCAGTCCCAGGTAATACTCCTGTTCGTATGCGTCTGCCAAGCCCCGGAAGATTCTCTCCACTTCATCGTATCGATCTCCGGCTCCGCCAGTAAATTGATCGGTGATGGCCAAGCCCAGCGTCCGGCGTCCGAGCATGTGATTGGGGTCCGCCGCAAGGACGTCGCGGCAGATCGATTCCGCCTCCTCCGGCTCGTTCAAATAACGGTACAGTTCGGCCTTGGCGATGGCCTCTGGAATCCCTGGCTTGGAAATCGTTTTCAGCTTCAATTCCATGGCTTCCTCCTTTGCTTGCAACATCGGCAAACGCTCATGCCTTCGGCGCCCCGCGAATTTTTCGCACCATCCAAAACACCGGATCGTAATATTCGTCCACAAGGGGCCGAGTTTTTGCGCCGACCTTTCACAAATGGGAGGGAAGCTGGCAGTGCTACGGAAGGCTCAACAATAGGTAGCCCGCCAGTGCCGTCCCAATAATCGCTCCGCCGTAACAGAAAACGGTGATGACCTCGTTCAAATGTTTGATCTGCAAGCCGTCGTACAGCGTGTAACGAAACCGATGCGCCCAATGAAAAAGCGGCAAAGAGCAAAAGACGAACAGATAAATCCGCACCAAGGGATGTTCGATGAGCGCCAGCGCTCGCGTGTGACTCAGGTCCCGAATCCAACCCAGCGGGAAAGCCAGTCCGAATAGAAAAATATGAACGGGCATGAGCAAAGCTGCCACCACGCCTCCGGCGCTGAAGAGCGTCCAGAAAAAAGGCTCAAGGAGTTTCTTCGGCGCATCCGTTGCCATGCGTCACCTCAAAATAAACCACGCCACTGAAGCCGAGATCACGAGCCACGCCACATAATTCGAGCCCGCAATCAGAATTTCCGAAACGCGCTTGCCTCCTAGGCGCACGACCATCGCCCGCGGCGCGAGATTGAACCATGTGATCGTGTGGAACAGCACAAAGAGAAAGGTGATGGCGTCCAGCGCAATCATCAGCGGATTCCGCATCCGTTCTTCGAATCTGGCATATGCTTCGGGTCCGCGACTCAAGCTGTGGATCTGCAGCAGCGTGATCACGACAAAATAGGCGACGAAGATGCTGCTCAGCTCGCGCAGCACGAACTTCAGGTAATACCACTTCCCCAGCCACCAGTAGGTCGACACGCGCGTCCGGTACCACCGTGGGTGGTACGTGGTGTACTGCGTCGCCCCTTTTGCTTCGTGCGGCGTCATTTCGCCCCCCAGGGCATCAGCAGGGATTTGAACCACTCTTTTGCCGCAGTCAACTTGTATTGCTGGATGGCGCCAGCGGGATCCACATGCTTCGGGCAGACCTCCGTACATTCACCGACAAACGTGCAGGCCCAAATTCCTTCGTGCTGGGAGAGAATATCCATGCGTTCTTTCGCTCCCTGGTCGCGCGAATCTATATTGTAGCGCTGCGCCAGCGCGATGGCTGCCGGCCCGGTGAAAAGCGGGTCGAGTCCATAGACCGGGCATGCGGCATAGCACAGCATGCAGTTGATGCACATGCTGAATTGCTTGTAAACGTCGAGCTGCTGCGGCGTCTGCAGATATTCGCCGTCTGCGATCGACTTCTCCTCTTTCCGGATGATCCACGGCTTTACTTTTTGAAGCTTGACCATGAAATCGGTCATTTCGACGACGAGATCGCGAACCACCGGGAAATAGCGCAGCGGCTCCACCCGCACCGCATCGGGCGCGTAGGACGAGAGGAAAGTCGCGCAGGTCAGCTTCGGTTCGCCGTTCACCATCATCCCGCAGCTTCCGCAAATGCCCATACGGCAGGACCAGCGGTAGGAGAGCGACCCATCCAGCTTGTCCTTAATGTAGTTCAGCGCGTCGAGCACCACCCAGTCTTTGCGATACGGTACTTCGAAGCGCTGAAAGGTCGGCGCGGCGTCGTGCTCCGGTGAGTAGCGCGTCACTTCGAGCTGGATCGTTTCCGCCATCCTTGCCTACCTCCCAGCCTGGGCGTCCTTCGTCTGGCTCGGCTCGCCGTACACGCGCTCACCGGGCGGCCAACGTGTAATCTTCACCGGCAGATACTCGACTCGGGACGAGCCGTCCGCGTTTCGGTATACAAGCGAATGCGCGAGGAATTTCTCGTCGTCGCGCTTGGGGAAATCAGTGCGCTGATGCGCGCCGCGCGATTCCGTGCGATGCAGCGCGCACTGCACGATTGCTTCGGCCGCGTCGAGCATGAACCCGAGCTCCATCGCGGCGATCAATTCGGTGTTGAACGTAAGGCCGCGATCATCAAGCACGGTGTTTCTATAGCGCTGCTGTAGCTCGCGCAACTTTGTCACGGTTTCCACAAGTGAAGTGCCCGTCCGGTAGATTCCCGCGCCATTCTCTATCGCCTTCTGCATTTCGTCGCGAATCGTGGCGATGCGCTCGCCGCCCCCTGTCTTTTCAAGAAGCTGCTTTCGAAGCCTCCTACTCTCGTCCATTGCTTGCGCGAGAATCGCAGCGCTCGGCGTCGTATGTTTTGAGGCAAACTCAGCAGCTGCTCGCCCGACGCGCGCACCGAAGACCAGGAGTTCCGGCAGAGAATTCGAGCCCAGTCGGTTCGCCCCATTGATGCTGACGCAGGCAACCTCACCCGCGGCATACAAACCGGGGAGCGGTGTGGCTCCGTTAATGTCCGTGTGAACGCCTCCCATCATGTAATGCACCACCGGCCGCACCGGGATCAGCTCCTTGATCGGATCAATGTTCTGGTATTTGAGGCACAGCTCGCGGACAAAGGGCAGCTTCGTGCTAATAAGTTTCTCGCCTAGATGGCGGAGGTCCAGGTGAACAACGTCGCCGTAAGGCCCTTTGATCGTGCGACCTTTTTCCATCTCCATGACGAAGGCCTGTGACAAACGATCGCGGGGACCAAGCTCCATACTTCGCAGGACGGGCTTCGGCTGCGGCTTTCCGAGGTTGTAATCCTGGAGGTAGCGGTAGCCGTCCTTGTTCAGCATGTAGCCGCCCTCGGAGCGAGCCGCCTCGGTGATGAGGATTCCGGTAAAGGGCAAACCGGTCGGATGGTATTGCACGAACTCCATGTCCTTCAGCGGAGCGCCGGCGCGATAGGCCAGCGCCATGCCATCGCCATTCTTGATGTTGGCGTTCGTTGTGAACGGGAAAACACGCCCGCAGCCGCCCGTGCAAAGGATGATGGCGTTCGCAGTGATGGCCTGGATCTTTCCAGACATCAGTTCGATCGCCACCGCGCCTTGCACGCGTCCGTCGTCCACTAGCAGCTTGGTGACGAACCATTCGTCGTAGCGAATCACAGTGTCGTACTTGAGGCTCGTCTGGAATAGCGTGTGCAGCATGTGGAAGCCAGTCTTGTCCGCCGCAAACCAGGTGCGCATCTTTTTCATCCCGCCGAATGCCCGGACGGCAATGTGCCCGTCCGGCTCGCGGCTCCACGGGCATCCCCAGTGCTCGAGCCGCAACAACTCTTCAGGCGCTTCCTTGACGAAGGCCTCTACAGCATCCTGGTCGCAAAGCCAATCGCCGCCGGAGATCGTATCGTAGGCATGCTCGTCCAAGCTGTCCCCGGGCTTGATAACGCCTGCGGCGCCACCCTCAGCCGAGACGGTGTGACTCCGCATCGGATAAACCTTGGAGATCACGGCCACGCTGAGCTTGGGATTTGCCTCGCAGACAGCAATCGCCGCCCGCAGGCCTGCGCCCCCGCCGCCGACGATCAGGACATCGTGCTGGTGGGTCTCGAATCGGTCGCTCAAAAGAGCCTCACATCCCGGATCGCACCGCTTGCCACCAGCCGCACGTACAGATCCGCGAGCCCCACAGAAACCAAGCTCGACCACGCCAGCAGCATGTGCCCCTCATTCAGCGCCGTAATGCCTCTCCACGCTTTGTACCGCGGCGTCCCAAATGTCGCGCACGAAAAGCAATCCAGCTTTCCCCCGGCCAGATGCCGCAGCGAGTGGCACAAAAACGTGTACAGCGTCAGCAGGCACACGTTGATCAGCAGCACCAGCGTCCCCGCACCTACTCCGAACTTCCCGTCAAATGCAAAAGCGCGGATGACATCGCGCCAGAGAAAATAGAGGAACAATATCGCCACATAAGGAGAATAGCGGTGGACGTTTTGCAGGATGAACGGAAACTTCGTTTCGCCGCAGTACGATTTTTTTCTCTCCCCCACTGCACACGCGGGCAGATCAAAGAAAAACGCTCGGTAGTACGCCTTCCGGTAGTAGTAGCACGTCACGCGAAATCCCAGCGGCCCCACCAGAATCAAAAGCGCTGGCGAAAGCGGCCACCAACGATGGTTGGGGTCAATTAACGGGGAATAAAACGGCGAAAGATACGGCCCCCATTCGTAAAACTTCCCCTCGACGGCCCGTAACGTCGCATACATCCCGAAACCTCCCAGCAGCACGATGACGGGGATGATTTCCACCCACCACGCGTCGCGCCTCGCCGTGCTCCCAAACGCTTTTTCTGCTGGCGCAACCTGAACCTCAGCCATCGTCCCCCCTTGCAGAGGTTTCGCCTAGACTCGTATCACAAAATCCTACTCAGCGTCCGAGCTTGGTCACCAGTTCTAATGAATCGCAATTTCCATTTTGGCCCCCAAGCCGTCGGCATTGTACACCGTTTGCACAGCAAATTCGGCCTGTGGCGTCACCGGTTGCGCGGCTATCACATCATCTGCCGGCCCCAGCAGACATAGCTCATCATCCTCGTAGCTGCCGCAGTTCACCGCAGTGGCGTCTACCACGATGGAGGCCCACCAGCAACCTGCATTGGGGTTTGGTGCAACCTTGGAGAGCAGGGAATTACGGCTTGTCCCAAGCCCGCGCGCGCGGCCACCAACGCCTTACGTTCCGGCAATACTCTTCGTAACCCTTCCCGAACTTCTCGCGCAGCGTCGGCTCTTCATAGAAGACCACAAACAGATGCACGCCGAGCGCAGCGGCCGCCACCGCAGCGATCACTGCGAGGTTGGCGTGCCCAAAAACGATCCACAGCCCGATCCATCCCGTAGCGAAACCTACGTACATGGGATTACGTACGTAGCGGTAGAAGCCCACTACGACTAATCGCTTCGGCGGAGCGACCGGCGCGGGCGTTCCGCGTCTCGTCCGGCACAATCGGGCGCGTTAATCGCTTATTTCGCGAGCTGATATTCCCCCTCAACCTCGCACGACAGCATGTCCCCCGCTGGCGCACAGGTGTACGTGCCTTTGCCTTTGATGCCCTTCAGCTTGCCGCTCCCGCCCGTGAATCCCCAATTGCCCTTTAGTTCAACCGGGGCTCCATCCTTCGACGTGCCCGTGCCCTGATACCACACGAAAAACTTGTCGCCACTCTCCATCGTTGCCACGTGAAAGCCGCGAGCGCGAGACGAATTGCCACTGACGTCGGTTGTCTCCGTGCTTACGCCGTCCTTGGATTTATCTCCTCCGATTTCCATCGGCTTGGTATAGGTGCATTTGAATTGCGCCACGCCCAGGCTGTGGTCTGGGCGATCGCCTACGGGGACCAGGTGCTGCGGATCAGGCTTGCCACACTGTGCGGTTCCGGTAACTTTGGTTTGTGCACTTGCCGTCGCGGCGCACAACCACACCGCAGCCGCCAGGATGAAAAATCGACGCATGGGAATCTCCTCCTTCGATATTTTTTGGGGGGCCCTTTGGAAAATCACCCGAAGCCTATTCCTGTGCTTATAGGCGTGTCAACGTGAAGAATCTCGCGCTGGCTGCGCCGCCGCGCCGAATCCGCACCCTAGTGTCGCCCGCCATCTTCCGCTTTTCATTTCGTACGGGCACGCTACACTTGTCCCGCCCAATTGTTCTGCTTCATCGAGGCATATTCCATGACGTGTTGCACTGGCCCTTGCGCCGTGGCCTCCCACTTCAATCCCAAGAAGGCGGACCGTGATCTGCGCCGCTATCAGCGCCACGGCCCCGATATCAGCACGCGAATCCTTCTGTCAGAAATTCGCCGCTGGCCGCTACAGGGGCTCCATCTTCTCGACGTCGGCGCTGGGATTGGTGTCATCGCTTTGGAGCTCGCCGGCGCCGGCTTGGCCGGCGTCACGCTCGCGGATGCTTCCGCCGACTATCTCGAGGCCGCGCGGCGCCATCTCGCCTCGCGCGACGCCTCCCTCCGCGCTCAATTCATCCTCGGGGACTTCGCCGCCACGGCCGGCTCCCTCCCCGACGCCGATATCGTCACGCTCGACCGCGTCGTCTGTTGTTACCCCGATGTGGAAGCGCTGCTCCGCGGAGCGGCTGCGCGTGCGCGCCGGATCGTCGCGTTCACCTATCCTCGCGACGAGTGGTACGTGCGGGCCGGCTTTGTGGTGGAAAACTCTTGGTACCGATTAAGGCAAGACCCCTTTCGCGCTTTCGTTCACTCGCCGCAGCGCATGGCTTCCGTCCTGGAATCCGCCGGATTCGTGCGCGCCGCCCGTCTCGCGAAGCTCCAGTGGGCGCTCGACCTCTACCGCCGCGCCTGATTCCCCAACGCCCCATTGTGCATTCTTCAACCGTAGTGGCGGGTCCTCAGACCCGTGCTGGATAGGATTTTTGCTTGTGGCGCCGACATTTCTGTCTTAGGGCCAATGTGATCAATACACGGCTCTTGAGAATTTCAAGCGCCGTAGGCGCGCCAGAATTTCGCGCCTCTTGCGTCCCGGATGGCCAGCGCCTCGACATGAATATTTCTGTCGCTCGCCTGGAAGTTC